>WNGQ01000877.1_pt1 | contig 44147 bp, 29 predicted proteins | sample 5407661 | NCBI WGS metagenome assembly WNGQ01 (sample SAMN13153382, study PRJNA577476) | soil metagenome | isolation source: 60 cm soil or saprolite under Garry oak tree replicate 2 | place: USA:California | collected 2016-06-15 | reverse complement strand
GTGTTTTCAGTGGGTTTAATGCCAATGATTTTTTCTTCCTGCGGAGTGAGCGTGATGCGCAGGGCCTGAGCGATGCTCCTGGCGATTTCGTCCTGAATGGCGAAGACGTCCTCGAGCTGGCGATCGTAGCGTTCGGCCCAGACGGAATGCCGCGTGGAGCTCTCGACGAGCTGAGCCGTAATGCGCAAACGGTTTCCAGAGCGGCGAATGGTGCCCTCGAGGATGAAGGTCGCGCCGAGCTGCTGGCCGACCTGCGGAGCCACCGTCTGTTTGTCGCGAAACGCGAGCATCTCCGAGCGCGGAAAGACTTGGAGCTGGGCGATTTTGGAAAGCTCGGTGATGATGTCTTCGGTCATGCCGTCGCGGAAGTATTCGTCTTCCTTGCCGCCGCTCTGATTTTCGAAATAGAGAACGGCAACGGATTTCTTCGCGGACACGGCCGCGGCCGCAGATGGATGAGAATTCGAGGAGTCAGATTTATCGGCCGCATGACGCCGATTCGAATCCAAGTCTCGCTTGAGTCGCTTCAAGTCGGCGCGAAGCTCGGCGGCCGTCTGATAACGCAGGTCCGTATCTTTCTCCAGTGCCTTGCCGAGGATGTTTTCGATAGCCAGGGGCATTCTCGAATTCAAGCTCGTCACCGGAGCAGCCTCAGAATGCAGGATTCCGTCAAATATCAATGCAACGGTTGAACCGGAAAAAGGAACCACGCCGGTGGACATTTCATAGAGCACAACACCGAGCGAGAAGAGATCCGAGCGAAGGTCCAACTCTTCGCCGCGCGCCTGTTCCGGCGACATGTACGCAACCGTACCCATTGAGCTACCCGGACTCGTCAGAAACTCGTTGCCTTCGAGCCGAGTCTGTGTTCGCATCGACGTTTCGCTGACCGCCTCAGTAGCAGACTGCCGAGCGGTTGCGAGCTTCGCCAGGCCGAAGTCGAGAATTTTCGCGGGACCGCGATTGACGAGGAAAATATTCGCGGGCTTGATGTCGCGGTGGACGATGCCTTTTGCGTGGGCAGCTTCGAGGCCCTCGGCAATCTGAATTCCTGTGTCCAAGAGTTCGGAGATCGCGATCGGCTTACCAGAGATGCGATGCTTCAGTGTCTGGCCCTCGAGTAGCTCCATGGCGATGAATGGGCGACCCTCAAACTCTCCAATGTCGTGAATCGTGCAGATGTTTGGATGATTGAGAGAGGATGCGGCACGCGCTTCACGGCGGAATCGCTCGATGGCCTGAGCGTCCCGGGAGATGTCGTCAGGAAGAAATTTCAGCGCAACGTTCCGGCCGAGACGCGTGTCCTTGGCTTTGTAGACGATGCCCATTCCACCGCCGCCCAGTTTTTCCAGGACGCTATAGTGGGAAATTGCACGGCCGGCAATCGAGGAAGTATCTGCCATTGGCCGTGAAGTGTATCGCAGCGCACCTATGCAGGCAATCATGCGACCCCTTGCAAAAGGGTGAACGGTCGGAGAGTCAGGACTTAAGAACCGCCGGTCGGGAGCGCGACTGCATTTGCAAGGCGGATCCGGTATCCCGGCGACGGGTAAGGTCAAATACAATAATTTGAATGAACTACCGCGTCCCGCCGGTCTTGCAAACTGGCAGAGCGACTAAGGAGTTGTTCATCCTCTTATATGGTCCTTGCACTCGATTACTACGGTGAAGCAAGACTCTCAGGAACTCGTGTCAAAGGTGGAGACGCCGGGCTTTAAACAAATGAAGATCGACGAAGAAGAATTATGAAAGTTAAGGAACGCGTAGTGGCTCTTCCAGGAGGTAAATGCAGTCGAGTCGGGTGGCATTCCCTTACGTGTAAACGCTTCCGCGAGACCTTATTTTTTCTTCCGCGCCCTGTTTTCTTCGGCGGCGAGCGGTCTCACGATTGACGCTATCCAGTCCCGAATCATTGTGAAGCGAAATCCGTTTTTCTCCATCGCACCGGTTATTAACTTGTGACCTTCGAAGGCCTCTACATCCAAGAAATAGCCGTTGGCTCGGAGCATGGCGTCTGTCATGACAAAGCTGACTCGCTTGTTCCCGTCAATGAAGGCGTGATTATTTGCTAGGGATTCCATCAACGCGGATGCTTCGTCGATAAGATTGCTGTAGTAGCCATTTTGCGGGCGGAGTACGGCGGACTCGAGCAATCCCGTATCCCGAATACCGTGGAGCCCGCCGAATTCCTCAATTAGCAAGCGGTGAGTTTCGATGGTTTCAGCGACCGTCGGGTAAATCCGCGGTGGCATCTACTCAGCCAAAAGCTGAAGCAACTTTCGGTTCTTATCCACGGAACGGCGCACATGCGCCATAATCTCGGGACGCACGACACTCTGTGTTGGAGCAACAAATCGAATGTAGTGTTCTGCTGCCTGTTCCAAAACATAGGTCGTGGTCTGGCCGTTGTCCTTCGCCAGTTTGGTCAGGTCATCATAGAGACTGGCCCGCATGTTGAGCCCAACCTGCTTTCTGGCTTCCTTTGCCATAGTCGAATCCCCTCACAAACCTGGGTTAATTATATCTGAGAATCGTCTCATGTCAAGATGTATCTAGGCATATCTTGGTTGGCCAAGACCGCCTCTTCAGGCGTTGGCCTGGTGGGGTGATCCAAAAACTGGACGCGGCACGCGTGAAATTATTCGCCGTTCTTACCAGCCTTCTGAATTGTACCGAGGATGTACCGAAATAAGTCCGACTCCGCGCGAGTGATAGACTCAAAGCTGCGTACATGTCTGCGTGCTCGTGCAACCAATACACAAGGCACAGGAAAAAGAATCTGGCTTGCAGGTCACGTCTAGCATTTTCCTCTCCGGCTCACGTTCTTATTCGGTGTTCGAGATGTTTGCAGCCACGTTGTTCTCAACACTTGGGGCGCGGCATCTACGAATCTCGCCCAAGCGCGCCACTGCAAGCCCGGTTTTAGTTGCACCGAACCTTTCCGTCAGCTGTCAAACGATCCAGCCGTCGCCGCGCACGGATTTTTGGGATGATTCTTCAGATAATCGCGAAGCACCTGAGCGAATCCTCGTGCTTCCCGACGGCTGTAAGTGATTGAGCAACCAGAAGGGCGATTTCCGGCGCCGCCCCGTGCGATTCGTCCAGCTCCTGCTGCGACATTTTCAACGCCGAATCAAATTGGTGGTGATGGTAGTGTTCGAGACTGAGTTGCGTCCGAACTTGTGGACGATGGCCAGCGTCAGCTCATTCTGCAACTTCAGGACATCATCAAGATCACGCTCGTAGGTCTCTCCCCAGAGCTGATGATTGCGGCAACCTACGGACTTCATTTTGGCGCTGAGCGAATGGTAGTCCTCACGCTCCCGTCCTACACCCTTGCCGGCATTGGCCTCGGTGACCTGTCACGGATAGGCACCGAGAGTTCTCCGAAGCGAGAGCTAATTGCTTAATGCACGAAAAACAGGAAGATCAGGGAGCCAAGTCCGCCGTCAGCTTCCAATCCGGCGCAAGTGGGGGAAGGATTTGCTTGCCGAAGGGCACTACGGTTGTGCGCGAGGACCCAGGTTCTGAATGAGAAGGGACTATTGCCATTTTCGCTTAACGGAAGGCGCAGAAGCAGGACTCTGTGCTTTCTCTACACGCGCGCCAGTGCCTTCCTCGAGCGTGATGTAGCGGTCCAGGCGCAGATTGGTGAAACGCTCGATCAGTTTGCTGGGGCGCGGCCATCGCACTTCCACCCAATCGATTTTAGGACGCTGGCCGATACCGAGGACCATACGCGGGTCGTGCGAAGATAGAAAGCTGCCGCCGCCGACTTTGCAGCGTTGGCGTCTTAGGTCGCCTGCCTGCCAGGCGACGCGCGCCCCGATGGCCTCGCGATTTGCTTTCTTTCCAACGAGCTGAATTCCCAGCCAGTGGTTTCCCGCGGCTGCGGTGTTTCGCAACAACAGCGGGGCATCGTTGTTCACCGCGACCAATACGTCCACGCCGCCGTCGTTGTCAAAGTCTCCGATCGCCATGCCGCGTGCCGCAAAGCTCTCCTTGAAGATCGGCCCCGCGCGGTCGCTGATATTTTCAAATCTCCGCCTAAAACCCGGGCCGGCATTTCGGAAGAGCAGCAACGGCTCCGCATACTTAACGACTCCACGTGTTTCCACTCTGTCGTCAGGATGACCGTTGGCGATGAACAGGTCCAAATCGCCGTCATTGTCAACGTCAAAGAATTTCACACCCCAGCCGCTCATTTGAACCGTTGTTTTCCCGATAGCATTGGGAATCGCCACGTCGTCAAATGTGTTGTCGTGATTGTTGTGATAGAGCGAGTACATTTCCCGATCGACATTCGTGACAAAAAGATCGGCCCAACCATCGTTGTCAAAGTCCGCCGCATCGACGCCCATTCCGGAACGAGCACTTCCTTGTGCGCTGTAGGCGACACCTGACTCCGTCCCGAAATCGGTAAACCTGCCGTCACCGGAATTGAGCAGGAGAAAATTAGCTACGGTGTCGTTGGCAACGAAGAGGTCCATGTTGCCGTCGCCGTTGATGTCGCAGGCGACAACGCCCCACGCTTTGCCGAGATAACGGGAAATTCCGGATTCTTTGCTGACATCGGTAAACGTGCCATCGCCATTGTTACGAAACAGCCAACTTGGCATTGCTTCGTACACGCGCGGAACGCAGTAAAAGCGTTCTCCGGTAGCCGTGTTTCCACAGAACTGGTTTAGTTCCTTGCTGAAATCTACAAAGCGGCAAACGAAGAGATCCAGACGACCGTCATTGTCGTAGTCGAACCAGACAGCGCTCGAAGCCCAACCGACGGCCGCGACTCCAGCTTTTTCTGTTACGTCACTGAACGTACCGTTTCCATTGTTGTGGTACAAGATGCTGCGGCCGTACTGGGTCAGGTAAAGATCGGTGAAACCGTCGCCGTCGTAGTCGGCCGCGGCGACGCCCATCCCGTACCCGCCGCCGGCGACGCCGGCTTTTTCGGTGACATCGGTAAAGGTTCCGTCGCGGTTATTACGGTACAGCGCGTTCCGGAGAGGGGGATTCGGACGGAAGAAGTCACAACGACCGCTATTCACCAAGTAAATATCCAACCAGCCGTCGTTGTCGTAATCGAGAAAGGCGCAACCAGCTCCGGTGGTTTCCGGGAGATAGTATTCGGGCGATCTGCCGTTCACGTGCTTCCAAGAGATCCCGCTCACGGAAGCCGGGATTGCGGTGAACAGCGGTGCCAGGGGTTCTTCTTGCGGCGCGCCACTCGCCGCGGCGAATAGGCCGCAAGGTTTACCTAGGGCCAGGGTCTGTAGAGCGAGACTTCCGACGCTCAAGGTTTTTAGAAAGTCTCTTCGAAAAATCTGGCGAAGGCGCATGCGTCGAATATGTTAATGGAATGCTAGCGAATCATGTGAAGAAGAATCGGTGGCAAGACCATCAGGAGCGCTGATCCGACGGGAACTAAAACGCCGCGCGAGACACCGCGTCGCTCGGCAACGTAACCGACGGCAGGCGGGAGAGTGATGGCGCCCAGCCAGCCGCCGGTGGTGACCAGACTGATCGCGCTGCCTACCAGCGAAGGAAAGAATGAGCCCGCCAGGCCGAGAGCCGTGGGGAAGATGGCGGCCATGAACCAACCGGCTGCCAGCGTGCACAGGGCCACCAGGGGGCGATTGCGAAGTGTGTACATTCCCGCAAGACACGCGACCGAACCAACGGCGCTGATGGTAAGCAAGGTCTCCGGCCCAAACGCAGCGAGGGTCCACTGAGTCGCCCACCTGCCAGCAATCATGGCGAGCGCAAATGTGGAGATCATGCGGGATGCGGATTTTTGGGCGTAGCCGCGCTGCATGGTGAAAAAGGTTACCGTCCAGCTCCAAAAGGAAAATTCAGTTCCGACGTATAGGAAGACCAGGAACATCAGGAGCAATAACTTGGGTTCGCCAAGGAGTGCACCCGCCCGGGCGAGCGGGAAACCCTGAGCGGAGCCTGGAGGGAAGGCGAGAGCGAGGTGCAAGCAAAGCACCAGCGCTGTCAAAACGCTCGAAGCTCTGAGGACACCGGAAAAGCCGCCCTTCTTGAGAACCGGCATGACGACGAACGGGGCGACAAAGGCGCCGACTCCGAAGAAAAGGTTCAACAGATTGGCCGCCACTTCGCGCTGCCCGGAATTGACCAGCGACATGGCGGTATTTTCGCCCGCCACGACCATCGAGCCACCCAGGCCCAAGACAAAGGAAAGCATGTACAGTGTTTTTTTTGAACGTGCACTGCCGAGGCCCCAAAAGGCGCTCGCGACCAGGAACAGCCCCAAGCACACGACAAGCTTCGTGCCGAAAGCGTCCATTACCGGGCCAGAAGGCACCGCTGCAACGAGCAGACCAACAGAAGTGAGCATGAAGAAGGTCGCTGCTTGCGCTTTGTCAAGGTGTAGTTTTTCCATCAAGTTAGGCAGGACGATGCCCAACATCGCGTTGAGATAGCCGTAAATGAAAATGCCGAGCCAAGCTGCGAGTATCAGCGATCTGCCGCCGGTCACGTTGCCACCTCCGATAGTTTTCAGCAACCACCGTCTACGAGATGAAAGAGAGACCGCAACCGCAGGTGCGTGAAACCTACCTTGCTAACCGCGCTTTCCATTTCTCCAAGCGGACCCAGTCCATTGTTTCTTGATGTAGTCCGACGCCGCAAAAGCGCATGCCTGTATGGTGAGGGAAGGATTAAATCCAGCATCGGTCACCAGGACGCTGCCGTCAGTGACGAAAAGATTGCCAGCGTCATGGCTCTGGCAGTATTTGTTGACCACGGATGTCTTGGGATCGTCGCCCATACGGCAGGTTCCATTCTGGTGGTCGCCCACGCCGCCTCTCGAGTTCGAGCCGCGCCAGGTCTTGATCGCGCCCGCTTCTTTCAGGAAGTATTCGCCTTTATCCATCACAAAGTCTGCGACCTCGTAATCCACTTTTGTCCAGGAATGTGTTATGCGCGCAACGGGCATGCCCCAGGCGTCGCGAACTCGCGGATCAAGGTCGACGCGGTTTTTTTCCTGAGGCATTGCCTGGCAGTTGCTGCCGAGATGCAAATAGCGGCGAAAATATTTGCGCTGAAAATCCTTGTGGGCTTTGCCCCAGCGTGGCTCACCGGGCGGGCGGGTGAACGCGAATTCCGTGGGTAAGGTGCAGTAGTAGTTATAAATATATCCGCCGCCAGGAATTTCGCGGCTCCGGGGATGGTTCCAGTCGTTGAAGGCCATGGACGGACCAGGACCCTTGTCGTGAGGGATTTCCCGCTCAAAAAGTCCGAAGGTGTCGGCACCCGTGTGGTCGTTCAGATTTCTGCCAACCTGGCCGGAGGAATTTCCCAAACCACGCGGATGAAACTTGCCGGCCGAATTCAGAAGCAAACGAGCGGATTCCGTCGCCGAGCACGCGACGACGATGAGCGCCGCGTATTGCTCGTGGCCCTGTTTCTTGTCATCGAAATACTGCACCCCGGAGGGACGCCCCTTTTCATCAACGAGGATGCGTGTGACGAATGTCCCGATGCGCAGCTCGCAGTTGCCCGTTTCGACGGCTTGCGGAAGAACGGTGACGTGGGTTCCAGACTTTGCCTTGACCTCGCAGTTGTGAGCGAGGCACCAAACGCATTGTACGCACGCGCTACGGCCCTGGTACGGTCTGGTAATGATGGCGAAAGGAGGCGGAAATGGATGCCAGCCCAGGCGCAACCCAACGTCACGGAGAATTTCTCCTTGTGGATTGAGGGGCAGGGGAGGGAGCGGATAAGGACTTTTCCGGGGCTCCGCGAAAGGGTCGGCTCCGGCTAGTCCACAAACGCCGAGTTCATACTCTGCTTTTTCATAGTAAGGTTCCAATTCATCGTAGCTGATGGGCCAGTCCTCGATGGATGTTCCAGGAATGCTTCCGTAGGTGGATTTCATCCGGAAGTCCTCTTTCTTGAACCTCCATGCGGCCGCTCCATAGGCGACCGTGGCTCCGCCCAGCGCTGCCGCCGTTTTGCCGTAGCCATCGTCAATTCCGGGATGCACGATCCGAGCGGTTTCGCGGTCGTTGTAACGGAAGGTCCGCGGATTCGCGTAGACCGAGGGCCCGTACGCTGGGGGGACAGAATATTGTGATTCGAGTTCGCTATGATTGAAATGCGCCTGCGTGTATTTCTTGCCGCGCTCGAACACCACAACAGACAGTCCCGCGCCGGCGAGCTCCTTGGCCACAATTCCGCCGCCCGCCCCAGAGCCAACTACAATCGCGTCCACCTTGTCTCGCGGCATGGCCTATCCTTCGAACCCGATCATTTTCCAGCTGGGATTTGGGCCGTCGGCGCTGTGACCAGACTGCGCGTAGTAGCCTTCGAACGTGTGCACGAGAAGGAGATTGAAAATTCGTTGTCCAGGTTCTCCGTGGGCCTTGCCAGATTCGAACTGGGACAATACGTCGATTTGCTGGGCGGGATCGAGTGAAACGAAATCTTTCTTGAAGGTATTCACCGAGTAGGCTTCCATCATTTCTAAGCCATGCTGGTACTGGCTTTCATAGAATCGTCCATAGGGACCAGCTAAAACTCCGTCGATGTAGGAAACTACGCCGACGTTGTTGGCACCCGGAAAATCGTCGGTCGGAACCAGCTGTTCCGTTATGGCCCGCAGGAGTTTGGCTTGTCGAGGGGTCAAAGCCCGCAAGCCGCGAGCGCCCGAGAGCGAATCCACAACCAAGTCGACGGCGGGTTTGCCCCAGGCTAGAGCGGCCGTTCCGCCGGCGATAGAAACCAAGAAGTTCCTGCGGTCTAAGTCTTGGGGCATGCACGGCTCCCTGCGGCAAATCAAAACAAAGCTTGCGCAACTCCTGGTGCGTTCGGGCCCGAGCAACTTCTCTGTTGCCGAATCTCGAAGAGATCAAGCCGATGTATACCACAGGTCCCAAGAAGAGAGCAGAAAAACAAGCCGCGACACCAAGTACATGCCGGCCCAAACTTCCTGGGAAAATACCGACATTCCGGAGCCAGCAAATTCGGCGCCAAGAGCCGAGCGCAACTAAGTGGAGATAATCTAACCGTTTAGCGAAAGCTCTCCCAAATTTGCAGCATGCTTGCGCGGCCACAAGTCACGCAGAATGTGGTTTATCGGGTGGAAGTCGAAAAAAACACTTGACATGTAAGAGGGGGGCCGGTGTAGAAACGCCTAAGTGCGACTAACCGATTAGTTTGCCGATCGGCTTGCTAGGCTTCTAACCGGTTTTTTGTGGGTGCTGTCGGTACAGGAAATTACAGGTGCAAGGAGGCATGATGGGGGTGTCTTGCAGGCGCCATGTAATGGCGTACGTGATTGGTCTTTTGGTGACCTTGGGTTTTGCTTCCACTTCGTCCGCGCAGGTCGATACCGCAAGTATCGTCGGCACAGTGAACGATCCTTCCGGCGCAGCCGTACCCGGCGCCCTTGTTACGGTGACTAACGTCGCGACCAACGAGGTTCAGACCATAACCGCGGGCGACGGCGGCGACTACGTGTTTCCTTACCTGCGCGTAGGCGAATACACCGTGAGCGTGGAAGCAAAGGGATTCAAAAAGTCGGTGCGTGTCGGGATCATCCTCAGCGTACAGGATCGCAAACGCGTAGACGTGGCTATGGAGCTCGGCACGACAAGTGAGGAAGTCAAAGTCACCGTAACCGACGTGATCCTAGATACGCAGTCGGCCGACGTGGGTCACGTTGTAGATGCGCAGCAAGTAAGCGACCTGCCGCTCAACGGACGTCGCTACGACCAACTGTCGCTTCTCGCCGCAGGCGTGAATCAGGCGAGCCCGTCTTTCCAACAGCGTGCCGAGGGCGTTTTCAGCGTCAACGGAAACAGCTCCACGCAAAATAACTTTGTGCTGGACGGTGCAGACAACAATTCCTTCACGACCAACCTGCAGGATCAGAGCGCACAAGGAGTTCAGCCTGCTGTAGATTCGCTCGCAGAATTCAAGCTGCAGACTCGCGACTATAACGTTGAATATGGGCGGAGCGCCGGCGGCGTTATCAATGCATCGATCAAGTCCGGCACCAACTCGTTTCACGGAAATCTGTATGAATTTCTTCGCAACGACAAGTTAGATGCGAACGACTTCTTTCTGAACAAAGGCGACGTATCCAAGCCCACGTTTCAGCAGAATCAATACGGATTCACGTTCGGCGGCCCCATTCGAAAGGACAAGACTTTCTTCTTCCTCAACTGGGAGCGCACCAGTATTCGTCAAGGGCTGACCCTAACAGGCAGCGTGCCGACGCCGCAGATGCGCCAGGGAGACTTCAATGAGCTAAGTCCCGTGCCGACTTCTCCGACCATTCCCCAGCTTGCACAGTTTTCTAACTGCATCAACGGCGGCGTTGTGGACAGCAATTGTATCGATCCTGTGGCTACTAATATTTTCGCTCTCTATCCTCTTCCCAATACGAATCGGGACCAGGAAGGTGTCCCGGGCGGCTTCACCGGCAACAACTACATCACGAGCGCGAAGAGCAAGCGGGACTCCGATCAGGCGAGCGTACGGCTGGACCACAAGATCAGCGACTCGGACAGCATCTACGGACACTTCTCGATCTATGATTTGCGACTGTTTCGGCCTGGAATTTTCACTCTTCAAGACCCCATCGCCGATGGTACTGCGGATTCCACGTCGGGTGTAAATCTGAGCCGAGGGACCAACGTCACGATGGCCTGGGTCCATCTGTTTAGTCCCCGCGTCGTCAACGACAGCCATTTCACTTTCAATAGGTCCGCCTCGCATTCCCAGCAGGTACCTCTCGGACAAAATGTGTACGACCAGTTTGGAATCATCGGCATTCCGGACTTCCCGGGCATCACGGGCGGACTTCCGGAGTTCGATATCTCCGGATTTCAGCAGCTCGGAAGTCCCATGTGGCTGCCGCAAAACCAGTTCGCGCAAATCTGGCAGTTCAAAGATACTCTCAGCTATGTCAAGGGTACGCACTCGCTCAAGATGGGTGTGGAGTTGCGCCGCGACGCGGTGAATTTCCTTGATCTTTGCTGCAACCGCGGGAACTTGAGCTTCAGCGGGCAATACACGGGTCAGGGGATTACCGACTTCTTGCTCGGGATCCCTAATCACGTGGAGCTCGAAAATCTGAACATCGCGCACATTTACAGAAACGGGCTTAGCGCATTCGCCGGGGATACCTGGAGAGCCACGCCGCGTTTGACGATCAACTACGGAGTTCGCTATGAGTATTCAAGTCCACTGATCGAGCGTGACAATCACGCCACGAACTTCGATCCCACCTTGAATGGTGGGCAGGGCGGACTGGTCAGTGTTTCCTCGAACGCCTCGGGAACCTTCGACCGCACCACGGTTCATCCCGTGTACCATAACTTTGCTCCGCGCGTTGGAATTGCTTTGCAGATCACGCCCAAGCTCATCCTTCGAACCGGGGCCGGCATCTATTTCGAAAATTATTATCGCTACGGCAGCGAGAGCCAGCTGGCTTTAAACCCTCCGTTTCTCGTGGACGCGCAGGCGAACCGGAATGCGGACCAGGCCCCCCCTCTATTTCTGCAAAACGGCTTTCCTTCGAACTTCCTGAGTCCGGTGGACATCAACGACACCGCGGCCGTCAGCCAGCTTTTCATCCGTGCCATCGATTCTCATCTCGTTCCATCGACGATTTATCAAGGCAGCTTTGGATTTCAATATTCCGTCACGCCGAGTTTGGTCCTAGAAACCAATTACGTCTGGAACCAAGCCCGGCATTTATGGAGCTTGACCAATCTGAATCAGCCGCATCTTTTCGAACCGGGAACTCAGCCCGTTATTCCATTTCCTGTGTTCACACAAAACGCGGGAACGTCACCTACCAATATCGAATGGCTTGATGGCGGTTCAAATTCCAACTACAACGCTTTGCAAATCAGTCTCGACAAGAAATTCTCCCGCGGGCTCACTTTCCACTTGGCCTACACCTGGAGCAAATCGCTCACACAGGTCAGCGATTTCGAGGCCGGACTGCGCGGTACACAGGATCGCTATAACCGGGCTGCAGAATGGGGCTATTGGGATAACGACGCTCCGCACCGCTTTGTCGCCAGCTTCACGTATCAAATCCCCGTCGGGCAGGGACATTCGTTCAATCCGTCGTCTACGGTGGTCCGCAAGATCTTGGAGAGGTGGCAGGTGAACGGCCTTGTCACCTATGCTAGCGGCCAGCCTCTTTCCATTGGAATTCCCTACGATTTCAGCGGGACGGGTTCCGGCAATCGACCGGACTGCACGGGACTGACGACACCAGGTTTTGATCAGACGATTGATCATTGGATCGATCCGGCTCGCTATAGCATCCCCGCGCCTGACGAGGTCGTCGTGTCTAACTTCCATTTTGGAAATTGCTCGGCGACGCCCGGTCCCAGAGCGCCTGGGATCTCGTTGTGGGACATGTCTTTGTTCAAGCAAATTCCCGTCACGGAAACGAAACAATTCCAGTTCCGAGTGGAAGCATTCAATATTTGGAATAAACCCCAGTTTGGCGCGCCAGATACCAACGTGGGACATTCCTCGTTTGGCTCGATTTCAAGCCTTGCGAGTCCGGCTCGTCAAGTGCAGCTTGCGTTGAAGTTTTTCTTCTAGCCGAACGAACAATACTGCCGCCGGCCACCCTTTCAGTCAGCGGCAGAAAGAGTTGAACGGTATGGCACAGGTCATGGAGCGCCGGCGATTTGTGCAGCTCGCAGCGGCAGGCACGCTGGCCCTCACGGCAAAGCCGGCGCTTTTTTCTTCCTCCCCGTCGCAAAAGTTCAAGATCGGCATGGCAGCCACCGAGTGGTTCTCGACCGATCCGACGCCCGACCGATATTGGACAGCGGTGAAAGAGATAGCATCTCTCGGTATTGGCGCAACGGAAGCTGACAACAGCATTGGGAAATTTGAAATTCTTTACGGCAAGGATGCAAATGAGTTCGTCGGACGCTCACAGAGAAATGGGGTGCAGCTTACGGGCGTCTATCAGGCGCTGAACCTGCACGACGTCCGGCGCACGACGGAGATGAAGGCCAAGATCCGCACTCTTGCGGCTTTCCTAAAAAAGATAGGAGCGGACTACATTGCCTTGGGTTGGGACACGCCACCCGGCGCGAACGGGAAACCATACCAGAGAACTTTGCAAGACCTGGAGCAAGCGATAAAGACGGCGGACGAACTGGGCCGCATCTCGATCGAAGAATTCGACCTGCCGATTGCCTTTCATGCGGAACGGGACATACCAGGCGCGATGATTGTTCAATTCCTTGAGGGCACAAACCCGCACTACGTCCGCTTGTGCGCGGACGTCGGACACCTAACCGCAGCCGGATTGAATGCCGTCGAAATCGTAAAGAAACACTCTTCGCGGCTTACTGCGAGTCACTGGAAAGATTTTGATCCGAAGCTGCCCGGACCGAAGTGGGCAGGGCCGAATGCGAAGGGCGATTTCGTAGAGGTAGGGAAGGGCATCGTGGATTTTCCCGTATTGGCCCAGCTGTGCCGCGACATCGATTTCGACGGCTGGATTCTGTTGGAATTGGATCGCACGCGGCAAGCGAGCATCTTGCAGAGCGCCCGGCTGATGAAGGACTACGTTACGAATCAGCTGCATCTTCAGTTTTATCCTCGCAATCGCTGAGGGCCACTTTAGAAACGGGCGCCTCGGCGCCCACGGCAGCGTTCTGTTAGGCTTTCTTCGTATGATCGCGCGATGTCGGAAAAAGGTCGTGGGCTTAGGCGAGAGAATAAAATTCGGGGTGGTCTTCTTTCTCCTATTACATGCGTTTTGGCCAGCGGCTGCGTCGCCTCAGACCGATTTGAACCGCGCCAGGCAAGCGCTGGACAAGGGGCAGGTGGCGGAAGCAATTCGGTTCCTGGAGCAGTTTCAGCAGACGAATTCAGCCAACGCAGAAGTCTATAACTTGCTGGGGATCGCCTACGGTCGCTCAGGCGACAGCGAACGTTCGGTTGCCATGTTCCAGGAGTACGCGCGCTTGGCTCCGTCGCGGCCGCAAGCTTTCAATAATCTGGGCGCAGCTTACCTGCAAAGCGGGTATCCGGAAAGAGCCGAGGCTGCGTTCCGGCAAGCACTGATTTTGGATCCTACCAATGCGGGCGCACTGTACAACCTGGGCAGCCTGCTGAATGTGGAAAAACACTATGCGCAGTCCCGACCAATCTTGGAGCGCGCTTACCAAAGGGAACCGTCCACGGCGGTCTGCTACGAATTGGCGGTTGCGCTAGCCGGTACCGGCCAGCGCAAGCGAGCTCTCAAGGTGCTTTCCGCGTCGAAGCCGCCCGCCGGGCCGTCGACTGTTGCCTGGTTCAGGCTGGCCGGAACACTGCAATTGGACGAAGGCAATCTTCCGGGCGCTTCACAAGCGTTGGAAAATGCGCTCGCTCTCGCCCCGGACGACGAAGCGTCCGGTTCGGCGCTCGCACTGCTTCGCGTCAAGGAAGGAAAGCCCGCGCTCGCGGTTGCCATTCTCGAAAGGATTTTCAACGCGCTTCCCGCCGAGCAGCGACATATTCGCGCGGGCTCGCTTCTTGCAGCATACGGAGCTTATCCGCAGGCGGTCGAGCAGTTTGAGCGAGCGGCGCAGGCGAACTCCTCCTCTTACGACGCGTGGTACAACATTGCCGCACTCAAGCTGGACCGCACAAAGGATCTCGCCGGATCGCTTACGGCGGCCCAGCGCGCTTTGGCCGTGAGAAACACGGCTGAGACTTACGATCTTCTCGGTGACATTCACGAAGCCCAGGGAAGTTTCCTGGAAGCGATCCATAACTACCAGGAAGCGGTACGGCTCGATCCAGAAAGTGACAAGTTTGCTTTCGATTTAGGGACCGAGCTTATTCTTCACGAAAATCACGCCGCCGCCCTCGCCGTTTTTCACTCGGCCGCGCAACGCTTTTCCAAGTCGTCACGAATCTTTTTGGGGCTTGGTATGGTGCAGTTTTTGACCGGAAAGACCGACGAGAGTGTGAGTGCATTCCTGAAAGCTGTGGATCTCAATCCGGCCTTCGAACCTGCTTATCTATTTCTCGGGGAAGCTTGCACGTTTTCTGGCACTTGTTCGACAGAGGTCGCCGCAAAGTTAGCGACCCTGGCCACTAAGGAGCCAAACAATTTTGGAGCGCAGTACCACTACGGCGCTGTTCTGGTCCATGAGATGAACCAGGATGGGGATTTGGAGCACGCCGCCGATGCCAACCGGGCGTTGGAGCGTGCCGCGCTGCTCAAGCCAAAAGATGCGAGGGTCTTCTACCAGCGCGGAGAGCTTCGCCGTCTGCAAAAGCGTTGGTTGGATTCCGTCGCGGATTATAAGGCTGCGATCGAGCTGGATCCCAATTTTCCAGAACCGCTGTACAAGCTGGGGCAGGTGTACCTAAAGCTTCATAAAAATGAGGAAAGCAGCCAAGTTTTCGCACGGCACAAGGAAGTCCTGGCTCGTACGGAGGCAAATTTGTACCGGCGATCTAGCGAGATTCAAAGTTTCGTGCTGAAAATGAGGAAGGACGAGTAGGACTTTTCGGCCGTTCTCAGTGGGGACCAAGAGGCGCTGTTCCGGGACCAAGGCCCTGGCCCTAAATGCGGACGGGTTTTTCTCCGCTCTTTTCTGGCGTCAGAAAGGTTGACAGGATGGCGCCATGTTGGCATATTCTCAAAGCGCTTAGGCGCGCTGGTTGGCGAGAATTTCGGATGAGTCGTTACACTTCATAAGCCGCGCATGAGTAGATAAATAGGGCAGTCACGGGCTGCTTGCGGAGTGCTCTTTGCTGCAGGGAGAATCCATGGAGGCGTTGGCATGGCTTCAGGATACAAAGCGCTTTGATGGAGAAACGCCAGCGACGCGCAGCCTGTAGAAGTGTGTTTTTACGGAGGGCCTCGTGACCGCTACTGAGTTCGTCGTTTCCTCGAGGAGGCTTCCCGAAGGCCAGTCGGGCGAGCTCCTGAGTCTGCCCCGGGAACAGGCACACTGGGAGTGGATGAGTTTTTTTGTGCGCCGTCTCAATACTGGAGAGAGTTACCAGGCAACCACGCAAGGCGAAGAGGCAGTTTTTGTAATCCTGGGCGGCACCTGCACTGTGGACTGGGCAAGCGGCAAGCGATCCATCGGCGGTCGACAGAACGTATTTAGTGGATTTCCATACGCCTTCTATCTCCCTCCCTACGGCAGCGCAGTTTTCATAGGCGAGACTACCTGCGAAATTGCGGAATGCCGCGTGCCGTCGGAGTCAAAACTAGATCCGAAGGTGATCACTCCGCAGGACATCGTAAGCAGTCTGAGAGGAGGAGGGAACGCCTCCCGTCAAATTGTTGATGTGATTACACCTGCATTTCCCGCGGACAAACTGATCGTGGTGGAGGTCTACACGCCCGGCGGCAATTGGTCGAGCTATCCGCCGCATAAACACGAAGTGCACAATCCTCCGACAGAAGTAGATCTAGACGAAATCTATTACTACCGAATGAACAAGCCGGAGGCCTTTGCCCTGCAGTATTTGTATCCTTCGAACGATCAAGACGGGGTGACGATCCGGGCGACCGATGGGGACGCCGTGCTCGTTCGCGAGGGTTACCACCCGGTTGTTGCCGGCCCGGGCTACGATGTGTATTACCTCAACTTTCTAGCCGGCAGCGCACGGGCCATGAACGTCACAGAAGACCGCCGCCATACCTGGATACGTTCCACGTGGAGTAGCATGGATCCCCGGCTGCCTCTGATCAAAGGATGAAACCCGGTCGTTTGACCGTTGCAGGGCTGGCTCGCCGAAGCGTTGCCTGACGAGGAACGGCGATTCGACAGCCTCCAGACGGTGAGTGACGCCTCGATGGAAGCATGCGAAGGAGAAGGATTCAATGAAAAGAAGATTGACCATGGCGCAGGCTGTTGTCGCCTTCTTGAAAAATCAGTACTCCAGCCGGGATGGAAAAGACGCACTGTTTTTCGAAGCGTGCTTTGGGATCTTTGGACACGGCAACGTGGCAGGTATGGGACAGGCATTGGAGCAGGACGGCGCTTTGCGTTATTACCTGTGCAGGAACGAACAGGCCATGGTGCATACCGCCGCGGCGTTCGCCAAGACAAGCAACCGCTTGAGAACGCTTGCGTGCACCACTTCCATTGGTCCAGGCGCCACGAACATGGTTACCGGCGCAGCCCTGGCGACAATTAACCGGCTTCCGGTGCTTTTGTTGCCTGGGGATATCTTCGCGCGACGCAGCGTCGCACCCGTTCTACAGCAGCTGGAATCTGCAAGCTCCCAAGACATTTCTGTGAATGACTGCTTCAAACCGGTTTCCAAGTATTGGGACCGGATCAACCGGCCCGAGCAGATATTGGCGGCGCTCCCTGAGGCGATGCGCGTCCTAACGTCGCCTGCGGAAACGGGAGCCGTCACGCTGAGTTTGCCGCAAGACGTACAGGCGGAGGCGTTTGATTACCCTGAAGAGTTTTTCCAAAAGCGCGTTTGGGCGATTCCGAGGCCGCGGCCGGATCGCGATCTGCTCGCCAAGGCCGTGAAATGGATTCGTGAGTCACGGCAACCTCTGATCGTTGCCGGCGGAGGCGTGCTCTACTCCGAGGCTTCGGAAGCGCTTTCCCAGTTTGTTGCGCAAACCGGAATTCCGGTTTGTGAGACACAAGCGGGGAAGGGCTCTCTGGTTTACGATCACCCGCAGCAGCTCGGGGCCGTCGGGGTGACAGGAACGCCAGGTGCGAACATTCTGGCCAGAGAAGCGGATCTGGTCATCGGTATTGGCACGCGCTACAGCGATTTTACCAGCGCGTCGAAGACCGCGTTCCAGAACCCAGCCGTGCGGTTCATCAATATCAACGTCGCGGAATTTGATGCTTACAAGCACGGCGCACTTCCGCTCACGGGCGACGCGCGCGAGACGCTCGAGGAGTTGTCGGTCGCAGCCAAGGACGTACGCGTCAGTGAAAAATATGTTTCGCGAATCAAGAAATACGCGGAAGAGTGGGAAAGCGAAGTTAGCCGAATTTACGGGCTGCGCTATGGGCCGCCGATTAGCCAGGGTGAAGTGATTGGTACCGTAAATGAGGTGTCCGAAGCACGTGACGTAGTCGTATGCGCGGCTGGAAGCCTGCCCGGAGATCTACACAAACTATGGCGCACGCGGGACCCTAAGGGCTATCACCTCGAGTATGGCTACTCGTGCATGGGCTATGAGATAGCTGGCGGGCTGGGGATCAAAATGGCTGCTCCCGAGCGAGAAGTTTACGTGATGGTTGGAGACGGCTCGTATTTAATGATGGCGCAAGAAATCGTGACCGCGGTGCAGGAAGGCGTCAAACTCAACATAGTCCTGTTGGATAATCACGGATTTTCAAGCATCGGTGGCTTGAGCCAAGCCTGCGGAAACCGCGGTATGGGGACAAGCTACGTTTATCGAAAAGGAGACTCCTATGAAGGAGACCTGCTGCCCGTTGATTTTGTGGCCAATGCGGCGAGTCTCGGTGCTGAAGCGGTGCGCGTTAAGACCCGAGAGGAACTAAGAGAGTTCCTGCTTCGAGCGCGCAAGCAGGCACACACCACGGTGGTGGTCATCGAGACGGCAAGGGAACAGCGAGTGGCCGGATATGAATCCTGGTGGGACGTTCCCATCGCAGAGGTCTCCGATGTGGATTCCGTTCGCAACGCCAGGAAATCCTATGAAAGAGCACGCGAAAAGGAACGGACCTTCCTGTAAGAGATCGAACCGACGGACGGCTAACGTTCACTGATCGCGTCTTCGAGATGAGCGTCGCGCTCTCCGTGAAATCCAAAACCGCAAGATTCCCGGACACGAAGTTCGGGAGAGAGTTTGCGGAGGCCAACCATTTCCCGATTCCCAGCAATTCGCTGCAAAAGCAATTCTGCGGCTTGGTAGCCCAATTGATATTTGGGGAGTTCAACCGTCGTCAGGCGGGGATGAAAAATGCCCAGCCACGGATAGTCATCAAAACTCACCAAGCCGAAGTCTTTAGGGCAGCTCAGCCCCATTTCTTCCGCAGCCTTCAACAGGCCTACCGTCATCAGGTAATTGGCGACGTAAATCCCTTCGGGCCGGTGAGAGAGCAATAAGTGTCCGGCGCGGTATCCCGATTCAATGCGATAATCGCCCTCAATCACGAGTCCGGGATCGTACTCGAGACTACTCGCCGCCAACGCATCCCGAAAACCCTGCCAACGCGCTTTGCCGTTGCTGACCCTGAGAGGGCCGCCTATCAACCCAATTCGCTTTCGACCCGCCCGCGCAAGGTGGCATACTGCTTCGTAGGCGCCCTTATAATCATCGGTGATGACCGCGTCCCTGGTTAACTTGGGGCACGTTCGCATGATCAGCACGAAGGGAGTGTTTACCATATCGATCATTCTCTGCAAGCTTGGACTGAAATCACCGACAGCCTTGGTGAGCAGGATTCCATCTACGCGCTTAGAAAGAAGCAATTCCAGCACGCTCGCCTCTTTTTCCGCGTTGTCATCGCTGTTGCAAAGTAGCAGGTTGTAGCCTTGTTTTTGCGCGGCATCCTCTGCTCCACGGACCACCAGGGGGAAGAAAGGATTGGAGATATCCGTCACCACCATTCCAATGGTGTGGGTCTTTTGGTTGGCCAGGCTGCGCGCCAGCAAGTTTGGACGGTAACTAAGTTTGCGAATCGCTGCTTCCACACGCTCGCGGAGTTTCTTGCCCACGTGAGCTTTCTTATTGACTACTGCAGATACGGTGAACACGGAAACCCGCGATTCCCGAGCGACATCATAAATGCTCGCTGCTTTGTTTTCGGAGCGCTTAGGCGTTTTCGTGGAAGCCATGGATCAATCGTAGAGTGTAGCTCACTTCTTACAAATTTGGGCCGCTCGGCTAGAATTTCATGCCGCGGGCGAATACCCATCGGCTTGCTACTAGAATCGCCTCGACCGCTACGTCGTTACGAAGTTTGCGTCGCATGGAGAAACAGTTTCGCCGTATGTTCGACATTGACAGCTGGGCTGCGAGCCCTAAACTAAGCGCTTATAACAGGCAGTTGCGTCGTGCACGGTCAAAAGAGCAGCGACCTACCTATAGAAACATGGTGCGAACGCTATGAGGCTGGCGACGCGCGCGGCCAGCAGACGCGATTCATCACGGAGGGGTTCCGATTTACTAGGGCGACGATTAACTGGGAGAAACACATGACAGCCGCAACGACTCCGATTAAGTACAAAAGTCCCTTGCACCAGATGACCGATACAACTCCCACGTGCCTATGGAATGATTCCGCGTCCATTCCAGAATTGACTTATGCGCTGGATCATGGGGCGGTCGGCGGCACCTGCAATCCAGTCATTGTTTATGGAATGCTGAAAAAGGAGCTCGCCTCTTGGAAAGATAGAATCCGCGCGCTCGTTGACAAATATCCTACCGCGACAGAAGACCAGATCGGGTGGCGGATCGTACGCGAGATTTCGGCAGAGAGTTCACGCGTTCTGATGCCAGCGTTCGAGAAGCATCGCGGCCGAAATGGCAGACTTTCGATTCAAACCGACCCCCGGCTGTATCGAAACACGCAGGCCATGGTCGACCAGGCTCTTGAATTCGATAAGCTTGCGCCCAACATGATCGTGAAAATACCCGCCACGACGGATGGAATTTCGGCCATGGAGCAGGCCACGTATCAGGGGGTCAGCATTAACGCAACTGTGTGCTTTACCTTGCCGCAGTGCGTTGCGGTTGCCGAAGCAATTGAACGCGGCTTGAGGAAGCGCGAACGGGAAGGCAAGGAAATCGCCGCGATGGGCCCAGTGTGTACGATCATGGTTGGCCGGCTCGACGATTGGCTGAAGGTGGTGGCCGAGAAACAGAACATTACCATTGATCCCGGCTATCTTGAGTGGGCAGGAGTGACGGTTTTCAAGAGGACCTATCAGCTCTTCCGCGAACGCGGTTATCGAGTTCGGCTTCTTTCTGCCGCCTTTCGCAACCACATGCATTGGAGCGAGCTCATCGGTGGAGATGTGGTCATTTCTCCGCCACATGCCTGGCAGGTCCGCTTCAATGCCAGCGATATCGAAGTCCGTCCGCGGATCGACGATTCGGTCAACCCCCAAATTGTCGATGAGCTGTCCAGGAGGTTCAAAGACTTCTGTCGTGCGAGTACAGAGAACGGTTTGTCACTTCAAGAATTCAATTCGTTCGGTGCTACCCGGCGAACACTGCGTCAGTTCATCAAGGCTTGTTACGATCTCAATGCGCTTGTCCTCGACACGCTTATCCCAAATCCAGACGAAGTCTGACGACCTTGTTGTGAGAGTCTTCTTGGAAAGAAGCTCCGGGGGTACAAGCGGTTACGGAAGATTCGGCGGGTCCAGGCATTAATGAGTTTACGGAATTGCGTTGGATGAGAATCAATACAATCCAACAGCACCAACGCATCCGACCGCACCTTTGGATTCCTGACAGCCCTGGAGGCTAAGTACAATTGCCATCAATAACTTGACGTATTATATTGTTGCGGGACGGATCAGAAAATAGTTCATACGGGAACTTATTTACGCCTGACGCGACAATAACGAATTTCACTTCTACCTAGTTAGCAGCGGAGATTGTTTCTAACGAAAATCTGGCTGTCCTCAAGCGGTTGCTGATTTTGCTTCCAACGCCCATGTGATCCGTGGTGGCGGCGCAACGAGAGTGGGAGTGCATCATGAAGTCTGAATAGATACGACAGCGAGGAGTCTAGGCCGGATGAAAGCTCTTGTGAAGCACGCCCCCGGGGAAGGGAACGTCGATATTCTTGATGCTCCCGAGCCGTCCTGCGGAGAAAACCAGGTACGCGTAGAGATCGCGTTTTGTGGTATTTGTGGAACCGATATCCATGTGCTCCACGACACTTTCCACAATTTCCCTCCTGTAATTCTCGGACATGAGTTTGCCGGTACCGTCGTAGAGATCGGACGAAACGTCAGCGGTGTTCGCATCGGCGAGAGAATCGCCGGGCTAGGAGCCAGCGCAGTTGCGTGCGGACAATGTCAGTATTGTCTGGACGGGAATTTCATTTTTTGCGCGCATCGCAGAGGAATGGGGCATGGCGTAAACGGCGCGCTAACGCGCTACGTTATTCTCAGGCCCGATCAGCTGTATCGTGTCCCGGAGCATCTTTCGATGGAGGAAGCCGCCATGAGTGAACCCTTTGCCTCCGCCATTCAGGCCGTTACGGAAGTAACGAATACCCGAATCGGTGATGTCGTATTGGTTTCTGGGCCAGGACCGATCGGACTTCTGTGCCTAAAACTGCTGGTGGCGGAAGGAATCAAGACCATCGTCGCCGGAGCGGCTGGGGATGATATTCGTCTCGAGGCGGCACGTCGCATTGGCGCGGCGGCCGTCGTAAATGTCGGAGAAAGAAGCTTGGGCGACGTCGTTCGTGAGCATACCGATGGAAGAGGATTCGACGTGGTTTTCGAGTGCGCTGGCCATCCGAGCTCGGTGCGAGGCTGCATCGACTCGCTAAGGCCTCTGGGAAAATACACCCAGGTGGGCATTTGCGGTTGTGAACTGCAGTTTCCGATCGATCAGATCTTTTACAAGCAGCTTATTGTGCAGGGCTCCATCTGCTACACCGCCAAGACCTGGGATCGCATGATGAAGATTTTTGCTCAAGGGCGGATCAGGCTCGACGATCTCGTGTCTGCCAAGCTGCCGATTTCAGAATGGCGCAAGGCTTTCGATTTGTGTGCGCAGAAGCAAGCTGTGAAAGTGTTGATGTATCCGGAGTAGTGCGGCTGCCCTGCGGGCAAAGCCGCTGGCTAGATTCTTGAGGAATTGATGGGCTGCAAAAATTGAAATTAGGAACATCGAGCATCGAAGTCAGCGCCTTGGCACTTGGCGCGGATTTGATCGGAACCAAAATCGATCGCGATCAATCGTTCCTGCTTTTCGAGGCGATTGCCATCGGCTCGGCGCGCCACGCACCCACGTCTGCGACCAAATCTCGGTTGCGCCAAGCCTGCGAAGTTCTACTGGAACACCCTTGAGCGTCACGCTTTGGACGTTTTTGCGATTAGTCTGGGCACAACTCTCCAGAGAATCAAACGTAACGCGAAAACGCTGAATTTGTTGAGAAGCTCCGGGGGACCGTCAGTCCCGCTCCGTTGGGGAGCACTCCGTTTGGCCGCTGGGTCGTAAACCGCGATGAATAGATCGTTCTCATCCGGCCACCAATCAGAGGCAAACACCCGCAGTTGTACCGAACTACCGAAAATCGCTGGCGAAGTTGAAGAATTAAGTTGCTGCAATCTCTTTAGAAGTGAATTAGATACCAGAACACGCCTGTGACTCAGTTCGATAGAGCGTCTGGCCGCAGCGCTAGACGCTCGAACGCGAGGACAGTTTTGCCAAGACATTTCGAATTAATGGGATGCGAATGCATAGACACTTGAGGTTGAAATTGAAGAAGAAACTGCGGTAAACTATTGATAGTAAACAGCGTACGTGTGCGCCCGTAGCTCAGTTGGATAGAGCGTCTGGCTACGCACCAACTGGGCCAAAACCATAAGCCTTTTCTCCAGTGTCGATTACGGGCAAAACGTTGCTCCTACCAGCCTTCTGAATTGTACCGAGGATGTACCGAAATAAGTCCGACTCCGCGCGAGTGAAGACTCAAACCGGTGTACATGTCTGCTGTCTCGTGCAACCAATAGATAGGCAAAAAAAAAGAATCTGCTTGCAGGTCACTTCTAACACTTTCCTATGTCATGCTTAGCTGGCCTTGTACGGCGTTCGGAATGTCTACTGCCACGTTGTCCTCAACTCTTCGGGTTTTACGGTACAAAAGCTTCCCAAGCTTCCTCTAGCGAACCTTAACGCGCTGAACTGGCGGGACTTAGCTGAAACAAGATTCCTGGTAAGTGGAAAATGATGGAAAACTACCAGACACACCCGAGTTAGGGCGGTGGGCTTTCGCCCCCCCTCCTTTTCCAACCGCCGCTGCTCTCAAGTCGATTCCCGTGAAGTTTTTTCAGGCCCGACGCTAAATCGAGTAGGCTAGAGTGCGTTCAGAGTGCCTGCCTCCCGAGTAGACTATTGCACTTTGAGAGGAGCTTGCGAATCGTGAGAGGGCCGCGAGGCTTACTTCGGCGAGGTCGTTGTCGGTAGCGACCTGCGGTCCTTGACCGGAACGGCAGTTGTCACTGATACCGGACGCATGATGGCGCTCGGTGGGATGTCATTTTCAACAATCAGGTACAGCTGCAAAGAAACCCTAGGCATCTCCGGGAAGATTTATCGTGTCGGTGCTCGAGTGAAGATTCTCAGACTGAAGACGGCGGTGGTCGAGGGGAATTTTGATTGGACCTTCGTTCGAATTGTAACGGACGAAGGAATTCAAGGTCTGGGCGAGTGCTTCTTTGCGCCCGGCCTCACTGCGATTTTGCGATCGCTCGAGCCACTGCTGTTGGGCGAAGACCCGCGCGATATTCATCGTTTGTTCCGTAAATTGCAGCTCGCGACCTCAGGAGCGGGCTCGGTGGCGGGCAGTATCTACAACGCGATCAGCGGCATCGAAGCTGCGCTGTGGGACGTACTTGGGCAATGGCTGGATGTTCCGATTTGTCGTCTGCTCGGTGGAAAGTTTCGCGACAAAATCCGCATCTATGCCGATTGCCACGGCGGAGAGGCTCTCGAAAGTCTGGACGAGATTTTGCGTACCAGGCCTGCGTCATGGATTTCGCGAGATGCCAAACATACCGCAAGGGATTACTTTGGCGCCGCCACCGACGAGCCTCCTGCTTCGACCCATGATTATCGTCGCCGGGCTCTAGCAAAGAGAGCGGAAGGATTCACTGCGCTGAAGTTCGATCTGGATGTCCCAGGCACCGAGGGTTCCGATCCTCACAATCGGGTGCTAAGCAATCGGGCGATTGATCACATGGTGACGCTGATCGGAGCAGTCCACGAGGCGGTGGCGGAGGACACAGATATCGCTGTTGACTGCCATTGGCGCTACAACGCCAGCGACGTAATAAAACTTGCGCGCGAACTCGAGTCATTCCGGCTGCTGTGGCTGGAAGATCCGGTGCCGCCCGACAACGTTGCCGCGCTAAAGGAAGTGCACTCGAAGGTGTGCGTGCCCATCGCCACTGGCGAAAACCTGTTCCTCTTTGCGGGCTTTCAAGACATCATCGCCCAACACGCTCTGAGTATCATTACGCCCGACTTGCAGAAAGCCGGAGGCTTGTCGGTCGCCCAGAGCATTGCGCAGTTTGCCGACATACATGGTATGCCGATGGCTCCGCACAACATCAGCAGTCCCGTTGGAACTTTGGCGGCAGTCCACTTTTGTGCTGCGATTCCAAACTTTCTTGCTCTGGAGTTTCATGCCTCCGACGTTCCTTTCTGGAATGATCTGATCGAAGGGTTGCCGGCGCCGTTGATTCAAGGCGGATTTATCGAGGCGCCCAACAAGCCCGGACTAGGAGTTACATTGAATGAAGAAGTGGCACGGCGTTATGCACGAAAGGGCGAACCATTTTTCGAATGAGAGAAGGAGGCACGCGGCCACGCATGACGAAGCTTTGGAAATCTGACGATGATCTCTTTGCCCTCGTCCAACGCGAGCTTTTCACCAGCGTGGTGGGTGACGTAATGGACAAACTCGATCTGCAACACCAATTCTTGCCGCCGCAGATTCAGCCACTCCGGCAGGACATGGTTGTGCTTGGCCGCGCGATGCCGGCTCTCTCCGTCGATGTTTTCGCCGAAAGAATTGCCGGGAGCGCCAACAGGCTAATGGACAAATCGTTTGGCTTGATGCTTGAAGCCCTCGATGATCTTCGCAAGAACGAAGTCTACGTCAACACCGGCTCTTCCCCGCGCAATGCGCTGTGGGGAGAACTCATGAGCACCCGGGCTCGCAAACTCGGTAGCCGCGGCGCGGTCTTGAATGGCTACGTGCGAGACACCAAAGCGATCCTGAACATGAGCTTCCCGACATTCGCTTTTGGCTCATACGGACAAGATTCCGCCCCGCGCTGCAAAGTCGTCGACTTCCGTATTCCCATTGAGGTTGGGCAGGTGCGCGTGCGTCCGGCAGACATCATCTTTGGTGACATCGACGGCGTCTTGCTGGTTCCCGTCGAAGTGGAAGAAGAGGTATTCACCCGTGCGCTGGAAAAGGCCCGCGGCGAGAAGCTGGTGAAAAAGGCCATCGAAAAGGGAAGTAGCGCGGTCGAAGCGTTTGAGAAGTACGGAACCATGTAAAGATAATGAGTACATCGATTGCAACTGCCGATCCTGCTTCCCGCGTACAGCAGATACGAAGCTTTTTCCACCAACATGATTTGCGCGCCTGGATCGCCTGGCGGCCCGATGAGCTCGTCATGATGTCCGGGTACCTCCCTTACTGGGGTGCCTCGCTCCTGATCTATTTTGCCAATGCGGATCCCGTTCTCTTCGTTCCGCAGCTTGAACCAAGAGACCATATTCCGAACGGCGTACGGGTCACGGAGTACCCATGGGGCGATCTGAAATGTGCTGATCCCTATTCGATTTTAGTGTCGCTGGTAAGTGCCGAACTGGCGAGGGAAGGAGTCACACCCGAACGTGTTGGGATGAATTGCAGTGCTGCCAGGACTGCCCTGCCGATCCAAACCGCCGAACAAATTCCCATGCCGGAAAATTTCGCCGCACAATTGTCGGCGCTTGCCACTAAATCAGACGCTCAGTGTCAGGCGGGTTTTCTACAGCTCTATTTGAGAAAGGCGCCTGAAGAAGTCCATGCAATCCGGCTGGCAAATCGCGTCGCCAATGTCGGTCTGCAGGTTTTTTTTGAAAATCTGAAGCCGGGTATCTCAGAAGTGGAGATTGCGGCGGCAATAGAGTCGGCCATCCACCGGCAAATTGGTCACGATGGCGTCTTTCATTCCCGAGCCTGGGCCATGGTGCAGTCGGGCTCCAACAGCGCGGACGCCGGGCGTTTCAATCGCTCGACCGCACGACGTCTCGAAAACGGCGATCTGGTACTGATCGAACTGGCCACCTGCGTTAACGGATATTGGAGCGACCTCACGCGTACAGCTCCGGTGGGTCGGCCGAATCCCGAGCTCGAGCAGATGCTCGACGTTGTCACAGCTGCGCAAGAGGCCGCGCTGGATGCCATCGCTCCGGGAACTCCTGCTGGTTACATTGACGCCGTAGCAAGAGACAAAATCGCGGCTAGTGGACTCTCGGCTTTCTTTACTCATCATACCGGCCATCAGGTCGGTTTTCGCCATCACGATCCGGGTTTTGCGATATCTCTCGGAGAATCGGCCAAGCTGGAGCCCTGCATGGTGATTACGATCGAGCCCGGTGTATATGTTCCCGAGCGGGGCGGAGGCGCAAGAATCGAGGACAACGTGCTGGTCACCGAATCCGGTCACGAAGTGCTCTCGAGAATTAATGGAAGAGTGCGACCATGATCAGCATCGATCTCTCAGATAGAACGATTTTGATCACGGGCGCCTTGGGCGCGATTGCCGAGCATATGGTTCGGAGGCTGACTGAAACCGGTGCAACTCTCGTTCTCACGGACGTCAAGTCCGAACAAGAGGCTGAGCAGACGCTCCATACCTGGCATATTCCGTCGTCATCTTATCTCTATTTCGCAGCCGACATTACCGACTCCCGTCAGGTCGAAGGCATGGTAAACGCGGCTTTCGAAAAATTTCCACGGATGGATACAGTCATCGGCCATGCAGGTGGTTGCGGACTGCATCCCTTTGCGACCACATCCGAGGCCGACTATGAGCGCATTTTCCGCTTCAACTATTTTGCGCAAACCTACTTGGCGCGCTCCGTGCTCGCGCGATGGATGCAGCACAATATACCCGGTCACCTGATCTTCACCTCCTCCTATGTGGCTCGAATGCCGCACACGCAAATCTCTTCGTACGCGTCGGCCAAAGCAGCGCTGGAAAACTTTGCCCGCAGCCTGGCCCTCGAATATGCCGTGACCGGTATTCGCGTGAACGTCGTTTCGCCGGGAAACGTCGCAGCGGGCAGTTCGTTGAAGGTCTTCGAAGAAGACCAATCCTACCGCGAATTTGTGTTGCGGGTTTCCTTGGGGAGACGAAACACGCCGGTGTCAATCGCGGACGCATTTGTCTTTCTTTGTTCCCCGTTGGGCAATGAGATCAACGGACAAGTGCTGAGCCCCGATTATGGCGCGGGTATCGGTAATCGCCTATGAAGATTGGACTCGGCCTCTATCGCCACATGCTGACGCGCGACTACTACGACTTTGCGCGCCAGGCAGGCTGTACGCATGTTGTGGCTCATCTGGTCGACTATTTCAATCAGGCAACTTCCAACCCGCGCAACAATCAGCCCACCGGTTCTAAATATGATCCTTGGGGAGTCGCAGGCGATCCCAATCAGCTCTGGACAACAAGAGGACTCACGACACTGCGCGCGCAGATTGAAGACGCCGGACTATTCTTAGCTGCGATCGAGAACATCGATCCCGCGCACTGGCACGACATTTTGCTCGACGGTCCGCAACGTCCACAACAGATCGAAAACGTCAAAACCATGATTCGCCGCCTGGGCGAAGCGGGCATTCCGGTGCTTGGTTACAACTTCAGTCTGGCTGGCGTATGCGGGCGCGTCACGACTCCCGATGGACGCGGTCATGCGCTCACGCTGGGCATGGATGGTCCCGCCGAAGACGTGCCCATTCCGAATGGCACGATCTGGAACATGGTCTATGATCGCAACGCACCTGCGGGCACGCTGCCTTCCATCTCCCATGAAGAACTTTGGCGTCGCCTGCAGAGATTCTTGGAAGACGTGCTCCCTGTAGCGGAGCAATCTGGCGTGCAGCTCGCTGCCCACCCTGACGATCCGCCGATGCCCACCATGCGGCGGCAGCCGCGCCTCGTCTACCAGCCCTCGATGTATCAACGGTTGCTCCATCTGGCCCCGAGCCGCTGTAACGCCCTTGAGCTTTGCGTGGGGACCTTAGCGGAAATGACGGAGGGCAATGTCTACGAAGCGGTGGACCGGTACAGCAAACAAGGCAAGATTGCCTACCTCCATCTACGCAACGTTGTGGGAAAGGTCCCGCACTATCGCGAGACCTTCATCGACGAAGGCGATGTGGACATGCTTCGCATTCTCGCGATCCTTCACGGCAACCATTTCGAAGGCGTAATTATTCCCGATCATAGTCCGCAAATGACCTGTTCTGCTCCCTGGCATGCCGGGATGGCACATACACTTGGGTTCATGCTGGCGGCCAAAGCGGCTCTCGAGTCCTCTCACCCGTTACCTGCGGAGTCGGACCGTGACACTTCTGGAGGCAAATCACCCTGAACGTTATCTCAGCTCCGCCCCCTTCCCGCGTTCCCCTCGTGATCGCCGCCAGTGTTTCCACTCTCGGCGGCCTGCTGTTCGGTTACGACAACATAGTGATCAGCGGCGCGATCGGTTACTTGAGTCAATCATTTCATCTGGACGCGGCTGGAATTGGCTGGGCCGCGGGATGCGCCTTAGTTGGATGCATCGTCGGCTGCGCGAGCGCGGGAACCGTAGCCGACTTTTTGGGAAAGAAAAAAGGTCTTGCGCTCTGCGCGCTCTGTTTCGCTCTTTCCTCCGTTGGCATGCTCTTTGCCAGGAATCTCAACCAGTTCGTTGTCTGGCGTCTGATTGGCGGAGTTGGCATCGGTGCAGCGTCGGTTATTTCGCCAAACTACATTGCGGAGATCGCTCCCACGCGCGTTCGCGGCCGCTGCGTGACCCTTTACCAACTGGGGATCGTCGTTGGAATTCTCGCCGCCGTCTTCGTCAACATGCTGATTCAGCGCATGGGCGATGAATCGTGGAACATATCGACAGGCTGGCGCTGGATGTTTTTGGCTGGCGTGGCCCCGGCGATTTTGTTTGCTCTGATGATTCTGCCCGCCGTCGAGAGTCCACGCTGGCTGATGAAGATGGGCCGCCAACCTCAAGCCATCGAAGTGCTCGCCAAAATCAACGGTGCCGACGAAGCCGCCCGCGAAACTGCTGAAATTGAGAATTCGCTGGCCATAGAAGAAGGACATCTTTCCGAACTCTTCACGACCTTCCGTCGCCCGCTGCTGCTTGGCATCATGCTGGCTGGCTTACAGCAGGCCAGCGGAATTACGCCGCTATTCTCATTCTTGCCGGAGATTTTTCGCGCTGCCGGAACCGCGACTAGCGATGCCTTCTTGCAGTCCGTGCTGGTGAGCCTTATCAATCTATTGTTTACCCTGTTCGCCCTATGGCTTGTCGACCGCGCAGGGCGCAAGACTTTGATCCTGACTGGCACCACGCTGCAATTTCTTTCGTTTGCATTCGTCGGTTGGCTCTATCACGCACACGGCAGCGGCCTGGCAGTCTTAATCTTGGTGATGAGCTTCGTCGCCGGACATGCTTTCGGCAACGGTGTAGCCTGTTGGGTGATCATCTCCGAGATTTACCCAACGAAGGTGCGTGGACGGGGAATGTCGATCGCCACAACCGCTCTCTGGCTGGTGGGATTTTTGGGAAACCAATCCTTTCCCATCATGCAGAAGCATCTGGGGTTGGATGGTACTTTCTGGCTCTTCAGCGCCGGCGCCTTGTTGACGATCGTTCTGGTGCCATGGCTCATTCCTGAAACCAAAGGCCGTTCCTTGGAAGAAATCACCAAATTTTGGACCGAAGAGAAAGGTATTGCGATGGGATAACGCCAGATCCAAACGACTTCGGAGGAGGAACGATGGGGAACAGACGGGAAGCCGAAACGGAAATCACAGCTCCCAGGTTGGCATGTTTCACTCGCCGCAGCTTGTTGCCCTCTTGCAGAGTTCGCCGTTCTCTTTCTTGAATTTGCACTTAGATTTAGGTACGGCTGGGGGTTGGGCTGGAGTGGACATCAATTCTGATCGTTGATGGATTCTACCGAGTCCCGCTCCGGCGTCAGGTTAGAATCAACTGGAAGTTAGGTTGATCTCGATCTGAGATCACAGGTCACTACACACTGTGCCTCTTCCGGATCCACATCGACTAGCAGAATTTTGCGGTTGGCATCGCTCAGGATGCGACACACTTCTCGACCGACCTGTCCGCAACGCCCGCTGAAACCATTTGGGTCATTCTCCGGCTACCTCGGTTCTGATCTCAGCGGCTCGATGGTATTCTGCAACCGTTTGAACTCCTGCATTTCGCGCTGCCACTCGGCAGTCTTACCCTGCCTGCGGTAGAGAGCCGCCAGTCCGAAGTGTGCCTGGGCCGCAAGCGAAGTCTCCTTTTCGAGCGCAATCACGCGCTTCCAGGATTTTTCCGCAAGCGCAAGGTCGCCGTCGAGCGAGGCTGCTTTGCCAAGCGAAGACAACGTCTCGGGCATGCCGGGCTGCAGTTTGTCGGCGCGCTCCAACTCGGTTCGCGCTTCGTGAAACTTTCCTTGCTGGAGCAGTGCTGCCCCAAGCCGGTAGGCGCCTTCCGCGTTGCCCGGCTGCCGCTTGACCTCCGCTCGAAATGCCTCTTCGGCCTTACTCCATTGCGAAGCGCCGGCGTACACAAGCCCGAGTTGCAATTGGAGCCCTGGAATGTCCGGGCGCTGACGCAACGCCTCGTGGTACTCCTGCTCGGCTTGCGGCATCTGCCGCAGCACAAAATAGTTTTCGCCCATGGCTTGGTGCGCTCGCGCGGAATCAGGATAGGCGCTTAGCAGGGTATCAATGGCGCGCTTGGAAAGCAGACCGCCGGCGCGGCCGAGATAATAAAGCAGGTCGGGATCATTGGGACGTTTGACCAAAGCTGCGCTAAGGTTTGCAACTGCCTCCTGATATTGTCCCGTCTCGATCTGAGCGATTCCCAGAGCCTCGAGGGCATGAACGCGCTCCAGGTGAGGAATGGCCTCAGCGGCGTAACCGAGCGAGAGCAGAGCGTAGCCGAGCTGCAAGTGCGCCGCGTCGAGATCGGGGCGCAGCTCCAACGCCCGCTTAAGCGGGGTGATGGCGGCGCTGTTGTTGCGGATCTGCATCAACTCTTCGCCAAGGTTCAGAAACGCCTCCGCAAGATTGGGATCGGTCTCCGTCGCTTTGCGAAATTCGGCGATTGCCACGTCAAAGCGGCCTTGCTTGTGGGCCTCCACGCCCGATTGCATGTGCTGCGCACCTTCCGGAGAGACATCCTGCAGCGCCAGGCAGAGGAATAGAACCGCGTGTTTCACGACTGCTCCGGTTCGCGTATTTCGAGAAACTGGTCGGCGCGTACATCTTTCACCGTTTGACGGGTGCCAGAAGGCCACCATATCTCCGCCGTGGCGGTATTAGCGTCGCCCATGCCGAAATGCAGCCGCTTGTCATTCGACGAGAGATAGCTCCCCCCAGTGGTGGCAAAGCGGGTCTGCCCATTCACGCGAACCCGTGCGCCTAGGCCGTCGCGGTTACTACGTGTGCCGCGCAGTGTAATCGTGAGCCAATGGCGTTTGCCACCGTGATTCATCAGCACGAGAGGATAGCCCCCAAGGACCGTTAACACGGCGTCCATCCAGCCATCATTGTTCAAATCTCCAAAGGCCAAGCCCCGGCCAGCGACTGGGATTGTTATTCCAGAGTCCGCACGCTCAAAACGGCCATCCTGATTCAGCGCCAGTAGAGGAGGTTCCAGATAGTGCAAGGACTGCTCGATGGCCTCGACATTTTCCAGTACGTGGCTCTGTGTCACGAGCAAATCCTTCCAGCCGTCGTTGTCGAAGTCCTCCAGGCCAATGCCCCAGCCCGAACTGTCTGCGGTTAGCGTGCCCAGTCCGGTTTCCAGGCTTCGAGCGGTGAAGAGGCCTGCGCCATCGTTGTGGTAAAGACCGTAGATCTCACGCGGAAGCACGGTTACAAGGACGTCCGGCTTGCCGTCGTTGTCGTAGTCCTGAAAGACCGTGCCCATACCGGAGAGAGGCTTGCCTTCAGCGGAGAGCGCCGCGCCAGACTCGAGTCCGCATTCGGTAAACGTCCCATTGCCGTTGTTGTGGAAGAGGTATTGTTGCATGCCGTCGTTGGCGACGAAGGCGTCCATAAACCCGTCGTCGTCATAGTCGGCGAATGCCACGCCCAGAGCGCGCCCCTTCTTGACGGTGATGCCGGACTTCTGGCTGACGTCCTCGAAGGTGCCATCGCTGCGATTGCGATAAAGAAGATTTGTCGTGGCAGGAAATTCGGCGGGAGGGCAATAGGTTCGCCAAGCCCCGCCGCAAGCCTTGCTATGTTTGGTGTCCCATTCCATGTAGCGGGTCACAAAAAGATCGAGATGGCCGTCGTTATCGTAGTCGAAGAAGCCCGCGGAAACCGACCAGCCTCCTCCTGCAACGCCTGCTTTTGCGGTTACGTCCGTGAACGTTCCGTCGCCATTGTTGTGGTACAGGATATTTTTTCCGTAGTTGGTCACGAAAAGATCGGGAAAACCGTCGTTGTCATAGTCGGCGACAGCCACGCCCATGCCGTAATTGCCGAGGCCCGCGTTGGCCAAACCGGATGCTTCGGTTACGTCTGTGAAACCGCCGTCTTTGTTCTGGCGATAGAGCCGGTTCCAGTAGCGGGGGTTGGCGCGATCGAATTTCTCCGGCACCTGCATGGGGCTTGTCAGACGGCCGCCATTGACCAGGAATATGTCCAGAAGACCGTCGTTATTGTAGTCGCGCAAGGCGACGCCTCCAGGCATGGTCTCGATGAGGTATTTCTGGGGAGTAGGCGAATTCTGCAAAGTGAAGTCCAGCCCGCGCGGGAGTTTCAGATCAAAAATTGGAGCGGCGGCAGCAAGAGCCGTGAAACGGAGGAAGTTCCGGCGGTTGACTCGTGAACGCATTCTAGCTTGGGTCACTGGAGGTCGGCACGTATCGCGGCGCGCTTAGCCCTACTCAGCATAGAACAGCCCTCAACGGATGCGCGATTCATCCAAGACTACCGAGGATATCGGACATCATGCAAATCTGCAAAATCTGCTCGGGAGAAGACAGGGCGACCAGAAGCCGTAAGGCGCAGAAGCTTCGAGTTCTTTGCTGGAGGTTTGTCAAGCGGTTCGAGAAGGGAATGCCTGCGTGACATCCCCTTCCACATGATTTGTGTCTCAGGCCTCAGAACGCAAATTTCAAGCCGAACTGAATGAGCCGAGGATTGCCAAGGGTGCTCGTCACCACCCCGAAGTTGGGCGACACCTGAGTCGTATTCGGTGCGGCAAACTGCGGGTGGTTGAACAAGTTGAAGATCTCCGAGCGGAACTCCACGTTCATCCGTTCGCCCGGCCCGAAGGTCGTTCTCTTGAAGATGGCAAAGTCGAAGTTCTTCACGCCATCCTGCCGAAGCGTTGGATCCACACGTGATTCATTGCCGAAGCCCCATTGCGGGGGTGGTGTGAAGCATGCCGTGTTGAACCACTGATTTAGCCGTGATACATCCGCGGGTTTGTCCTTATTACAACCTTCCACTACGTTGGGCCTCAAGGTTCCAATTCCAAGCCCCAACGCCGAGAGTAGAGTTGAACTCCCATAAGTAATCTTCAGGGGGAAGCCGCGCTGGAAGGTCGTGACACCATCGACGCCCCATCCTGAAACGAGCTTGTCGCCAACTCCGCTCACGCTGCCCAGGAACTTTTTACCCCGGCCGAAAGGCAGATCAAGCACGTAGCTGATCACAAGGCGCTGCGACGCATCTTGGGAGGCCAGGGACCGCTCTGCCTTCAGGTTGTCCCAATCCTGAACTTGTCCCACGCCCCCGGTGCCAGATCCCTCAAGCCAGGACGTGAGAGAGTCCGTGGTAGCGAGGAGCTTTGCGTTGGTATAGGCCACCAGCAGTGTGCCGCCGCCACTGAAGCGCCTCACTGCGGTTGCCTGCAGAGAGTGGTAGTTGCTGCCGCAGCAACCTTGCCCGTTGAGGTTCAGGCCCGTGTATTGCGGGAACGGCCGAGCAAGCTGGCCTTGCTTAAGGTTTCCGGGTGCCAAGCTTCCGGAAAGAGCTGGGCTGAAGGGATAGTTTGTCGCAGAGACGACCTGAGCAATCGTGGGCTGTAGGCCCTGAGCAGCTTGCGCGGCGGCCGCCGCAATGAAGCTATCTGGGATCTGGTTTATGTTCGTGTTGAACTGCGGTAAGTGCACACCATGCGCTCCAGCGTAAGCCACATCGACGAAGAAACCCGCCGGCAGTTCGCGCTGAAGATCCAAATTCCATTGCTGTACGGACCCATTCTTCTGGACTGTAAACCCTGTTGCTGAAAAACTTTGCAAACCGAGAGCGTATCCCGATGCCGAAGGTTGAGGGTTTCGGCCGGGTGGGACGACCAGCGTGGCGCCGAACGGACCCGGAGTCGCGCACGTGAGGACACCACCTGCTAAGGTACAGTTGCTGTCGTGCAGCGTGCTGCCAGGAGTCACACCACCGTCGTTACTGGCGAAGAATGGGTTCGTAGAACTGCTCACGGGGTCAATGTAAGGGTTGACGCCAAAGGATACGAAGTTGGGAATAAAGAATATTCCGTACCCGGCACGGATCACAGTCTTCTGGTCAAGACTATAGGCTACGCCCAGACGCGGCATAATATTTTTCGTGTCAAGCGGCAGATTGTTTCTGCCACCGTTCGCGCCGGTCTTGACTAGGAACAGGTCCCCGGAACAGGGACTTCCTGCGCTCCCGCCGCATCCTGTAACCGTCAGATTCGCCACGCTTGGATTGAAGTAGGTCAACCTGTCGAAGCGCTCCGACCATGGGCCTTGCAGGTCATATCGAAGCCCCAGATTCAGGGTCAGCTTATTGCTTACTTTCCAGGTGTCCCCGAGATATACAGCCCGATAGAACTGCTTCCCGGCAACCGGGCCAGAGATATTTACAGCGCCCGATGTTTGGTTGCCCAAGGGGGAGCCAATCCCCAAGCCATAGCCCAAAATGAAGTCGGCGAAATCGATCCCGGTTCCAGGGGTACCAGCGCCCGCTGCCTTATCTTGCGTCCAGAACCCATTGAAGGAAATAAGACCTCCTCCGGTGTTGGTCTGCAAATAGTTGTCATATGACAATTGAAACTGCGCGCCCGCGACGAGGGTGTGCCGCCCGCGGATCATAGTGAGTCGCGGGGAGAAGTTGTACTGTGTGTCTTTGTCCGAAATTGCACTCTGTCCTTGGCTGCAAGTAATCGTAGGATCGGAGATGCCGAAACAGGGCGTTAGGGGGGTGCGCTCTATGTCGGGAACTGCGCCATTGTACGCCGCCGGAAAACCTTCCTTCGTAACGTCGAACCCGGCATTGACCGGTACACGGAGGTAGCGGAAACGGCTGGCGCTGACATTGATGTCGGCTGTTGTCGTCGGATTAAACATGTAGTTGTAACCGATCGCTAATGCATGGGTGTGATAGGTCTCGGCACAGCGATCCTGGCAGAGACCTGTGCCGAAAGGATCTCGCGGCAGGTCTGCCAGCTTCCAATAACTGTAGCGGCCAAACAACCGGCTTTTATTATTAATAATGTAGTCTATACGGGGAACGTATTCGTCGCTATCACCGCCCAGACCGGTTGCCTTTACGAAGTTGTTGCGTGTCGCGCTGTTGGTTGGATTCGGAATCAAACCCAGCAAAAACGTGGAAGTCGGATTGATACGATTTGCAGGGATGATGTTGCCGGCAAACGGCTGGCGAGCCTTTGTACTGGAATCCACTGTAAGTGGATCATAGATCTGGTGGATAAAATTGCCCGAAGCGTCTTTATCGGCGCAAATGCCACCTGGTCCGGTAAACCCCGAGACGCACTGATCCGAAAAATCGAAGTTTCCCGATAGGCCGGAGCCGCGTTCTGCAAGGGTCGGAACCGTGGTCGTGAACACGGTCCCCTGGCGCAAGCGGAAACTTTCCCAACTGAAAAAGACGAAAAGCTTCTCTTTAATCGGAGCGCCACCCAAGGTTGCTCCGTACTGATTCTGAGTGAACGGCGAGCGTGGGATCCCGGCCTTGTTGGCAAAAAACTGGTTCGCGTTCAAAACTTTGTTGCGAAGGTACTCGTACGCAGAACCGTGCCATTCGTTGCTTCCCGATTTGGTGCTCAGGTTAATGACTCCCCCAGAGAACTTGCCCCAATCCGGCCCGAGATTGTTGTACTGGACTTTAAATTCCCCAATCGAATCCTGGGTCGGAAGAATGAGCGGCAGGTTGATGTAGCCGATATTGAGCGGCTGGCCATCCAGATACTCCGCGCTCTGGTTCGCAAAGGAGCCGCCCACTTGAAAATTAGCGAAGTCGAATGGGTTCTTGCCGACGGGTGTGCCATAGCTGTTTCCCTGCGGAACCACAGAGGGAACGATTGCGGTGAGGTTGAAAATGTTGCGCCCGTTCAGGGGCAACTCGTTGGTTTTACGCTGTTCCACAACCTGACCCAGCGAGGAGGTTTCCGACTGGAGCAGAGAAGTTTCGCCGGTCACCTCCACAGTTTGCGCGACGTCGCCCACCTGCAAGGTTGCGTCAATGCGCACACTCTGGTTGACCTCGACGACGACCTCCGGCCAAATAAAGCGCTTGAAGCCAGTTTTCTCTACCTCGATCTTGTACCGGCCCGGAAACAGGCTGACAAAGGAGTAGAGTCCATCACTGCCTGTTGGCTGCAACCGCTTTTCTGCGGTGCCGAGATTGGTCAAAGTTACCTGCGCTTCAACGATTGCCCCGCCAGAGGGGTCGGTGACGGCCCCGGCGATCGAACCGTACGTCGATTGGGCCACGAGCGGCGGGCTCAGTGAAGCCAGGCATGTAGTGAAGAGAACAACGAGGGAGAGAAAGACGAATATAGCTCTGTTATTTTTCATACGCGATTTCCTCCAATTCCGTCAACCGGATTAGTTCGCGCACCGCCCCCTCGACAGGGACGCTTACCGCAACGAAGCCATATTCCGAACTTGGGTTGTAAGCGGCTTGATGTTCACTTCGATCAGGAAGGAAATGCTGACACGCAGACCGCACCGTCAGTTCGAAAAACGGCCCGCCTGCCGTAGCCTATTCTGCGAAGTAGGGGATTGTCAACCGAAAGTATTTCGTTTTCAGTGTCCCAACTTTGTGGGATCGGTAGAGAAGCGGGCGCTCGAACCAGCAGTGCATTTCCGGCGTTCGGATCGATTCGCCGCGCTCCCGCAATTCATAGCCACGAGAGAAACGCCCGAACCGCAGCACACGCGCCACTGCGAAACGAATCTACCGGTTCTACACCGAAGAGGGCTTCGCCGTAGATGATCGCAACGATAGACGCTGGACTTGGCGACAGGACAGAACGTTCGAGTTCTTAGAAAAAAGCTTACCAGGAGAGATGCTAGCTGGAGCCGAAATTGAATACTCGACTCGGAAATCAAACAGTTCTTGGCGGTATCGTTGCTGTCCTCGCGATCGCAATCCTGCTAGGTGCCAAGACAACGTTGGCTGCAATCGCCACAGCGGTTGCACTTCTCGTCCTGCTCATGGTGCTGCAGGGTGTGCGCATCGCCAGGCAGGAGTTTTCAAGCCGCCAACCCACGGACGCTATTCTGACCGTCGCCTCCTACTCTGCTGGTGTGCTCGTACTAGCGGTGGGGCTGTTTGAGGTAGTCGTAACCAGGGGGCCAGCCAAAGCTGGACGAATGTCGTCCCAACTCGTAGGGCTGGCCTTAGTGGTGCTTCTCTTTGTTTCCTTCTCGGCCTAGTGAGAGAGGGAAGTTCGGAAAGCTACGGTACGACGCGAACGGGAATGTTGCTTCGCGGACGGACTTCAACGGCCACACCACTACCTACAGCTACGACACCCTGAATCGGTAGCTATCGAAAACGGCGGACCAGTTCTTCGTGACCAATCACATGGTCAGCTTTACGTACACGCCGACTGGCCAGCGGGCGACGATGACAGATGCCAGCGGTCAGACCACCTACGGCTACGACAATCGCAATCGCCTGGTCAGCAAAGCGACGCCGGAAGGCACACTGACCTACAGCTACGATGCAGCGGGAGATGTGAAGACGATTCAATCGTCGAACGCAGGCGGCGCGAATCTCGCTTACGCGTACGATACGCTCAATCGTTTGGGCACAGTCACCGACGTCAATGGTTCAACCGTCTACGGCTACGACAACGTGGGGAATCTGCAGAGCGTAACGTATCCGAATTCCGTAGCGCACAGCTACAGCTACGACACGCGGAACCGGCTGACCAGTCTCGCCGTGGCGCTGAGTTGTACCGATGTACCGAAAATCGCAGTTGAAATTGAAGGATGAAGTTGCTGCGATCTCTTTACAAGTGAGTTAGATACAACGGCGCGTCTGTGGCTCAGTTTAGATAGAGCGTCTGCCCGCAGCGCTAGACGGCTCGAACGCGAGGACAGTTTTGCTAAGACATTTCGAATTAATGGGATGCGAATGCATGGACACTTGAGGTTGAAATTGAGAAAGAAACTGCGGTAAACTATTGATAGTAAACAGCGTACGTGTGCGCCCGTAGCTCAGTTGGATAGAGCGTCTGGCTACGAACCAACTGGGCAAAAACTCTAAACCGTTTCCCTGGCGTCGCTTACGGGAAAATGCTCGGTTCTTTCCCCTCTTTAACTGCACCGAAGTTGCACCAAAACTTACCATCGCCGCACCTATCTGATGGCTCCCAAGCTTCGGACGTGGGTTCGATTCCCATCGCCCGCTCCATAATCATTCAAAACAAATACTTATACGGAGCGTAGCTCCATTTCGAAGTTTGGCTACAATTGAATTGCGTGGCGCCCAAGTTTCGGTGTCGCGTGTTTTCAGCTCGTTTCTGTGCGTCGCTCCCGTCTTCGTCGTAGATCCAATTTCCGTTTCCGAATCAGAACTCTCAGCATGCCACTGCTGAAAGTCGATGAATTTCGGGGGACAACATAATGCACGAGCGTCTTTTTCCACAGGCGCCCATTCAGTCGCTTCCGTATTTCCTGCTATCTTGGCGATTCGCTACGTCCTGGAGGAACCAAATATGATCGTCGAGGAACAGATCTCCGCCCGACAACAGCGCGCCCGGAAAGCGATTCAGGACATTCTTGCAGAGCCGGCCGGACAGGGTTATGGCGACTACGTGGTGAAGTCGGCGAGTGGCAGGAAGTATCGGGTGGCAATGCGCGGTCCCAGCGTGTTTGAAAACTTCTGCTCGTGCGCCGATTTTGCGGTGAACACCCTCGGCACTTGTAAACACATCGAAGCCCTGCTGCTTCGTCTCCGTCGCCGCTTTGGTCGATCCTTTGATAGCCATCGGTATCAGCGAACACGACCCTCGCTTTCTCTCCATTATGGAGACACCGTAAACGTGCGACTCCGCCTTCCATCTGAGCCATCCGCGGATCTTCGGAAGATTGTCTCCGAGTACTTCGATTCCAATGCGTTTCTTCGAAAGGACAATCTTCGGCGATTCGAGCAAGTTATCGAGAAGCTGCGGACCGTGGACGAGACAGCCGTTGTTTACAGCGATGTGCTGGATTTCGTTGACCGTGAAAACGAACTCACCTCGGGTCTTGAAGACGAGCGCCGCTACCTTGCACAGTTAAAGAAAGGCAAACGCCCGCTCGAAGGCCTCCTGAAAGTGCCGCTTTTCCCCTACCAAATTCGCGGAGCGCTCTTCGCTGCCTGTCGCGGGCGGGTAATCCTCGCCGACGATATGGGTCTTGGCAAGACAATCCAGGCCATTGCTGGCGCTGAGCTCCTGCGACGCCGTCGAGGCATTGAGAGGGTTCTGGTGGTTGCTCCCGCTTCGGTAAAGTATCAATGGAAGACGGAGATCGAGAAGTTCTGTAATCTTCCCGCACAAGTCATCGACGGACTGATGCCGCATCGCAAAAAACTCTACGCCAGCCCGACTTTCTTCAATCTCACAAGTTACGAGCTCGTCCTGAAGGACATCGAGGACATGCACAGCATGCGTCCAGATTTGATCATCCTCGACGAAGCCCAGCGCATTCGCAATTGGGCGACAGCCACTGCCCGCATCATCAAACAGATGAAGAGTCGTTATGCCTTTGTATTGACGGGTACGCCTCTCGAAAACAAGCTCGAAGAGCTCTTTTCGGTCGTCGAGTTCGTGGACGGTCGCCGTTTGGGGCCGGCCTTCCGTTTTCTCAAGGAACACCGCGTGGAGAACGAAGAAGGGAAATTACTCGGTTATCGAGGCCTGGAACAAATTCACAAACAACTCGAGCCGATCCTGCTCCGCAGGACTCGGAAAGAGGTTCTTCCCGAACTGCCCAAGCGGACGGATCAAATCTTCCGCGTCCGGATGACGCCCGAACAGGCAGGTCCCTATTGGGAACAGAGTGACATTCTCGCGAGGCTGATGCACAAGTGGCAGAGACAGGGCTGGCTCTCCGAGATCGACCTGCGTCGCATCACCTGCTGTATCCAGAACATGCGCATGCTTTGCAACTCTACCTTCTTGTTTGACAAGGCGACGAATTTCTCTCCCAAGCTTGAGGAGTTCCGCGAGATTGTTCACGAGCTGGCGGTGGAAGAAAAGCGCAAGGTGGTTGTCTTCAGCGAGTACGAGCGAATGACGCACCTGGCTGCTCAGGAACTGACGAAGCTGAAAATTGGTTGGGTGTCCTTGCACGGCGACGTGCCTGCGCGGAAGCGTGGCGAGCTGATCGCCCGATTCGGAAAGGATCCCGACTGCAAGGTTTTTCTTTCGACCGATGCCGGCGGAGTCGGGTTGAACTTGCAGGCGGCCTCGGCAGTCGTGAACTTTGAGCCCCCCTGGAACCCTGCCCGATTAGAGCAACGTGTCGGCCGTGTTCATCGCTTCGGCCAGACGCAGCCCGTACAAGTGATCCATCTGTTGACCGAGAGCAGCATCGAGGAACGCGTTTGGGAAACTCTTAGGCTGAAAAAGGCGTTGTTCACGGGATTATTCGATGAGGCGAAGGACGAAATCAGCTTTGAAAAGCTCGGCCGCAAGACCATGATGCATGTGATCAAAGATGTCTTCAGCGACCAGCCTGGTGGGCCGAAGCCCATACTCACTCCGGAGGCGCCCCAACCAGTGGCTGTAATGGGAGCGAAACGGAATGCCAAAGCCGCGACGAAAAACGCCGACGCCCGTGGAATTCCGACAGGGACAGGGCTTGAGCTTCCTGCGGATGGGACGATGCGCGTTGCGCAGGGTCCAACCCAAGATGGCGATGCACGGTCCAGCTTGTTTGTGCCGGACGCCAGACAGGCTGTTTCTAAGTTTCTAGAAGCGGGTCTGACCCTCTTGGAGTCGCTCTCAGCTCCGAGTGGCGCGGACGGTTTTGGACGGATCGAACATGGCCTCTCCACGTTGTTGCGGACGGATGGGCAAACCCGACGTCCGACTCTTGAAATCCCTCTACCCGAGTCCATTACTGCCGAACGTCTCGCGAGGGTGATTACCGGATTTCTCGGCAATTTGACCAGACCGCATTGATTTAGGGAATGAGCCCAGTATGGCGTAATGCTTTGGCCGCCAGTGGCGCGGGATTTGTGACGTGGGTCAGGCTCTGCTGATGTTTTGCCTTAGAGTTCTCCGGCTGCCGGCATGAGCGCGCCATGAACTCTCCAGGTTCCACAACCTCTGGCATCGACTCGGTGGACTGCGAAAGTCTCTTGTGGAATCCGGTCTGTAGTGATCTACAACGCGAAAAAATGACGTTTGGCCCTGTACCTTCTTTCTAGGAACACATGTTTCTAAATACTTCTGGCGCGTGGTTCAGCCCATGTGACCTGACTGTAGCCACGAGCCCGTGAGATGGGCGGTTGAGTAACGCGGATGTTTCTTAGGGTTGAGGCGGACCGTCGACCAAGAATTGCTTCCAGCTGATGGCTTGCAGCCCGTGACGGCGGGCTATGGCCTCGTCCCCAGGCGCGGTGATGATCAGGGGGCGAAACTTCGTATTCCGCCTGCAGAACTCCAGAAGTCCTCTGAGATCGTATAGATCAAAGCTGCCTGTCTTTATTTCGATGGCCCAGGCTCCCCAACTCCCCTCGAACACTGCGTCGACTTCCAGGGGCTCTTCGCGCCAGTAGGTCACCCGCTGCCCTTGGTTAATAGCGAACGCGAGGCATGCATTCTCCAGCCACAAACCGAACCTCGCAGGCTCACGCTCTGGATCTGGAGGTCCGTCCGGGTGCATTGAGGATAAGAGCGCGTTGTTTAGTGATACGAGCTTAGGTGGGGCAGCCCGGCGACGGTGTGTTAGCTGCGAAAATCTTTCCAGAGGCGCTACCAAATAGGCGTCTTGAAGCAGCGCCAGATAGTGGGCCACTGTTTCAAGGGCACCCTTGTCGCGAAGTTGCCCTTGTAGTTTTTGCAGTGAAACAATCTGCGCGGGGCATCCGGTTGCCGCTGCAAACACCTGTCTCAGCAGCCCGGGCCGTCGAACTGTGCCTAACGCCAGAACATCGCGGCCGATAGCAGGGTCTATGATGGCGTCTTTGACATAGGCAGCCCATCGTCCAAGATCATTCCGCAGCGCCATCGCACCAGGATAGGATCCGAGCTGGACGATAAGCGAAGCCGCCTCATCTGCGGGAATTCGAAAAACGTTCGCAAGCGAAGAAGCCGACCAGTGGCTGAGGGTTAACCGTTCGAAGCGCCCAGCCAGACTCTCGCGCGATCCTGTCGTTACCCGCAGTGCGGATGAGCCCGTTGCGACGATGTGGACTGGAATAGCCTGTCGACGCAGGTGGTCCCAATACCCTTTGAGTTGCTTTGCCCAATCATCCAAGTAATGAATCTCATCCAGCAGGAGAATCGCTGTCGCGCGGCGAGCGCGGGCTTCGGCGTCGGATCGACGACGCTCCCAAAATCCGGGAAGCGCCGCGTCTGGTTCATCGCCAGCAGCGTAGACTGCGGCCTCGCCAAACTGGGCGGCGATTTCAAGGAGCAGCGTGGTCTTGCCAACCTGCCGAGGCCCTGTGAGAAGCTGGATTCGGCCTGGTGCGGGTTCTCGGAGGCGTTTCAGGAGGAGGTCCCGACACGGTGCGTAGTCACTTGTGAATTCAGACATAGTCGAATAATTATTCAGATATATCTGATGAATGTCAAGAAGCGGAAGGGTCGCGGATTTCCCCGCCGACGGGCCGCGCCACGTGCGACGCCGCAGGGTGTGGTGGAACACCTGCGCTTTCAATTACTTCGCAGACCATCCGAATTTGTATTTACTCTCACCAATGCT
>WNGQ01001456.1_pt1 | contig 44161 bp, 45 predicted proteins | sample 5407661 | NCBI WGS metagenome assembly WNGQ01 (sample SAMN13153382, study PRJNA577476) | soil metagenome | isolation source: 60 cm soil or saprolite under Garry oak tree replicate 2 | place: USA:California | collected 2016-06-15 | reverse complement strand
AAACTCTGGACGCTCATCAAGGAAAACGACGAACGCAACCGGCGTGCGCGCGAGGCGCAGCACGCTGGGCGGCCCGATGCCGAGAAGGAGATCGCGAAGCTCGAAACCGAGATCGCACGCCTCGTCTTCGCGCTGGCCTCGGGCAAGGCATCATCGGACATCGCCACCGCCATCGCTGAGCGACGCGCACGGATCGACGCGCTCCGAGCCCTCCCCGAGCCCACGCCGCTCGTCCGGCAGTCCTTCCTGACCGGCTACGCCGCGTTCAGGGTGCTGTTGAACCAGCGTCACCCGCTCCAGGTGCGTGAGACCCTCCGGAAGCTTGGCGTCGATCGGATCGTCGTCCGTCGGGGAAAGGATGGTACGTCCTGGAATTTTGAGGGCGTGGCTGACGTGGGCTCCCTCCTAAACAGGGGGGCCTCCGCGGACCACGCTGACTCGCAGCCCGTTGCTTCGTCTCGTAAGGGGCCACGAGACTCCGGTTCTACGCTTCGGCAACGCGCAGAAGATACGGGTCCACGGGGGATGCCCCCTGCCCCACCCGCCGCCGCGTGGTAGGAGACAGAGGAATACGCGAGCTTCACGAACCGAGTTGGTCGACGCAGCGTGGAGGGCGGGGCTGGGGGCTTCCCTCCCCGGACCCATATCTTCTGCGCGTTGCCGGAGCGCGCAACCGAAGTCTCGTGGCCCGATACGAGTGGCGGAGCGGGTTGCGAGTCAGTGTGGTCCGGGGAGGGAACCCCCAGCTCCGCCCGGTCCCTGGCCTGAGCCCCGATTCTTGGCTGTGCTAGCGAGGAGGAGGGAGGCGGGGCGGTCTAGCGGCCGGCGTTCTGACGACGGATCGAGGCTCCCGGCTCGAGCGTCTGCAGGAACGCCCGCAGTTCCCGGGGGCTGATCGGCTTCTCCACGAGTTTCGCGATCCCCAGCCGGTCGGCCTGCATCTGAGCTTCCGGCCCCTTCTCGGCCGTGACCACCACAATGGCCAGGGCTGGATTGAACGCGCGGAGAATGCGTGTGACGTCCCACCCCGTCATGGCGAGGCCATGGGTCGACGGCAGCTCGGCGTCGACCACGGCGATATCGAAGGGACGCTCCTTGATCTTCTTGATGGCTTCCCAACTCGTGGCCGCCGTCTCCACGTGACAGAGACGACCTAGGAGGGCCAGGCTCAATCCGTCCCGGCTGTGGCCGTAAGGGTCGACGATGAGAATTCTCGTCGGCTCGGCTTCCCCTTCGACCTGCCTGGCGACCGCTCCCGACTCCTGCATGGCGCGAGATCCTGGATGCGAGTTCATTCAGGGCGCACCCGACGCGCGACCAGAGCCGGCGCGAGCGCTCGCCGGCCCCAATCGCGCGCCGGGGCGACCTAGTCCTGATCGACCATCAGCCTGACAGTGACGCGGCGCTTCTTGTCATCGGGTACGTTCCGATCCGCGATGGGGCCGAGCCCCACGGACAAGATCCTCGTGATCTCCACACCCTGCTCGATGAGGAAACGCCGTACGGCTTCCACGCGACGCTGGCTGAGCTGATAGTTGTAATCGCGAGAGCCCTTGGGATCCGTGAAGCCTCCGAGCTCGACCGTGGTGCCCGGGTTGGACTGCAGCTCCTTGACGAGCCCGAGCAGCGCCGTCTGGGTGCCATCACTCAGCTCGGTCTGGTCGAATCCGAAGTAGACATCCATGCTGTCGGCGATCTTGCGCTTGTGGCGATTGCCCCACAGCCGCGAGAGCCGGCTGTCGACGCCATCCGCCTTGGTGAACGCGCCGTCGGCCTTGGCGAGCGCGGCATCCGAGCGGCCCCGCACGTCGCCCAGGCCGCTTTCCAATGTCTTCACCTGCACGCCCTGCTCATCCACCCGGCCCGACACCTTGTCCACCCGCTCCCCGATCTCGACTTCCTTCTTGCCCAGAAGGTCCCGCACCCAGTCCCGTGTGGCGCATCCCGAAAAGAGGATGACCATGGCCAGCATGAGTACCGCGAGGCTGGCAACCTTCCGCATACGCACCTCCCTTGAAATGTTGAACCGGCTCGAAGCGCAACCGGGGAATGCTGCAACATCCGAGCCACGAGCTCCCCGATCTCCCCGCGGGAGAATCCGTCCTCCCGCGATGGAATTGTAGGGCCCACGACCCGAGAAACCGTCACTTTCTCGTAATCCTTACACGCGGGCCTTGTAAGCCTTACATCGTGAAGAAACTCCCGAGCCAGCCCAGACCATGGGCGGCCACCCCGCCGTGTGGACCCGCGGGCCCACTCATGCCGCGGCGTGGCGAACGGCGATGTCGGGCGGGACCTGGTAGAGATACTCCCGGAGGTAGCGCAGCTCCTCGCTCTTGTCGTGTATGTCCACGCGGATCAGATCGCGGATGGACACCATCGACAGCATGCGTCCGTCCCTGACCACGAGGAGGTGCCGGATGTTCGCGTCGTCCATCTGGCGGATGGCCGACTGGTAGTCGTCGTCCGGATCGGCCACGATCACCCCGACGGTCATGACCTCCATGACGGAGGTACGGGCGGGGTCCCGCCCGGCGTCGACGACCCGCCGGACCACGTCACGCTCGGAGAGCACCCCGACGAGCCGGCTGCCGTCGAGCACGATGACGATGCCGACATTCCGCTCGGCCATGAGCCGCACCGCATCGGTGACCATCGCGTCACGCTGCACCGTGAAGAGAAAATCCGGGCGCATGATGTCACGCAGCTTCTTCATCGCTGGCCCTCCCCGGCGTCGTCGCCGTCAAAGTCGCGGTACCCTCCTCAGGGATCCGCGACAGATCGTTCAGCAGCAGGCCGGCCCACCGATAGATGTTGTGCTCCCGCACGGTCTGGCGCATCCGCGCCATCCGCGCGCGCCGCTCCTCCGGGGGCATGGCCACCGCGGCCCGGATGGCGTCGGCCACGCCATCGATGTCATACGGGTTGACGAGCAGGGCATCGCGGAGCTCGGAGGAGGCGCCCGCGAACTGGCTCAGGATCAGCGCCCCGTCCTCGTCGTCGCGCACCGAGATGAACTCCTTGGCCACCAGGTTCATCCCGTCGTGCAGTGAGGTGACCATGCAGAAATCGGCGTGACGGTAGAACGGCCAGATGTCGCGATGCTCGTGGTGTCCCTTGAGGTAGACGATGGGACGCCAGCGCCGCGTCTGGAAGGCGCGGTTCACCATCTGCACGGTCGTCTCGACCTCGGCCTCGAGCTCCTGGTAGCGCCGGATGGTGCTGCGGCTGGGCGCCGCGAGCTGGACGAAGACGAGCCGCTCGCGATACTCGGGGAAGCGCTCGAAGAGCCGCCCGATGGCGAGGAAGCGCTCGGGGATTCCCTTGGTGTAGTCGAGCCGCTCGACGCCCACGCCCACGAACTCGGCCGAGATCCCGAGCTCCGCGAGCAGCTCCTCCCGGGAGGTCTTGGGCGGATCGTCGACGAAGGTGGGCGCCACGCTGATGGGGAACGGCTTGACGGAGGTCGTGTGGGAGCCTCGATTGACCGAGAAGTTCTCCCGGTCGATGCGGGCCTCGACCACGCGCTCCACCGTCTCCAGGAAGTTGTTGCAGTAGTACTGCGTGTGGAAGCCGATGAGGTCGGCCCCCAGCATCCCGCGCAGGAGATCCTCCTGCCAGGGACAGATGCTGAACGCCTCGAAGTTCGGCCACGGGATGTGCCAGAAGATCGCCGTCCGCGCATCGGGGCGCTGGGCCTTGATCAGGGCGGGCAGGAGCGCGAAGTGATAGTCCTGGATGAGCACGAGGGGGGACTCCGTGTGCTGGATCTCTTCCAGCACGGCCTCGGCGAACCGCTCGTTGACGGCGCGGTACTGCGCCCAGTCGGCGGGGCGGAACTGCGGCCGCGTGTGGACGATGTGACAGAGTGGCCACAGCCCCTCGTTGGCGAAGCCGTAGTAGTAGCCGTCTTCCTCTTCCTTGGAGAGCCAGACGCGCCGGACCTGATAGCGCGGATCGTCCGCGGGCACGCCCAGGTGGCCGCGGGCGTCCGTCGTCTCGCGATCGGCATCGCCGCTGGCCTGGGCGGTCCACACGCCGCCGCACGCTCGCATGACGGGCTCCATGGCCGTGACCAGACCGCTGGCGGGCCGCCGGGCGACGATCCGCCCGTCCTTCCACACATGGCTCACGGGCTCGCGATTGGACACCACGAAGAGCGGAGCCTCCCCGAGCCGGAGCTTGACGAACTGCTTGAGCCGCTCCTCTGTCCAGAGGGTTTCTCCCTTGAGGCGGAGGGCTGCCTCCTCCTCGGCGGCGGCCCGCGCCCGCTGGAGGCTCCTCGCCAGCACCGAGACCTCGCGCGTGATGGGGCCGAAGAGGCTCGGATCGCCGAGCTTCATGGGCTCCAGGTGCTGGCCGCGGCGGACCGCCTTCGTCCATCGGGTGATCTTGGCCAGGGGACCCGTGATGCTCATGCGGACGACGAGGAGCGCGATGAGCGACAGGATGGCTCCGAGGACGAGGAAGCGGATGCCGTTCTCGCGCCACACCGCCTGCTCCGCCTCCGCCAGGTAGGAGGCATCGAGGACCACCGCCACCGCGCCGAGCGGCTTTTCCTCATGAGGGACGGGCATGACATAGACGTAGAACGTCCGGCCGCTCATCTGTCGGAAGACCTGTTGCACGGAGCCGCTGGTGAGGGCCGCCGTCACGTCGGACGCCGTCTCGGGCCGGGGCACGAAGGATTCCGGGGCGAGGGCGACCAGGCTCGCCGTCTTGTCATAGACGGCGAGCCGCTGGCCGGGCCGACCGAATCGCTTCAGCAATCGCTCGAGAGCGGGGCGCGAGTTGCGGCTCAGCGCGGCCTCCACACCGTCTTGCAGGCCTTCTCCGAGCAGCGAGGCGCGGCGCTCGAGCTCCTGACGCAGGCGCTGCCGCTCGTCCGAGACCTGGAGATACGCGAAGCCCGCCACCACGGCGAGGGCGGTGATCCAGATGGCCAGGACGAGTCGGGTGGTGACTCTCACGAGGCTCTCCTCTCGACGACCTCGGAGGCGATATTGGTGAGCAGACGCTCCACCTCGTGGACGCCACTGATCCGGTAGTCCGCCTTCGACGGCTCGTGCGCTTCGCCCACGCGCACGGTCACCGCCTTCCCCACCAGGATTTCGAAGGCGTACTCGTCCGTCCAGTCGTCGCCCATGTAGAACACGATCATGGGGGCGGGCAGCTCGATCATCATGCGATCCCGTATCCAGAGGGCGCACAGACCCTTGTTCCATGAGACCTGGGGCAACACCTCGATGACCTTATGCCCGTGGATCAGCTTGAATTGCCCGCCCTTGCGGTGGAGGGATCGCGCGAGCACCGTCTCCAGCTCCTGGCGGCCCGCCGCGGCCACGTGCCGGTAGTGCACGGCCACTCCGAGACGCTTCGGCTCCACCCGCATGCCCTCGATGAACGGCGCCCCCATGCACAGCGCCATGCTCACCGCGTGCACGGCGTCCTGCTGCGCCTCGGCATCGGGATGGCTGAAGGAGAGATTGGGTCCGCTGATCTCGAGCCCGTGACAGCCCGCATAGATGAGCTCGGGCACAGCCACGCGCTCACGGAGATCCTCGAGATCACGCCCGGAGATCACGGCCACGCGCACGCCGGGCGTCCGCGCCAACGCGCGAAGGCGCTCACGCACCTCGTCGGCCAGACACGCGTCCTCGGGATCGTTGACGATGGGCGTCAGGGTGCCGTCATAGTCGGTCATCAACAGGAGGCTGCCTCCGCCCCCGACCCAGTCGCCGAGCCACTCCGGGATGTGCGCGGACGTCTCACGCATGGCCGCTCCTCCCCCGCCCGTGGAGGCGTCCGCTCGACAAGTATCGCTGGAGAACAAGAGTGGATAGGAGCATGTAAGAGGTCTCCATGTTCCCGATATTGCGATTCATGCGCTGCTCGTCCGCCTACATGATCGGAGCACTGGTGCAGGGAGTACCGCAACGCCCATGCCACGGACGGCGCGGCTCAGAAGAGCTGGAGTTTCAGAAGGTTACATGCAAAAGACGCGACGCGTTAGCCGGCGAGAGCACAGCAAGTCTTACCGAGCGAATGTAAGGCTTACACGACACTTAGCGGAGACTGCGGACGAGATCCTCGGCGAGCAGGAACGCCTTCTCGGCGAGCGTGCGGGCGCGCTGCGTGTCGCGCGCGTAGAGCGCGTCCTTGGCGCTGGCCAGGAGACTCTCGATGATCCGGAAATTCTCCTGCTGCTGCCCGGCGAGCTTTTTCGAATTCACCTGGCGCAGCAGCGTCTCCGTCCCCGTCATCCGGTTCTGCGCGTCGCCGCGGAGCCGCGCGTCCTCCTCGGTGCTCACCTGCGGTGAGAGGACGGGCGGTGGAGGAGAGGGCGACGGCTCCGGAGGCGGCGGCGCGGCGCGGAAGGGAGAGTCTCCGGGCGAGACCGGCCGCTGAGGCGGCGGGGGGGTCGGAGGCGCGACCATCGCGGGCGCCACCGGCGGAGCCACGGGACCCGCGGGCAGGTCAACAGGTGCCGGCGCCGAGCGCAGGGGCGGCGCCGCCGGCGCGGGAGAGAAGAACTCCTTGAGAGACGCGCACCCGGAGAGTCCCAGGCAGATCACGAGCGCCCAGACCAGCGCCCGCATCAGCTATCTTGCCGGCAGCCGGACGGTCATGGTCGTCCCCCGCCCGAGCTCCGAATCAACCTCGATGGCGCCGTCGTGGAGCTGGACGATTCGATAGGCGACGGAGAGGCCGATCCCCGTGCCCTCCGGCTTGGTCGTGTAGTAGAGCTTGAAGACACGCTCGAGGTCGTCGCGGGCGATGCCCACGCCCTCGTCCGCGATGTCCACACGCACCACGTCGCGGCCGTGGCAGGTGGTCCGGATGGTCACCGTTCCGCCCTTCGGCATGGCCTGCCCGGCGTTCTGGAGCATGTTCAGGAAGGCCTGACGCAAGAGCTCCTCGTCGGCGCCCACGGGCGGGAGGGTCGGATCCAGCTCGCACGCGATGCGGATTCCCTCACCCTGCCATTCCGCCTCGATCAGCGCGGTCAGGTTCCGCAGGAGCCCGTTGACATCGATCGTCTTGAGGACGAGCTCTTGCGGTCGCATGAAGCGCAGGAAGCCCTGCACGACCCGGTCCAGGCGATGGATCTCCGAGCCGATCACTTCGAGGCTCTGCTGCACCTCGGCGCTCGGCGCCTCCAGGCGCTCCTTGAGCAGCTCGAGGTGGATCATCATGGCGTTGAGGGGATTTTTCACCTCGTGCGCCACCCCGGAGGTCAGTCGACCCAGCGCCGCGAGCTTGGCCGAGTAGCTGACGAGGGACTGGACGGTCTTGATGGAGTCCAGGTCCTTCATGAGGATGGCCGCTCCCATGGCTCGGCTCTTGTCACGCATGGCCACGATGGACACCAGGAACTCGCGCGTGGTGCCGTCCTGGGGAAACGCCAAGGTGCGGTTGTGGGGCGCCGCGGTGCCCATGCCGTTCTCGGCCATGAGCTCGCAGAGCGGGTGATCCTGGGGAAGGACCTCGGCGAGTGGAGTGCCCACGACCTGTTCCAGCGGTCGGCCCACCGCCGCCGCCGCGGCTCGATTGAAGAACAGGATCCGCTGGTCGGTATTGAGGAAGATGACGCCGTCCTCGAGCTGGTCGACGATGTGCTCGAGCTGGGCCTTCTCGCTCAGGGTCGCCGTACGATCGGCCTGCATCTCCTGCCCCAAGCGCTGGAGCTGGGAGGAGAGCTCCTGGAACTCGTTCCCTCCGCCCAGGCTGGCGCCGACGTCGAACTCGCCGCGCCGCAGGCGGTCCAGCTCGCCCCCCAGGGCGCGCAGCGGTCGCAAAGTGAGCTGGGCCAGAGCCATGGCCGCGAGCCAGGCCAGGGGCAGCGCGATGACGGCGAGGGTGAGACTCCGCCCGACCGAGGCGTTGAGCTCTTTTCGCAGCAAGGTGGTGGAGACGCCGAGGTGGATGGTCGCGAAGGGCTGTCCATTGAGGTTCATGGGCAGCACCGTCTCGTAGGTCTCGCCGCTCCGGTAGAGCGCGGAGAATCGCCGGATGGTGCCGAGGCCCAGCAGCTCGTCCAGACGGCCCGGCTCGAGCGCGGGAGCGCCCTCGCGGTCACGCCGCGTATCCAGGAGGGCGGCCCCGCCGCCGTCGGAGACGAAGGCGTACACGAGATGAGGCGAGTACCCCACGCTGGACTCGAGCAGGTTGCGAAGCTCGCGGTCCCGGCGCAGAGCCTCGAGCGGAGGGCGGCCGGGGGCGCGCGTGAGGACCTGCCCGATCTGCGCGTAGATCTGCTTGGCCACGAGCTGAGCCTGTCCCGAGGCTTCCTGGATGACCACCCGGGTGAGCTGGGAGATGTGCACCATGGTGGTGGTGGCAACCACGAGGAACGTGAGCAGTGTCACCGCGACGGCGTCCTTGCTGCGAATGCCGAATCGCATGCTAGGCGCCGTAGGACTTCAGCTTGTTATGGAGGGTCTTCAAGCTGATCCCCAGGATCTCCGCCGTCCGCGTCTTGTTGTTGCCGTGGGCGCTGAGGGTCCGGAGGATCAGCTGCTTTTCCGCGTCGTCGAGGCTGGTGCCGATCCTGAAAGAGACGGTATCGGGTGAGTCGATCACGTCGGCCTCGATGCGCACGGACGGCTCCGGCGGCAGATGCTTGGCCGCGATGAGGTCGCCGTCGCACACGATGGCGGCCCGCTCCAGCGTGTTCCGGAGCTCTCGCACATTTCCCGGCCAGGAGTGCGCGGTCAGGATCTTCAGGACCTCGTCGTCCACCGAGCGGATGTGCTTGTCGTACTTCGCGTTGAACTCCTCCACGAGGGCCTGGACGAGGATGGGAATGTCCTCCGGCCGCTCGCGCAACGTGGGCATGGGCAGGCTCACCACGTTGAGGCGGTAGTAGAGATCTTCGCGGAACGTGCCGTCGCGGAGCGCCTTGATCGGATCCTTGTTGGTGGCCGCGAGCACGCGGACGTCCACGCGCACCTCCGTCTTGCTCCCCAGGCGCCGCATGGTGCCGTCCTGCAGGATGCGGAGAAACTTGGCCTGGGTCCCGGAGTTCATCTCCGCGATCTCGTCGAGGAAGAGCGTGCCCTGATGCGCCAGCTCGAAGCATCCGAGGCGACGCTCCAGGGCGCCCGTGAAGGCGCCCTTCTCATGGCCGAAGATCTCGCTCTCCAGCAAGGTCTCGGGGATGGCGGCGCAATTGACGGCGACGAAGGGCCCCTGAGCGCGGGGCGAAAGCTCGTGGAGCGTGCGCGCGGCCAGCTCCTTGCCCGTGCCGCTCTCGCCCGTGATCAGGACCGGCGCGGGCGTGGGCGCGGCCAGCTCCACGAGCCGGTAGACCTCCTGCATGGGCGCGCTGGTGCCCACGAGCTTGCCCAGGCCCCAGACCTGTCGGACCCGTCGCCGCAGCAGGATGATCTCGCGGAGCGCTTCCCCTTTCTCCGCAGCCTTGGGAATGAGCGCCTTGAGCCGGCCCACGTGTACGGGCTTCATCAAGTAGTCGTAGGCGCCTTCCTTCATGGCGGCCACCGCGCTGTCGATGCTGCCCTGCCCCGTGAGCAGGATGACGCTCACGAAGGGAAGCTCCTGCTGCAGCGACTTGAGAAGCGCGAGGCCGTCGAGCTTCGGCATGACGAGATCGGAGACGACGACCGAGGGCAAGAAGACCGTGGCTTTCTGAAGAGCCTCCTCGCCGTCGCTCGCCTCTTCGACCTCGTATCCCCAGCCGGAGAGCAAGGACGTCAGCCCCTTGCGGGCAGCGGCTTCGTCGTCTGCGACCAGGACTCTCAGTGCCATGCGTACCCCATGTTCACGACGGACTCTGCCGGGATCACTTTCGCTAACCGTCCGGCTAGCATAGCAGGACTGGGAGTGTCGGAGAGGGGCGCCGAACTGAAGGGTCGGAGCCTCCAGGGGCGATAGCGCCGGCCGGCCGCGTGGCCAGGCTCCGGCACCGGTGGTCCCGCGACTCAGCGCTGCACCGGGCGATTCACATCCGGACCCCCGATCGTGATCGATCGGGGGTCATGAGAGCCAGGAAAAGGGGCACTCGTCAGCTCACGGGCTCTGAGCTCGGTCATTTTCCCGGTTGAACTGAGCGATGATCTGCTGAGCGGGCGTGAGTGCCTGGGGAGGAGGCGCTGACGCGTATTGCCGGAGGGCCGCCTTCGTTCGAGGGCCCAGGATCCCGTCGATGGGGCCTGGATCATGTCCCGCTTCGAGGAGCGCCTTCTGGACCTCGCGAATCCGCTCAGGCGTGGGCTTCTTGGATTGAGCGGTCGCCGTCGCAGGTTTCGCCCGGACCGGACTCTGCGCCTCTCCCACTGCCGCGATGGCCAGCGACGCCAACATCACGAGTGATGTGCAGCTTGCGATTCCGAGGCTTGCTGACCGAATCAATCGCATGGGTTTCACCTCCGCGGCAGTCGACGGCTGCATCCGATATGCCATCGGCTGCACAGGATGCAAACAACCTGCGCGGGCCAACCCCATGATTGGTCGGAAGATTCCCGGGACTCCTCGGATCGCAGCCGCTTGACCGACGGAAAGATGAGAAGAATTTTCCGACCGGCGTGTAGGTCTTACCAAGTGACCGGAATATCGAGAGCCTTATTGGCGCGCCCGGAGGGATTCGAACCCCCGACCCTCGGCTTAGAAGGCCGATGCTCTGTCCACCTGAGCTACGGGCGCCCGCGGGGATTATCGCTCGGATGGGGCCCAGAAAATGACCAAGAAGTGCGCCTAACCTGCGGAGCGGTCGCTCTTCTAGCGCTTGCCGGGGGCCGAGCCCTTCGGTGCGCTGCCATCTTTCTCGTTCAGGGCGTCGCCGCGCGTCTTCAGCCGCTGGACGAGGTCCGGATAGGAGCTCGTCCGGATCACGCGATCGAACTGCGTCCGGTAGTTCGAGATCAAGCTCATGTTCGCGATGAGCACATCGTAGATGAGCCATCGGTCTTGGCTCTTCAGGAGCCGCGATTCGACAGGGACCTCGGTGCCCTTGCTCGTCACGATTCGCGCCCGCACGGTCGCCCGATCGCCGTCGATCTGCTCGGCCAGGTAGGTGATGCGCTCCCCACCGAATTCGCTTATCCGAGAGATATAGGTCTGCTCGAGCAGGTTGGCGAAGAGGTGGATGAACTCCTCGCGCTCGGCCGGCGTTCGCTGTTGCCAGTGCTGGCCCAGGGCCCGCTTGGCCGTCTCCGAGACGTCGAAGGCCTCGCTGGCGACCTTTCGCACCGCGGTGCGCCGATCGGGCAAGCTGAGGCTCGGGTCCTCCAGGATCTTGAGCACCTGATCCGTATAGGCGCGCAGCTGGTCCGTGGGAGGCCCGGCCCATGAGAGCCCCACGGCACCCAGCATGAAGATCACGACGAGCGGGATGCTCAGGAGCTTACGCAAGAGAGTCGTGGACACTGAGAATTTCCCTCGTGGTGTTCGAGCTTCTCTACGCGGCAGGGTCCGCGAGAAGGCTCGGTGGCGTCAACGCGCCGGTCCAGCCGGTGGAGGTGGAGGCATGCCGGGCGGCGGGGGAGGAGGCGCGCCCGACGCGGGTGTCGCACTCGGAGGTGCGGGCGGAGGCGGCGGGGGAGCCGCCGTATAAGCGGGCCGCGAGCCACGCGCGACGGGAATCTGATTGCCCTTGAGGTACATGCACTGCATGTAGGCGACATCGTAGCGACGCTGCACGGACATGGACGCTCCCTGCGCATTGCCCGCGCCGACCGCGGTGCCGCCGAGCAATCCCGCACCGGCTCCCACCGCGGCTCCCGTCGCCGGGCTACCCGCAGCGGCGCCGATGGCGGCCCCGAGGGCGGCGCCCACCAGGGTCCCGACGACGGCCCCGCCCACCGTGTTCTCCGTCGCGGCCTTGTTCGCGGTGGTCCCCGTCTGCTGGAGAGCCCACTGACGACATACAGCATCGTCGCCCTGGAACTGCTCGAAGTTCTTCCCCGAGCCCGGGAGGACCATGACGCTGGGACCCGTGGGCACCGACGCGCATGCGGTGAGCAGGAGCGCCCCCACCACGGGCAGGACCAGGACTCGCCTGATCACTGCGCTCTCGCCGGCACTTTCATCCACGCTTCCGGACACGACTGCACGTTGGGGTAGTACGCCTGAGCGCTCGAGCAGTAATACCAGTACGCAGGGGGCGCCGAAGGCGGCGGCGGCGGAGCAGCCTGGGGCTGCTCAACGTACACGGGTGGCTGTTGCTCGATGACGACGGTGGGCGGCGGATAGTACGGCGGCGGGTACCCCCAGTATGGATATGGCGGGCCCCACCAGGCGGGACCGACCCCGATGAAGACGCCGCCGCGTCCACGCCATGCATGGCTCGGGGCCGCCGGAACGACCAGCAGTCCGAACAGCAGCAACACCAGCAAGACCCACGCGGACCTTTTCATGATTGCCTCTTTGGACGCCCTCGATTGGAGCCGCATCCAGGATACCACCCGGGGCCACGCGCCGTGCTTGTCACGGGCGGCCATCCCCCGGACCGTTCCCTGGGCTGCCCGATCGTGGAAGGCGCGCGTAAAGTCCTTATATACCGGGGGTAAAGAACTGTGAAGCGAAGAGGTAGCGGCGGAGGGCGGCCCCCGTCGCGCCGCTCGTGAAGGCGATCCGACCCACCAGGGCCTCGGCCGTCGAGTGCGTGTCGTTCGTATCGATGGAAATGGCAACCGCGCGCGGATCCTCGGGGTCTTCGCCGAACGCCCTTCGGTAGTCCTCGTAGACGTTTCGCCGCTCGGTCACCCATCGGCCGAGCTCCTGAGTTCCCGATCGAACGATGACGAACATGACGTTCCCGGCCTTGCGACTTCTTTCCATGGAGCCCGCGGGCAGGCTCGCGTCCCACGCATACCCGATCAAACGAGTTCGCAAGGGCCCCGGGAAACGCGGCCACACCACGAAGACGTGCCCGGTCAGATCCGAGGTCTCGCGCTTGCGAATGTCGGCGCCCGCCGGGTGCTGCACGACCTTCCAGCTCCATTCCAGGACGGCGGTGGCGCGAAGGGAGACGCGGATCTCCTTCGCGATCGTCGAGTGCTCGTCCCTGCTCTTCAGGTGGAGGGCTCGGCGCCCTTCGTCGTTGACGACCGAGAAGTCGTAGGCCGGACGGCCTCCGAACGTCTCATAGGGCCGCCAGCCGGAGGGAACACCCTTCGAGCCGACGGCGTGCTGGCTCCAGTCTTCGACGGCATTGAGCTCGGCCACCGAGGTCGAGGGCATCAGGAGAGCGGCGGCGAGCGCGAGCACGAACGCTCCCCGTCCTCTCCTGGCGCTCTTCATCGCGAGAGCGACGACCGGCGTAACTCGCTCATGCGATTGGATTGACGCTCCCGGTGCTGAGGTCGTACACGGCGCCCACCACCTTCACGGCGCCTCGCTGGACCGCGGGGGCCACGATGGGCGGGAGATTCCGAAGCTGTCCGACTCCCATCTCCACGTTCACGCGAATGGTGTTGTCGAGCTGATCTCCCGGGCGCGACTTCGCCTTCAGCACGGCGGGGCGGATGCTGTTGACGAGGGGGCCGATGGAGCCGGGCAAGGCATCCCGATCGTCCAGATGCTTGATGGCCGCCTTGATCGCGCCACACTCGCTGTGGCCGAGCACCATGACCAGGGAAACGCCGAGCTCGACGATGCCATACTCGATGCTGCCCTTGACGAAGGCGCCTGCCCCGCCGATCACATTGCCGGCCACGCGGACGACGAAGAGATCGCCGACCCCTTGGTCGAAGAGGATCTCGGGCGGCACGCGCGAATCGGAGCATCCCACGATCACGGCCATGGGGCGCTGGCCCCCGGCGAGCGGCCGAAAATCCTCGGGGGTGCGGCGTGGGCTCACCGTCGCCCCCTTCACGAACCGCTCATTGCCTTCGCGCAACCGTCGGAGCACTTCATCCGCGGGGGGTCCCGGGGCGGCAGGCCCGGCGGCCCGCGCCACGGGACCCCATGCGAAGGTCAGCCCCGCCGCGAAAGCGGCCCCCCGCACCAATTCACGGCGGGAGAGACCGGCGCCTCGATCGGTCATGCGATGGAAGCCACGGATCTAGCGGGCTCGGAGGACGCGCGCGGCCTTTCCGTACTGGCTGGGAGGCACCCACAGGATGGAGCCGTAGCGTCCCTTGCCCGCATGCACGGCATCGATGGCGACAACGTTGATCCGCTTCGCGGCCAGCTTGCTGAGCAACCGCGCGCCCGCGCCCACCCGATCATCGCCCGAGACGAGGAAGGCCCGCTTGGGTCCGGCGATCTTCCACTTGGCCTTCTTGGCCACCTTGCGAAACGCCGACGGATTCGCCGGCACGAAATCCATCTGGGCGCCTCCCCGCTGCGGAAAGCCCGAAAACGCGATCAAGTTGACGCCGGCCTCGTGGAGCACAGCGAGGGCCCGCGCACCCTGTCCCGCGCGATTGGGCACCATCATCTTGAAGTAGGCCACGCGCTTCACGCTATCCGCCATGAGCGTCTCCTCCTTGAGGTCTTCCGCCGGTCGTGAATTCCAGGAAACGGTCGTCGACGGCCGCGCGTCTCCGCGGCCGTCGGCGAGGCGTGGGAATGGTCGGGGTGAGAGGATTTGAACCTCCGACTCCCTGCTCCCAAAGCAGGTGCGCTACCGGGCTGCGCCACACCCCGGACTTTCCGGAAATCTTATCATTTCGCCTTCTCCACGGTGTTTGGAAGTGGGCAGGCGCTCTTCTTGCGCATTCGCCGTCGACGCGCCACCAGAGCTCGTCCCGATGCCGGACTCGTCAAAGCCATCGCGCATTGCGGGGGTCCCCGAGCCTGACGTATGATACGCGCCAATTTGAACACCCAGAGGCGATGCCGTTCCGAGCGCCGCGGGCACGGGGGATCCTGTCACGGGTGAGCTCCTCGCCGTCACCAGCGTCACCAAGCGCTTCGGCGGCGTCGAGGCGCTTGCCGGCTGCACGCTCTCCGTCGGCGAAGGCTCGATCACGGGCCTCATCGGACCGAACGGTGCGGGCAAGACCACGCTCTTCAACGTGATCAGCGGCCTCATGCCCGCCGACGGCGGCCAGATCCGTCTCGGCGCCGACCGCCTCGATGGGCTTCCCGCCCACGCGATCGCCCGGCGGGGCGTGGGGCGCACGTTCCAGATTCCGCGCCCCCTCGGACGGATGACCGTGCTGGAGAACGTGCTCGTCTACGCCCACGATCAGCCGGGGGAACGGCTCGCCCGCGTGTTCACCACGCCGAGGCGCGTGACCGCCGAGGAGAGCCGCGTGCGCGAGCGCGCGCAGGCGATCCTCCATTCCGTGGACCTCGCGCATCTCGCCGGCGCGCGGGCGGAAACGCTCTCCGGCGGCCAGAAGAAGCTGCTCGAGCTGGCGCGCGCGCTGATGAGCGACCCCCGCATCATCCTGCTCGACGAGCCCGGCGCCGGCGTGAATCCGACGCTGATGCGGTCGCTCGTCGAGACGATCCGCGCCCTCCGGGCGGCCGGGCGCACGTTCCTCCTGATCGAGCACGACATGGATCTCGTCACCGAGCTCTGCGATCCGGTCATCGTGATGGCCCAGGGGCGCAAGCTCATGGAGGCCCCGTTCGCGGAGGTCCGGCGCGACCCGCGGGTGCTCGAAGCCTATCTCGGGACCTCCCGGTGACCGCGCTTCTCGAGGTGCACGATCTCTCCGCAGGCTACGGCGACAACGACATCCTCCATGGCCTCTCGCTTCGCGTCGACGACGGAGAGCTGGTGGCCGTCATCGGACCCAATGGCGCCGGGAAATCGACCCTGCTGAAGACGCTGGCCGGGCTTCTGCGTCCGCGCTCCGGTCGAATCGCCTTTCGCGGCGCCGACATCACGGGCGCCGGCACCCAGCGCATCGTCGCGAGCGGGCTCTGCTACGTGCCCCAGGAGGCGAACGTGTTCCCGTCGCTCAGCGTGTGGGAGAACCTCACGATCGGCGGCTGGACGGCTCCCCGAGCATTGAACGAGCGGGCCCAGGCCGTCATGGAGCTCTTCCCCGTCCTCGCCGAGCGCCGGCGGGCCCGGGCCGGCACGCTGTCGGGCGGCGAGCGACAGATGCTCGCGATGGCGATGGCTCTGATGGTCGAGCCTCGGCTGCTCCTCCTCGACGAGCCGTCGGCGGGGCTCGCGCCGGCGCTCCAGCGCCTGGTGTTCGACCGCGTTCGCGAGATCAATGCGCGCGGGCTCGGCCTTCTCCTCGTGGAGCAGAACGCGCGCGAGTCACTCGCGCTGTGCCGGCGGGCCTATGTTCTCGCCATGGGTCGGGTTCGCGCCGAAGGGCCGGGCGAGGCGCTTCGCGATGACCCGGAGATCCGACGTCTCTATCTCGGCGGCTGACATGGGAGATCCAGACATGATGACGATGACGCGGCGGGAGCTCTTCAAGGCTTCGGGAACGGCTGGACTCGTGCTGGGCGCGCCGGCAATCCTCTCGGCGCAATCGAAGGAGCCCATCCCAATCGGGACCTTGTGTCCGCTCACGGGGGCCGGCGGCTCCTACGGTCCCGACATGCAGCGGTCGGTGGTAGCGGTCGTCGAGCGGATCAACAAGGCGGGGGGGATCCATGGCCGGCCCATCCAGCTCTTCCACGAGGACGACCAGACCAACGCGGAGGCGGGCGTGCGCGCTGCGCGCAAGCTGATCGACGTGAACAAGGTCGTCGCGATCGTTTCCACGTGGGCCTCCGCAGTGACCCTCGCCGTCAAGCCGCTCTGCGTCGAGGCGAGGGTCTTCGTCATCGGCGTGTCGGGCGCGGACAGCGTGACTCAGGGAGACCACAAGGGCTACATCGCGCGCACCCAGCCGAACACGCAGCTCCAGGGGCGCATGTACGCCAAGTTCGTCGCCACCAAGAAGGAGTGGAAGCGCGTCGCCTACATGGCCCTCCAGACGCCGTACGCGCAGTCCTTCGGCGATGCCTTCGCGGGTGTGCTGAAGGCCGCCGGCGTGACCATCACCGACAGCCTCGTCTACGAGGACAAGAAGCCCTCGTATCGCAGCGAGGTCACGCGGGTGCTCGCCACGAATCCCGACCTGATCATGCTCGAGGGCTACACGCCCGACTCCATCGTCATGGCCAAGGACATCTACAAGGCTGCCTACAAGGGCGCGATCCTCGGGCCCAGCTTCGCGATCAACGCGAAGTTCATCGAGGGCGTGGGAGCAGAGGTGGCAGAGGGGATCTGGAACATGGACCGGGCGCCGCTCTTCGACTCGCCGGCCTACAAGGAGTTCTCCGCCGCGGTGCCGCGCGGAGACCAGAGCCCGTACGCGCCCCAGGCGTGGGACCAGATGACGCTCGTCGCCCTCGCCTTAGCATCCGCCAAGGGGGAGGTGTCGGGGACGGCGATCAAGGACAACCTGCGAGCGGTCTCGAACCCGCCCGGCGCCGTCGTCTATTCGTTCGCGGACGGCGCCAAGCTCCTGCACGAGGGAAAGAAGGTCAACTACGAGGGCGCCTCGGGCTCGTGCGACTTCGATCAGATCGGCGACATCCTCTCCGCGCCCTTCAGCGTGCAGCAGGTGCGCAAGGGCAAGTCCGAGCTCGTCATGATCGTCAACCCCTGACGGTTCCCCCGGGGGATGCCGCCCATCGCGCAGTACGTCTTCAACGGCGTCGTGACGGGCGGCATCCTCGCCCTCCCCGCCGTCGCCTTCTCGCTCCTCTGGCGGCTCCTGCGCTTTCCCAACTTCGCCGTCAGCACATACCTCACGGTCGGCGCCTACGTCGCCCTCGTGCTGAACCACGGCGCGCGCGCGTCGATCGAGCTGGCCTGGCTCGGCGCGCTCGTCGCGACCGGCGTGGTGGCCCTGGCCGTCGACTACGTCGCGTTCCGGCCCATGCGCGATCGGCGGCCGTTCTCGCTGGCCATCGCGTCGATCGGCGTCGCGTTCGTGCTCGAGAACGTCGTGCGCTTCATCTGGGGCAACGACTTTCGGAGCTTCGACGTGCCGGTCACGCGCGGCATGAGCATCGCCGGGCTCCGTATCGGCCGCGAGCAGCTCCTCATCCTCGGCGTCGCGGTGGTCTTGATGGCGCTCGCGCAGACGTTTCTTCTGCGCACCCGGCTCGGCATCGCCATGCGCGCGACCGCCGACAATCCGCGCCTCGCCGCGGTCAAGGGCGTGCCGACCGAGCGCGTGATCGCGCTCGCGACGCTCGGCGGCGGGGGGCTCGCGGGCGGCGCCGGCGTGTTCCTCGGCCTCGACGCCAGCATCGATCCGTTGATGGGCGGCGGACTCATCATCTCGGTCTTCGCAGCCGCCATTCTCGGAGGCATCGGCTCGGCCCCGGGCGCCCTCGCCGGGGCCTTGATCGTGGGCGTCATGGAAGAGGTCGGGATGCTCGTGGTCCCGCCGACCTACAAGACGGCGATCGGTTTCGCGATCATTCTCGCGGTGCTGCTTGTGAGGCCGACCGGCCTCGCGGGCGCGCGATCGTGAGCGCGCGCGCGTGATCGCCTACCTCACGGCCATCGCGACGCTGGTCGGCGTCCGCGCGCTCGTGACGCTCGGCCTGAACGTCCAGTGGGGCATGACGGGACTCGTGAACCTCGGCGCCGTCGCCTTCTTCGCCATCGGCGCCTATACGTCCGCCTTGCTGGCCGTCGGGGGCGTGTCGCTCGTCTTCGCGTGGCCCGCAGCGGTCGGGCTCGCCACCGCCGCGGGCGCCGGGTTGGCGATGGTCGCGCTGCGGCTCCGGGAGGACTATCTCGCCATCGTCACCCTCGGCTTCGGCGAGGTCTTGCGGCTCTTCCTCTTGAACGAAACGTGGCTCACGCGCGGCGCCAACGGCGTGACCGCCATCCCGCGCCCGCTCCACGCGCGGTTCTCCGGGCACTACGACCTCTTTTATTTCGTCCTCGTGCTGGTCGTGGTCGCGCTCGTCTACGCCACCCTCGAGCGCCTGCGCCGCTCGCCGTTCGGCCGCGTGCTCCGCGCGATCCGCGAGGACGAGATCGTGGCCGCCGTCGCGGGCAAGCCCGTGTTCCGGTTCAAGGTCCAAGCCTTCGCGCTCGGCGCGGGCATCGCGGGGCTCGCGGGCATTCTCTTCGCGCACTATCTCGCCTACGTCGAGCCGAACATGTTCCTGCCCCAGGAAAGTTTGTTCGTCTGGCTCGCCCTCATCCTCGGGGGCAGCGGCAACAACCGTGGCGCGCTTCTCGGCTCGGTGGTGCTCCTCGGTCTTCTCGAAGGCAGCCGATTCGCCAAGGACGTGATCCCCTTCCTGACGGGGGTGCGGCTCGCCGCCGCACAGCAGATCCTCGTCGGGGTGGTGCTCGTCGTGTTGATGGTTCGGCGACCTGAGGGATTGTTGCCGGAGAAGCCGGGTTCAGACTGAGCCGGATTCAGAGCAAGGAGGACGCGATGCGAGTGGGGTTCATCGGCCTGGGCAACATGGGGGAACCGCTGGCGGGCTTCGTGCTCAAGGCGGGCTTCCCGCTCGTGGTCCACGACATCAGGAGAGAGGCGGCGGCCACGCTCCTCGAACGGGGCGCGGTCTGGGCAGAGTCTCCGCGGGACGTGGCCGGCCGGTGCGATGTCATCTGCACATGCGTTCCCGGTCCACCGGAGATGCAGGCCGTGATGCTCGGGCCCAACGGGGTGCTCGAGGGCCTGAGGCCAGGATCCGCGGTGATCGACCACACGACCAACGCGCCTGGCGTCGTGCGCGAGGTCGGCGTGGCCATACAGGCGCGCGGCGCGCAACTGCTCGACGCACCCCTCGACGGCGGCCGCGAAGGCGCGCTCGAGGGACAGCTCACGCTGTTCGTCGGTGGCGACGAAGCGGTCTTGCGGCGAGTGAAGCCGGTGCTCGACACGTTCTCCCGGAGCGTGGTGTGGGTCGGCGAGCTGGGCGCGGGTTCGGTCACCAAGCTCGTCCACAACGCGCTCGCCATGAGCATCGACCTGCTGCTCGCGGAGTGCCTGACCCTTGGCGCGAAGGCGGGCGTCGCGGTCCCTCGCCTCGTCGAGGCGTTCCGTGAGGGATGCATCGTCAGCCAGAACATGACCTTCACGAAGCGCATGCCCGCCACGCTGTTCCGCGGTGACTTCGCGGCACGGTTCGCGCTCGCGCTGGCGTACAAGGACTTCAGGCTGGCCGGCGATCTCGCGACCCAGCATGGCGTACCTACCCGGTTGCTCGACCTCTGTCAGATCGAGCTGCTGGAGGCGATGAATCGTGGCTGGGGCGACCAGGATCGCATCAAGGCCTCGACCCTGCAGGAGGAGCGCGCCCGCGTGACGCTGAGACTCTAGCGCGCCGAGACCGTCCCCGGCACCGTGGCCCGGCGCGCTTCCTCGGGCTCGGGACGCGCCACCGGCATGCCCCGCCGGCCGAGCTTCGCCTTGTCCATCGAGTAGAAGTTCAGGCTGTTGTCGAGCAGCATCTTCCGCTTGGCGGAGTCGGGGACGTCTTTCCGCCCGAGCAGCGTCGCCACGGTTCCTGGATAGGGCTGGCCGTCGTGCCCCGGCTCGCCGACGAACAGGGCGTCGAAGTGGAGATAGTCCGAAGCGAACAGCATCGCGTCCTCCCCGACGTGGTCGATGAAGAACGGGATGAACTCGTCACCGGGCTCGCAGCTGAAGAACACGCGGCCGCACTTCACGTACTCGCTCGGCTTGGCCGAGATGTGTGCCCACCGCTCGGGGGCCACCTCGTTGTACTCGTCCATGCGGTGCATCCAGTAGGGCACCCAGCCCGCCCCCGCCTCCAGGAACGCGATCTTCAGCCGGCTGAACCGCTCCAGGACCCCGCCCGTGATGATGTTGGAGCACGCGAGCATCTGCGCGAACGTGTGGGCCATGTGCGAGGCTTCGAGCATGTGGTCCGGCCGGTTGATGTCGAAGTAGCTCCGGAACAGCGACGGCAGGGCGGGGCCGTGGACGGCGATCGGCACGTTCAATCGCTCGGCCTCCGCCCAGAAGGGCGAGAGCCGCACGTCACTCAGCAACGTGTCTTCCCGCACGGTGCAGCCGATCTGGATGCCGACCATGTTCAATCGGCTCACCGCCCGGTGCATTTCCTCGATCGCGCCGTCAACGTCCTGGAGTGCCACGAGGCCGATGCCTTTGAGCCGCTGCGGGCACACCTCGCAGTAGTCGTACAGCCAATCGTTGTACGCGCTCGCCCGGGCCGCCGCGAAGCCCGCGTCGTGCGTGACCGTCAGGGGCAGCTCGTCGGTGGGATAGATGACGGCCACGTCGATCTGGTCGCGGTCCATGTCCGCCAGGCGGGCCCAGGGATTGTAGGTCCCCATCCGACGATAGTGGATGGCCTTGCCGTGGGGCGCGGGCAGGTTGCCGTTGACGCCCACGAATCCGCACTCCGTGTCGGGGCCCCAGACCTTGCCGTCCACGAGGCGGACGATGTTGCCCCGGGACACCTGGGTGTAGACGGGACGCCGCTCGCGGTACTTCGGATCGATCCGCTCGTAGGTCTCGTTGACCTCGATTACGTGTCCGTCGCCGTCGATCACCAGATCGGGTCGGTCAGTCATCGCATGCTCCTTGTCAGTTCTCGCGGGCCGGTGAAGTGCCGCGAGTATACCGCCCCGCCGGAAGGCCGTTCAAGGCCGGGAGAGCAGCCAGGCGCGCGCCTGGGCGACGGCTCGCGCGCGATGGCTGACGCGATTCTTCTCCTCCGGCGCCAGCTCGGCAAAGCTCCGGCCCAGGGGCGGATAGACGAAAAGTGGGTCGTACCCGAAGCCGCCTTCCCCGCGTGGCGTCTCGAGGAGCACCCCCTCGACCACCCCTTCGAGCGTGGCCTCGTGCCGTCGCTCCGGGTCAACGACCGCGATGAGGCAGCGAAATCGCGCCGTCCGGCGCTCCCGCGGCACGCCGGTCATCTCCCTCAGCATGACCTGGCATCGCTCGGGATCGCTGAGCCCCGGGCCGCCATAACGGGCGGAGAGCACGCCCGGACCGCCTCCCAGGGCGTCCACCTCGATCCCCGAATCATCCGCCAGGGCCAGCTCGCCCGTGGCGGCCGCGACGGCGCGCGCTTTGCCCAGGGCATTGTCGGCGTAGGAGCTCTCGCCCTCGGGGGGCAGGGTGACGCGTGGGAAATCGCCGAGGCTCAGGATGCGGAACGGGATGCCGGACAGCAGCGCGGCCATCTCGCGCGCCTTCGCCTGGTTGGTCGTGGCGAGGACGAGCGGGCGCTCAGAGGCCGAAGGAGACCTCGGCGCGCGCCTCGAGGATGCGCCGCTGGAGGGCGATGAGGCGGCCGATGCCGGTCTCGGCCAGGGCGAGCATGGCCGTGAGGCGGTCCCGCCCGAACGGAGTCTGCTCCGCCGTCCCCTGCACCTCCACGAACGCGCCGGCGCCCGTCATGACCACGTTCATGTCCACTTCCGCCGCCGAGTCCTCGACGTAGTTGAGGTCGAGCACGGGCGTGCCCTGGACGATGCCCACGCTGATGGCCGCCACGCAGTCACGCACGGGCGAGCCTGGCAGCGTGCCCGCCTTGACGAGGGTGCCGATGGCATCGGCCACCGCGATGAAGCTGCCCGTGATGGCCGCAGTGCGCGTGCCTCCGTCCGCCTGGATGACGTCGCAGTCCACCCACACCGTGCGCTCGCCCAGCTTGGCCATCTCGACCACCGCCCGCAGCGACCGTCCGACCAGACGCTGGATCTCCTGCGAGCGGCCACTCGGGCCGTTGCGCTCGCGATTCATGCGGGTATTGGTGGAGCGCGGCAGCATGCCGTATTCCGCCGTCACCCAGCCTTTGCCCTGGCCCTTCAGAAAGGGCGGGACCTTCTCCTCGAGGGAGGCCGTGCAGAGCACCTTGGTATCGCCGAACTCGACGAGCACCGACCCTTCCGGGTGCCGGAGGTAGTCGCGAGTGACGCGAACAGGACGGAGGTCGCCCGGCGTCCGCCCGTCGCTCCGCGCGCTCATCGAGAGGTCTCGCTCTTGCCCGGCTGGCTCTGGACGGTGCGCACGCGCTGATCGTATCGCCGCTTGTACTCCGCGAGGCCCGCGTAGATGGCCTTGGCCAGCGCCTCGCGGTGCTCGGTCGAGGCGAGCTTCCTCTCTTCACGCGGGTTGGTGAGGAAGCCGATCTCGATGAGGATGGCCGGCATGGCGGCGCCGCCCAGCACGTAGAAGCCCGCCTGCTTGACCCCACGATTGACGAGGCGAAGCGACCGGGTGGTCGAGTCCAGCACGGTCTCGGCGAGGAAGCTCGACTCCTGCTGGAACTCCGACTGCGCCATGTCCCAGAGAATGCTCTTGAGCATGTCCGTCTTCTGGCGCGACTGAGGGTTCTCGAGCTCGACCACGCCGTTCTCGATGGCCGCCGTCTGCCGGGACTCGTTGTCCGTCGCCTCCGAGGAGAGGAAGTACACCTCCACCCCCTCCGACACCGAGCGGGGATGGGCATTGGCGTGGATGGACACGAAGAGATCGGCGCGCCGCTTGTTGGCGAAGTTGGTCCGCTCGCGCAGCGGCACGAAGACGTCCGTGCTCCGGCTGAGCGCGACCTTGATGCCGAGCCCCTCCTCGACCATGCGGGCGGCCCGGCGCGTCACGTCGAGCACGACATCCTTCTCCATGACCCCCGTGGGGCCGACGGCCCCGGAGTCGTGGCCGCCGTGGCCCGCGTCCATCACGATGAGCTGGAGCGGGGTGACGCCGCCGTTGGTCTTGGGGGCGCCTTGGCTTGCGCTCTCCTTGGGGCGGTAGATGTCGACGACGACCCGGAAGGGATCCTGGAGCGAGGCGGTCTTGACATCGGCCGCCCTGCCCTCGAGCACGATCTTGAGGAGGGCGTCCGGTCCCGTCGACTCGAGACGCACCTCCTTGACGAGCCCGTCATCGATCTCCTCCACGCGGAGGGCGGGCACGGCCAGGCTGGACAGGCGCACACGAATTTCCTTCTGGCCGGGGGCGACCAGATAGGACAGCTCGGCCCCCGCCTCGACGACGATGCGCGTGAAGGACGGGTACGAGCGGTAGCGCAGCTCTTCGAACGGCACGCTCGTGTTGACGCGCTTGAGGCGGGGCCGGCTCTCCACCGCCGCCATCGGGCGCGCCGCCGTGATGCCGGGAGCGAGCTTGCCGAGCCCCTTGGCCAGGAAGCCTTCCGGGAGGAGCCAACCCTTCGAGGTGACACGCGCGGGCGCTTCGAGCGTGAGGGCTTCGCCCGCGACGGTCAGTCGCGCCTGGTCCCGGGTGAACTGCGCCGTGCGCCTCGACACGGTCAGGGTGGCGCGCGGGCCCTTCACGCTCCACGAGCCCTTGGCAGCGCTGCCGGCCATCGTGCCATCGTGTCAAGCCTCTGCGGTTCGGTCATTCTACCAATCGCGGACAGGCGGGCAGGAGAAAGAAAACCGCCCTCCAGGGCCTCGGATCGGGCCCGGAGGGCGGCTCCTACAGCTCGGATATGGTGGAGGCGGTGGGCATCGAACCCACGTCCGGAAATCCTCAGCAACAGGCATCTACATCCATAGCCGGTTCTCTTGTGCTCTCGCCACCCCTCCCTCCAACCGGCTGGTTGTCAGGGCGGCCAGCTCCTAGAAGATCTCGCCCCTTGCCCAAGAGCGGAGCTTGGGGCCAGTCACCGGAATATGACGTCCGAACCCGGGCCCCGATGACTCGACCCGGAGGACGCTAGCGGGTGTTAGGCCGCCAGAGCTAGCTGAGTGTCGGCAGCTATAACCGTGCCCACAGTTTTACGAGGAGCGAGCACCTCGGGATGCCACCTGTGCGTCACTGATCCCCGTCGAAACCAGTCGCCCCCTTTTCAGGCGCGTTGCCGCGCCCGTGCTTCCTTGGCCATCTCGCGCTTCGCCTCGCGCTCACGGAGGCTCGCGCGCTTGTCGTGGAGCTTCTTGCCGCGCGCCAGGCCCAGCTCGATCTTGGCGCGCCCTGCCTTGAAGTATAGCCGAAGCGGGATGAGGGTCAACCCGCGCTCGGCGACCTTGCCCACGAGCCGCGCGATCTCGCGGCGATGCAGGAGCAGCTTCCGCCGCCGCTCGGGGTCGTGGTTGGCATCCGAGCCGTGGTGATAGGGACTGATGTAGCAGCCGATCAGCCAGACCTCGTCGTTGTCGACGGCGGCATAGCAGTCCTTGAAGTTGACCTGGGACTCGCGCAGCGACTTGACCTCGGTGCCCCGCAGCACGAGCCCGGCCTCGAATGTCTCGAGGACCTCGTAGTGATGAAAGGCCTTCCGGTTGGTGGCGACGACTTTGTCAGCAGCCATGGCTGGTAGGAGCCCGCGGGCCCCTTGACTTCACGGTCTCGCTCGGTATCCTAATGGCGCTCTCCGGGCCGAAGTGGCGGAATTGGCAGACGCGCATGATTCAGGGTCATGTGCCCGCAAGGGTGTGGGGGTTCAAATCCCCCCTTCGGCACCACTCCAGCTACCCTACCTCCGATACGAGCACGCGGCGCCCCTGCTTCGACGAGGCGTGCGCGGCCTCCACCACCTGAAGGGCGACCAGGCCCGCCTCGACGTCCACCGCGGGCGGCGTGCGGGTCGCCACCGACTCGAGGAAGAGCTTGAGCTCGTGGCCGAGCGGCTCCTGCCCCGTGGCCTTGTGCGTCTCCACCACGCCCTCGGGCGCACTCCAGACGTCGCCGCTCTTGACGTGGCGGTTCATGAGCACGCGAACCTCGCCCGTGCCGAAGTCCCCCGCCAGCGTGCCCTCCTCGCCCACGATGACGCAGTCACGATAGGTGCCCGGCGCGAAGTAGCCCGCCTCGACGAACGCGGGCACCTGCCCGTACTCGACCGTGCAGAAGCCCAGGTCGTCCATCCCGCGCTCGAGGAAATCGCGTAGGGTGGCCGTCACCGCCGTGGGGGCGTGGCCGAGCAGGTACGCGAACAGATCGAAGTAGTGGATGCCGTCCGTCTGGGTCACTCCCACGTCGGTTCGCGGGCGCTTGAAGCCCGCGAACCGCCCGGTACAGTAGCGCACGGCGCCGATGGCTCCGCTCCCGATCCGCTCACGCATGAACTGCGTCACGGGATGGAAACGGAAGATGTGGCCGACCTGCAGGATGCGCTTGGTCGAGCGGACGATGTCGGCGAGCGCGCGCCCCTCCGCCACCGTCAAGGTCAGCGGCTTCTCCACGAAGCAGTCCTTGCCGGCGCGCAGGCACTCCCCCGCCAGGGTCAGGTGATTGTCGGCGGGGGTCACCAGGTCCACCGCGTCCACGAGGGGCAGCGCCGCCCGGATGTCGGCCACCGCGCGCGATTCCGGCACCCCGGCTTTGACGGCGAAGGCCCGCCGCTCGGCCGAGAGATCCGCGACCCAGATCTCGCACCCGAGCTCGCCCAGCACGCGCAGGTGCTTCTCCCCCCAGCGCCCCAGGCCCACGAGCAGAACCTTCATTCCCGAGGCCTTCCCTCGCCGCCCAGGTCCTCGGCGATCTCGTAGCGCAGGAGCCGGTCCTTCATCCAGCGCACCACGAGGAGGTCCTTGAAGGCGCTCCACGCGCGGTTGCCGATCCCGTACTTCGATTGCCCGAAGCGACGCGGGCGGTGATTGACGGGCACTTCGAGGACGCGGAAGCCGCGCATCTTGAGCAAGGTGGGGATGAAGCGATGGAATCCCTTGTAGAGGGCGAGATCGCGCAGGCACTCGCGCCGGAAGGCGCGAAAGGTGCAGCCGCTGTCCTGGATGGTCTCGTCACTCAGGGCGTTGCGGACCCGATTCGCCACCCGGGACGACGCCCGCCGCATCCAGGAATCCCCGTCCGCGCGCTTCACGCGCCACCCCGTGACGGCGTCCCACTGGTCCAGGTGCGCGAGCATCCCCGGGATGTCGTGCGGGTCGTTCTGGAGGTCGGCGTCCATGACGACCACCCAGCGCCCGCGCACCGACTTGAAGCCCGCATCGGTGGCCGCCGTCTCGCCCGCGTTGGTCTTGAGGCGGATGAGCCGGACCCGCGGGTCCTGCTCGCGAAGACTCCGAACGATCTCTGCGCTCCGGTCGCGGCTGCCGTCGTCCACGAAGACGATCTCGTAGCGGAGACCCGTCGGATCGAGGACCTCGCGGATCTCCGGCCAGAGGAGGGGCAGATTCTCCTCCTCGTTGTAGACGGGCACGACGATGGAGAGATCGAGGGGACTCCCCGGCAAGGGAGTGATCGCGCTCACTCGCGCGGCGGGCGTCGGTTGGTGCCCTGCCACTCGCCGATCAGCGTCTGCGGGATCTGGAGCCGATCGAGCACCCGCGCCAGTGTATGGTCCACGAGGTCCTCGATCTGCTTTGGACGGTGGTAGAAGGCGGGCATCGGCGGCAGGATCACCGCGCCCATCTCGGCAAGCTGGGTGAGCATGCGCAGGTGGCCCACGTGGAGCGGGGTCTCCCGCACGAGAAGAATGAGGGGCCGACCCTCCTTGAGCGTCACGTCCGCCGCGCGCGTCATGAGATTGTCCGCCAGGCAGTGCGCGACCGACGCCGCCTCTTTCACGCTGCACGGCGCGATGACCATGCCGTCGGTCTTGAAGGAGCCCGAGGCGATGCTCGCGCCGATGTCCTTGTTGTCGTGGCGATGGGTGGCAAGCGCCTCCACGTCCTTCACGACCCAGTCGGTCTCTTCCACGATGGTCCGCTTGGCGGGATCGGAGAGTACCAGGTGGGTCTCCACTCCGGCCGCCGCGCGCAACAGCTCGAGCAAGCGAATGCCGTAGACGACGCCCGAGGCTCCACTGATGCCCACCACGATCCGCCTCACAGGCGAAGCCTCCGCTTGAATACCTCCTCCCGGGTCTTCCGGTAGAGCACTTCCCACTCCGCGCTGCCCTCGGGGGCCGGGCGCGAGTAGCTCGCGAGGGTCTTGCGCACTTCCTGGTCGACGGTCTCCTCGAGCCGGCCTTCCTCTTCGAGGACACGGAAGACCTCGGTGCGGAGATGCCCGCGCACCTTGTCGTCGGCAAAGCCCCGGATGACCACGCCCTCCGTCTGCGCCAGGTCAGCCACGATGCGGTCGGCCAGCCCGAAGAGGCGCTCGCGACTCATCCGCATCACAGGATGAACCCCCGCTCGCGCGCGAGCTTGGTCTTGGCGAGGGTGAAGAGCCGCTTGTAATCGGAAGCCGAGTCCTTGATGAGCTTGGCGTTCTCCATCAGGAGAGCGGTGACTTCGGTCTCGATCTTCTCTTCGGCGAGGAAGTTTTCGGACAGGATGTGGCGGACGACGTCTCGGGCCCGGGCCTCGTCCTTGATCTCGACGAGCTTTCGTCCCACGAGCCGCTTGACGACGGATTCAGCCATCCTGCCCGCGATATCGTCGCGCCTGGACATAGGAACATTCGAGACTACACGCGCATGTCTCGGGGTGTCAAGCGGAAGTAGCCGAGAAATCGGTCAAATCTCGGCCTCGGCGGCGGGCAGAAGCAGCCGGAACCGCGATCCCTTTCCGGGCAGGCTCTCGACCTCCACGGTCCCGCCCTGGGCCTCGGCCAGGGAGCGAACCACGTGAAGCCCGAGGCCCAGTCCCGAGGCCGCCTTCGTCTCCGGGTGGGCGATCCGCACATAGCGATCGAAGATCCGTGGCAGATCCTCTGCCGGAATGCCGACCCCATCGTCCTCCACCGTCAGCTCCACCGTGCCCGGCCGGTCACCCGAAACAGCGGCGGCAACGCGGACCCGCCCACCCCGCGGCGAGTACTTGACGGCATTGGACATCAGGTTCTTGAGCATGCGATCCACTGCGTCGCGATCGGCGGACACCGCGCCCAGCCCGTCGGCGACCTGGCCCTCGATGCAGTGACGGGGATGCTGCGAGGCGAAGAGATCCACGTTGCGCTCGATCAGCTCGCCGAGGTCCACGCGCTCCGGCCGGAGCTCGAGCGGGCGGCCGGCCTCGATGCGGGAGAGATCGAGGAGATCGGTGACGATACGGCCCAGACGCTGTGTCTCGGTGCGCACATGGCCCAGATAGCGCCGCGCCCGGTCAGGGGGCACGACACGCTCGAGCAGGAGCTCGCTGAAGCCCTGGAGCGCGGTCAGGGGCGTCCGCAGCTCATGGGAAACCACGGAGAGGAACTCGCTCTTCGCCCGGTCGATCTCGCGCAGGCGACGGGTCGCCTGGTCGACCTTGTCCTCCAGCTCCTGGGCGAAGCGCCGCTCCTTGAGGAGGAGCCGCGCGTTCTCGACGGCCAGCGCCAGATGAAGCGACAGCTCGCGTACCGAGCGGCGGGCGGCAGGGCCAAGATCGCCGGAGCGCTCGATGGCAAGGACGCCCACCCGCCCGCTCCCGGTGTCGAGCGGGAGGACGAGCCCCCGTGAAGGCGTCGGCCAACGCGGCGCCTTCGAGCGCAGGCGCGGGTCCGCGTCGAGATCCCCGACGAGGATGGTCGCACCCGTGGCGAGCGCTCGGCCCGCCGCCGAATCCTTGCGAAAAGCTCCCGATACCTTGGATCCCACCACGGCCAGTGTCCCGTCGTCGGCCTGGAGCACGAGCCCGGCGTGCTCGACCCGGAGCGCGGCCCTGATCAACGTCACGGCTCGCTCGAGCCTCACCTCGAGCGGCTCCTCGCCGCCGAGGGCCCGCTGGATCTCGAGGAGAGCGTCGAGCCGGCCACCTCGCTCTCGCGCCTGGTCCACGAGACGGCCGAGGGCGATTCCGACGACCAGCGGGGCCATGAGCGAGACCAAAGCGTCCAGCGTCGGCGGCGTGAGACCCCCGCGCTCGATCATGGGAAAGGCCTGGAGGCCCTGGCAGAAGCCGGCCATGAGGCCGACCAGCCCGGCGGCTGAGGAACCCGAGCGCAAAGCGGCCCAGGCCGCCGGCGCGACATAGAGGTGCCGGAGCGGCATCGCCAGGGCGTCCTCCACGCCGGCCGTCGCCAGGGCGATCGCCGCGACCAGGACCAGTGGGCCAGCGATCATACGTGGAGCGCTCGGTACGCGGCGAAGAACACGAGGGTGGCCAGGTAGCCGGGCAGCACGCTTCCACTCCAGGCACGAAGGGCACAGCTCGCCAGCCCGAGGATCGTCAGATAGAAGACCGCTCCCGCTGCCGCCTCGGGCGCCGTGGGGAAAGTGGGATCCACGAGGTAGCGGAGAAGTCCGGCGCCTGTCGCGATCGCGGCCGCCGGCCAGAAGGTCCACCGTCTCCAGAGCGCGGAGAAGAGCGCGCCGTGAAAGAGCCACCCGACCGACAGCGCATTGGCGCCAACGTCATAGGCCACCCCGGCAAGATACCCGCCGAGGCTCAGCACCGAGGCCGTGTACCCCAGTGTCAGTGAGGCGGCGAGCAGGAGATGGAGACCAAGGAAACCGCCGACCGCCACTCCAAGGATAACTTGCCGCGACATCTGGGGCCTGGCCCATCCTATCCATCGCGTATCCAGGCGCGTGCTCCCCGCCTGGCGCGCCAGGACGAGCGGAACGAGAAAGTAGAGAACCGCTCCGGCAGGCGCCAATCGCGCGGCCACCGAGGCCACGATCAGCGTGGCGGCCGAGGCCGCGGCCGGCATCCGCCAACGTGGGGCGCCCCCGAGGGCAATCACCCAGCCGGCCGCGATCATCGCCGCATGGCTCCCGCCGCTCGCCGCGGCGCGCCCCAGCCCTCGCCACTCACCGGCCAGCGTGTCCGCTGCCAGCAAGAGGGCGATGCTTCCCGCGGCGATGAGCGCCACCTCGAGAAGCGGTCGGACGAGGGCCGACGGGACATGCGCCGACGGATCAAACGGAGCGGTCAGCAGGCGCATCGATGACCAGATCCAGGAAGAGCTCGGTCAGCCGGGGCTCGAGGGTGAGTCCCGCGTCGTCTCGCATGATCTGCACCGCCTCGGCGCGAGCGAGCTTGCGGCGATAAGGACGCTCCGAGGTCAGCGCGTCGTAGACGTCCGCGATGGCCACGATACGGGCGCCCACGGGAATGCCGTCTCCCTTCAATCCATCTGGATAGCCGCTGCCATCGTGACGCTCGTGGTGGTGGCGGACGATGAGCGCGGCGTCGGCAAAGAACTCGAGGGGCGCCACGATCTGCGCCCCGGTGAGGGGGTGCCGGCGCATGGCGATCCACTCCTCAGCCGTGAGCGGGCCCTGCTTTCGCAAAATGTGCTCGGGCACGCCAATCTTGCCCAGGTCGTGGAGCAGCCCCGCCTCTGCGATGGTCTTGGCCTCGGCGATTCCAAGCCCCGCCGCGAGCGCGAGGCGCTGGGCCAGTCCCGCCACACGCTCGGAATGGCCACGGGTGTACTCGTCCTTGGCCTCGAGCGCGTTGGCGAGGCCGAGCAGACTCTGCAGCACGGAGCGCTGCATCTGCCGGTGGCTCTTCCGGAGATCCACGGCATACGCGAGGGCCTGCTGATAGGCAGCCCGCAACTTGTCGTGCGCGCGGTTGGCCTCCTCTTCTCGGGCCCGCGAGACCTCGTAGAGCGCCCGGAGGTCTCGCGCGTACGCGAGGGCCTGGGCCAGCGCTACATCGGCCGCCATGATCGCGTATCCGGCACCAGGGCCTCGACGAGCGCCAGGAGGGCCAAGGGAGAAAACGGCTTGGTCAGATACTCGTCGGCTCCGGCGGCGCGGCCGCGGGCGCGGTCAGACTCCTGGCCGGCGGCGGTGAGCATGACGATGGGAATGCGCGCGAGCGACGGCTCTCTCCGGAGCTGCCGGCAGACCTCGAAGCCGTCGAGCCTGGGCATGTGCACGTCGAGCAGGACGAGATCGGGAATGGTTTGCCGGGCTACCACGAGCGCTTCGGCGCCGTCGGCGGCCTCGACGACGCGGACATCGGCATCTTCGAGCGTGAAGCGTACGAGATCTACGATGGGCGGCTCGTCGTCTACCACGAGGATGGTTGTCATGGCACGCTGCGATTGCCAGCGCCGTGCCAGAAGGGAAATCGTGGTGTGATGCGGGGTTAGAGCGAAATGGCAAGCACCGGTGCCCGGCCCGCTGTGCGTTCGCGCGGTCCAGGTGCCGCGCGAACGGGGCAGCCTACGGCTGGGACTGGGCTCGGCCCACGACCAAGAGCCGCGTGAGAGCGCGGGCGAGCGCCTCCAGCGCGCGAGCGAAGTCGATCTCCTCGGACTCTCCCGTCGGGCTCCTGCCCTGGAGACGCATCTCGGCGCGCTGCCGGGCCCGCTCGGCGCGCTCGCGGTCGATCTCCTCCGGGCGCTCCGCGTGCTCGGCAAGGATGATGACGCGCTCGGCCCGCACCTCGGCGAAGCCGCCGGCCACCGCCAGGTATTCCTGGCGCTGGCCCGTGCGATACATCACCTCGCCGGCGGCAAGCGTCGTGAGGAAGGCGGCATGGCCAGGCAAGACACCGAAGTAGCCCTCGACACCCGGGGCCACCACTTCCTCGGCCTCGGTGCTCACGAGCATCCGCGTGGGGGTCGCCAGCTCGAAACGCATTAGATCAGCCCTCGCACTCTACTCCGCCTTCGGCGCTTACCTCGCACGGCCACCCGGCGGCGCTTGCTTCACCCGGCATCACTTCACCTCGGACATCTTGCGGGCTTTCTCCCGCGCCTCATCGATGCCCCCGACCATGTAGAAGGCCTGCTCGGGCATGTCGTCGCAGAGCCCCTCCACGATCTCCTTGAAGCCCTGGATCGTATCGGCAAGCTTGACGTAGCGGCCCGGGGTGCCCGTGAAGGTCTCGGCCACGTGGAAGGGCTGGGAAAGGAAGCGCTGGAGCTTTCGCGCGCGGGCGACGGTGAGCTTGTCCTCGTCGGAGAGCTCCTCCATCCCGAGGATGGCGATGATGTCCTGGAGATCCTTGTAACGCTGGAGGATCGACTGCACGGCCCGAGCTGTCGCGTAGTGCTCTTGGCCCAGGATGATCGGATCAAGGATGCGCGAGGTGGAGGCCAGCGGATCGACGGCCGGGTAGATTCCGAGCTCGGTGAGCGCCCGCGACAGAACCGTCGTCGCGTCAAGGTGGGCGAAGGCCGTGGCCGGCGCGGGATCGGTGATATCGTCGGCCGGCACATAGATGGCCTGCACCGAGGTGATCGAGCCCTTCTTCGTCGAGGTGATCCGCTCCTGGAGCGCGCCCATCTCAGTGCCGAGCGTCGGCTGGTAGCCGACGGCCGAGGGCATACGCCCGAGGAGCGCCGAGACCTCCGAGCCCGCCTGGGTAAACCGGAAGATATTGTCAATGAAGAGCAGCACGTCCTGCCCTTCCTCATCGCGGAAGTACTCGGCGGCCGTCACCCCGGTCAGCCCAACGCGGAGCCGCGAGCCGGGCGGCTCGGTCATCTGACCGAAGATGAGCGCCGTCTTGTCGATGACGCCCGACTCCTTCATCTCGTGGTACAGGTCATTGCCCTCGCGCGTGCGCTCCCCTACCCCGGCGAAGACCGAGATGCCGCCGTGCTGCTTGGCAATATTGTTGATGAGCTCCTGGATGAGCACGGTCTTGCCGACGCCCGCGCCCCCGAAGAGGCCCGTCTTGCCGCCTCTGGTATAGGGCTCGAGAAGGTCCACGACTTTGATGCCGGTCTCGAACATCTCGACTTTGGTCGACTGCTGCTCGAAGGCCGGCGCCGGCCGGTGGATGGGCAGGGTCTTCGTGGCCTTAAGCGGCCCCGCCTTGTCCACCGCCTCGCCCGTGATATTGAGGATGCGGCCGAGCGTCTCCTTGCCCACGGGGATCGTGATCGGCTGGCCCGTGTCGTTGACCGGCATGCCGCGTGTGAGCCCGTCGGTGGCCGCCATGGCCACGGTTCGCACACGGCTCTCTCCGAGGTGCTGGGCGACCTCGAGCACGAGCTTGGCCGAGTAGGCGAAGACATCGGTGCTGCCCGCATTGGGCACCTCGAGCGCGTTGTAGATCGCGGGTAGCTTGCCCACCTCGAACTCGACGTCGACCACGGGGCCGATGACCTGAACAACCTTGCCTTGGCTCATCTCAAGGTTCCTTTCTCCAATAATTATGCTTCGACGGCCTGGCGGAGGGCTTCAGCGCCGCCGACGATATCCAGCAGCTCCTTGGTAATGCGCTCCTGGCGGGCCTTGTTGTACTGGATGGTCAGCAGATTGATCATTTCTCGCGCGTTCTTCGAGGCGGCCTCCATCGCCGTCATGCGCGCGCCATACTCGCCCGCCGCGGACTCCATGAGGGCGCGGTAGACCTGGGTCGTCACGTGACGCGGCAGGAGCGAGGCGAGGATGGCCTCAGGGCCGGGCTCGTAGAGATATTCCTCCTGCGGCCCCGCATCGCCATCGGCAGCGCCTTCGGCCTCGATGGGCAGGAGCTGCTCCCGCACCGGGCGTTGCACGGCAACCGAGCGGAACTCGTTGTACATGAGGTGGACCTCGTCCACCTCCTCCGCGAGGTAGGAGCCGATCAGCTCATTCGAGAGCTCCTGGGCGTGGGAGTAGGCCAGGCGATCGAAGAAGCCGAGCATCTCTGACTTGACCGTGAACTGGCGCCGACGATAGAAATCGCGGGCCTTCTTGCCTACGACCACCAGGGTCACCGAAGTCTCCCCGGCTCCGCGAAGGAACCGAAGCGACTCCCGGAGGATGTTCGAGTTGAAGGCCCCACAGAGTCCTTTATCGGCCGTGATGATCACGAGGCGCTTGCGCCCCGTCTCCCGCCGGGCCAGCAGCGGATGCGTCTCATCTCCGGTATGTCCGGCGAGGCCTCCGAGGAGCTCGCGCATCTTGGTCGCGTACGGCCGCGCCGCGATGATCCGCTCCTGCGCGCGCCGGAATTTGGACGCGGCCACGAGCTTCATCGCTTTGGTGATCTTCTGGGTCGACTGGACGGAGCGGATCCGTCGCTGGATGTCCCGGAGCGTCGCCATGTGCGGGAGCCCTAGACCGCTTTGATGCCCCGCGAGGCCATGAACTCCGTCTTCGCCTCGCCGATGACCTTGGTCAACGCGTCCCGGAGCTCGTCGGTCAGCTCCTTCTTGTTCGCGATCTCCGGTAAGAGCTGAGCGTGCTTGCGCTCCAGGTGCGGATACAGGAATTCCTCGAACGCCCGCACCTGATCCACGGGCAGGTCATCGAGCAGCCCCTGCCCTCCCGCGAAGATGATGGTGATCTGCCTCTCGACCGTGAGGGGCGCGTACTGGCCCTGCTTGAGCAGCTCCACCATGCGCTGGCCGCGGGCCAGCTGCTGGAGCGTCGACTTGTCGAGGTCGGAGCCGAATTGCGCGAAAGCCGCCAGCTCGCGGTACTGGGCGAGGTCGAGCCGGAGTTTGCCGGCGATCTGACGCATGGCCTTGATCTGCGCCGATCCGCCGACGCGCGAGACGGAGAGGCCCACGTTCACGGCCGGCCGGATGCCGGAGTAAAAGAGATCCGACTCGAGATAGATCTGGCCGTCCGTGATCGAGATGACGTTGGTCGGGATATAGGCAGACACGTCGCCCAGCTGCGTTTCGATTATGGGCAGCGCGGTGAGGGATCCCCCGCCCAGCTCGTCGTTGAGCTTGGCGGCCCGCTCGAGGAGCCGCGAGTGAAGATAGAAGACGTCGCCCGGGTAGGCCTCGCGGCCCGGCGGCCGGCGGAGCAGAAGCGACATCTGCCGATAAGCCGTGGCGTGCTTGGAAAGATCGTCGTAGATGCAGAGGGCATGGCGGCCCGAGTCGCGGAAGAACTCCGCCATGGCGCAGCCGGCATAGGGAGCCAGGTACTGCAGCGCCGCCGGCTCCGAGGCCGAGGCGATGACGACCGTCGTATACGCCATGGCGCCCGTGTCCTCGAGGACCTTCACGACCTGGGCGACGGTGGAGCGTTTCTGGCCGATGGCGACGTAGAAGCAGTAGACCCCCTGCCCTTTCTGGTTGATGATCGTGTCCACGCCGATAGCGGTCTTGCCCGTGCCGCGGTCGCCGATGATGAGCTCGCGCTGGCCGCGTCCGATGGGGATCATGGCGTCGATGGCCTTGAGCCCCGTCTGAAGCGGCTCCTTGACGGAGCGTCGGTCCACCACGCCGGGGGCGTAGCGCTCGAGCGGGCGGAACTCGCTGGAGGCGATTGGCCCCTTCCCGTCTACCGGCTGACCGAGCGCGTCGACGACGCGACCGGTCAGCGCCTCGCCCACAGGCACCTGGGCGATGCGCTTGGTACGCGTGACACGATCACCCTCCTTGATGAGGGTGTCCGAGCCGAGCAGCACGGCGCCGACGTTGTCTTCCTCGAGATTGAGCACGAGGCCATAGACGTCGCCCGGAAACTGCAAGAGCTCGCCGGCCATGGCGCCTTCGAGACCATAGATGCGGGCGATGCCGTCGCCCACCTCGAGGACACGGCCCGCTTCCTGGAGGTCGACCGCGGCCTCGTAGCCTTGCAGCTGCTTCTTGATGATCTCGCTGATCTCTTCCGCCTTGATCATGCCTATCCCCTCACCAGCCGCTCGCGCAGGCGCGCGAGCTGCCCGTCGAGACTGCCGTCGAGAATGAGACTGCCGACCTGGGCGACGAAGCCGCCCAGGAGATTCGGGTCCGTGGTCTCCTCGAGGATCACCTGCTTGCCCACCGCGGCTTGCAGGCGATTCGCGAGTTGGCTCTTCTCGCCATCGGTCAATGAGATGCTGGTGCGCACCTGGGCGCGGACGCGGCCCAGCTCCGCGTCGACGAGATCGCGGTAGGCGGTGACCATGGCGGGGAGGTGGTCGATCCGCCTTCTCTCCGCCAGCAGTCCCGCGAACTTCTTGACGAGGGGCCCCGCGCCCGCCCGTGCCGCCAGATCTTCCGCCACCGCTCGTCGCTCCAGGGGCTTGATCCAGGGCCTCTCGAGAACGGCCCGGGCCTCGCTGTTCGCTTCGAGAAGCTGCCCGAGGGCCTCGAGCTCGCGGCCCGCCGCCTCCCCTGCCCCAGCCTCGACGGCGGCGCTGTGAAGCGCCTTCGCGTATCGCCGGGCCGTGCCTTCCTGGGCGCGCATGCCGACTAGTTCTTCTGGCCCGTGCGGCCGATGGCGTCGTCGACGATGCGGCGATGATCCGCGTCGTTGAGGCTCTTCTTGATCAAGCGCTCCGCGGCAGAAATCGCGAGATCGGCGACTTCCTGGCGAAGCTCCTGGCGGGCGCGGCGCACATCCTGCTCCATCTCCTGGCGCGCGCTCGTCACGAGCCGCGCAGCCTCGGCCTTGGCAGCCTCGACCAGTCGTCGCTGCTCATCCGCGGCATCCTTGAGGGCTTCGGCCCGGATCTGCTGGGCCTCGGCATGGGCGGCCTGGATCTTGGCCGCGTGCTCTGCGCGCTCCTTCTGGGCCTCGGCACGCGCCGCCTGTGCCTCGTCGAGCGACTTCTTGATCGCCTGGCTGCGCTCGTCCATCTTGGCCATGAGCGGCTTGTAGAGAAGCTTGGAAAGGAGAAACAGGAGGAGAAGGAAATTGAAGGCCTGAATGATGAGCGACTTGTCGAGGCTGATCAGGCCGCCGCCCTCGCTGGCGAAGGCCACCGTCGGGACGAGAGCGGCCGGAAGGACAATGAAGGCAAGGAGACGGCGCATCGTGAGTTCTCCGGCGGTACCACGTTGTGAAATAAGGAACAACCGTTAGAGGTGTATCACGCCGACGGGAAAACTGTCAAGCGGCTTCGGCGCGCCGGCCGGAAATGACTCCCCCGCCCACCACGAGGTCGCCGTCGTAGAAAACGACAGACTGCCCGGGCGCCGGCGCGCGCTGGGGACTCTCGAAACGCACTCTCACCTGCCCCTCGACGTGCCCATTGTCCAGGGGCCAGACAGTCGCGCGCGCGGGCTCGTGACGATGGCGAATCTGCGCGGTAACGGTCAGCGGGCCCTCGAGTCGCTCGATGGCGATCCAGTTCGTCTGATCGGCGACCAGGGTCTCAATATCCACGTCGCCCGCATCACCAACCACGACGGTGTTCGTCGCGGGGTCGAGCGCCGAGACGTAGACCGTGCGGCCCAGAGCCAAGCCGAGCCCGCGACGCTGGCCGACCGTGTAATTCGCGAGGCCCTCGTGCTCGCCCACGACCCGCCCGGCTCCGTCCACGATGGGTCCGCGACGGAAGGCGCCGGGAATGCGCGCGCGCAGGAAGCCGCGATAGTCGTCGTCGGGGATGAAGCAGATCTCCTGGCTCTCGGGTTTCTCGGCCGTGACGAGCCCGAGGGTCCGGGCCTTGTCCCGCACCTCGGGCTTGCTCAGCGCTCCGACGGGAAACCGCGCCGCACCGAGCTGCGCCTGGCTGAGCGGCCACAGGAAATCGGACTGATCCTTCCGAGCGTCAGCGCCCCGCCAGAGTAGAAAACGCTCGGTACGCGGGTCGCGCGTGACGCGCGCGTAGTGGCCCGTGGCCACTGCGGCCGCGTCCCACGCGCGCGCCCGATGCAGGAGCGAGCCGAACTTGATCTCGCGATTGCAGACCGTGCACGGCACCGGCGTGCGCCCGGCCTCGTACGCGCGGGCGAAGTTTTCGATGACCGTGCGCTCGAACTCTTCCGCGCTGTTGAGGAGGTAGTAGGGGATGCCGAGCCGCCGCGCGACCTGCCGTGCATCGTCGACCGTGGCGGGAGAGCAGCAGCTGCCGAAGCGCTTGGCCGGATCGTCGCTCTCGTGCCAGGGCCAGACGCGCAGCGTGATACCCACGACGTCGAAGCCCTGCTCTACGAGCAGAGCGGCGGCAACGGAGGAATCGACCCCGCCCGAGAGACCTACGACGATGCGCTCGGCCATGCGGTGAGTGTACGCGACTAGGGGCGCCGGGCGCCGATGAGCTCGGCCAGGCGCTCGAGGTCCTCGGCCGACGTGTACACAATCTCGATGCGCCCGGCGCGCTCGGTGCCCACGAGGCGCACGCGCGTCGAGAGCGCTTCCCGCAACGAATCTTCGAGCGCGGTCAGTTCGGCCGAGCGGCGGGCGACTCGCTGCGTCCCGAGACGCCGCTTCTGCTGCACGCCCTCTTCCGTTGCCCGAACAGACCAGGAGTGGGCGAGGATCTCGTCCCGCAGCTTGAGCTGATCGGCCGGGGCGGTGAGGGATAGCAGCGCTCGAGCATGGCCCATGGTCAGCCGCCCGCTCCGAAGATCCGCCTGGATCACGTCCGGCAGCCTCAGGAGTCGCAGGCAATTGGCCACAGTGCTCCTGTCGCGCCCGACGCGCTGGCCAAGCTGCTCCTGCGTCCATGCGAAATCGGTCAGAAGTCGCTGATAGGCCTCGGCCTCTTCCATGGGGTTCAGGTCTTCGCGCAGAAGGTTTTCGACAAGGGCCAGCTCGAGCGTCTCGGCATCTGTGGTTTCACGCACGACGGCCGGAACGTGGGATAGCCCGGCCATCCTCGCGGCTCGCCAACGCCGCTCGCCGACTATGAGCTGATACTTGTCGCCGATCTTGCGAACCACCACGGGCTGGAGAACTCCTGAGCGCCTCAGCGACTCTGCTAGTTCCCGTAAACTACTGTCTTCAAAGGATTTTCGTGGCTGATTAGGATTGGCTGTGATGTCCTCAATCGGCAAGTCCTGTACCTTGCCCAGGGCATCCTGTGTGGATGAGTAGGGAGAAGAGGCGAGTAGAGCTCCGAGACCGCGACCAAGCCCGTGCTTAGGATTCATGCGCGAGAACCTCCTTCGCAAGCTCGAGGTACGCCACCGCTCCTGGGGAACGCAGATCATAAAACATGATGGGGCGCCCATGGCTGGGTGCTTCAGAGATCCGAACGTTGCGGGGGATCAGCGTGCGCAACACCTGTCCGCCAAGATGACCTTGCACCTCGGACTTGACCTGCGTCGCCAGGCTGGTCCTCCCATCGAACATGGTTAGCACGATGCCTTCGACCTCGAGGGCTGGATTGAGGCGCTCGCGGACCAGCGCGACCGTCCGGAGGATGTGCGCCAAGCCTTCGAGCGAGTAGTACTCGCACTGAAGGGGCACGAGCGCCCGATCCGCCGCGGTCAGGGCATTGAGCGTCAAGAGCCCCAGGGAAGGGGGACAATCGATGATGATGTAGTGATAGTGATCGCGAATCCCTGTCAGCGCATCTCGAAGCCGGTTCTCGCGACTCTCTACCGTAACCAGCTCCACCTCGGCCCCCACCAGATCGATGTCCGACGGGATGAGCCCAAGGTTCGCCACGCTGGTCTCTCTCACGGCCCCTTCGGCTGAATCATCCTCAAGCAGGACGTGATAGATCGTGCGCGTAAGGCCAGCCTTATCGAGGCCGATTCCCGTTGTAGCGTTGCCCTGAGGATCCATGTCTATCAGGAGCACTTTGCGATCTGCCAGAGCCAGTGCGGCAGCAAGATTCACGGCGGTAGTGGTCTTACCGACTCCGCCCTTCTGGTTCGCCACCGCAATGATTCTTCCCAATAGGCCCCCTGTGTTCCACGTGAAACACGTCTAGCCAGGGTTTCACGTGGAACAATAAACGACGCGGGCCTCCACCTTCAAGAAGGCTTTTCTGCAAACGTGAAAAGGCGTGAAATACCAAGTGTTTTATAGTTTACTCTTCTCCACTGCATACCTGGAGAAGGCGGCTTGCCACCACTGGGTGGTCCGGAAGCTATGAACACACCGCCCGTCCGAAGGTACCTCATTGCTGCTGGTAGAAGCCTGGGAAGGTTACCTACCGCCCGGCTGAGTGCAATGTCAAATTGCCCCACTAAATCAGGATATTGAGCAACAACATCCTCGGCGCGCCCATGACAGACGCCGACGTCACCGAGATCGAGTTCGCGGACCAAGCTCAGCAGAAAGGAAACCGGTTTCCGCTTCGACTCGACCAGGGTCAACACGATCGACGGATCGACGATACGAAGCGGAATCCCTGGAATCCCTGCGCCTGCGCCGATATCAACCATCCTGAGCCCCGGGCCCCGGGGCAGCATCGACCGGAAGAGCAGGGAGTCGAGGAAGAGACCCTTGCCAATGTTGGCGGTCGTGCGGAGACCGGTCAGATTGTGAGTGCGGTTCCACAGGAGAAGGAGATCGGCGTAGCGCTCGAACTGCGCGCGTTCTTGATCGGTGGCGCGCCTCTCGAGCAGTGCGGGGAACGCGTCGAAGAGCGGCCCGAGGCTCTCTCCACGCTCTCTGGGCACTACGGCCCCGCTCAGGCCTTCTTGCTGGCGACGCGGCCTGTCGAACGCTGGGTCGAGCTTCCGCGCTCCATGTAGAGCTGCTGGGCGATCTGGAGCACATTGGACAAGGTCCAGTAGAGCACCAGGCCCGAGGGCAGATTGAGGAACATGAAGGTGAAGACCACGGGCATGATCAGCATCATCTTGGCCTGCCGCGGATCGCCCATGGTCGGCGTCATCTTCTGCTGGATCAGCATCGAGAGGCCCATCAGGATCGGCAGCACGTAGGTAGGATCGTGCGCCGCCAGGTCGCAGATCCAGAGGTCAACGCCGAAGAATCGTCCGAAGCAGATGAAGGGCGCGTTCTGCATCTCCACGGATACCGACAGCGCCACATAGAGCGCGTAGAAGACGGGAATCTGTACGACCATCGGGAGACAACCGCCGAGCGGATTGACCCGATGCTCGCGGTAGAGCTCCATGGTCTCGCGCTGCACTCGCTGCGGATCGCTCTTGTGCTTGGAGCGGAGAGAGTTGATCTGTGGCTGCAGCGCCTGCATGGCCTTCATCGAGCGCATGCTCTTGAGCGTGAGCGGGAAGAACAGCACCTTGGTCAGGACGGTCAGGAGAATGATGGCCACGCCGTAGTTGTGGGTGTAGCGGTAGAACCAGCTCAGAAGCCACAGAATGGGCACGGCGACCCATTCCATCGGCAGGCCACCATACTCCTGCGGTGCCGGGAAACCACCGAAATATACTGACTTTTCGAGCCCCACGCCGAGACTTTTCAGCCGCTCGTACTCCTTGGGGCCGACATACACCAGGACTCGCCCTTCCCATGTCTCTCCGGGCCCCAGAGTGGGCAGGGTGGCGCGCAGGGCCACCTGTACCACGTCGTTGGCCTTGGTTTCCGCGAGACGGAACCCGGCGCTTCTTGGCACGAGGGCCGAGAGGTACCATTCGCTCTCGAGTCCTATCCACCGGCCCTCGCCCACCAGATCGGTGACCTTGGCAAGCTCTTCTCGGCGCGCATTGCCATTCACGGACCGGGCCACGCGAGTCGGGTGCTGGCCCTGGAATTTTTCGGTGATGTCCTTGGGCCAGGTCACGAGCGTCGACCAGCCCAAGACGATCTCCGCCGTCTGCGGAGCCCGATTGCGATTCTCGACGCGGATCGCGCGGTCGACGTCATAACCGTCGGCCCGAAAGCGCAACGTCTGCGTGATCCGAAGCCCGAAGCCGTCCTCGCCGACGAGCGTAATCTCGCTCGTAGCAGAGCGTCCGAGCTCGAGACTGTCCGGCGACAACGAGAAGTCGACAACACGCGGGGGCTGCCCAGCCCGCTCCACCGTCACCCCGCGCGGACCGAGCCGGCCGGGAATGATCATAGGCTTTTCGCCGCGATAGATGAGATCCCAGGCGGAGAGCTCGCCGCCGTGACTCGTCACCCCCGCACGATACAGAGGCCCTGTGATCCGAGCACTCCGATAAGGTACTAGGGGCGCCGCTTGCGCGGCAGGAGGGGCCGACGGAATAGCCAGAGGCGCCTGTTGGGGCGTTCCCTTGGGCGCCGGCGCCGGCGTCTCGGACTTCTGGGCGGGCGGGGGAGGACTCTCGGGCGCCTGGACGAAAAGCGTCTGGTAGACAATCAACAGCCCCGCCATGAGCAGGGCGGCGATGATCGCGCGCTTCTCCATCAGTCTCGGGGTTCCTCTCTCGGGCTCGGCCGCGCGAGCGGCGGCGGGTCATAGCCGCCTGCATGGAAGGGATGGCAGCGGCCGATTCGCCTGATCGCGAGCCAGGTCCCTCGGCCCAGTCCGTGCTCGGCCAGGACGTCTCGAGCGTACTCGGAGCAACTGGGCTCGAAGCGACACGCGGCGGGCAAGAGGGGCCGCAGCACGAGCTGATAGCCGCGGACGACCGCGAGGGCAAGCCTGGCTCCCCAGCTCATGGCCGAGTCACCACCACCAGGGCCTGCTCCATCTCGCGCGCAATTGCTCCTGCCTGAACCACCAGCGTGGACGGGCGAGCGACAAAGACCAGATCAAGTCTCCCCGGGCGCGTTTCCAGTCTGCGATAGGCCTCGCGGAGCCTGCGCTTGGCGCGGTTCCGGCTCACCGCGCCGCGAATCTGGCGACTCGCCGCGAAGGCCACGCGCGTTGCACCCGGGCGCGGGCACCAGAGCAAGACAAATGCTCGCCGCTCTTCACGCCGACCATGCTGGAAGACCGCCTGGATATCGTTGGAATGTCGGAGACGGGCGTCCCGGGAGAGCCGGTGCGCCCCGACGGCTGCCTTCACGCCGGCGCGGCTAGACGCTGAGCCGCTTGCGTCCTTTCGCGCGCCGTCGCTTGAGGACCTTGCGCCCACCCTTGGTCTTCATGCGGGCACGGAAGCCGTGTGTCTTCTTCCGCCGCCGCTTGTTTGGTTGAAACGTCCGCTTCATGGGGAAACTCCCTCTCTCGATCGACGAACCTGCGTAGTGTACTGACCGCCCTTAAGCAAGTCAAGACGCGCGACCCCCTTGCGGGCGCATTTCACGGTGTGCTAACGTGCCGGACCTCACGTGTCTCCCGACGCTTTTCGGAACTGGCCGCAGGGCGCGAGGGAGCGGCACGCACGAGGTGAAGTTGCCGGTGGAGTTTCATCGAACCCGATGATACGTCGGCCGCGGGCAGCGCCGGTTTCTCCTGCAGCACTCCCAGGCCTCGGTCGTGCAGGTCGTTATCCACATCTGTGGATAACTCTGTGTGTAACTCCTTGCTCGCCAACTATGCGAATGGTTTAGCCGTGCTCGATGCGCTGTGGAGTCGTCTGGTCGAAGCGCTCGAAGGGAAAATGCCCGCGGCCGCCCTCGATTCCTGGGTCCGGCCCTGTCGTCTCCTGCAGGTTCAAGGGGATCACTTGCGCATCGCCGCGCCGAACAAATACACGCGCGACTGGCTCTACCAACACCACGCGGACGCGCTGCAGTCGGCCGCCCGCGCTGTGCTCGGGGGCAACCCGCGCGTCTCCGTCGAGGTCGACCGGGAGCCCGCGCCCCCCATTCCCGCGTCGGTCGAAGACGCGCTGCCCACGACGACCGGCCTCAGCACGCGCTATACCTTCGAGTCCTTCGTCGTCGGCAATTCGAACCAGTTCGCTCAGGCGGCCTGCCAGGCCGTGGCCGAGCTGCCCTCCCGCGCGTACAACCCGCTCTTCATCTACGGCGGGGTCGGTCTGGGGAAGACGCACCTGCTGCACGCGGTCGGACAGCGGATTGCCAAGCTGTACCC
>WNGQ01003798.1_pt1 | contig 44290 bp, 45 predicted proteins | sample 5407661 | NCBI WGS metagenome assembly WNGQ01 (sample SAMN13153382, study PRJNA577476) | soil metagenome | isolation source: 60 cm soil or saprolite under Garry oak tree replicate 2 | place: USA:California | collected 2016-06-15 | reverse complement strand
TTTCGCGTTGCGTAAAGCGGAAGGCTGTCCAAATCACAACCGGTCCGCAAATGAAAGCGATTGGATAATTTCGGGCGGAAACGGCAAGCCATCCGCCAAAGACCACGCCGCTCAACAGGACCAGCAACAGGAAGAGCGCGCCGACTTCTGCGGCTTCCTTTTTATTCCAACGCCGTTTTGAGGCGACGCTCCAGAGAAGAACCAAGGGAGTGAAAACAAGATCGCCAGTTGCATCGCCGAGCCACCATGTCAGCGAAATCGCGCCGTAGTTTGCCCAATCGGCAAAGCCGGCGACTCCAAGACTCGTCACGCCGAAAGCAGGGCTAATGATGGTGCTGATCCCTGCTGCGAGCGCAAACTTGAAAACGCCTTGCGGACGATCAAAGACATTTGTGCCACCGGCGAATCGATTCACCAGCCACGCGCCAGCTAGCGCCTCGAGCGTGTTGCCGGTGGCGATGGCAAATGACGTAGCGACATTTCCCGCAGTCGTGACGTTCGCCAGAAATGCACCGATAAAGATGGCCGGCCACGCGCGATAACCAAGCAAGAGTAATGCGGCAAGCGCGATTCCGGCCGGCGGCCATACCGGTGATGCACTCGCATGCAACGACGCCAGCATCAAACCGAGCTTGCCGGCGACGAAGTAGATGATCGCCAAGATGCCGATGACCCGCAGCCCAGAGAAACGTCGCGATTGCATCGCCCAAGTGTCTTTACGCGTCACCTCGAGCGGCATTTTGGCGTGCCCCAAAATTCTCTTCATCTCGGCCAAGAAATTATTCAGGTTCGTCTCGCTTGAGGTGAACTGTCCTTCGGCGCCAGTGAGGCGAGGATTCTCGCCAAGCGCAGATTGCCGCGCGGCGGATCCCGGAATGGATGCGTGTGCAGCTGGCTGTAGCTGAGGCGATTGCGTTAGTTCTCGCTTGTGCATATCGGCGCGCTGCTATTCTGCGGCATGGCGTGTCTTCGAAACTGCCGTCCGATTTTTCTTCCGTGAGTTTGCGCTTACTCTGGTCTTTATATCAGTATGCGTGCCAAATCTTGCGAAAGGTTGATTGATTCACGAGTTCGCTGGATTGGTCGTTAAACGGTAGACGGTTACGAAGCGTATTTTTCAAGAAATAGGTATTTAATATCATTAAGGATTGGAGCGGATAGGTCCATTCTAAGGCTAGGCCGACTTATTTTTAGACCAACCGAGTCGCGATTTGATGCTACGAACAATGGTCACGATTTGATTCAACTCTTGCAGCAATTCAATCTGCTCGTTCACGAGCAGTTTCGAATAACCCGACGACGTCAGTTAACAGCACATGCGCTATCTCAAGCTGGAGACCAGGCGGCGGTTCCGCGGGCGTGTCTTCCGCGTTTACCCTTTTGGCAATCCTAATAATACCGTTGCCATGGTCGATAGTAAACAAGTAGCCCGCACGCACAGAGCATCTCGCCATGAGGCGAATGCCGCTTTATCGTGCGCTTGAAAAGTTACAGCCTATTTTGGCGCGAGCGAGGCAACGATCTGCTCAAAGCGTGAGTCCCCGCGCAGCGGATCCCAAATCGGATGGAGACGCAACTCTCCGTAACTGAGGTAGCAGGGGAGATGCACTGCTTTGTCCAATTGTTCGAGAGCGCGGTCTTTGTCGCCTGTCCAGGCATAGATCGCTGCGAGGTATTTAGTCAACAACGCCCCCTCGATCGCATTTTTGCTCACCGGCATCAGCTCGACAGCACGCCGGCCCTCGCGGATGGCGTCCTCCTTGTTCCCGAGCGCGGCATCGACAACACCGAGTGCACACAGGGCCTCCGCATAATCGGGTTGATCGCGCACCATTTTTTCGAGTTCCGTTCGGGCCTTGGTGAATGCGTCGCGTGCTGCCTTCTGGTCGCCGCTCAAGCGAGCAACCATACCCTCGCACCAGGTATTAGGAAATGGGATACTTGCGTCATAACATCCGTCGGGAGGCATGGCGGCCAATGCACGTTGCGCCGCGGCGGCATCACGCTCGTATAAGGCAAGCAGCAGCCATTCCCCGGCAACAACAGGCGCCGCGTTCGGATTCTCGGTGACGATGGTCTGAATGGTGGTGTGGAGAGCTTTCGCATCCGCGTGCGATCTTAGGGCGATTCTTGCGCGCTGAGTCCGAAGAGATATATCATTCGGTGCAACCGTGAGCGCACGATCCAGAACGGCGATCGTGTCGGCGTAGCGCCGGAGATTTTCGTAACTCAAAGAGAGTTGTCGGAGGATCGCCGCATTGCGCGGATCCAACTCCGATGCGTGCTCAAAGTTCCGCGTGGAATCTTCCCAGCGCCCCTGCCGCCGGTCGATATAAGCGGCGAAAAGAAAAGCTTCCGAGTTGTTAGGCAAGGCTTGTTGGGCCACGCTCAGTTCCTGGCGCGCATGCTCGTAATCGAGGTATCCCCAATAGAGATGTCTTGCCAGAGCGAGATGGGTCTCGCCAGCATCTGGACGCAAGCGGCGAAGCGATTGAATTGCCGCGTCGGCCAACGCCAAGCGGGCCGGCGTGTGATCATTACCTGTCTGGTAGATGGCGTCGTGTGCGCGCGCCAGTTGGTAATACGCAAGGAAAAACGACGGATCGCGTTCGACTGCTTCGTCCAGCAGTCGTACTGCTTCAAAGTAATCTTTGACAGTCTCTCTCAAGAGCGCGTTTTCGTTCAGCGTCTTGGCGTGCGCGTAGAGATTGAACGCCGCAACATCGTTCGTAGGTGCTTTCTCGATCTCCGCCTTTTCGCTGGGAGAGATTTTGGCTTGGAGCTGCGCGACGATTTTTCCCGCTACCTCGCTTTCGATTGCGAATACATCTGCGACATCGCGATCGTACCGTTCCGCCCAAAGGTGGTTGTCCGTCCGCGCATCGATTAACTGGGCGTTGACGCGCACCCTGCTGCCGGCACGCTGCACGCTGCCCTCTAGCACGTGCGCTACGCCAAGCGCCTTGGCGATATCGCGCACATTACGCTCTGCCCCAACTTTGTACTGCATTGTCGATGTCCGGCTGATTACTTTTAAGTCGGCTACCCTTGCGAGGCCAGTCAGGATCTCATCCTGTACGCCATCGGCGAAGTAAGCGTTCTCTTTCTCGTTGCTCAGGTTTTCAAATGGAAGAACGGCGATGCTCTTTTCGAGAATGGCAGCTGGCGCGATACTAGCTGTTGCCCCGGGAGTGGCCGATGTGATCGGCGGCGTTGATGCTCGATGGAAAAAGGTCAGAGAACCGATGAGGAGGGCGATTATAGATACAAGTAAGGCAACTACTAACACGCTCCTGGGCCAGCGGGGAGCACTAATTGGGTGGACCGTAGGCCGCTGCTTCCATCTTCCCCGCTTCAGTCTCTCAGGGATCTGTGGATTACCGAGATTCTCTTTGTAGAGATTGAACACGTGGAGGCGCAATCCGTGCTTCACCTCGCACTCGCCCAGATCGTGCAAGTACGGCTGCCAGTGGCGGTATTGCGCTAAATCTTCCGCTATATGCGCGGATAAAAGAATGTGTCCGGCATCGCCGCAATCCAGCACACGCTGGGCGACATTGATTCCTGCCCCTGCCACATTTGTTTTGTCGTTAACATCGGTGATTCGGTTGACTGGGCCGCTGTGAACCCCCATCCGCAATTGGATACGCGGGTGATCTTGCAAAGCTCTGCTGATCTCGAGTGCGCAGCGTACCGGTTCTTCCGGGCTCTGAAAAAAAAGGAGCGCCATCCCGTCCCCCGTCTGCACTCGCATAAGTTTACCGTTTGCTTCCGCCGTTCGGAAACATTCCGTCCCGCGCACGATTTGATTCAACTCTTGCAGCAATTCAATCTGCTCGTTAACGAGCAATTTCGAATAACCGACGACGTCAGTTAACAGCACATGCGCTATCTCAAGCTGGAGATCGGGCGTCGGTTCCGCAGACGTGTTTTGCGCGTTCACGCTTGGAAGCCTAACAATAGCCTTGCCGAGGTCGAGGACAAGTAGACGTAGCCCAAACCCAAACGAACGAGTTGTAACTACCGAGCACATTTGGCGCGAAATAACCATAGCCTGTTTCGATTCCGGCGGTGGATTTGACGCCGCAACGCGCTGGCCGAAGGCAGCGGACACGATCTATTCAGCTTTCTGCGAAAAGCTTTTAAACGAGGAAGGAAGGATCGTTGGTCCCTGCGCTACCAATCGCACTGAGTCGCGACAAGAAATGAAACGATCAGCAGAAAATGCAGGCCAAACCACGCCAAATAAAAATACTTTGGCACAGCACCCGTCCAGCTTTCAGAGACGCAGTAAGGTGACGCTATTTATTTGAACGTGTCCAGGACGCTCTTGATGTCCGCTGCGCTATCAGAGCTAAAGTGTTCACAGCGTTAGGATCGTTAGCGACAGCCTCTGACGCCAGCTGGTGTTGTGCTAGTTCAGACGTCGTAACTTTATCAGTTTTAATGCCTATTCTGGGGAGCGGTGGATAATGCTCGACAGGGTGACCAGGGCCCTCGAAATAATTAATGTCGATTTGATCTTGCCTAAAATGCTTCAATACGTTTATGAAGTCGCCTTTGCTCTTCACATCGACGTAGTCGGTGTGAGTTCGCCCAATTCTTAGGTTGAACTTTTTAGAGGTAACCGCCTGTTGATGCGATCCTGCAGCAAAGGAGTGGAAGCTGAGGACTGCAACGACCGTAACAACTGCTGCCACAACAAATATGAATGTTCCTGATACGGTTTTCATAATGCCCGTGGTTGGACTCCGCGCGCCGTAATTAGCAAGCGTAAAATTTAGAGTTCTTGCCAGCCGGCCCAGGAGTTGATCGGCGGTTATCGCGCGACCACGTCGCTTCGGCGAGGAGATTGCGCGCGCTCAACGCGTCGCGCTATTTGTTCGCCGCTTTGGATGGGAGGGAAGCGGCGAGCTTTTCAAAACGGGGATCATTCCGAAGCGGATCGAACATCGGATCGAGCCGGAGCAGCGCAGGAGTGAGCGGAACGTTTTCAGGCAGTGGGCCCGCGCACGGTATCGAGAGTAGTTTCTGTAAAGCGGCGATGGCGCGGCCGGGTTCGCCAACTTGCGCCGCCACTCGGGCGAGGATCTCGATCGGAACGGGACCGACTATCGCGTCTCTCTCGATCCGGAGCGTAGCCATGGCCCGTTCCGACAGAGCCAACGCGGCGGCCTTATCGCCGAGGCCCGCATTGGTTAGCGCGAGAATTCCGATGAGACTATAATTTTCCGGCTGTTCTTTGAGGAAAGATTCCAGTTCGCTGCGTGCTTGTCGCCAAGTTACCTGGGCGGCAGCACGGTTTCCGCTGACCTCTTGCGCCCAGCCTAACCAAAAGCGCAGTCGGCCATTGATGTAACCCAACGCTGGATCAGGCTTGGCCAATATCTCCTTTAGCCGAAGGATCATTGGTGTAGGGCGGCGCTCCAGAATGGCTTGGTAAACTTGTGCTTCCAAGGCCTGGGTGTCGTCGGCAGCCGGGCGGAGTGGAGCGAGAAGCGCTGACGCGCCCGGCAGATCACCCTGCGCTTGTGCGATAGTCGCCTTTTGCGCGAGGGTATCGACGTCATCCGGTGCGATGTTAAGAACCTGATCGAGCTTCCGCAGCGCTTCGGGGAAACGACGAAGAGCAATATAGGAAATCGCGCGCTGGGTGAGCAGGGAAACGTTGCGCGGGTCGAGCCGCTCGGCTTCGTCGAAGTACGATTCGCTTCGGTCCCACAGACCTCGCCTCCGCGCGACTAAGGCCAGCGAGTAGGGAATCCGACTGCTATTGGGCAGAAACTGACGTGCTTGCTCAAAATAACGCACTGCGGTGTCGTAATCCTTCAGACAGGCGTAGTGGTATTGGCCTTTGGCCAGTACGGCCTCGCCAAGATTGGGCTGAAGAGTGAGCGCGGTTTCGGCTGTCTGCCGTGCCTCTTCACGCAGGGCGAACGTTGGTTGAAGACTCTCTGTGAGGTAGCCGCGCGCGTCAATATATGACAGCAGCGCCCAACTCAGGGCGAATTTCGGGTCCAAGCGCACCGCTTCTCTGAAATATTTCTGTGCGCCAAGGGAGTTGGCGGGTGTGTTGTCGGTTTTCAATGTATAAGCCAGCCCACGCAAGTACGCATCGTACGCCTCGGTATTATCCGTCGGTTTGGCAGCGATGACTTGCTCTTCCTGACCGCTGAGTTTCGCTCGCAATTGGTCGGCGACAGCTTTGGCCACCTCGCTTTCGACCGAAAAGATGTCGGTCAGTTTGCGATCAAAGGTATCGGCCCAAAGATGGGAATCATTTGCTGCTTTGATTAGCTGCACGTTCACGCGCACTGCGTCGCCACTCTTCTGCACGCTCCCTTGCAGGATGTGGGCCACGCCAAGTTGCCTGGCTATCTCGGGTAGGTTTTCCGGCGCGCTTTTGTAATGCTGTGTGGATGTACGCGAGATCACCTTCAGATCGGCGATCTTGGATAAACGCATCAGAATCTCCTCCTGGATGCCGTCGGCAAAGTAAGCGTTGGCTTTTTCCTCGCTCCGGTTTTCGAATGGGAGCACGGCTATGCTTTTTTCGGGAATCGAAACCGCAACGCTTCCTTTGGCAGGTACCCGTATAATGTTCGGCGATCCGCGACGAAGAAAAATTGAGACACTAATCGCCAATGCTACGGCCGAAACGACCAAAGCGACTGTGAGCAGAAACTTTGGCGACCAAGGTGGACTGACCGGGCGGACGGGAGCCGCTCGTTGCTTCCATCTTCGTCGCCTGAGTTTCTTAGGAACCTGTGGGTTGCCGAGACCATCTTTGTGGAGATTAAACAGATGCAGGCGCAATCCGTGCTTCACCTCACATTCGCCCAAATTATGCAGGTACGGCTGCCAGTGCCGGTATTGGGCTAAATCTTCCGCTATATGTGCGGATAAGAGAACATGCCCGGCATCGCCGCAATCGAGCACTCGCTGGGCGACGTTGATTCCCGCGCCTGCCATGTTCGTCTTGTCGTTAACGTCCTTGACTCGATTGACCGGACCGCTATGAACGCCCATCCGCACCCGAATGTGCGGATGATCTTGCAAGGCTTTACTGATCTCAACGGCACACCGCACCGGCTCTTCCGGACTGTGGAAAAAAAGGAGCGCCATCCCGTCTCCCGCTGGCACTCGGATGAGTTTGCCCGTTGTTTCTGCTGCCCGAAAACATTCGCTGCTGCGCACGATTTGATTGAGTTCCTGCAGAAACTTGATCTCCTCGTTGACGAGCAATTTCGAATAACCCACTACGTCGATTAACAAGATGTGTGCGATCTCAAGCTGGAGATCATGGGTCGGCTTCGCGGGCGTGTCTTGGGCGTTCACCCTTCTCGAAAGCCTAACAATATCTTTATCGGCCGTCGCGCGCAAACGACCGAATTAAAGGCGATCTCGACGTTATCCAACCCGGAAGCGAATGTCGCGAATAGTCTTCCCGCCGAACCGTTTTTTTAATTTTCGCAAAATGTCGCTCTTGGAAACTTGCTCGAGTTCGTAGTGCAAAGCTGGTTGGAGCACACGAACGTATAATACACCTTCGCGCAACGCTACCGGCGCGGAGTGCGCAGCGATGAATTCGCCGACGATCTTGGACCAAGCGTCAATCACCTCGGTTTCATGCAAGCGCTCGCGAAGTCCCAGGCGCTGCATCAGTTTCGGGAGCAAGTCGGCCGGTGCTTGCCACCGATCTTTTCGCGTCTTTTTCTCGGGAAGACCGCCATTCAGCGATCACAGCGGCGCGGAGAGAAGGAGTCATGAAACATTATTTAGCCACAGCTGGACGCGGATGGAAAAGCGCTTTTTCAAGACAATGGAAACGACGGCGCGCCCGGCAGTCGCGCCCTCCCTTGTGCGGCTGAGACAGCCGCCACAACTTTCCCAAATCCGCTTTCCGGTTTCCGCAATCGGCTAATACTTTCGTCGCATATTGCTCGGCAAAATATCTAGCTCGTCGCGGTATTTGGCCACGGTCCGCCGGGCAATCGGAATCCCGCGCTCGTTCAGAATTTCGACAATCTGCTGATCGCTCAACGGCGCATTGCCATCCTCGTGTTTTACAAGATCGAGGATCGCTTCTTTCACGCTCGTGTTGCTCAGCGATTCGCCTGCGGCGGTTTGATAACCGGACGTGAAGAAATATCTCATCTCGAAAATGCCCTGGGGCGTGGCCATGTATTTGCCTGAGACAGCGCGGCTCACAGTGGTCTCGTGCACGCCAATCGCGTCGGCAATTTCGCGCATGGTCATCGGCTTCAGATGTGATGGGCCATGTTCAAGAAAGTCGCATTGCCGCGAAACAATCTGCTGCGCGATGTTGGAAATGGTTTGCTGCCGCTGGTGAATCGATCGGATCAGGAATTTACCGCTGCGGATTTTGTCCCGGATGTAATCTTTAACTTCGCTCCCGTTGTTATCCTGCGCGATGATGTCTTTGTAGAGGTTGCTGATCCGCAGATGCGGAATTTGCTCGTTGTTTAGGATGATCTGATACTCGCCATCCACTTTTCCTACCGTGACATCTGGTAGCACGTAGTTTTGTGGAGCAGCCGCGAAAATCTGGCCGGGACGCGGATTGAGCCGCGCGATCTTGTTCGCGGTCTTTTGCACTTCCTCCACGCTGATGTTCATCCGCCGCGCGATTTCGGGAAAACGTCGCTTACCTAAATCCTCCATGTGTTCGGAGACGACTTTGTATTCGAGCGTGTTCTCCTTTCCATGACGCTCCAATTGAATGAGTAAACACTCGCGCAAATCGCGCGCGCCCACCCCCGCCGGATAGAAACTCTGGACGAGGGCGAGCAACTTCTCGAAATTTTGCTTCGGAATTCCGGAGTTAAGCGCCATTTGTTCCGGCGTGCTTTGGAGAAATCCGTTGTCGTCGATGTTGCCGATGATCATTTCCGCTGCCTTGCGATGGTCGGCGCTGAGGGCGGTCTGGTTCAGTTGTCCAATCAAATTTTGCTGGAGCGTTTCCTGGACTGGAATGGAATCGAAAAAGAACTGGCGCTTGTCCTGCGTTTCCTGCGAACGACTGTAACTGCCGGACTGTGCCATGTAATCGCGCCATTCTTCATCCAAGCTCGCTAGCTTCTCAAATTCCTCCTTGAAGTTGTTGTCCGCGACCGATTCTACGTCGGCAGGTCCGTCCGCGCTGGATTGGTCGGGCAATTCTTCGAGAACGGGATTTGTTTCCATTTCCTGTCGAACCAAATTGCGCAGTTCGAGCAACGGCGTCTGGAGGATCAGCAGGCTCTGCTGCAACTGTGGCGCGAGGACTTGCTGCAGGGCAAGACTCTGCGTCTGCTGCATTCCGTGGGCGACCATACGCCGAGTTTAACGGCTCGGAATGCCGCAAGCAAGCGATTCAGACATTTTGTAGTGGCAGCGTGTCGCCGTGCACGCGAGTAGCAATCGCACTCGACACTCCGAAGGTTTTCACGAGCAGGCGGCTGCCTCTCAGGTTTCGCCTCACACTCCCACCAGGTCCCATTTCTTAATCGTTTCCTGAATCAGGCGAGCGATCTTGTCGTTCACTTTGGCGAAGTATTTCTTGGCTTTCACCGGATCAAATTTCGGATAACCCTGACCTTCCTTGTAGAGCATGATGGTCGAGGGAAACGGATAAGCGCTCCAGGTATTGGGCGGCGCAAGCGCAGTCGCCATTTCAGGTCTGTAATGCTTCTTTTGAACAAGAGCGGGATCGATCGCCATGATGTACGCGCTCTCGTTTTCCGCTCCGTGACCGCCTTCTTCGCCGAACACTTCCAGCGTCACATCGCTGCAATAAGACCACCAGTTCACAACTAGAATTCTCGTGTTCGCTTCGCGTCCGACCTCTTGTGCGAGCGCGCTCAAAATCGACGTCTGCCCACCGCCGTGGCCGTTCAGCAAAATAATGTTTTTGAATTTGTTCTTCGCCAGACCGGTGAGAACTGCGCGAGCGTAACTGCGGAACGCGTCCTCGGGAACCGTAAAGCTGCCAGGGTATGCGTCCATGACTCCGGTAAAGCCATACGGAATCACCGGTGCGACCATCGCGTTGACGCGCGGCGCGATCTCGCGCGCCATTGCCACCGGCGCGAGAATGTCTGTTCCATTTGGCGCAACACCGTGGGGTTCGAGTGTTCCTAGCGGCAGCAAAACGGTGTTAATTTTCGCCGGCACCCATTCGCGAAACTCGATCCAGTTGATGCGCTCCATTTCGCGTGTGCTCGGCGCATTTTGTTTGGCAGAACTCATCTCGACAGCTTAGCAGTGTCAGGAGTATTTAGCTTCTGTTTTCCATTCACGAGCATCCAGGCAACTGGTTCTTTGAATGCGACGATTTCATCGAAAACATTGCCGCTTCCACTCCACGGAATGCTTATGAGATCGGCGCGAAATCCGCGACGAATCCGTCCGAGCACACTTTCCTGATGCAGAGCCATCGCTGGATTCACCGTTACCATTTCCAGAATTCCATCTGGGGAAATCCCGGCCTCGCTTTGCTGAAACGCGCGCATCTCAGCGAACAAGCTCAGGTTCTCGTTGCTCGCGAGGCTATCAGTGCCCAGGCAAATGTTGAATCCTAACGCGCGCAATCGTTCGAACGGAAATCGGCTATGCCCGAAATAATCGTGACTCCGTGGGGAATGCACGACATGGAATTTTGTTTTCGATTTTTCGAGCAGCTCGAAATCCCCGTCTACTAATTCGTTTAGGTGTGCAACGATCCAATTTGGTAAGCCGCGACCGGCGGTCGCGGCGAGGAAGAGCTCTAGCGGCGTCTTGCTTCCGCAGTCATCCATGGGCCGGCCGATGCTCTTCAGAAATTCATAGAGCGCACCTGATGCATCGCGAAACAACTCCATCTCCTCGCGCGACTCGGCCAAATGTGTCGTCAATAGAATATTCTTCTGTTGCGCGACTTCCTCGCAACAGCGATACAGATTGTTGGAAGCCGTGAATAATGCGTGCGGCGCTAATCCCCAATTCGGCGCCGACTTTAGTGATTTAATTGCTCGCCGCAGCGAGTCCGTCCGGCGGCGGACAAGATTGACCAGTTCGTTTGCGCGCTCCGGCGCACGCACGTCGATCAGCTCCGCAAACCACCACGTGTGAATCGGCTCGCGGATCTGTGAAAGCAATTCTGGAACCGCAGTCAGATTTGCGATGGTCGTAGTGCCGAATCCCTTTGCTTCCGCGAAACCTTCGTTGATCGAGGCAAGATAGTCTTTCGGCGCAAGCTTCGCCTTCTCAGCGTTGATCGCGCGAATCCAATCGGCAAAAGATTTTTGCGGCGGGATTTTGCCGCGCAAGCAGGTGTAGTCGAGATGACAATGCGCGTTGATCAGTCCCGGCAATAGCGCTTGCTCGCCAAGATCGATCGCTTCACCGGCGTTACGCGTCTTGATCTCGTCAACTTTTCCAACATCGACAATGCGATTTTCGGAAACCACGACCGCGCCGTTGTCGATAGCTGGTCCATCCATCGTCACGACCGTGCGCGCACGAACGATCATTCGCCTTTCATCACTTTCCGGCATTCCGCGATCAGCAGACTGCACGCTTCCTGGCAAAGCAACGAAACCGTGGCCGGGGTGGTTGTTGTAGCCGCGGTCGTTGACCGCGGTCCCGTCGTTGCCTGATCATAGGCGGGATCAAACTTTTCTTTAGGCAATTTTGTGGACGAGACCGTCCCGCGCGCATCGCGTTCCCACAGGATGGTCCGCAGACATCCGCCATTGGATCGGCAAAAATTCGCAACGAGATCGTCGATCTGCGGATCGGAAATCTTTGCCGCGATACGATACATTCCTGACTGTCGATCCAACGTCTCACGCAGGGTCGTGGTTCGCAGTTTGCCGCTCTTCCATGCACCGAAGACAGCGAGCCTGCCGGGATAAAAATAATCGAGAGCCCGCTTCAATTCCGGTAGTGTCGTAATCTCCAGTCGCCAGCCACGCCGCAGGTTGGGCGCCGTTTTGAGCGGACGATAGTTTCCTGCGTCGTCGTATTTCGCTATGTCGATCGCGTCTTCTGTGCTGCGAAAAGTTTGCAAATCATTGCGGCCTTCATCGTCGCGATGCGAAAGGACAAAACGGGCGTTTGTTTTTTGAATCAGAATTTGACCGAAGTAGAACGGCGCAGCGAGCGCCGCTTGGAGAACTCGCTCGATGGAATTCGGCATTGACAGAGCGGCCGGCGCTGCCGGACCCGGCGCGCCGAGCTAATGCAGACAATGAGCGATCAGGCCGCCTGCGCGCTCCAGAAATTGTCGATCTTCGTCGCCGAAGGCATTCAATTTATCACTCTCGGCATCGAGCATACCCAGAATGTGGCGATGCTCGTTGCGCATTGGCACAATGATCTCGGAACGAGTCGTGTGAAACGTGGGCAGATAGCGCGGATCGCTATGCACGTCGCCCACGATGATCGGGTTGCCCGACTCCAGCGCAGCGCCGCATAGCCCCTGCGTGATGGGAAACCGCGCGTAGGTCGGCGGCTCGCTGCCGGTTTCGGCAAGGATCACAAATTCATCTTTGATAATCTTGTAAATAGCGAGCCAGCGATAATCGCGCGCGGCGCGAATCATCTCCACGAGTTGCCTCATGCGTTTTCGGGTGCAGCCACCCGCGAGCGCGAACGCGCCAATCTCTTGAAGCTTTTTGCACGTTGTCTCCTTCATTCGCGGGAAGGCAATCTCGTCCAAAAGAAAACAAGTGCGAGCGCGATTTCAACTTTCGGCGTCGAAATTTACTGCCTGCTCGATAATGATATCGGCGACGCCCGGATCGGTGCCGATCGACGGCGCGTAGGATAGCGAGCGATTATCGATCGCGTACGGATTGTGTCGGAAAATTTCGCCGCGCGCCGCGTGTGAACTGTTTGCCTGCCGCGCGGTATGTCGTCCGGCCGACCGAAGGCGGGCCGATAGTTGATTCGCGATTCCCAGCAAAGCGGGAATGTCTTCGTAACTGTGAAGTCCGTCGGAAATGAAAAACGGAACTACCACTACGTTCCGAGTCTTCGTCAATTTCCACCAGTCCGACACGAGTGGAGGTTCTTCCATGTAAACGTTGAGTACCGCAGCATATTTGCCGAGTGACCGGATTTTTTCCGCCTCGCGTTTTGCCGCTGCTGCGCTGTTTTCATTTAAGTCCGTCCCGTGCGCTACAATCAAAAGACTCGTTTCGCTTTCGGGAATGCCGGCCGCAATTTGATGTGCGCGTCGCAGCAATAGGTCAGTCATCAGAGGATGGTTCCCCACCGGTTCGCAATATTTCCAGATTTGACCGTTGGGGCGTTTTGTGGTCCGTCCATTCAACTCAAGCTCGCGCGGAACTACCGTCTGCGTGAAATAACCCTCGCTGATGAAATTCGGGACGACATAAACTTCGCGCACCAATGCCGGATCGAATAAAAAGATTGCGTCGCGCAAACTCGGTTCCTCTTTCCAGAAGGCGCAGCTGACATCTGCAAAAACTTTCCGACGCCGAATCTCCGCTGCGTGCCCCAGGGTCGGCGCGCTCGAATCCGGATTCACGGTCGAGCCGTGGGCGACGATAAGGAGTGCGGTTTTATTTTTCGAAGTCATGCAGATAACAAAACGTCGAACGCCAAACCCGCCTTCGCAAGGCTACGGCGCGGCAGGCTATCTGCTGGCAGCCTTGGCTGCGGCAACGATCTTGTCGAATCGCTTATCACCGCGCAAAGAATCCCAGCACGGATTGAAGCGGAGATCGCCGTATGTCGGGCCATATCCGGGAAGCGTCGTAACTTTTTCGAGTTGCTCGAGCGCGCGGTGGCGCTCGCCGGTCCACGCGTAAACTAGCGCGAGCTCGGCAATCCACATTGGACTGTTGAGCGAGTCCTTGCCAATCGCCAGGAGATCGAGCGCCTGCTGTGCCTCGCGTATGGCATCTTCTTTTCGGCCAAGCCCAGCATCAATTTTCGCAACCATCGACAGGTACGGTGCACCGTTGGGTTTGCCGCCCCAGGTCGCGTCCACCTTCTTGCGCGCAGCTGCAAACGCCGCCAGCGCCTTCTGCTTATCACCGCGCGCACGCGCAACCTTTCCATAAGCCCAACTCTCCGAGCCATGATCGAGATCGAAGGCGAAATCCGCCCACTTCGCAGGAGTAGCGGCAATCACCCGATCTGCCGCATCATAATCCCGCAGGTAGAGGGCTGCCGTGAATCGGGTGCCCCAGATCCAGGGGCCCGGACTATAATCCAGCGGCACTTGTTCAAGAAGAGATTGAGCCGCGACTGGATCACCCTGCGCCAGCTTCATCATAGCTAGCAAATGCTGGACCAAAGGGTTGTCTAGTGTGCCGCTCGCACCCGCCCTTGTCAGGAGTCGTTCCAACTGGGAGTAGCGGCGCATCTCAAAATAAATCTGTGCGAGACGGAATCCGACATCGCTGTTGCGTGGATCCAGCTCGGTCGCCTTTTGGAGATTGGCGAGCGAAGCGTCCCAGCGGTTTTCGTGCCTGCCGATCATCGCCTCGATCACAAGCGCTTCGGCATTATTCGGCAATTTGCGATGAACGACTGCCAACTCGTCACGTGCTCGCTCGTAATCATTAATGAAAACGCCAGCCTCAAAGTAACAGCGAGCCAACTCCAGGTGAGCCTCGCCCAAATCTGGACGCAATCGCAACGCGGTTTCCGCAGCTTTCTTTGCTAGTTCAAGATACTTGTTGTCCTGCGTCACATGAGAAAGGTCCACCTGCGTTTTCGCGAGCTCGCAATACGCCAGGGCAAAGTTCGGATCGCGCTGCGTCGCTTTTTCGAGCAGTTCCACTTTTTCGTTCAGGTTTTTTTCATCGCCCTCCCAATTGCTCCAGGTGTCCAATTCCTTGGCCTTTGTATAGTAGGCATACGCCACCAGGTCGGCGGTCGGACGTTCCGAGATCGCGGCTTTTTCCGCCGGTGAAAGCTGCGTGCGAAGCTGATCGACGATTCGCTCGGCGATCTCGCTCTGAATGGCGAAAATATCGGCAAAATCGCGATCGTAATGATCGGCCCATAGGTGCGTGTCAGTGCGCGCATCGATCAGCTGAGCTCTGATGAGAATGCGCCCGCCGGCACGTTGGACGCTTCCCTCAACCACATGTGAAACACCCAAGGTTTTTGCGATCTCGCGCAGATTACGTTCCAAGCCGCTCTTGTATTTCATCACGCTCGTGCGGCTGATGACTTTCAGGTCGGCAATCTTTGCAAGATCGGTGAGGATTTCGTCCTGCACCCCTCCGGCGAAAAATTCGTTTTCTTCGTCTTTGCTGAGATTTTCAAACGGCAGCACGGCGATGCTTTTCTCGGGTGATGGGCTCGTCGGCAGGTTTCGATGCCAATAGAATGGAAGTGCCAGGGCCAACACAACTACTAGCAAGAGAAGCAGCAGAGCGGCGAGCGCCGGTTTTCTGTGCAGCCACGAACGGGCCGCACTCGAGCGTTGCAACTCAGCTTCAACTTCCAATTTGTGACGAAGATGTTTGAGCGCCTCCAGCAGCTCGTGTGTGCTGTGGTACCGTTCCGCGCAATCTTTGCGCAGCGTCTTGCTGATAATCCGCTGAAGCTCAGGCAGAGTTTGCTTGTTATAACTCGTGAGCGGCGGTGGCTCCACCTCAAGAATCGACGACATCACTTCTCCTGGTGTGTCGCCGGTGAATGGCGCATGCCCCGTTACCATTTCGTAAAGGACTACGCCCAGACTCCAGATATCCGTGGCTTTATCAACCGGCGCGCCGCACGCCTGTTCCGGTGACATGTAACGAACGGTTCCCAGTATCGATCCCAGGTTGGTCTCAACTAGCAACTGCGCTTCGTCTTTCGGTATCGTCACCGGCAGTTCCTGTTCGGCGAGCTTTGCAATCCCAAAGTCGAGCACTTTCACGTATCCATCCGGCCGCAGCATGATGTTCTCCGGCTTGATGTCGCGGTGGACAATGCCGGCGTCGTGGGCGGCGGCGAGCGCACTCGCCACTTGGATCGCGATGTCAACAGCTTCATCCAGCTGCATTCGCCCGCGCATCAGACGTTGACGCAGTGTCTCGCCCTCGATCAGTTCACCGGCAATGTAGTGGGTTGAGTGATCCTCGCCGATCTCGTAAACCGTCAGGATATTTGGATGATTGAGCGCGACCACAGCTTGCGCTTCTTGTTGAAAACGCCTCAGGCGCTCGGCGTCGCCGGTAAAGCGCACGGGCAGGAGTTTGAGTGCGGCTTTTCGGCCCGCTGTAATGTCGGTGGCCAGATAGACTTCGCCCATCCCGCCAGTGCCGATCCGTTTGGAAATTTTGTAGTGACCGAATGTCTGACCGACGAGCAAGTCAGCTTGCCCATTTTCAATAATTCTCGTCGCAATGCCGACAGCTGAGGTTTCGATGAAGCTGCCTGCTCGCTCACGTGAAGCGAGGAGCGCTTCAACTTTACGGCGCAAAAGCTCATCGCCTTCGCAGGCGGTGTCCAGGAATGCGCCAATCTGGTCCGGCTCCTGATCCAGCGCTGCACGATAGATTTCCTCAATCGTTTGTAACCGCGCCGGCGTCATATCTAGATCAGCCCGCGAATCACGCGAATCAACGCGAATAAATCAGAGAGACACATCCGAAAAATCGGTTTTCGTTCTTGTGCGCTGCGTTTTCGCAATGCGTTCGTATTGCAGGCCCGGATAGTGGCCGAAATTTACGAGAAGACCTAGTTCAAATCCGGTTGCGTGCAGATAATTCAAGAGCTGTGCGCGATGTTCGTCGGTTAACGCAGAGACGGCTTTGAGCTCGACGATAATTTTCCCGAAGCAGACGTAATCCGGTTGGTAAGTCTGCTCTAATATCCGACCACGATAGCTCAGCGTGAGCGATGGCTTGGCGATTGCCGGGATGCCCTGGTATTCAAACTCGATGCCCAGGCATTCTTGATAAACCGGCTCCAAGAACCCGCAGCCTTTCTCGTTGTACACCTCGAAGCAGGCACCGATGATCGCGTAGCTCTCGTTCTTGTAAATGATTTCAGTCATTCGATTCGCGTCAATTCGCGTGATTCGCGGGCTCCTGAAAAACTTCTCGCATTTCCGGTCAGTCCACGCTGTGCAATTCCGTATACAGCCATACTTTGGCAAATTCCCAGTCACGCCTCACCGTTATACGTGAAATCTTGAGCACTTCTGCCATCTCGTCATAGTTCAGCCCGCCAAAATATTTCAGCTCGACTACTTGAGCTTTTCTTGAGTCGAGGGTGGCCAGCCTTTCCAGTGCCTCGTGCAGATCAACAATTTCCTGTGATTCCTGCGGTGAGACAAGCGCTGCTTCGTCCAATTCTACCTTGAGCGCGCCGCCGCCGCGTTTTTGGGATCGCTGGCTTCTGGCGTAGCTAACAAGAATTTCGCGCATCACCCGGGCAGCCACCGCGAAGAAGTGTGCGCGGTTTTGCCAACGTGGGTGGGTCTGGTCGGCCAGGCGCAGATACGCCTCATTCACCAGCGCCGTCGTTTGCAGTGTGTGGTCGGGTCGTTCCCCGCCCATATGACGATGGGCAAGGCGTCGGAGTTCCCCATAGACCAGCGGCGTTAATTCCGCGAGGGCAGCATTGTCGCCCTGACTCCAGCGCGCCAGGAGCTCGGTCACTCTCTGTTGAGAGACGGAAGCCGCATCCATAAGACCTCTTTTTCATAGCCTACCATCCCAAAAAAGTTTCTGCACGCGCAAGCGTTTCCGAGAAAAATTTTAATTCAGATGATCACTTTGGTCGCTGTTTCTCGCCTTATCCCAATGAAAGCCAACTACGAAACCAAAACGAAAGGAAAAATTATGAATCCGCTGACTCGCTTCAAAAAAATACAAATTCTGCCGCTGATCGCAGTGGCGCTCGTCATTCGGGTGGTGCCTACAGCGGTGCAGGCCAACGAGGTCACGCACTGGAACCAGATCGCGACGGATACCCTCGCGGCGTTCCCTCCGGCGGCGGGCGGCGCGCCAAATGCCCTCCAGATCAACATGGGAATGACGCAGGGCGCCGTTTACGACGCGGTCAATGCGATCGGGCGGACGTATCAGCCCTATCTCCTCGAGACGCGCTTCAATCCCAGTGCGTCGAAGGAAGCCGCTACCGCAACCGCGGCGTATCGCGTCCTTTCCAACATCGTCTCGACGGTGCCCGCGAGCATCTCGTTCCCCAACAGGGCAACCTTGCAGCAGACGCTGGACACCGAATACACCAACTCGCTCACAGCGATACCGGACAGTCCGTCGAAGACCGCCGGGATCGACGCGGGGAACGCCGCGGCCGACGCGATGATCGCGGCACGGCAAGGCGACGGGCGCTTCGGGCCGTCACCGTGGACGATGGCCACCGGCGTTGGCTACTGGGACCCGCTCCAGCCGAACGGAACGAGCCCGCTCGACCCGACCGCATGGGTGGCGAACGTGCGGCCGTTCCTGATGCAGAGTTCGTCGCAGTTCCGCACCGACGGCCCGAACGCGCTCACCAGCACGGCCTACGCGGAGGACTTCAACGAGGTCAAGGCGCTCGGATCGGTGAACAGCACGGTTCGCACGTCAGAGCAGACGCACATCGCGATCTTCTGGCAAGGCGCGCCGCCGCCCCTGGCGTGGAACTTCGTCGCCCGCAACCTAATCGCGCAATACGCCGTCGATATGGTCGACAGTGCTCTCTTGTTTGCGATGATGAACCTCAGCGCCGCGGACTCGGCGATCAACTGCTGGAACGACAAATACTACTGGGACTTCTGGCGGCCGTGGACGGCGATCCGGCAGGCGGACAAGGACGGCAATCCGGACACCGAGCCCGATCCGTCGTGGGCGCCACTTCTCACGGCGCCGTACCCTGAACACCCGTCGGGCCACCTCTCTGGCGACAGTGCGCACCTCGAGGTGTTGCAAATGTTCTTCGGCACGGACAAGATCCGATTCGGCGTGACGAGCAGCCGTTTTCCGGGTGAAACCCGCTACTTCGACCGGTTCTCGGATGCCCTCAAGGAGATCATCGACGCCCGCATCTGGGCCGGCCTGCATTTCCGCACTGCTGACATACAAGCGAAGACCCTAGGCAGGAAAGTCGCCGATTACATGGCGAAGCACTACTTCCAGCCGATCCAATAAGGCAGAGCCGCATTCGGTATTCGCCCATTCTGAGAGCGACTCCGCTCTGATCGCAGTTGTAAATCGTCCCAGCGAATATTCTTCGTAAGCCGCTGGGACGAAATCGCCAGAAATTGATTCGCGATTAAAAAGGACACGGAGCACACAGAGAACAGAAACCCAATTGTTCTCCGTGACCTTCGCGCCCTCTGTGGTTAATCTTTGGGGTGTGAAGTTACGCGCCTATAAAAATACCGACCCCACGGTGAGCGAAGTCGGCTTCGGTTTATGCCGTGAATGGGAGCGCCTATGTGGGGATAGGCGGAGGCGACCTGCCAGCCTGTCGGTTCCGGGTAACGCCGAAACGAACTTATCGCAGATGTTCTCTGATCCAGGTTGGGTCGCGGCGGCAATCCACGATCGCGCGTACAAGCGCTGTTTGTTCTAAGATGGAATAATACAAGGCAAAAGGGAACCGCGTAGCCAACGCGCGATGATAGTTCTTGTAAACGATTCGATGGACGCCTGCGGTCTCCTCCAACGCCTGTAGGTCAGCATAGATGCTATTACGAAAGTAGGCGCCCAACCCAGGCTGTTGCCTCATAGAACCAATATCCCTCGACAAGGTCCTCTTCGGCCGTGTCCAGGATTTGAACCCTCATTCAGTCCGCTTTCGAACGCGCTCCTTCATTTCCTCCAGGGAAACGAAGCTCGCTTCTCCAGCGTCAATCTGCCGTTGCCTCTCATCGAGAATTTGCTTATGCCAATCAGGCACCGGCACTTGATCTTCGTGCTTCGAAAGCGATCGCCAAATAGCCTCCATCGCTCTCAGCTTTTCCTCTACCGTCATTTGATCCAGCGGCAGTACGGCATCCATAAACCGAATCATCCGATCACACGCTGCAACCCGCAATCGTTTTTATCTACCCGCTTCCTTCATTAGAGAAGAGCAATGCGGCGCAAGAGAAAATAAGCGAGATGGTTTGCTGAGTTCGATGTTGGTGTTCAATGTTGGACGTTGTCCTTTTCATTCGCTAAAGTTCAACAATGCGCTTTCGGACCTACGAGAACACAGACCTGACTGTAAGTGAGGTGGGCTTCGGGCTGTGGACGATTTCGACGGGCTGGTGGGGAAATTTCACCGAGGGCGAGGCGATCGCACTTATGCATAAGGCGTTCGATCTCGGTGTCACTTTGTTCGACGCGGCTGACACGTACGGAAACGGGTTGAGCGAAGAGTTGATCGCCAAAGCGTTTCCAAACCAACGGGATGAAATCGTAATCGCGACAAAGGTTGGCTACGATTTTGTCCATTACGGTGAGGCCCGCGGACGCGGGCAGCGGGAAATTCCGCAGGATTTTTCACCGGAAGCGGTTAGACGCGCCACAGACGCAGCGCTGAACCGATTGAAAACAGACCGGATCGATCTTCTCCAACTGCACAACATTCGAATGGAGCAGGTCTATGACGACGCTCTCTGGACGACTCTCGAGAAATTAAAGGCTGAAGGCAAAGTTCGTTATTACGGCATCGCGCTCGGTCCGGCAATTGGCTGGCTTTACGAGGGAGTAAATTGCATTCGCGAGCGTGACATCGCGAGCGTGCAACACATCTACAACATGCTGGAGCAACATCCCGGACGCGCCATTCACGACGCCGCGACCGATGCGGCGAAGGACACGATGTTCCTTATTCGCGTGACGCATTCATCTGGAATGCTCGAGGGAAAATACACTGCGGAGACAACCTTCCCGCCCACGGATCATCGCAGTCATCGGCCGCGCAGTTGGCTCCTAAACGGGATCAAAAAGGTTGAGCAATTGCGGTTTCTTGAAAATTCCGAGCGCACGCTGGGGCAAGCGGCGTTGCAATGGCTGCTGGCCGACGATCGCGTGGCCTCGACGCTGCCGAACATTTACAATGAAGAACAGCTCGTTGAATTCGCCAAAGCACCGGAGTGCCCGCCGCTCACCGCCGACGATGTGGCGAAGATTGACGAATTCTATTCTGAGAATTTCGGGATCGAGGAAGAACCACCGAAGTTCAAAGGCACGATGGAGCGGCCAAAGGAAACCGCGGCGGCGTGATCTGCGGAGCGCACAAACCCAAACGTGCCGCATTCCTCACGACTTGTGTTTAGCGCCGAAGGCGCGGCATTCACCGCCAGCCTGGGGCAGCCGCCCCAGAATTCATGCGCCGGAAATCATCAGCGCTGAAAGCGCGATTCAGTTCTGGCGCCAGTTTGTTTGGTCAATGGCGCCATGCTCGACCCGCCAGATTGAAACGCGCTTTCAGCGCTGTTTGTGTCGCGATTTGAATTCCTGGGGCGATGCCCCAGGCTAGCATGAGACAACGCCTTTGGCGCTAAACGGATATCGGAACGAAGTGAGGGACCTCACAATCGAAGCCACGAACACGCAAGCTTACAGGTGTGACCATTCACCTTAGAAGAGATCCTTCGCTTCGCTCAGGATGACCAAACGCACGATGGAGTTGCTGAAGGAAACTGCGGTTGCATAGACACGAATTTCACGAATTCACACGGATTAACCCAAGCGGATCGAATCAAGGTTGTGAGATTCGTGCCAATTCGTGTACCTAATCCGACTCGTCTTCTTCCTCCACTGGTTCAGCTCGGCGCACTTCTGGCACCTCACGTTCGCGACGCTGCGGCCGGCTGGCGACCTTTTCGCCCTTGTAGATTTCTTTGAAGACATCCGCGACCATCGGCGCAGCGGTGGACCCGCCATGCATGTTGGTGCCGACATCGCCCTCGTATAGCGCAGCGAACGCATATTGTGGGTGATCTGTCGGCAAAAATCCCGCGAACCACGCGGCAGTGCGCTCTTTATTCTTCGGCCCCCATTGCGCCGTGCCGGTTTTCCCGGCGACTTCTACGTTATCCAGGCTGGCCTGGTGCGCTGTGCCGCCCGCGCCATTCACAACGTTGATCATTCCAGTGCGCAGTTCGTCGAGCGTCTCAGACGAGAGATCGAGCGTTCTTTTGGCGCGCACCTGATACGCAGTGACAACTTGGTTGTCGAATGTCTGCACTTGTTGGACGAGGCGCGTTTGATAAAACGTGCCGCCATTCGCGATGATCCCCATGGCTTGCGCCAATTGCAGTGGAGTAACCTGGATGTCGCCTTGACCGATCGACATGTTTGCGATGTCGCCGTTGAGCAATCTGCGGCCGTGCGTTGCCTTCATGTATTCGTCGTTTGGCACACGACCTTCCACCTCGCCGCGCAGCGGGATGCCGCACTTTGCGCCAAAGCCAAGCTTCAACGCCCACTCGATGATCGGTTCGGCGCCAGTCTTGATTCCTGCTTGGTAAAACCAAGTGTCGCACGATTCGGTGAGCGCTTGGACAAAGTTCAGAGCGCCTCGATCACCTTTTTTCCAATTGTGATAGGTAAGGTTGCCAATCTGAATTGACGGAACACATTCAAAACGGTCATCGGGATACACTGCGCCGCTTTCGAGCGCAGCGATGCCGACAGCAATTTTAAATGTCGATCCCGGCGGATATGCCGAACGATACGCGCGTGGCAACAGCGGAATGTCCGGGTCATTCTGAAGGGCGCGAGAATGTCGCCATTGTTTGGATCGACAATTACAATCGCGCCCCGTTTCGCTTTTGCTTCCAGCGCCTTTTCCGCCAATTCCTGGAGGTGCACATCCAAAGTAGTGACAACGTTGTAACCAGGCTCGGGTGGCGTAACTAATTTTTCGGAAGTTTTCCGGCCATCTTTGTCAAACGTGAGCGTGTACTCGCCATGCTTGCCAGTGAGCATGTCATTGAATGTTTGCTCGAGTCCCTCGCGTCCCTCGGTTTCCGGCCAGAGCGTTTCGTGGTTGTCAACGATGCCGTCGGGATTGCGTCCGGTTTTCCCAGTGTAACCGATTACGTGGCCGGCAACTTTTTCGTTCGGATAAACGCGTACGTAGATTGGCCGCACGATCATGTCCAGCGGCAAATTGTCTTTTACCTCGTTGTACTCTGTTTGGCTGAGATTTTGTGCGATCTCCAAAGGCATGATCCCACGGTTGCGATAGTGTCGAAGGATCGTCTCGTCCGAAATCCGGAGCTTGCGTCCAAGTAATTTTTCGGCCGTATCGATCTTCTCGTGAACAAAACTCAGCGTCTGCGTGTCGGAAAAATCTAGCGGAGTAGGGAAATTGATAGCCAGATTGTAACTGAGCCGGTTTTGCGCGAGCGAGACACCATTGCGATCGGTGATCTGCCCGCGTGGCGATGGAACATCAAGGATGTAGGTGCGCGCTAATTTCTGAGTCTCAAACGTCGGGATGATCGTCTCTTCTTCAGGCATTGGAGTCGCGGTTGGGCTCGGAGTCGGTGTTGGTGCGGGCGTTTGCGCGTGAGTCGTCGCCGATAGCGCAAAGATCGACAATGCGATCCACAGATTACACAGATTCTTAAACACTCGGGTGGAGGTCATTTTCGTCCAATCTGCGTAAATCTGCGGAATCTGCGGATAAATCAATGCTGCTGCAAGAAACGGTGCAGATCTTCCGCCAACTTTCGGCCGATCCCTTCCGTGGAGGAAATTTCCTCTACGCTTGCTTTGCGCAGGCGATTCACTGAGCCGAACCGCCGCAGCAATAAGTTTTTCCGGTTCTGGCTCACGCCCGGGCAATCATCGAGAATACTTTCTTCGACGCGCTTTTTCATGAGTAATTGGTGATACGCATTGGCGAATCGATGCGCTTCGTCGCGGATGCGCTGGAGCAAACGCAACGCGCCGGAATCCATTGGAAGTCGAAGCGGCAGCGCCCGGCCCGGCCGATAAATCTCCTCCCGTTCCTTGGCTAGACCGATGATCCGGAGATCGTGTAGACCCAAACGTTGAAGTTCATGGCATGCGGCGGAGAGTTGCCCTTTTCCGCCATCGACGATGATCAAGTCCGGAAGACGAACATACGATTGTAGATTGCCCGCCGCGGCGGGTGAACTTCTTGCGGATTGCGGAATGGCATCGCGTTCTAACCGCTGAGCGGCGTCGAAGGCATTTTCCTGTGAAAATTCCGCTGCCTCGGTGTTTACCTCTCGTGCTTCGAGAAGAATCCGCGAGTATCTTCGTCGCACAACCTCGGGTGCGCACACGATATCGCCGGTAATTATCCTTGTCCGGCACTCCGTCGCGGAAACAAACCATCGAGGCCACCACGTGCGTGGTAGAAATATTCGAGATATCGAAGCATTCCATGACGCGCGGCGGGTGCGGCAAGCGCAGCGCATCGGCGAGCTCCTGCACGTCTGCCATTGGGTCGATTATGCTCGGCAAACTGCCGCGAACGAACCGCCGCGTCGGCTTCGTGGTGTCGCGCAAATCTTCGATCATGTCGCGCAATTCAGCGGCTTTTTCGAAATCCATTTTCTCGGCAGCCTTTCGCATTTGTTCCTCCAGTGCGGCGATCATCTCTCGCGATTTGCCTTCGAGGAACTCGATCGCTTGCGCCACGCGTTCGCGGTATTGCTCGGCACCAATTTCGCTCAGGCGCACCGGCACTTGATAGGTCGAGGACTTTAGTTCGCGCTCTGTCGGCGAACCCCGCCCGAACGTAAGCACGCCGAATTTCTTGCGCATGAAATTGAGCGTCTGCCGCAGCGCGCCTGCATGCGGATACGGTCCAAAATAACGCGCGCCATCGTCTTTCTTGAACCGCGCCAGGCGGAAACGCGGCCATTCTTCCGATAGATCGATCTTGACCAGGAGAAACCGTTTATCGTCGCGGAAGGAAACGTTGTAACGCGGCCGGTATTCCTTGATCAATTTTCCCTCGAGCAAAACCGATTCTGCTTCGCTGCGCACAATATGTGTCTCGAAATCCCACGTCGCCTCTAGCATGGCGCGCGTTTTTAAATCGGCTTGCGCCAGTTTCGACGGCAGAAAATAGGAGCTCACCCGTTTGCGCAAATCGCGCGCTTTGCCCACGTAAATGACGCGATTAAACCGATCCCGCATCAAGTACACGCCGGGCTTATGCGCCACTTCGTGCACCTTTTTTTGCAGGTCCGGTTTTTCTTTTCGTGGCGATCCCATTGGAGGAGCAGGAATGTACGCGAGAACAGCGTCACTGGAAACCTGGAGGGCCTCGCGCTGCCCCGAAAGCTTTCGGGGTCGGCGCAGCGCGCCGACCTTACCAATTTACGTAGCCCGCCGCCGCGGCATCGCCGAATGCACCATCATCAATTCGGTGACATTCTCCGGCGTAAGCAAACCGACCAGACGCTTCATCCGATCGAGCACGGGCACAGCCGGACAATTGCACTCCTGCATGATGCGGAATGCATCTTCAAAGCGTGTTCCGGTTGTCACAGTGGGAATATCGCGTCGCATCACGTCGCCCACACGCAGCCCTGGGTCGTTCTTGCGCAACGCAGCAATGAGATCGTGGCGCGTGAGCAGACCGGCGACACTGCCGGTTTCATCCATGACTGGAAAATCGTGCTGCGAAGTTGCAAGCAAGGCGTCCACCGCTTCATCGAGTGTCGCGTTTGCTGCCAACGTGCGGAATTCGCGCACCATCGCACTGGCAACCGGAAACCGGCGCGAGACATCTTTCATCTGCGCCAGGGCTGCCTCTTGCGATGCGCCGATGTAAACAAAAAGCGCGATGAAAATCAAGAATGGATTAAAAAGCAGTCCGATAAAACCGAACGCAAACGCGAAGCCCTGGCCAATCAGCGCAGCGATTTGCGTCGCACGCGCATACGTCATGCGTGTCGCCAGCAGCGCACGCAACACGCGCCCGCCATCCATTGGAAATGCGGGAAGTAAATTAAAAAGCAGCAGCAGGATGTTAATAGTCATCAGTTGCGTAACCAGACTGCCGCCTTCGACTGTCGATGGATTAAAGAAAGCCTGCGAACCTCCCGCGACGAACAAACCGAGCGCAATAACCACATTGACCAGCGGGCCGGCGACTGCGATGACCAATTCCTGCACCGGCTCTTCCGGCATCCGTTCTAGGCGCGCGACACCGCCGATGGGGAGCAATGTGATGTCGGGCGTATTGATCCCGAAAGCCTTCGCCGCGAACGCGTGACCGAACTCATGCAGCACTACGCAAAGAAAGAGCAACAGAACAAATATTACCCGGCTTGCCGCGACGGCCGAGCCGCCCTGCGCGTAGTAACCAAAGGCCAGCCAGGCGATCAGCAGCAAAAACGTAATGTGAATCCGCAATTGAATGCCGGCGACGCGAAAGATGGGAATAGACCAGCCCATGTGACTCAATCTGCTCCGCTATTACATCGCGCGCCAGTGCTCATTAGCGCGTCGATCCAAAATGGCTTTATCGCCGTCTGCTTTCCTTGAAACTAAATAGTGATGGACCTGTTCGATGTTGCAATCGTCGGCGGGGGCCCCGCCGGATCGAGTTGTGCGGCATTTTGCGCCCTCGCCGGGTTGCGAGCCCTTGTTCTTGAACGCGAAAAATTTCCCCGGGAAAAAGTTTGCGGCGATTGTTTAAATCCATCGTGCTGGGCCGTGTTCAGCCGGCTCGATCTCGCTAAGCGGGTCCGAGCCCTGCCACACGCCAAGCTGGAGCGAGTCGAGTTCATTGCGATTGGCGGACGCAAAGTGATCGTCGATCTTCCATCCGGCGAGGTGTGCGAGCTCGCCATTAAACGGAGTCTTTTGGATGATCTTTTGCTAAAACGCGCAGGCGAGCTCGGCGCGCAAATTAACGAAGAGACAACGGTCACAGCGTTGAGTAACAGCAACCGCTGGAAAATTGAGACCGCTGGCGGGAAAAATTTCGTCGCGCAGATGTTGGTCGCCGCAGATGGCCGCAACTCGACAGTGGCGCGCCTTTGCAATTTATTGCCCCGACCCGAGCGCGAGCGCATCGCGCTGCAATCGCATCTTCGGCTGCCAGGCAATTTCGGCAATCGCGTGGTGCTACAGCTGCTTCCATATGGTTACGCCGGCTTGTCTCCCGTGAACGATGAGGAGTTGAACGTTTGCTTAGTCGCCAAACCCCGAAACATCAGCGCGCTCAAAGCATGGGCGACAAAACGCTTTGATGTTTTGCCTGATCACACTTGGCGGACTATTACGCCGCTTACACGCGCTCCTATTCCACCGGAGCGCGAGAATTTGTTTTTGATCGGCGACGCGACGCGCGTCGTCGAACCTTTTACCGGCGAGGGCATTTACTACGCCATGTGCTCTGGCAAACTGGCGGCAGAGGCAATCGCAAAAATAATTCGAGGCGAAGATCGACAGGCAAGTTTGCGTGAATTCGTTCGCGCTTGTGGCGAAATGTACCGTGGGCGTTTGTGGATCAATCGCCTAGCCCGTGCCGCTGTCTTATCGCCGCGGATCGCTTCTTTCCTTGTTCGGTCTGCGCCGTTAAGTCCGGCGATCATGCGATTATTGACGGAGAAGATTGCAGGCAGGGACGATTGATCTCAATCGATCCGAGCCGGATTGGCGTTTGCGGTCGGTTCGGGGGAACCGCCCCTGCCAAATTGCCGACACGCTTTCACTGTGTTCGACATCAGCATCGCAATCGTCATCGGCCCAACGCCGCCCGGCACCGGTGTGATCGCGGACGCTTTCGTTCCGACTTCGTCAAATGCGACATCGCCCACGAGCCGATAACCACGTTCGCTCACGGCGTCTTTCACACGATTAATGCCAACGTCGATAACGACAGCGCCATCGCAAACGTGCTGCGCCCTGACGAAATTCGCTCGGCCGATCGCCGCGATCAGAATATCGGCTGAGCGAGTAATCTTTTCGAGATCGCGGCTCCGCGAGTGAGCGACCGTGACCGTCGCGTTCGCGTTCTTGTTTTTCTGCATCAGAAGCAGCGCTAGCGGTTTGCCCACGATCATGCTTCGGCCAAGAACCACAACATGGGCGCCGTCGATTTCGATTTTACTCTCGATGAGCAACCGCTGCACGCCGAGTGGGGTGCATGGAACGAGACCGGTTGGATCTCCCAGCGCGAGCTTCGCAATATTCTCGGGATGAAACCCGTCCACATCTTTGCGCGGGTCCAAGGCGCGCACGATTGCAGCTTCGTCGATTTGTTTTGGCGGGGGCGACTGCACGAGAATCCCGTGAATCGCCGGATCGTGATTCAATTCTTGTACACGAGCGAGCAGTTCGACTTGAGTGGTTGTGGCAGGTAATTCGAATTTCATCGAATGAAGTCCAAGCTCGCGACACATTTTGTCCTTCGAGCGCACGTAGGTGCGCGAGGCTGGATTGTCTCCCACGAGAATGACGGCGAGGCCGGGTGTGACGCCTTTCGATTTTAAATCTGCGATCTCGTGGCGAAGATCGACATAAACTTTTTCCGCGATTGCATGTCCGTCGATTAATTTCGCCATAGTAACGCAGGCAATTGAGACACGAATCACACGAATTGTCACGAATCGGAGAACCTAGAGTCAATTGGGTTGAGTCAATTCGTGTAAAATTCGTGAATTTCGTGTCCTAGCGCATTTCAACCAGCGCCATCATGGCTTGCTGCAAACGCAAACGCTCGGCTTCGAATTCCTCAGGCGTGCTTGTCGATCTGACGCGGTGCGGCGACCCAATGATGACGCGAACTTTAGCGAACGGTCGCGGCACGATGAAACGGTCCCAGCTTCTAATCCGCCAGCAGCTTGAATATTCCATGTTGACCGGTATGACGTTCGCGCCGGTTTTTTGCGCCAGGAAAATAATACCGGCCCCAAGTTTGTAGGCTGGACCGCGGGGGCCATCCGGCGTGATCACCACGTCGCGACCGGCGGCAAGAACCTCGCTGAGCTGGCGAATTGCGCTCGCGCCCAGTCGCGAACTCGATCCCCGCACGACGTCGAACCCAAACCGGTGAATCGCGTCGGTGAGCAAATCTCCATCGCGGCTGGCGCTAATCAGTGCCGCACCGTGACGATGTGGAAAAAAGCCTCTTAGGATTAAAGGAAAGATCAGCAATCGATTATGCCAGAGAGCGGCGATGTAATTTTCGGTCGCGGGCTTGCCGAGGACTCCTGCTCGATCGTCGATTTCGTAGCGCAACGTCCGCCCCCAGACCTGCAGTAAGTGAAACCCAAACGCGATCAGCCATCGCGCGAACCGACCTTCGATCTTCAACTTTTCTTTCGCGAGGTTTTTGTTGAAGCGGCCTTCTCGCCCCAGCGATACGCGCTCGGGTTGGGCAGGCCGATTTGATCGAGGATTCGCCAGACAACAGTGTCCACCACTGCCGTGACAGAATTTGGGCGGCTGTAAAAAGATGGAATCGCCGGCAGAACCACCGCGCCGGCTTCGAGCAGCGTCACGACATTGCGCGCGTGAATGAGGTTCCAGGGCGTCTCTCGTGGCACGAGAATCAATTTGCGGCGTTCCTTCAAAAAAACATCCGCGGCGCGCAGCAAGACGGTATCGCTGGAGCCGGACGCGATTCGCCCGAGCGTAGCCATGGAGCAGGGGACAATGACCATTGCGTCGAACCGCGCAGAGCCGCTGACGAACGGGACATTCATGTCATTTTCGGAATGCCGCGACACGTCTGCGGGAATTCTGAAGCTCTCGAGCTCCTGTTTTGCCACCTTGTCTGCGTATGCGCTCATGACCAGATGGACCTCATGCGACGCGCAATCAATCTGCTCGAGCAGCCTTTGCAGATAAATCGCTCCGCTGGCGCCGGTCGCCGCGATCACAAGTTTCATCGTGAGAAATTAAGCTGGAGTTTGAATTTAATCGCGTACGGGAGCAATAAGATAACGTTATGGTCAAAAAACTCTTACACACCCGTTATCGGGTGAAAGATCTGGAGAAGACGGTCTCGTTCTACAGAGATGTGCTCGGACTCAAAGAGCTTCGACGCCAGAAGTCCGGTCGCGGTTCGCAACTGGTTTTTCTAAAAGCACCCGGGAGCGAGGAGGAGATTGAGATTTGCAAATTCGATGAGAGCGGCCCAGTGGTGGTCGGCCCTGACCTGACGCATCTAGCTTTTGAGGTGGACGATTTGGACAAGTTCGCGAAGGAAGCGGAGGCAAAAGGCTATCCGCTCTCGGACGGGCCGCACTGCATTGGCGGCGGCAAAATTGCGTTCATCGATGCGCCGGAAGGCTACGAGATCGAACTGATCGAGCGGAGCAGGTAGAGCGCGGCCACCGGGCATTCCGGGAAATGCGCCACGCGCTTGCGTTAATAAAAATTCTGTCGCTAATTTCCCGCTCATGAGATTGTGGCGCGATCGGATCTGCTGTCTTTGTGCGCTGCTTCTCATCTCGACGGTCACTGCTTGGGGTCAGGATTCCGAGGCGATGCGGCCCACCGGTGTTTCGCCCGGTCCGGTTCGGAAGGCGAAAGCGGTTACCCCAAAAGATAAAGAGGATGCCGATGTTTCTCCCAGTCCGGTTCGGAAGGCGCACACGGCGAAATCGAGTCATACTCGCTCGCGCCGAACGCGACCAAAGCCCGAAGAGGAAGAGTCAACCCCGGCGCCGACCGAGTACACTCCTGACGGAATTCCAAAGACCAGCGCGGCCTCGGTCATCGTGGTGGATGCGAACACGGGCAAAACATTGTACGAAAAAAACGCTGACCAGATACGAGCTCCGGCTAGCACCCAAAAACTGTTAACGGCTTTGATCGTAGCCGAGCGCGGCTTCCTGGATCAGCCAGTCACGGTTCAGCAAATCGATACAATGGCCGATCCCGTGAAGCTCAATATCAAATCGGGCGATACTTACCAGCGGATCGATTTGCTGCGAGCGTTGCTGGTGAAGAGTCCGAACGATGTGGCGCGATGTCTTGCGCGGGATTATGCAGGCAGCGTGGAAGCATTTGCCGAGGTCATGAACAGGCGTGCGCGCGAACTCGGAGCGGTGAATTCGCATTTTGTAAATCCAAACGGTTTACCGATGCCGGGACAATACTCGACCGCGCGCGATCTTTCGCTGATCGCGCGCGTAGCGTACGCCAATCCCACGATCCGATCGATTGTTTGTCTGCCGCAGCTTGTTTTTCGCTATGCCAATGGTCGCACGCGCGAACTTGAGAACACGAACAAGCTTCTTAGACGACTCCCCTACTGCAACGGGATGAAGACCGGTTATACCGAAGCGGCCGGCAAATGTCTGATCGCAAGCGGCTCGCGTCCCGGCAGGGAAGTGATCGTTGTTGTCCTGGGCGATAGTTCGAGCCGGGTGTGGCGCGACGCGTCCGCGCTGCTTTCTTGGGGACTCTGGATGTAGTTCTGCGTCACGCGAACGGCGAGACCACCGAATGCGCGACCTTTTTCAGGAGCAGTTGGAGGCGCTGCGCGCGTGTTCCTTAGATCGACATCTTCGCGAACTCACAAGCGCACAGGGCCCCGAAATCGAAATCGACGGCCGTCGGCTCATCAACTTTTCCTCGAACGATTATCTCGGTCTGGCAAACGATCCTCGATTGCGAGAGGCGGCAATCGCCCCGATCACAGAATTTGGCGTTGGCGCCGGCGCTTCGCGGCTCATTAGCGGGACGCAGTCGCCGCATGTTCGTTTGGAACAGGCGCTGGCGAAATGGAAAGGGACCGAGGCTGCGCTGTGTTTCAGCAGCGGATACGCCGCGGCGCTGGGCACAATCCCGGCCTTGGTCACGAAGGATGACGTCATCGTGCTGGACAAACTCTGTCACGCTTCGCTCATCGACGGAGCAAAGTTGAGTGGCGCCATCCTGCGCGTTTTCCCGCACAATCATCTTGGGAAACTGCAAAGTCATCTCGAATGGGCCCGGCGCCAACATCCGGAGAAGCGAATCCTGATTCTGACCGAATCAGTTTTTTCGATGGATGGCGATCGCGCCCCGCTGCGGGAGTTAGTCGAGCTGAAAAAACGCTTCGATGCTCTCCTGATGCTCGACGAAGCGCATGCCGTTGGCGTGATCGGTCCAAATGGCCGCGGCCTGGCTGCGGCAGAAAACTTGGGTGACGAGGTCGATGTTCAGATGGGAACTTTGAGCAAAGCGCTCGGCGCAAGCGGAGGTTACATCTGCGGTTCGCACGATCTCATCGAATGGCTGATTAACTGCGCTCGTTCCTTCATTTATTCCACCGCACCGCCGCCCGCAATCGCGGCGGCTGCATCGGCAGCGATAGATTTTCTTTCGTCTTCGGAAGGCGAAGCGCGCAGACTTTTGCTTTGGAAAAAAATTGAGTTGCTGCGCAGACTGCTGCCTGCGAATGCCATGAACACAAAGAGCAGCGCTGCCACTAGCGCGATTTTTCGATGGATCGTCGGTGACGAGCAAGCAGCGCTCAATTTGGCGTCTGCGCTCCAAAGTGAAGGATTCCTCGTTCCAGCAATTCGTTGTCCAACGGTTGCGAAAGGCTCCGCGCGATTGCGCATTACGGTAACTGCGTCGCACGATGAAGATCGAATCCGAGCGCTCTGCCAGGTAATCAAACGACTCGGCGCCCAGGTTAATTTTCAACCTGGCGGGAAACATTCCACTCTGTAGGGGGAAGCCGTTGGCTTCCCAGTGGCGGGCGCTAACAGCGTCGCCTATAAAAATCGTCCCAAGATCGGTTTCAGCTTTTCTACCGTAGCTTCCGGCCAAAACTTCCGGTCAGTGACCAGAGCTGTGTCCAACGCGAAGTGTTCCGGCCAGTTCGGCTCCGTCGGTATTCGCGGGATCACGTTCACGATCACTCATTTGCCATTAAATGGCTCAAGACCGTCTGCGCCGAGACCGGCTCTTCTTCCACCTTCCAGCAATCGTAATCGGTGATCATCGCCATCGTCGCAAAGGCAATCTCTGCCTCGCGAGCCAGTTTCGCTTCTGGAAGATTCGTCATTGCGATTACGTCAAAACCGTTGCGATGATTCCATTCCGATTCCGCGCGCGTGGAAAACGCAGGACCGTCCATGTTCACGTAGGTGCCGCCATTGTGTACCGTAATGCCCAGAGATCTCGCTGATTCCGCGAGAAGATTACGCAGTTTCGTGCTGATCGGCTCAGCGAAGGCGATATGCGCGGCAATGCCCTCGCCAAAAAATGTATGGGCCGCGCGCTGGCTGGTACGATCATAGAACTGCGAGGGCAATACCACGTCTCGCGGCGCATATTTTTCCTGCAAGCTGCCCACTGCCGCCACTGAGATGATCCAGCGGACATTAAGCGAGCGAAGCGCGTAAATATTGGCCCGGTGATTTATTTCATGCGGCAGAATTCGATGGCCACGGCCGTGTCGCGGCAAAAAATAAACCTGACGCCCGCTCACCTTGCCGCCGACAAGTTTATCCGATGGTGCTCCGAATGGCGTCCCGACCTTGTGTTCAGCCGCGTCGCGTAATTCCTCCATTTGGTAGAGACCACTACCGCCGATAATTCCAATCGCTGGTGTGTCTGAATTCATCTTCGCTCGCGATTAAAACTGAAAGAAAAAGTAGCGCAAGCTTCCAGCTCGCGAATGGCTGGGATACAAGCTGGAAGCTTGCACCAGCGTCGCAGCTGTCGATGTGGTGCAGTTCCATCTTGCGCAAGCATCGTCGCTGATCGAATCTTTGTTATATGAGTCAGGTCACCATTTCGCTGCCAGCCGCGCTCAACGCGTCATTGGAGACGCGAGCGAATGCCGCGGGCTTTCGTTCCAAGGAAGACTACCTGCTGGCGCTCGTGCAGGCGGATTGCGAGCGGGCGGAGTTGGAGCCGGTGCTGGAAGCACGCCTGGAGGGACCATTCGAGCCGCTCGAGGTGGACTGGAAGCAACGCGTGCGCGAAGCGGCGCAAGACCGTGGCTGAAGCGCGGATTGATCGGCATTCCGCGGTCATAGAGCAGGATCTCCCTGACATTTATGCCTTCATCGCCGACCGCGACCCCGCTGCCGCGGAACGTGTCCTCGATGCAATGGAACGAACTTTCCAGGAATTAGCCCGGCATCCTGATTCCGGCGCGCCGTATCCCACGCGAAACCGCAAACTGCAAGGGTTGCGAATGTTCCCGGTAAGCGATTTTCCGAATTACCTAGTGTTCTATCGTGTCGAAACCGCCAGCATCCGGATTCTTTACGTTACCCACGGCGCAAGGCATCTGCTTCGATTGTTTCGGCGCGAACCGCGCGAATGAAACTGGTGCCGCTCAGGCGACATCCCACACTCTCAACAACCTGTCACGCCGACTTGTCACGTCGTAGCGTTAGCGGAAATGGAAGCCGGGCGAAGGCGGATCAACTACCCGGCACGCCGTACTTCAGCGAACGCGGCTCAACCATAACCCCGCATAGATCTAAACATGAGCCGTTCTACAAATGGGCGTCCCAATGTATTGCAGTTTTCAACTGCCCTCGCGATCACGAAGCGATTGTCGATCTTAAAGCGGAGTTGCACTACTGATTCTCTACGCGCGCCGGGCATGGCTCACGGACGAACGAGACGCGCACGCCCCGCGGAGATGTCGGCCTTGCCGCGTTCGATGGAAGCGACGAATTCGGGCGACAACTCCCGCTGATCCTCCAGCCACTGTTCCAGCCACTCGCTTACCTCCGCAGCTTGCTGTAATGGGAGCCGGGAAATCGCAGCTTCGATTTCCGCAACCGTGCTCATGGCTAAAGGCTAGCGCACCAGTCTGGCCCGCGCAATCCCATCTCATAGAGATTGACTGTTGTCTGAGTTAATTCGTGCGAATTCCTGAAATTAGTGTCTTGCGTTCGTCAATCTGTGAGTTCGTGAAATTCGTGTCGTGTCTTGGACGAAGGCGACCTGTCCGTGTATTATTTTCGCTCGCTCATGCCGAAGTTTTTTATCAAGACCTATGGTTGCCAGATGAACGAGCGCGACTCGGAACAGGTCGCGCATTCGCTCATGGCGCGAGGCTACGAGCGGGCCGCACACGAGATCGAAGCCGACGTTGTGCTGTTGAACACGTGCAGCGTGCGCGACATGGCTGATCAAAAGGCGCTGGGTAAAATGGGAATGCTTGGTCGCCTAGCCAAAGAGCGGCCGCATGTGGTGTTCGGGTTCCTAGGCTGCATGGCCCAGGCGCGCGGCGAATCGCTACTAAAGAATTTGCCGCACGTCGATCTTGTTGTTGGCACACAGAAATTCCATCGTGTCGCGGATTACGTAGATGAGTTAGTAGCGAAAAAAGCGACGCACTCAGCCGGGACCAGCGATCCGGGCTACAGCAGAATCGATGATCCACGCTTTTCGATTGTCGATGTCGGTGAAGAGGTTGGTTCGCAATCCACGATCCGTGACCAAGAACTCCTGCCCAGGCAGGCGAGGGCATTCGTTTCCGTCATGCAGGGATGCAACATGCACTGCACATTTTGCATCGTGCCGCAGACGCGTGGCGCGGAGCGCAGCCGTTCCATTAACGAAATCGTGCGCGAGGTACGTGATCTCGTCGCGCGCGGGGTGAAAGAAGTCACTTTACTCGGGCAAATCGTGAATCTTTATGGCCGCCACGAGCTTCCGAAAATCGACAAGAAATCTCCGTTTGTGCAGCTGCTCGAAGCCGTGCATGCGATCGATGGTCTCGAACGATTGCGCTTCACATCGCCGCACCCAATCGGTTTTCGCGACGATTTAATCGACGCGATCTCGCGTCTGCCAAAGCTTGCCGAGCACGTTCATCTCCCGCTGCAATCCGGCTCCAACAAGATCCTCAAAGCGATGCATCGCGCATACACGGCGGAGAAATATGTCGATCTTGTCGAGCGAATTCGGCAGGCGCGCGACGGGACCGCGATCACAACGGACATCATCGTCGGGTTCCCAGGCGAAACCGAAGACGATCACAAGCAAACGCGCAACTTGGTCGAGCAGATCCAGTTCGACAACGCGTTTGTCTTCCGTTATTCGCCGCGGCGCGGCACGCCAGCGGCAGAGATGCCGGAGCAAATCGACGAGCGAGTCAAAGAAGAGCGCAATCACGATTTGCTTCGGATCGTGAATGAATCGGCGCGCCGCGCTGGCGAAAGGCTGATCGGGCGCGATGTGGAAGTTCTTTGCGAAGGCCTGAGCAAGACGAATCCGGCGCGATTGATGGGGCGAACGCGCACCAACAAAATTATCGTATTTCAAGGCGACGGGAAGGTGATTGGAGAACTAGTCAACGTCCGAATCGAGCAGGCCAATGGATTCAGCTTGTATGGCACGCCGGTTCTGAAAGGTCGCGCAACTTTTTAAGTTGCGTCGGCTCAATCGCAAGTTGAAAACTTGCGCCACCAGTGATTTACCATCTCTCCTTACAAACTGCTGGAATTATCTCAGGAGCATTCCTCATTTTGATCAGTTTGCCTGGACTCGTGAAACCGGGTCTCGCGGGCGTAGCGCAAAAGTTTCCGCGTTCTCATGTTGCTGGAGTGGTTCTGCTCAGCATCGCTCTTGTCTGGACGTTTTGGCTGCTGGCGACAATTGAGATGGGCGAATTCTCGGCATTTCGTCGGCCGCTTCTCATCGCGTTGCCGATCGGTTACGTGCTTACGCTTCGTTTCGTCGAGGAGTTTCTGGCGGTGCGCGCGCTTGGCATTCTTTGCTTGCTCGCAGCCGAGCCGCTGCTCGATGCAGCTTTCCTTCGCTATGAAGCCGGCCGGTTGCTCGTGACGGTTTTCGCTTATTTGCTGATCGTCGCCGGATTATTTTGGGTGGCGGTCCCTTATGTTCTTCGCGATCAGATCAACTGGAGCACGCGGGGCGTTTTTCGCTGGCGTTTCCTGCACGCGATCGCCTTCGTCTATGGTGCCGTGATTGTGTCCTTCGCAATTACGAAATACTAAGAATCACCTGCATGGAGCGCGATACTGGCGCCGACCCATGTTTTATCGATGTTGAAATCGACGCCCATCATTTTGCCCTGACTCATCCGGACAAGATTGTTGACGAGCGTGGGATCAGAATCTGTCTCCGGCCAAACAAACATCATCCGAATCTCGGCCTTCGATTTCTGACCATCGACCGTCGGCACGAACGGCGCATAATCGATTTTTCTCTGCAAAATCCATTCGTGCGGATTTTGCAAGGCGGCGATTTTCTCGTGGGTCGGTTCCATATCTACGCCGTGGCCTGCGAATGAGTACAGCGGCTTCAAAACGTAATTGTCGATCTTCTCAGCGGCGGGCCTGCCCGCCGTAGCCTCGGCGAAGGCAGGAAAGTCGTCGGCGAAAAATGCCGGACAGGTGTGTTCCGTCTTCAGAAAAGGCAGCGAATGTTTACTGATCCGGAAATACCAGTTGGGATGACCGACCCATTTCACATCGAGATCGTCCTGGAAGCGAAACGGCAGATTCAGATCGGGCCGGCGAATCAGCTCGTCGAAAATGACGCGGTTGTAAATCCGCTCGATCCGCACTTCGTGCCCGTCGCGATCGTAAAATAATTGGCGGCCGCGCTTCTTGATTTTCGTCACGCAAACCGGGCGGACACCAAGCAGTGTTTGCGTGGCCGCGAAATCGACCCGCGTTTTCTGTTTCTCCGGCTCGACCTCGAGCAACACGACGTTTTCTGGATCAGATTCGGCAAGGATCGTCCGGCGCAGAAGATCGAGATATGCCTCGTCTTTGATTCCGCCAAATGAGGAGGTCCAATTGCGTGGAATCGCGGGATACGCCTTTCGGATGCAACCAAGCAATAACAATTGAAACCCAAACAAGCTCGGGAACGCTTGCAACTCAATCAATCGCGGGACGAGCCGGTCATCCTCGGCGCAAATTGCGAAATCGACCACGAAAAAATTGGGATGCCGCGATTCGTTAGGCACCTCAAGGGCTTTCGGAACTGCCGATGCCGCGTGCTTTGCAAATTGCGGTGTCCGGGTAAGATCGACAATCTCCTCCGCTGCGCGGACTACGTCATTGGTAAATTCGCGCGTCAAAAAAATCGGGGTTTCCGAAATCCGAAAATCTGCCGGCCATTTTTCGGTTTCGTTTATACAACGCAGCAGTGCGTCGTATTTTCCCGAAGTAAAATCGATGTTAAAAGCGGCGCGAAGTTTTGGATCCACCGTGATGATCCGGTAGCCTGCTATTCGCCGTCCAGCTGTTGGTCGATTATGCTGTTGCTGTGAAGCGGCCCGAGGACGGCAGTTGCGTCCTCCTCGGTAAACACTACCACACGATGGCCTCGTGGAGAGATCTTGGTGTGGTCAACAGTCGGTACGGAGTACTCGTACCCGCCTGACGTGTGGATTATAAATGGCACGAACGGAACGCGGTCGAGGTGCTTGCGGACATCAGCAATCATCGACAGAAATATTACACTAGGAACTTTCCCTGTTCCATCACCTGTTCGCCGTCGAACCAGATGTCGAAGTCGCGGCCGACGCAGTCGATGTGCGTCTTTGAAACCCAGTTTGCGCCGGTGTGTTCGGCGTAGGGGTGACCGAAAGCGATGTGGACGCCGGGAATTTTTTCGTCTTGCAAAATATGGCCGATCACGCGGGTGCATGCCGTGTTGGTGCCAATGGCAAATTCACCGACGCGATCGCTGTTTTCATCCGTGCTGGTGTAAGCGCGGAACTCGTCGCGCAAATCCTTGTTATCAGAGCGCAACGAGCGGATGCGATTATTTTCCACTTCGATTGTAAGCGGAGCGTATTGCAGATCGCCAAAGCGTTCGCACAAATAATCGCCCACTACGCCGTCCACGACGAATGTGCCATTGGTGTTCATGGGCGCTGTGAAAATTTCGCCGCCGGGGAGGTTACCCCATTTATCGCGCGTGATGATCCCGCTGGTTTTGACCCACTTCAGCGTCGGCGAAAACTCCGCTTCAAATTCAGTGCCATGCGGCGTCCGGCAGGCGATGTGCTCGGCCTGGCGCGCGCGTTCGACCAAACGCTGACTTAGCTGATCCACCTTAACAAAGTCAGCCCGCATACCTTCCAGCATGATTTCGCGATTGATATTCACCATATGCGCGTGGCGGATGCGATGATGGTTCACCACGGCCGTCATCTCCGTGCGTGCGCCGAGTTCGCCCGGCTGAGTTTGTGCGGCAAAGATTGACACCTGCGAGCACGCCAGATCATCGAGGATGATTTCCGGCATATACTTTAACGGCCGGCGCGCATGATGCTCGAGTACGAACAAACTGTACTCGGAGCCAATGCGCTCCACTTCTTTTTGTAATGCGGCGACGATTTCTCGGGTGGTGGAGTCGGTGATAATTGTAATGCGCTCCTCGGGTTGCAGCCGAAGGCAGACATCAATCGCGTTACGCGCACCGGGGACTAACTGGGGATCAATCGGATGAAGATAAGCTCGGTCAGGCATTTGCGGAAGCGTTCAGTGTGACGCGCAAATTTGCTGTAATCAAACCGTCTTGTCATTCAATTCGGTAGCATACATACAAACGGCAAAGCTTGCGCGAAGAGGTAAAGTAAAACCGAAATGCGACCTAATGGAGATGCGCTAAATGCCCACACGATGCGGCCGAGGCAGCACCAATTGCTTGCCCGTGTTGCCGCGGTTATTGCGATACTTGTGTGTTTGGTTGACATTGCGAGTGCTGATCAGCAACGCCGAACGCCTTCGACATCATTTGAGGTGCCGCGCGGCAATTTAGCTAACGCGGAAGCGCTGGCCAATCGACTCGCAGCGCTTTCGCCGAAAGTGAATCGCGAGGAAGCAAAGCTGCTGGCGGAATGCGCTTACGCCACAGTCAGCCAATTGAGGGGACAATACCGGATGTTCGGCACGTCGATCTTCAATAATTTCCTTGTTTACCATGGCTTCAAGAAACGTGGCTACTGTTACCAATGGGCGGAAGACCTGCTCATCGCGCTCGATTCACTGAAATTGACCAGCTTGGAACTACACTGGGGCGAATCCTACCCTGGCACGTGGCGCGAGAACAATTGCGTCGTTGCCACCGCCAAGGGACAGCCCTTCAATCGTGGGATCCTTCTCGAGTGCTGGGAGCATTTTGGACATCTCCGCTGGGGCCCGGTCGTGGGCGACCGCGATCCGTACGTCGAGAACGCCGCGTACGGGCGCTTCGTCCGCGCCAGAGCAGCCCAGAAGACTTTCGGGGTTAATCATCCAGTCGCCTTGCAGACCCGAACCGAAGCGAAGCAAAGAAAAGACTAACCGTGCCTGGGGAAATTGGTAATTTCATTGGCAACTAGGCCCGACCTTCACTGGCTCCGGTCATGGTCAAACCGACACATGCATCATCCAGACGCTGGTCGGCACGACAATCCTGGAGCTTTTCATTTCTCAGCACGGCACGACTCGCTCGTTTACCGTGTCATTAGCGTAGATTACAAAGCGCTATAGGTTTACTCCGGGAACCGCAGCGCGAGCGTGTTAACTTCCGCGCGTCGCGCCGCCAAAAGAGCTGTCGACGAAGATTGTTGGCGTACGTTTCGTGCACCGCAGCAGGATCTCCGCACAAAACTCGAGGACGGATTAATGCGTGTCCTGCCGTTGTCGCCAGCAACAGCGTTAAGGATTAGATAGAGGATCGAAAAGGTGGATGACCGCGGTATAGTCGCAGTGGTGCGCGCCATGCCACGGTAATTATGGACCTCGCTACCACGTATCTGGGAATGAAGCTGCGCACGCCGCTCGTCCCCTCGGCTTCACCGCTCTCCGAAGATTTAGATAACATTAAACGGATGGAGCAAGCCGGGGCATCTGCCGTCGTCCTGCATTCATTGTTTGAGGAACAAACGGAAGCCCATGCAGCGGCCGGGCCGGAATTTCGGGTCGGGCCAAAAGCTTACCTGGAACACATCAGGCGGGCGAAGAGCGCCGTGAAAATTCCGATTATCGGAAGCCTGAACTGCACCACTCTTGGAGGCTGGATTAGCTACACGCGTCAGATTACCGAGGCGGGGGCCGACGCACTGGAGCTCAACATCTACAGGATACCGACCCAACTGAATGTTACCGGCAGTACAATCGAAGAAACATATATCGATATTGTACGAACCGTACGAGCGGCTACCAAGAACCCGCTGGCGGTGAAGCTCAGCCCATACTTTAGCAATTTCGCAAACATCGCGGCATGTTTCGATGCGCTCGGCGCAGACGGGCTGGTTTTGTTCAACCGATTTTACCAACCTGACATCGATCTCGAGAAGATGGAGGTTACGCCAAATCTCACACTTAGCGTACCCGCTGACATGCGCCTGGCGTTGCATTGGATTGGGATTCTTTATGGAAAAGTTCGCGCCAATCTCGCCGCGACCAGCGGCATTTATCAGGCGTACGATGTGATCAAGATGATCATGGCTGGGGCAGACGTGACGATGCTCTGCAGCGCTCTCATGAGTTATGGCATCACACATATCCAGCGAATCGAAATGGACCTGGCCGCCTGGCTTGAGCAGCATCATCACAACTCGTTGCGCGAACTCAAGGGCGTGATGAGTCAGCAGAATTGTCCGGACCCGAGCGCGTTCGAGCGCGCCCAATACGTGCGCGGCCTTTCCAGTTACACTTCGCTATTTCCAGTGCGACGGTGACCGTTCGCGTCCGACCCTACGCTGCTAGGCCTTCATTCGTTTCTGCCACGATCTGATCGACCACGGCTTTCATGTCCTGAGTACGTTCCCACACTATGAGTTGTCGGTCCGCGCCAGTGCCTTCGCGCATGATTCGCTCGATGTGCGCAATTTCGGCCTGGTTGCCGAGCTCCTCGACTTCAGTAGAAACAAACTCGAGCATCTCATGGAGCAAATCCCGCTCGTCCACTTCGCAGCGCCGGCCGAAATCGATTAGCTTGCCGTCTAGGCCATAGCGCGATGCGCGCCAGCGGTTTTCGTCGAGCAAACGCTTCGGATAGCTGCGAAAAGTCACATTATCGCGACGCAACTTTTGCAATTTGACGACAATCGATTGCATTAGGGCGGCCAGTGCGATGGTGTCATCCACGCGTGACTGCGCGTCGCAAATACGGAACTCGATAGTGTTGAAAAACGGATGCAGCCTGATGTCCCACCAAATCTTCTTCGCGTTGTCGATGCAATTGGTCGAGACCAGCAGCTTCAAATAATCTTCGTACTCGCTCAGACTTTCGAATGCGTCCGGGATGCCCGTGCGCGGAAACCGCTCAAAGATCAATTGCCGATACGCCTTGAGGCCGGTGTTTTGGCCCAGCCAGAACGGCGAGTTAACTGAGAGCGCGTACAGGTGCGGAAGGAAATAGCGCGCCTGGTTCATAATGTCGATACCCTCTTCGCGGTCCGGGATTCCCACGTGGACATGGAGTCCGAAAATTAAATTTGTCCGTGCAACCTGTTGCATATCCTTGACGATGGTGGCGTAGCGCTCATCCATCGTGATAAGTTGATCCATCCAATGCGAAAACGGATGGGTGCCGGCGGAGGCGATCTTCAACCCGCTCTGCCCGGCGACGTTCGCGAGTTCACTGCGCAACTTGATGACCTGTTCGCGCGCACAAGTCGTGTCGCTGCAAATCTTCGTGCCGAGTTCGACCACTGACTGATGCATCTCGGACTTGACGTGCTCTTTCAAGAGCATCTTCCCATCCTCCAGGATCTCTTGAATGTGCGAACGCAGCTCGCGCGTCTCCGGATCGATGATCTGGAATTCTTCCTCGATTCCGAGAGTGAAGACGTGATCTTTCGCGCTCATCGCTTTTCCAATTTAAAACGTAATTGAAAGGAAAAGAAATCTGGAGATTAACGCAAATTACTTCGAAGCAAATTTGTAGGCGCGATGCGGTAAGAGCGTTTACGATTGTCGATCTTGAGCTAATGCAGATGTTCCTTTCGTGAAGGTACGAGGCAACGAGTGGCGATCACGAGGCGAGCTGACCGCTGCTTCGACAGAGGCGCTGTTTCAGCGTCTCGGCAGTTCGGTCGCCGGTCTCACTGCGGATGACGCTCGTGCGCGTCTGGCTCGATTCGGCGCGAATCGGCTTAAAGCAAAGAGCCGCGCGGCACCGTTCACTCTTCTGCTGGGACAATTCAGGAGCCCGATTGTTCTCATTCTCATCGGTGCGGCTATCCTGTCGATCTTTCTACAGGACGCGAGCGATGCCGCGATCATTTTGGTGATTGTGCTTGTTAGTGGCTTACTTGGTTTTTGGCAGGAGCACGGCGCGGCAAACGCAGTGGCAAAGCTGCGTGCGGTTGTTGAGACCAAAGTGCATGTGCTGCGTGATGGTGTGGAAGTAGTGGTGCCGCTGGAAGAAATCGTGCCCGGCGATGTCGTCCTATTGTCCGCGGGCGCGATCATTCCCGGCGACTGCCGATTGTTCGAGGCCCGCGATCTGTTTGTTAATGAGGCGACACTGACAGGCGAAACTTATCCGGTCGAGAAAACGCCTTGTGTACTCGCGCCTGAGACTGCGCTGGCACGGTGTACGAACGCTGCTTTCATGGGCACGCACGTAGTCAGCGGCAGCGGCAAAGCGCTCGTCGTCCACACCGGCCGGGAGACGGAGTTCGGCAAAGTGTTTGAAAGTTTGAAACTGCGGCCACCGGAGACCGAGTTTGAGCATGGCATCCGGCGCTTCGGCTATTTGCTTGCCGAAGTGACGTTCGTTCTCGTGCTGGCGATTTTTGCCTTCAACGTTTACTTCCACAGGCCGGTCCTCGACTCGTTCCTGTTTGCACTCGCGCTAGCCGTCGGACTGACGCCGCAGCTTTTGCCCGCGATCATCAGCATTAATCTTTCTCACGGCGCGCGTCGGATGGCGGAGAAAAAAGTGATCACGAAGCGGCTCGCAGCGATCGAAAACTTCGGCAGCATGAACGTCCTCTGTTCCGACAAGACCGGCACGATTACCGAAGGAAAAGTCCGCGTCCACGCCGCGCTCGACGCGCAGGGACGCGAGAGTGCAAAGGTGTTGCTCTACGCTTATCTTAACGCGGCCAACGAGACCGGCTTTGTTAATCCGATTGACGAAGCGATCCGGGCATCCGCCGCGCCCAATTGCGATGGCTGGCGCAAACTTGATGAACTGCCGTACGACTTTCTGCGCAAACGTCTGAGCATTCTTTTTGAAAAAGATGTCCGGCATCTGCTCATCACGAAGGGCGCGCTCCGGCAAATCCTCGATGTATGCACGCAAGCGGAGTTGAGCGACGGATCTTTGATCGACATTGGCGGCGCACGCTCGGAGGTCGAGCGACATTGGCACGAGTTCAGCAATCAGGGTCACCGCGTTCTCGGCGTCGCCTGTCGCGATTGCGGGAATGAAACGGCGATCAAGCGGGACGCTGAGGGCGGGATGATTTTTCTTGGATTCATCGTCCT
>WNGQ01003259.1_pt1 | contig 44326 bp, 37 predicted proteins | sample 5407661 | NCBI WGS metagenome assembly WNGQ01 (sample SAMN13153382, study PRJNA577476) | soil metagenome | isolation source: 60 cm soil or saprolite under Garry oak tree replicate 2 | place: USA:California | collected 2016-06-15 | reverse complement strand
GTCGAGGTGAACGGCTTCGGCCCGGACCCCTACGGCGGCACCCGGGCCGGCCTGTCGGCCATCGGCGAGATCAACCGCACAGACTGGGGCATCACCGCCAACATGGCGCTGCCGACCGGCGGCGTCGTGGTGGGCGAGAGGATCCAGCTCGTCATCGAGGTCGAGGCCTCGCTAAAGACGCAGTAGCGCAGACGCAGCAGCACCGCGTCGCCACCCGCGCGCCAGCATGGCCGGGCACTCCACGCGGCGCGTCACCGGGTCCCGCATCACCGGCGCCGTGCCGGAGGAGGTCCGAGCCGGGCAGAGCCGGCCGACGGCCGCTGCTATGGCTGGCGCACTGCTACCAACCGATCAGCTTGAGCGTGCTCAGAAAGAGCTTGAATTGATGTCTATAGTTGCGGCGGATTTCTCTGATGTCGGACTCACAGATAAGAGTGGCGTTGGCGTTGATGAGAAATCAAGCATTCTAACTCCGGCTGAAGGGCAAGCACTTCGCGCTGTCCGTGTTTTGCTTTTTGAAATCGATCGCTTGCGAGCGTTCGGGGGCATGCAACGCGTCCAGGCTGCCTCGGGGGACTTTCTATGGGTATGCAAAATGCACTATCATGAATACGACCCAGGTCTACCGACACTGCCGTGAATAGCAAGCTAAAGGGGTAGTCATTAAGTGACAATGACTAACCACGCTAGCTAGTACATAAGCATTCAAGCGAGAACCGCACTCAATTCGGCATGAGCGGTAGTTGGGATCTGGCCGGGGTCGCCGTGGCCAGATGCTCCCGGCGGGATGTGGCCTGACTGCCGCCGGGTGGCTTCCTTCGGGTCGGCTTCATGGAGGTGTCGCTCGCCAGCGTGGCAGGCGGCAACGGAGGCGTCGGCGATTGGCGCAGGCTCGCCCACGCCCGTTCGCCCGCTCGGCGCCAAGACTCGATGATGAATAGCGCCCGGCGCTGGAGTACGTGCTGGCCGACTTCTTGGGGACCGTCTCAGCAGATGCCGTCAGCTGTCCGGAAGCCGTGCCCGTCCGGGCGGCCCAGCCCGCCAGAGACGGGCCTCACTGATGGGCCGCCTGTGCGGTCCAAGATGCCGTTCTCTGTCAGACTGGTCCGCTCGCGTCCAAGCTGTGCGGCCTGTCAAGCTGTGCGGCCCGGTACCTGGGCGACAAAAGAGTTCCGGTACCTGGGCGACATGATCGTTAGGCGACGTTGCCGGTGGCGGAGTTCTTGCGGCGGGGGCGGCCCTGGGGGTTGGCGAAGGCGCCGAGCTCGCGGGAGCGGTCGTGGCTGATCGGGTGGACGCGGATGACCTTCCCGTCTTTGGACAGCTGCACCGACCCGGCAACGATCGTGACGTCGACGGCCTGGCGGGCCCAGCGGCGTCCGCAGGCGTAGGGGGTGGCTGCGAAGCTGACCACCCCCGCGCCGTCGGCGAGCCGGGTCACGGTCAGCCCGGCGGTCGCGTCGCGGGCCCGCCGGGCTACCCGCGCCCGGGGCTTGCGGTCCGCCTGGTCGTCGCGCAGCCGCTGGGCGTGCGTGGCGACCACCACCCCGGCGTGCCAGATGTCCACCAGCCCACCGGCCACCACGACCTCGACCGGCTCACCGGCGTAGGTCGCGCCGACCGTATAGGAGAACCCGGCCAGGGAGATCTTGCCGGCTGCGTTCACCCACCGCGACACGCCCGCCGGCCGCTTGGCCAGCACTGTCTTGGGGGCCGGCTCAGGAGCGGCTGCGGAGTCATCAGCGGCCAGGGACCGGTCCGCCAGCGCGAACCGCTCTGCGGGCGGCCGGCCGCCACAGGACTGATGCGGCCGCGCGGTGTTGTACTCCGCAACCCACCCATCCAGCGCCGCCTGGAGCTCTAGCACGGTCGTGAACACACGGTCCTGGGGGGTGAAGAACTCCGCCCGCATCGTCTTATGCAGCCGCTCCACCTTCCCCGTCGTCGTCGGTGAATAGGGCGCGGTCAGCAGGTGACGGATCCCGTTGCCCGCGCAGATCCGGTCGAACTTCACCGGGCCCGGCCCGGGGCCGAACCGGCTGGTGAACACCTTCCCGTTGTCAGTGAGGATCTGCCCAGGCACCCCGTGGCGGCGCAACGCCTCGGTCAGCGCCAGGCACACTGGCCGGGCGGTGGCCCGCAGCACGATCTTCGCGCACACGATGAACCGCGAGTGATCATCGATGCCAGTGACCACCTTGACCTCCAGGCCGTCAGCCAGGAACACCCGGCCCATCACATCCATCTGCCACAGCTCCATCGACCGGCCCCGCTCCCACCGCCGGTAGTCCTCCCGGCGCCGCTTGCGCTTCCTGGCCTCTACCAGCCCATGACGCACCAGCGCCCGGTAGACCGACGACCGCCCCGGCAACAGCTCCACGCCGTCGCGCTCAAGCTGCCAGCGGATCCGCGACGGGCCCCATGACGGGTGCGCCCGCCGCAGGCCCACGATCCGGGCCTCCGCCGCCGGGGCCATCTGATGCGGGCAGGACTCAGGCCGTGAGGACCGGTCCACCAGCCCAGCCAGCCCACCACCATTGGCATACCGGCGCAGCCACTCATGCACCGTCTGCCGCGCCACCCCATACCGCCGCGCCACATCGGTCACCGAAGCGCCCTCATCCAGGACCTCCAGCACCGCCCGGTACCGCTGCTCCACAACACCCAGCTCCACCAGCACACCCGGCCTCCTCCCTGCGATCAGCCCATTGATCGCAGGCAAGCGCCCAGGAAGCCCAAAAGCCGGGAACCAGCACGGAGTGTCGCGAACCTACCGGAACTACTGTCGCCCACCTACCGGAACCGCGTCCGCAACCTGTCGCCCAGGAACCGGAACCAAGGTGTCCAGCATCTACCGGGATCGCACACAAGCTGTGCGGCCCGATCTCGCGGACGAACCACGGACAAATGATCAAGAAGGCCTGACCGCCTCTGGCGATCAGGCCTCTGACCTGCACTTACCTGGTAGCGGGGGCGGGATTTGAACCCGCGACCTCTGGGTTATGAGCCCAGCGAGCTACCGAACTGCTCCACCCCGCGTCGGTGTTCCTTCACTGTAGGGGCTCCGCCGAGCCGAGGCAAATCACGCTGGCCACGAGCCTCCGCCCACGCCCCGCACGGCCCTCGCACCCGGGCCGCACCACATCGCGGCCACACGACGATCACGCGCCGAATGCCGTCCCGCCCGGCTGGGATAGCCACAGCGTGTACCGCACCGGCCAGGTCGAGGTCGGCGGCCGGATGAGCAGGTGCTCGTCCTGCTGGGTGGCCAGGTTGACGATCAGGCGCGGTTGCGCGCCGTACGGGGTTAGTTCCGCGGCCTTGGTCGCGAGCAGCGCCGGATGACGGCCCGCACGCTCGATCCCGCCGATGACCGCGGCCACGTTCCCCGGCGCGCCCCCGACGACGATCCCGGCGGGCACCCCGCAGGTGCCCCGGATGACCTCGGCGAACGCGCGGGCGGCCACCTTGTCGAGCAGCACGACCGAGGAGTTCGGCGGTATCGCCCCGCACAACTGCTCCACCGCGCTGACCTGTCCCGCGCCGGTGGTGCGGAACGCCAGGCCGGACAGGGCCAGGCGGGTCGCGGGGTTCGCGGGCCGCGACAGCGCGATCCCGAACGTGATGGCGGCGGGCGGCAGGGCCATGGCGACCACGAAGCACGCGGTGGCCAGGGCGACGGCCGTCCGGCCGGCCTCGCGGGCGTGAGCCCGCTCGATCATCCAGGCCGCCACCCATACGGCCAGCACGATCAGGCCGGGCAGGACGACCGGGACCAGTTTTCGGCTGGCCCAGGGCTGGTCGGGCACCGTGCCCGGCTGCCACAGCACGGCGAACAGGCCCCAGCCGACGATGGCGGCCGGCAGCACCCACGACTGGGCGGTGCCCGCCGGATCCTTCCAGGTGATCAGCGCCCGCAGGCACGTGCGCGTGACCATGGCCAGGCCGGCCAGGCCGAGCAGCAGCGCGGGCACGCCGAGATACCAGATCACCCAGTAGAGGGTGTTCTCGGCGTACAGCCGCCCTGGATCGACGGGCAGGCCCTCCAGGCGCTGCAGCGCGGCGATATAGGGGCTGGCGGGCCCGTGAACCTTCTGCACATAGGGGCGGATCGCCAGCCCGGCCCCGGCGAGGACCACCAGCGCCGCTCCGGCCTCGGGCAGCCAGCGCAGCGGCCGCGCGGCCAGCAGCTTGGCCGCGCGCCGGCGCGCCGGGCCCACCAGCGCGATGGCCGCGCCCAGTCCGGTGACTACCGCGAGCCCTCCGGCGAGCGTGCCAATAATCCTGAACGATGGCGTCGTGGTGCTCAGCGCCGGATCGTGGAGCCCGATCCCCGCGGCAAGCCCGCAGATGACGCCGGCCAGCGAGCCAGCGGCCAGCGGGATGGCCTGCGGCCTGCGGCCGGCCAGCAATGCCCCGGCGACGACGATCACCGGCAGCAGCATGAGCAGGAAACTGGTCCCGGCCAGCACCGTGAGACCAAGGGCAAGCCCGCCCAGGCTGGCGAGCGTGATCCGGCGGCGCGACGAGAATGAGTCCACCACCAGGCACAGGCCGCCGAACAACAGCGCCTGGGCCAGGGTGTCGCTGAACGCGGACCGGCTGGTGTAGATCTCCGGCACGGTGAGCGCCAGCAGCAGCGCGCCCGCGGGAGCCCACTGCGGCCCGGCCAGCCGGGCGGTGAGCCCGCCCACGGCGAGTATGGCGAGCGCGCCGATCAGCGGGCTTATCACGACGGCACCAGAGACGCCGTGCGCCCACATGCCGACAGCCAGGACGATCGGCAGGCCCGGCATGAGCCCGGGAACCGCGGCGCCGCCATGGCTGGCGAAGCCGAAGCTGGCGAACGTCAGGCCGGGGTGGGCGCCGCCGAACGCGGCCGCGGTGAACGGGATGGGCAGGGAGCCGTGGTCGGCGATCCAGTAGGCGATCTGCGCGTACGCGCCCGGATCCCGGCTCACGATGAACTGCGGGGAGTTCTCCATCAACTGCCAGACGGCGAAACCGGCCGCGACCGCGAGGGTGCCCGCGATCCCCCACCAGGCGGCCCAGGCCCGGTGCCGGTTCTTCGCCGCCCGGTGAGCGCCCGCACCCGGGGCAGGCGCGGCGCCCGCCGTGGCCGGGGCGCCCGCCGTGGCCGGGGCGCCCGCCGTGGCCGGGGCGCCCGCCGCCGCGGCGTCCATGGCAGCCGCGGGGTCCGTGGCGGCCGCGGCGCCGGCGGTGCCCGCCGTGAGCGGGGCGTCAGCAGCCGGGGCGTCCGCCGCCATCGCGGTACCCGCCGTCACCGGGGTACCCGCGCCAGCCGGAGCGCCCGCCGCCATCGCGGTACCCGCCGTCACCGGGGTACCCGCGCCAGCCGGAGCGCCCGCCGCCATCGCGGTACCCGCCGTCACCGGGGTACCCGCGCTAGCCGGAGCGCCCGTGGTGCCAGGCGTGGGCCAGCGGCCGGGAAGCTCCCGCGCGACCAGGATGGTCAGGGCCACCGCCAGCGGCACCGAGATCAGCACCATGGGCGCGGGCAGGAAGGCGTGCACCAGCAGCAGCACAAGCCCGGGCACCAGCCAGGCCACGAGCAGGATCACCGGCATCGCGGTGACCAGCGCGAGGCTCCGCACGCCGGAGTCGGCGGCCTCGCGCACCCCGGGACCGGGCTGCCATAGGCGGCTGATCCCGAGCCGACCGATGGTCTGCTGCCAGGCCCGCCCCACGCTGCGCTGCCACAGGCCGCCGATGCGCCGGCCCAGCCCGAGCTGGCCCCACTGCCGGGCGATCACGCTCAGGACCGCGGTCTGGGGGCCCGGGGACGGGGCGGCGGTTCCGGCCCCGGCGGGCCCTCCGGCCCCGGGCGCGGCGGGCTCTGCGACCCCGGGCGCGGCGGGCTCCCCGGGCGCGGCGGGCTCTCCGGCCCCGGCAGGCTCTCCGGTCTCGCCGTCACCCGGCCAGGCTTCGGCCGCGCCCTCTGCCGGCGCGGCTCCCGCCGGCGCGGCTTCGGTCGGCGCGGCTTCGGTCCGCGCGGCTCCGGCCGGCGGATCTCCCGCCGGGCTCCCGGTCAGCGGGTCCCCGGTCCCGGTATCCGCGGGCCCGCCCCACTCCTGGGTGGCAGCGTCCTGGGCCGCCGTGTCCTGGGCCGCCGTATTCTGGGCAACCGTGTCCCGGGCACCGGGCGGCAGGTACTCCTCGTGGGAGAGGGCGGGCACGTCCCCGGGCAGGGAAACGGCGGGAAGCTCGGCCGTCTCGTCCTCGGCGAGCCCGCCCGGGGGCTCGCTCCCGGGCGGCGCCGAAGTGGTACCAGGCGACTGGTCCCCGGCCTGGCCTGTGGCAGGCTGGTCCTCGTCCTGGCCGGGGGCAGACCGGTCCTCGTCCTGGCCGGAGGCAGGCCGGTCCTCAGCATGACGGCCGGCGGGCTTGTTCCCGTTGGGCCGGAGAGTGAGGCGAAGTCCCAGGCGCACGTGCCCTACTCTAGAACGGGCCGCCGAACAGCGGATCCGCCCCCGCGTACGCAGCGGGCGGCTGAGGTCAGCGGGGTGCGCTGACCGACATCACCTGAATATCACTGCATGCCCGGGCCTCTCCGGAGACAATGGACCCGATCCCCGCGTGAGCTACGATTCATGCCGAGGAGCGCTGAGCAGCACTAATGAGCCGCTACGACGACCCTGAAGGCACTGGCGAGTACCCCGCCGGGGGGAAGCGTCGGGGGGGATCGTTGCGTCGCCGCAACGGTCCCGCCGGCGACACCGGTGATTGGGACGCCAGCGGCCGTTCTCGTCGTGGCCGCGGCCGCTCCGATCCCTGGGAGCCCTCCGGGCGCGGCGGCGCGCGGCGCTCCGCGCCTTCCAGCCAGCCCCCGTCGCGCACCCGGCGCGTCCTGGGCCGTCACCCGGTGCTCAGCGTCATGGCCATCCTCGCCACGCTGACGATCACCTTCATCTCGCTCAGCGCCTACGCCGCCTACCGCAACGTCTACGACAGCATCCACCACCTCACCATCACCAGCGGCGAACTGGGCAAGCGCCCGCCGAAGCTGAACGGCTCGCAGAACATCCTGATCATCGGCTCGGACTCGCGAAACGGCACGCACGGCAGGTTTGGCCGCGGCATCCAGGGATCCCGGTCCGACACGACCATGCTGCTGCACATCTCGCCGACGCATACCGGCGCGATCGTGATCAGCTTCCCCCGCGACACCATGGTGCCGATCTACTCGTGCGAGGGCGACGGCCAGGGGCACCCCGGCCAGCAGGCGCAGGCCGACGTGCTTGAGCAGCTCAACAACACCTTCTCCTACGGCGGCCCGGCGTGCCTGTGGCGGACCCTGGAGCAGATCACCAGCATTCACATCGATCACTTCGTCCAGGTCGACTTCTCCGGGTTCAAGTCGATCGTGAACGATGTGGGCGGCGTCCCGGTGTGCCTTCCGTTCGCCATCAAGGACCCGGCCTCGAAGCTGAACCTGCCGGCCGGGAAGAGCGTGGTCCACGGCACCCAGGCGCTCGCCTTCGTCCGGGAACGGCACATCGGCTATGGCTCCGACCTGCAACGGATCAACCGCCAGCAGATCTTCCTGGCGTCGCTGGCGCAGAAGGTCAGCCAGTCCAGCTCGCTGTCCGCCCCGACCAGGCTGTACGGCCTCGTGCACGACATCGCCAGCTCGCTGACCACCGACTCCGGGCTGACGCTCACCGACATGTACGCGATCGCCAACAGCCTCAAGGGGCTGAGCACAACGGCGCTGCAGTTCATCATGGCGCCGGTGGTGCCGTCCCCGCTCAACCCGAACGACCTGGTGGAATTCGCCCAGCCGCCGGCGGACGACTTGTTCCGCGCGATCGCCAGGGACAACCACATCCTCAAGACCGCGCGGCGGGCCGCCCACGCCAAGTCGCAGTCGCTGCCCACCGTCAAGCCGGGCCAGGTGCAGCTCCAGGTCCTCAACGGGACGGGCGTCGCCGGGCTCGCCTCGACCACGGCCAGCCAGCTCACCGCCCGCGGCTTCAAGGTGGTCGGCACCGGCAACGCGACCGCCGCCAGCGGCACGATCATCGAGTACGCCTCGGCCACCCAGATGCCCCAGGTGAACACGCTCCAGAAGGAGATCCCCGGCGCCACGGCCAAGCAGGTGACCAGCCTCAAGGGCGGCACGCTCAGCCTAGTCCTCGGCTCCGGCTTCAAGGGCATCGGCACGCACAAGTCGAAGAAACATGCCAAGAGCGCGTCGGCCGCGGCGCTGAGCAAGAATTACGGCGGGGTCAACGGCGCCGCGAACATCTGCAACCAGTCGGCCGCCTACGCCGGACCGGACACCCCTTCGATGTTCGGCAACTGATCGCGTGCGGCTTTTCACCAACTGGCATACGTGGCAGCAGGCCGGGCCTGGGCTGCGCGCGGTGCTGCCCGCGGACACCGTGGCGCGGCTGCACCGGGCGGCCGCGTACGCCGACGCCCATCACGGTGACCAGCGCCGGCCGACCGGGGCGCCGTACCGGGAACACCTGCTCGAAGCGCTGGAGGTGCTGGTCCGCGGCGCGGGCGTGACCGATCCGGAGATACTCTGCGCCGCCGTGCTGCACGACGTGGTGGAGGACACCGACCGCACGGTGGACGATGTCCGCGCGGCGTTCGGCCCGCGGGTCGCCGAACTGGTCGGCTGGGTGACGATCCCCGAGCCGGGGCCGGGCCAGGACCGGGCCGGCGTCAAAGAAGAGTACCTGCGCGGGCTGAGCCACGCACCGCGGGACGCGCGGCTGGTCAAGCTCGCCGACCGGGCCAGCAACGCCCAGACGCTGGGCAATCTGCCGGAGGCCCGGCGGCGGGCCTACTACGCGCAGACGGTCGAGTACATCGTCCCGCTGGCCGCCGAGGAACCGTGGTTCGCCGGCTGGTACGCGGGCTGGGCGGAGGCCTTCGCCGGCCTGGCGCCGGAACCCGGCGGGCCGGCGCCCGAGGAACCGAGCCAGGAGATGCCCAGCCAGGTCAGCAGGCCCGCCGGGTAAAGGAAGTAACCGAACCTCGTGGCCGGGGCCAGCACGAACATCAGGCTCAGCCCGATGATCACACGCCAGGTGGCGGCCGGGACCGTGCGCGGTGGCCAGACCACCAGCGACACGATGATGCCGAGGCAGGCGAGCGCGAGCAGGGCCACCGCGATGAGGTGACCGGCCTGCCCGGTCTCGACCAGCAACCGGCCAGGCAGCGGGCTGACCGCTTCGGACCTGATGCTGGCCAGGCCGAGCGGGAACGAGATCGTGTTCTGCACCAGGGCGTTCGGGCCCAGTACGGCCACCGGGCCGACGATCGCGGCGAACACCGCCAGGGCGGTGCCGGACAGGATCCCCACCGCCCGCCTGCCGTCCCGTCCCCCGACCAGCACCACCGCGATGAGCAGCGCCGGCCAGGCCGTCGCCTTCATCGCCGCGGCGACACCGAACGCCAGGCCGGCCGGCAGCGGGTGCGGCTCCCGCCACAGCAGTGCCAGGCCCAGGCACAGGCAGGCGAGCACGGGCACGTCGGTGCCGCCCACGCTGAGCGAGAACGCGATCACCGGCGACGCGGTCACCAGCACGGTCCAGCGCACCACGTCGCGGACGCCGACGACCGCCAGCGCCGCGCCGAACACAATCACGAACCCCACGCCGAACCAGATCCGCGGGTCGGTCAGCACCGAGAAGCCGAGCAGCGCCCGCGGCATGCCGAACAGCGTCATCATCGGCAGGTAGGGGTCGAAGATGTTCGGGCTGTGCGCGGAGGCCAGCGCGGCCGGCCCCAGGTACGGGGTACCGTGCCGCACCAGCAGCGTCGCGGATTTGTTGATCACCCGGACCTCGGGCTGCTGCAGCCGGGCCGCGGCCAGCAGGCCAAGCGGGACGATCAGCGCCCCGGTGAGGCTGACCAGCAATGCCGAGTCCACCCCGTGGGACCGCCACGCCAGCATCAGCATGGCGGCGAGCAGGTACGCGCAGGCGGCGAGGATACCCCAGGTCCGGTGCAGGTGGTTACTGGTCACCAGGGCCATCACCAGGGCATACGCCGCGGACACGGCGTACAGAGCGGTCATCCAGGCCCGTGGAACCACGGTGGGCGACGGCCAGTCAAACCGGTTCAACGCGGCGCCCCTCTGCGGTACCTGCCTCAGCGTCAGCATCGACATGCACCCTCCAGCGAGGGCCATCCTAGCTGCTACCCAGGTATCGTGCCTGGCTGGGCGCGCGGGTCACCGCATGCGGCCGGGCGGTTATTGGCGAGTAATCGCCAGCCCCCACTAGATGACCGGCGGACGCCCCGCACGGGTCAGCCGCCAGACGGTACGCGCCGACATCGGCCGCCGCTCCCCCGGATCCACCCGCCAGCCTTCCGCGAACCCGCGCACCCAGCCGCGCACCGCCGGGCCGGAGCGCTCCCGCAACACGGTCACCACGAACCAGCACGGTCACCACGAACCAGTCCAGCAGGTAGGCGCAGGCCAGCGGCCAGGGCAGGTTCCGCCGCGCGAGCAGGACCCGGTTGCGCCCGTCCAGCCGGTAGAACCCGGCATGCCGGGCGTTCGGCAGCACGTGGTGGCAGACCACCACGGCGGCGTCGTACTCCAGCCGGTACCCCAGGCCCAGCAGCCGCCACGCCAGGTCGGTCTCCTCATGCGCGTAGAAGAACGCCTCCGGCAGCCCGCCCGCTACAACGAACGCCGACCGCCGCACCGCGCATGCACCGCCCGCGAAAGTGGTCACCACCGAGGACCGGCCCGGGTCCCCGGCCCGCAGCCGCGGCACGTGCCAGCGCGCCCCCGGCCCGCCGTCCGGATCCGCCACCCGGAACGACAGCACCGCGAGGCCCGGTTCCGCGGCGAACCGCTCGGCCACGTGCCGGCCTGCGCCCGGCCCCGGGTACCACCCGTCGTCATCGAGGAACAAGAGCACGTCCCCGGAGGCAGCCGCCGCCCCGGCGTTCCGCCCCGCCGCCACGCCGACGTTCTCCGGCAGCCGGAGCACCGTGACCCCGTCCGGGACCGGCGGCACATCGGCGCCGTTCCCCACGACGAGGACCTCGATCTCGGCGTCCCGCTGCGCGAGCGCACTCCCGATGGCCCGGTCCAGCTCCGCCGCCCGATCCCCCATCGTCAGGATCACGCAGGAAAGCTTCACTTCAGCCGCCGGGACGCCACGATCGCGGCCAGGTGCGCGGGCACCAGGAGCCCGGCGATGACCAGGCATGCGACGGTGAGCACCCGGGTGGCCGCCAGCCCGCCGTGGACCGCGTCGATCACGGCCGCCACGAGGATCAGCAGGGACACCTCCACGGCCTGGATGGCCCGGTGGACCTTGAGGGCGGCGGCCAGCCGCCGGGCCAGGGCGGGCCCCGCCGCGCGCGGCACCAGCGCGGCGTCGTCGTATCGCGCCGGCAGGCCGGCCTTGGCCCGGGCCACGGTCACGTTGTCGGTCTCCGCCTTGACCAGGGCCGCGAGCACCGCCGCCGCGAGTCCCGCGGTCACATACCCGCCGGCCAGCGTCAGGTGCCCCTGGGCCCGGGTGCCGAGCCCGGCCAGCAGGGCTGTCTCGCCGAGGTAGTGGCCGACCCCGTCCAGGTAGACCCCGGCGGCCGAGGTCCGGCCGCTCCACCGGGCCAGCTCGCCGTCGGCGCAGTCCAGCAGCAGGTACGCCTGGACCAGGACGGCCGCGGCGATCGCGCTGGCCAGGCCGCCCAGGGCAGCCACGGCGCCCGCGGCTACCCCGCACGCGATGAATCCCGCGGTCACCGCGTTCGGTGGCCAGCCCAGGCGGGCGAATATCCAGGTTGCCCCGGGTGACACCCGCCGCATGTAGGCCCGGCCAGCCCAATGCTCATCGTTCAGCCGCGAAATAACCCCCGGCGGCTGGCCGGTGGCCCTGACCTCAGCCAGCGAAGGACTGGGCATAAGCCTCCACTCGCGCGGCCGCCTGTACCTCGGTGAGACCGAGGCGCTCGAGGATCGTGTACCGGCCGGGCCGGGTGCCCGGCGCGCAGAGCACCGCCTTGGTGAAGTCCGCGGGCGACAGCCCCAGGTCCGCCGGCGTGCGCGGCAGGCCGTGGCGGGCCAGGCAGTCCGCCAGCGGGGCCGTCGCGCGGTCGTCGTCCCGCAACCATGTGCAGAACAGCGCGCCCGCCCCGGCCAGTTCGCCGTGGGTGCCCGCGCCGGGGAAAAGCTGGTCGATGGCGTGCAGGATCTCGTGGTCGCCGCCGCTGCACGGGCGGCTGGAGCCGGCCACGGTCATCGCCATCCCGGACAGGATCAGCGCCTCGGCCAGCACGGTGCGGAACTCGTCGCTGTCCGCCGTACCCGGCTGGTGCAGCACCGCCTGCGCGGCCGAGCGGGCCAGGGTGACCGCGAGCCCGTCGATGGGCTCACCGGTCCGCGCCGCGGCAAGCTCCCAGTCGGCGATCGCGGACAGGTTGCTGACCGCGTCCCCGATCCCGGCCCTGACCAGCCGGGCCGGAGCGGTGCGGACGCTGTCCAGGTCCACCACGACGCCCACCGGCGGGGCCACGCCGTAGGAACTCTTGCCCGACTCGTGCTCCAGCGAGCTGACCGGGGACGCGATGCCGTCATGGGCGAGGTTCGTGGCCACCGAGACCATCGGAATGCCGGCCATGTGCGCGGCGAACTTGGTCACGTCGATGGTCCGGCCGCCGCCGATGCCGGCCACCGCTTCGTAGGACCCGGCCCGCAGCCGCTTGCCCAGGCCGACGGCGCTTTCCAGGGTGGCCGCCTCGACCCGGAACACCTCGGCCTCGGCGAGCTCGAGCCGGGCGGTGATCCCGGTGCCGTGCTGCCCGGGGCCTACCGCGACGGCGACCCGGCCCTGGGTCGCGATCTTGCGGTCCGCGAGCAGCGCGCCGAGCCCGGCGATGGCGCCGTGGCGCACGTCCACGGCGACCGGCACCGGCAACAGCCGGGCGAGCAACGGCATATCCGGAGACTAGCAGTAACTGATCGCATACTCAGTGCAATCACAGCAGTCTCAGCCGACGGGCCAAGGCCCCGTGACGAAGGAACGGGGCCTTGAGCCAGCGGGGGGTTCCGGGGGGCGCTCCCCCGGGCCAACACCCCTAGCAGCGGCCGGCGATCCGCCGGGCCCGGCGCAGGTCGTCGTGGTTGTCCACCTCCACCCAGTCGACGGCGCCGATCGGCGCGACCGCCACCTCCCCGCCACGGCCGGCCAGCTCGGCGAAGCCGTCCTCGTAGTACAGCCCGGGATCCCGCCGCCAGGTGGCCTCCAGGGCGCCCGCCAGGGCCGCCGCGGCGGCTGCCTCGATCAGGGTGGCGCCGATGTACTCGCCGTCGGCGAGCGCCGGGTCCATCCGCTTGGTGATCCGCGCCAGCAGCCCGCGCTCGTCGAGCACGACCTTCATCTCCTCGTCGGCCAGCGGCTTGACGTTGTCGATGGCGAGGATTACCCCGGCCGTGCCGCGCGCGGCGAGCAGCGTCTTCTCCACGCTGGCCGGGTGCACCGTGTCGCCGTTGACCAGCAGGGCGCCCCGGGCGAAGTGCTCGCGCGCCAGCCATAGCGAGTAGGCGTTGTTCCAGTCCTGGGCCCGGTCGTTGGGCACCAGCGTGAGCCGCACCCGGTGGGCCCGCTCCAGCGCGGCGGCCCGGCCGGCGATGGCCTGCGCGGCGTGCCCGACCACGATCACGACCTCGTCCAGGCCAGCGGCGGCCAGGTTACGCAGCGCGATGTCGAGAATGGTGGTGGTGCCGGCCACCGGGAGCAGGGCCTTGGGCAGCGCGTCGGTATCCGGCCGCAGCCGCCGCCCGGCCCCCGCCGCCAGCACCATTCCAATCACCTTTAGCGACCCCCCAATTACAGAACGTGCCGGATGCTCAGCGTAGCGTCCGGGCGGGGCCGCGCAGGTAGAGTCCCGCTCATGCGTACGGTGGCCGTGGTGCTGGCGGGTGGCACCGGGGAACGGTTCGGCACCAGCGTGCCCAAGCAGTTGCTGCCGCTGGCCGGGCGGCCGCTGATCGAGCACTCGGTGGCGGCGTTCGACGAGGCCCCCGGCGTGGACGCGGTCCTGGTGGTAATGGCGGCCAGCCACGCGGGCCAGGTGCGCGAGGTACTCGCGGCCGGCGGCTACCGGAAGCTCGCCGGGGTCATCCCGGGCGGGCCGACCCGGGTCGAGTCCACCCGGCGCGCCATCGAGTCCCTCGGCGGCGGCGAGTGCGACGTGCTGTTCCACGACGCGGCCCGGCCCCTGGTGGATCAGCGGATCATCGCCGACTGCGCGGCCGCGCTCGCCGAGCACCGGGCGGTCGGCGTGGCGGTGCCCTCCGCCGACACGATCGCCGTGGTCACCGACGGGGTCATGACGGCCACCCCGCCCAGGGACAGCCTGGTGCGGCTGCAGACCCCGCAGGGCTTCCGGCTGTCGCTGATCAGGCGGGCGCACGAGCTGGCGGCCGCCGACCCTGGGTTCGGCGACCTGCCCGCGACCGACGACTGCGGGATCGTGCTGCGCTACCTGCCCGACGTCCGCGTGCACATCGTGCCGGGCAGCGAGCGCAACCTGAAGATCACCTTCCCGCGGGACCTCGCCGTCGCGGAGGCACTGCACCACGACGCGCCCGCCGGCTCGTCCCGGCCGTGACGGGCGGCCGCTCCGCTCGTGACGGCCGGCCGGGCCGGGCGCGCCCGGGCCCGGCGCGGCCGGGCAGCAGGCGGCGCGGGCTGGTGAGGAACCCGGTCCCCCAGCAGACGTGCATGGTGATCAGGGCCGCGGGCAGCCGGGCGAGCGCGCGGCCGGGCAGCTTCCTGGCGGCCACCCCGGTCACCCCCAGGAGCCCGGCCAGGTAGGCGGCCGGCACCACGAACCCCGTCATCAGCCAGGCCAGGCCCGGCCCGCCCGGTCCCGGGCCGCCGGCCGGCCCGGCGAGCGCCGCGGCCAGGCCGGCCGTCCCCGCCGCCAGCCCGCCCGCCATGGCCAGCACAGCGGCGGGCGGCGCCAGGTACCTGAGGTTGACCGTGCCCGGGTGCTCCCGGCTGACCACGCGCCGCCAGCGGCCGTAATTGAAGTACTGCACGGCCAGGGCGCGCACCGAGCCGCGCGGCCGGTAGGTCACCTTGAGCCGGGGCTCGAACCAGATCAGCCCGCCCGCCTGGCGGATCCGGTGGTTCATCTCCCAGTCCTCGGCGCGCTGGTAGCCCTCGTCGTACCCGCCCACCCGCTCCAGCGCCACCCGGCGGTACACGCCGAGGTAGACGGTGTCCGCCGGCCCGGTCTGCCCCCCGGTGTGGAACGCGGCGCGGCCGACCCCGGTCGGCGAGGTCATGGCCCAGGCCACGGCCTGCTCGAACGGCGTCACGCCTTCGGCTGCCATGACCCCCCCGACGTCGTCCGCGCCGGTGTCCGCCAGCGTCTGCACCGCCAGCCTCAGGTACCCGGGCGGGATGAGCGCGTGCCCGTCCACGCGGGCCACGATCGGGAACCGGGACGCCTTGATGGCCGCGTTGTTGGCCGCCGGGATCCGCCCGCTGGGATTGTCCACCACGGTGACCCGGGAGTCGGCCGCGGCCAGCTCCCTGGCGATCCGCGCGGTCGCGTCGCCGGACGGGCCGACCGCGAGCACCACCTCGATGCCCGCCGGGTAGTCCTGGGCGAGCACACGCCGGACGGCCTCGGCCAGATGCCGCTCCTCGTTGCGCACCGGCATGATCACGGAGACCGGGGTGCCGATGGAAAGGGCGACTTGTGACAGATTGTCACTTGTTAGTGACACGTTGTTCATAACTGACGTACGGTACTCCGCTACCGTCAGTCGTTTCATAAATACGCATGGTAATTTCCATGCGGTTAGCCTGGCACTTCACCCTGGCTCAGCCCGGCGGGCCCGCGGCACGCCCCAGAGCGCGCGGCCCGGCCGCTCCCGGTGCCGGAGACCTCAGAGCGCGACGTCCTCCAGCATCTCGGTGACCAGCGCGGCGATCGGCGACCGCTCCGAGCGCACCAGCGTCACGTGCGCGAACAGCGGATGGCCCTTGAGCTTCTCGATCACCGCGACCACGCCGTCGTGCCTGCCCACCCGCAGGTTGTCCCGCTGCGCGACGTCATGGGTGAGCACCACCCGGGACCCGGACCCGATCCGGGACAAGACCGTGAGCAGCACGCCGCGCTCCAGCGACTGGGCCTCGTCCACGATCACGAACGAGTCGTGCAGCGACCGGCCCCTGATGTGAGTCAGCGGCAGCACCTCGAACATGTCCCGGCCCAGCACCTCGTCGATCACGTCCTGGGAGGTGACCGAGGACAGCGTGTCGTAGACGGCCTGGGCCCACGGGTTCATCTTGTCAGCCTCGGAACCGGGCAGGTAGCCAAGCTCCTGCCCGCCCACCGCGTACAGCGGGCGGAACACCACGACCTTGCGGTGCTGGCGCCGGTCCATCACCGCTTCGAGGCCGGCGCACAGCGCCAGCGCCGACTTGCCCGTCCCGGCCCGGCCGCCCAGCGACACGATGCCGATCTCGGAGTCGAGCAGCAGCTCGAGCGCGACCCGCTGCTCGGCGCTCCGGCCGCGCAGCCCGAACGCCTCCCGGTCACCACGGACCAGGCGCACCGACTTGTCCGGCAGCACCCGGCCGAGCGCGCTGCCGCCGCCGACCCCCGCCGCGGTCAGCACCAGGCCCGTGTGGCACGGCAGGTCCCGGGCGGCCGGGCAGTCGAGCGAGCCGGACTCGTACAGCTCCTCGATGTCGGCGGTGGTCACCGCCAGCTCGGCCATGCCGGTCCACCCGGAGTCGGCCGGGATCTCGGCCCGGTACTCCTCGGCGGTCAGCCCGAGCGAGGCGGCCTTGACCCGCAGCGGCAGGTCCTTGCTGACCAGCACGACCTGCTCGCCCTCGGCGGCCAGGCTGCGGGCGACGGAGAGGATCCGGGTGTCGTTGTCGCCGAGCCGGAAACCCGGCGGGAGCACCTGCGGGTCGCTGTGGTTCAGCTCGACCCGTACGGTGCCGCCGCTATCCGTGATCGGCAGGTCATCATCGAGGCGGCCATAGGAGGTCCGCAGGTCGTCCAGGTACCGGAGCGCATGGCGGGCGAAGAACCCCAGTTCTGGATGATGACGCTTGGCCTCCAGCTCGGTGATTACCACGATGGGCAGGACGACGCGGTGCTCCGCGAACCTGCCGATGGCGCCCGGATCAGCGAGCAGCACGCTGGTGTCCAGGACGTAGGTCCGCCGCCGCGAGCCGGGTGCGCCCGCGTGGTCGGTGTCGGAGCCGGATGTGCTTTGCCGCGCGACCGGGCCGGCCCGCGAAAGGCCGGTCGCCGGCCCTTCGCTCGTCTCGCCTGCGTACCAGGACAACAAGCTCGAGGATGTCGAGGGCCTTCCCGGCGGGCGGCTACGCACCGCCCATCCAGTTCCGACGGTACAGTCCGGGATCAATTCCCGGAAGTACCCATCTGCCACGCCACGGCGCGGCCGGCCGTCCTGCCCGATATGCCCCAACCTGGCCGTCCCCGGCCCCGCGCACCGCTCAGGCACCGAACCGGCGGTGCCGCGCGGCGTAGGAGCGCAGCGCCCGGAGGAAGTCCACCCGGCGGAAGGCCGGCCAGTAGGCGTCGCAGAAGTAGAACTCCGAGTGGACGCTCTGCCACAGCAGGAAGCCGCCCAGCCGCTGTTCCCCCGAGGTGCGGATCACCAGGTCGGGGTCGGGCTGGCCGGCCGTGTACAGGTGATCGGCGATGTGCTCCACATCCAGGATCTCGGCGAGTTCCTCGATGCTGGTGCCCTTGGTGGCGTGGTCCTGCAGCAGCGACCGCACCGCGTCGGCGATCTCCCTGCGGCCCCCGTAACCGACCGCCACGTTGACCAGCAGCCCCGGGTTGTGCGCGGTGGCCTCGGCCGCGTCCTTGAGCACCTGCGCGGTGTCCACCGGGAGCAGGTCGAGGGCGCCGACCGGCTTGACATGCCAGCCCTGGGCCACCAGTTCCCGCACGGTGCTCTCGATGATCCGGAGCAGCGCCACCACCTCATCGCCGGACCGGGACAGGTTGTCGGTGGACAGCAGCCACAGGGTGACCACCTCGACCCCGGCCTGGCGGCACCAGCCGAGCAGCTCGAAGATGTGGTCGGCGCCCTTCTGGTGGCCGTGGCTGATGTCGGACAGGCCGGCCAGCCGCGCCCACCGCCGGTTGCCGTCGAGGATCACCCCCACGTGCCGGGGAATCGAGTGCACGGAGAGCGACGCTTCCAGCCTGCGCTCGTAGAGCTTGTAGGCGAGTTCGCGCAGTCCCATCTGCACCCCTTCTGCGCTCATGCCGGAGGACGGTTGAGGCTGGTGAGAGTGCTACCAACATACGTTAACCCCGCCCCGGCGCGATGGGCGTCCGGGACGGGGCCAACATTTAACAAGGGTTCAGCCGATGGACTTGACGATGGCTTCGTCGAGGCCGGGGAACGAGGCGAGGTACTCCCGGCGCTCCCGCTTCATCCGGTCCACCATGGCCTCGTACTCGGCGGTGCGGCCCTGCCTGGCGTACAGCCGCCGCGGCTGGAGGATCTCCGGGTCGTCCACGCCGGGGACCGACTCGGCGATCTCGTAGCCGAAGTCGGGGTCGCCGGCCCACTCGATGGTGTCTTCCACGATGGCCTGCACGATCGCGGAGGAGATCGGGATCGTGACCTTCTTCGACCCTTCGTGGTCGTCGCCGCCGCCGACCCGCCCGGTGTTGAGCACGAACACCTTCAGCTCATGGCTGTCGAGCAGTTCCAGCATCCGGTTGCCCATGTCGGCCATGGCGCGGGGGAAGAACGGGTTGGTGCCGGGCACCCGCAGGAACTTGCCTTCCTCGTCCTTGCCGCCGGCCGAGGTGCCCGTGGTCTCGCCGAGCATGAAGTACGCCGCCGCCTGGGCCCGGTCGAGCCGGGCCACGCCCGGCACGATGTTCTCGTTCCTGTTCAGGATGAGCAGGAACTCCGCGAGCGGGATGTCGTCCGACGGCCACGGGTCCACGTAGGAGAACGGCCAGGTGGTACGGCCATTCTTGGTGTGGGAGGTGTCGAAGAAATCGACCTTCCCCAGCGCGTCCACCGACACGTTCTCCAGGTAGGCGTCGGGCTTGGTGGTCGCGTTGTAGATGGCCGGCTCGTACCGCGGGTCCAGGCCGAACGTCTTGGCGAAGCAGCCGTTCTCCGTCGCGTATACCTTGCCGCCCGGCATGAGGGCGATGAAGTCGTCCTGGGCGGGCTTGCTGCCCAGCTGGGTCGTGAAGGTGGTCGTCGTCTTGCCGGTGCCGGACAGGCCGACGATGAGCACGCCCCGGGGGCGGCCGCCGACCGGGATGGCCTTGCAGCCCGCGTGCAGCGACAGGCCGCCGCGGTTGTAGACGATGTTGTTCCACATCCGCAGGCCGCCCTTCTTCGACTCACCGAAGTAGTCGGAGTTGAGCACCCGGGTGATGTTGCTGTTCAGGTCGACGGCGATGACGCGGTCGTTCGGGTAGCCGGGCGCGGGCAGGTTCGGGGTGTAGATGACCGTCGTGTCGGGGTCCCAGGTGCCGGGGTCGTAGCCCTCGCCCGCCGGGTAGTAGAGCTGCTTCTGCATGCCGGCCACGTTGGCGTTGGCCGCCTCCATGACCAGCCGGGCGCGCGTGCGGAACTGCGCGTCCGACCCGATGTAACCGTCCACGACGACCATGTGGGCGCCGGCGATGTAGGCATCCTGCTCCGCGGCGATGCGGTCATATTCGGCCCGGGGAATCGTCTGCTTGGTCGCATTGGTCGAGTCTTCGACGATGAACGTTGACCGGGCGCTGCGCGAGTCCACGCGCGCCCGCACGTTCACATTGCCAAACTCGGTGACCGAAGCGTTCGGCATTTTCTCCGTTAGCTCACGAAGCCGTTCCGCGGTTGGATTCCATTCCACGGATGCCGCGTTCACTTGCTGCCCCACAGTTCTCCTCCTCTTGGGCGCCGGCCCGTGCCCGGTCCGGGGGTCCTGCCCGCCGCCGGGCACGCTCGCGTGCGCCCTACGCTGCGAGATTTGGGGAGTGTACCCCGGCAGGGCCAACCGAATGCAGGCCGGGTGCCTGTTATGGCGGGGCAGCCATCGGGACAGGCCGGCGGGGCGGAGGAAGCGATGCGCGCGGTAACCGGGTTACCCCGGCCCGTGCCGGTGGTATCGGGCGCGGAAAGCCGTCGCTAGGCGCCTCTGAAATGAGCGCAAACGGCTACCGGAGAGCGCACCGACGGCGCATTCCGCGACGTTTGGTTTAGACCTATGGTTTAAACCGCTCGCGGTAATTCACCGCTGGTCACGAGCGCGGCCCCTCGGCGCGAACCTGCTCGACCTGACGCAGTGCGTCGCGCAGCGCGCCGAGCCAGGCGTCCTCGTGCTCCCCGACCAGGCGGACGCACCAGGCGAGCGCGTCACTACGGCTGCGGGCCACGCCGGCCTCGACGAGAGTGTCAAGCACCCGGCGCTCGGCCTGGCGCAGCCGGGTCATCACCGGGACCGAAAGTGTGGTGAACATCACTTTCCGGCCCTCGCTCACCGCGCCCCAGGACACCTTGCGGCCGAACCTGTGCTCCGCCTCGCGGGCGATCCCGATCCGGGTCTCCCTGGTCTCCTCGCGGAACCTCCGGCTCCGCCCCGCCGCGATAGCGTCCTCCTCGGCCTCGCCGCCCTCGCCGCCCCCGGTGCCCGGCTCCTGTTCCCCCGCCTTCACCGGAGGCAGCTCACCAAGGACGGTGATCTCCTCGCGATCCACGATCACCGCAGGCTCGCCCGTGAACCAGCCATCGGGAAGCCGCCCGAGGAACCACCCGCGGATCTGTCCAGCCACGTCTGCCGCTGCATTCTCTTGCCCGGTACTCATGTAATTATGATTACACGTGTTCAAGGACGGGGCAATTTCCAGCTCCCATGCGAGCGTGCGGCCCTCGGCTGATGCTCATCTCACGCATGCAGCCAGGCGGCAACCGGCGGAAGGCGGAGATTCGAGAGCAGGCTCAGACCGAGGTAGCGGCGGCCTGAGCCGCGACCGCCGGTGACACGTCCACGGCACCGGCGAACTCGTTGCCCAGGTCCACGGGAACGACCTCGACGTTCATGCCCGGCTGCGGAGCCTGGATCATCTTGCCGTCGCCGAGGTAGATGGCCACGTGCGAGATGTAGCCGGGCGCGGTCGGGTCGGTGTGGTAGAAGAGCAGGTCACCGGGTGCGAGCTGACCGACAGGCACGGACGGCCCGGTGCGTGCCTGGTCCGCGGCCACCCGCGGCATGACGACCCCGGCCTGGGCGAACGACCACTTGACCAGCCCGGAGCAGTCGAACGAGGTCGGGCCGGCCGCGCCCCATATGTAGGGCATGCCGAGCCGGCTCACCGCCGCGACCAGCATGGCGTGGATCACGGCCGCGGAGGCCAGGCCTCCGGTGGCCGGCTGCACCGAGCCTGTCGGCGCGGTGGCGGTCATCGTGCTCCCGCTGACCTGGACGACAAGCTGGTCAACCTCGGTCGTGCGGGGCAGCGCCTTCTTGATCCGGTGGGTCAGCTTGGTGAGCTTGGTGCTGGGCGCGCTGATCACGATGGCGTTGCGCACCGGGAAGCCGAGCGAGCGCGCCGCCCGGTCGGTGATCACCGCATCGACGCCGCCGATGCCGACCGTGCCGAACTTGGCGACGCGCATCGTCTGCACGCTGCGGCCGGCCACCGTGACCGTCGTCCCGGCAGGCAGCTTGTCGTGCTTGCCCATCTCATAGGACAGGCCAAGGCCGCCGCCTTCGACGCTGCGCCAGAACGCGGTGTCCTTCGCGGTCGGCTTGGCGGCGAACCGGCGGAAGCTCGACGGGTTCACGCCAAGAATCGCGGCGAACCTGCCGTTCACCCGCACCCGGGCCGCGTCCACGGCCTCGACCGCGCGCACGCCGGGCAGGGCACGGACCTTGCGCACCGCCGCGGCCGGGAGCGTGGTCGCCGACACCGCGACGATGTCGACCGGCAGCACGTGCTTCAGCGGGGCCACGTGGACATCGGTGCTGATGGCCGGGGCAGTGGCGGCCGGCAGCAGCGCGGGTGGCGTGGGCCCGAGCAGCCAGGGCCCCGCCGTACTCGCCTGGCCGGGGCCCGGGCTGGTGCTGTGGACGCTGGCGGAGGCCATGCCTGGCCAGCCGGCCGCGGCCACCATCAGCGCGGTGACAGCCCCGAGCGCGGGCGCGGGCAGCCGCCGCGCGCGGCGCCGGGAGCGCGGGTGCTGCTGCGCCGGGGTCTCCCCAGTGGGGCGGCTCCTGCCCAACTCCACGCGCGTCACCATCCTCATCGCTGCTCGGCGGTCATACCCCATCTAATGCGCTCAGGAATTCCCACTATTCCAGTGAGCTACTCGTCCTGCCAGGGCCAAAGGCCTCAAGTTCTTCTCCAGCCCAGGTCACGGCCGGGTATCCCAGGGCCTCCCGCAGTTCCATGGGATCAGTGAGAGGCGTACGGCAGGTGAAATTCCGGCAGACGTAGACCGCCGGGGAGCCATCAACCGGGTGGCGCCCGCCGAGCAGCGGCACCGCGGCCGCGGCCGCGCCCGCCGGGCCGTCGTCACCGAGCGCCAGCACCGCTCCGGGCGGCGCCATGAGCAGCGCGCCACGGTGCAGCACCGCGGTGCGCGGGTCGGCGGCCACCCCGGCGACCGCGATCTCGGCGGGCCCGGCCAGCACCGCCTCCGCGACCGCGAGGCCGGCCCCGGCCGCGCGCGGGAAGCGTGCCGCGATCGGCGCGAGCACGCCGAGCGCCGCCACGGCCGCCTCCCGGTGCCTGGCCGAGCCGGTCAGCGCCGCGTAACTCAGCAGCGCACCGGCGGCCGCGAAGGTGCCGGACGGGCTGGGCCCGTCGGCGGGATCGGCTGGCCGGTAGAGCAGCCGCTCGCCGTCGTCGGCGGTGTCGTAGAAGCCGCCGTGGCCGTCGCCGAAGCGGGCCAGCGCCGTCTCCAGGAGTTCCCCGGCGAGCGTCACCCAGCGGCCCTGCCCGGTCACCCCGGACAGGGCCAGCAGCCCGTCGGCCAGGCAGGCGTAGTCCTCGAGCACCCCGGCGCCCGGGCCCGCCCGGCCTTCCCGCGAGGTCCTGCGCAGCCGCCCGTCCACCAGGTGCACGGTGGTGAGCAGGTCCGCCGCCGCCACCGCCGCGGTCACGAACCCCGGCTCGCGCAGCAGCAGCCCGCACTCGGCGAGGGCGGCGATCGCGAGCCCGTTCCAGGCCGTGACCACCTTGTCGTCCCGGCCCGGGCGCACCCGGTTGCCCCGGGCGGCCAGCAGCGCGGCGCTGACCCGGCCGAACCGCTCCGCGTCGCCGGGGTCCGAGCGGCGCTGCAGCACCGAGCGGCCCCGCTCGAACGTGCCGGCCGCCGTCACGCCGAAGGCGTCCGCCGCGTACCCGGCATCGTCGGGCCCCAGCGCTTCGCGCAGCTCGCCCGGCGTCCAGGTGTAGAAGAGCCCTTCCTCGCCGTCGCTGTCGGCGTCCAGCGCGGACGCCAGCCCGCCCTCGCCGGTGCGCAGCTCGCGGACCATCCAGGCGCAGGTCTCCAGGGCCACGCGGCGGGCCAGCGGGTCGCCGGTGCGCCGCCACCAGTGCGCGTACGCCCGCGCCAGCAGGGCGTTGTCGTAGAGCATCTTCTCGAAGTGCGGCACCACCCAGCCTGCGTCCACGCTGTACCTGGCGAACCCCCCGCCGAGCTGGTCGTACATGCCGCCCCTGGCCATCGCGGCCATGGTGCCGGCGGTCATCTCAAGGGCCCGCTCACCGCCGGGCGCGCCGGGCCGCTCGGACTGCCTGAGCAGGAACTCGCACAGCATCGACGGCGGGAACTTGGGCGCACCGCCGAACCCGCCGCGCTGCGCGTCGTAGTCGCGCGCCAGGGTGAGCACCGCCTGGTCGCAGACGGCCGCCAGCCCGGGCGCATCCGGGCCGCCCTGCCAGGGCCCGGCCTGCTCCGCCAGCGCGGCGGCGATCCGGCCGGCCTGGCCGGTGACCCCGTCCCTGTCCTCCCGCCAGGCCTTGGCGACGCCGAGCACGAGGCGCTGGAACGCCTCGCGCGGATAGTAGGTGCCGCAGTAGAACGGCTCGCCGTCCGGGGTCATGAACACGGTCATTGGCCAGCCGCCCTGGCCGGTCATGGCCTGGGTCGCGGTCATGTACACCGCGTCCACGTCGGGCCGTTCCTCCCGGTCCACCTTGATGGCCACGAGGCTGTCGTTGACCAGCGCCGCGGTCGGCGGATCCTCGAACGACTCGTGCGCCATCACGTGGCACCAGTGGCAGGCCGAATAGCCGACCGACAGCATCACTGGCACGTCCCGGTCGCGGGCCGCCGCGAACGCCTCGGGCGACCATGGCCACCAGTCCACCGGGTTGCCCGCGTGCTGTAGGAGATACGGGCTCGTCGCGTTCCTCAGCCGCTCTGCCATGCCCCCATCTTCGCCCCCGCCGCCCCCAGGTTTGCCGCCGGCGGCGCCCGGCGGTCCATGCCCGCCCGGTCTGCGGTCGTGATCATGACTTTGGTGGGCCTATAGCGCCACCTAAGTCATGATCACGAGCGGGTGAGGGTGGGGTGAGGTGCCCGGCGGGCGCGCGGGGAGGGCGAGGCGGCGCGGGGGGGCGCGGGCGGGCGCGGGGGCGGCGTGCCGAAACGGGCGGGCGCCGGCGGGCGCGGGAGCGGGGGCGCGCCGGGAAGTTGCGTTCGGCGGCTAAATGAATATGATTTCCAGTATCATTTTCAGTTGACATGAGCCGCCGGCATCTCCGACACGGGCGCCGGCCTCTCACCGGCGAAGGGACGGGCTATGGGCACCGGGCGGGCACGGCGGGGCACCTGGGCGGTTACCGTCGCCGGGCTGGCGGTGCTGGCGCTCGGGACCAGCGCGTGCACGGGCAACGTGACCGGGGACGCCACGGCCGGGCCGGGCGGCTCGCGGGTGATCGGCGTGGTCGCGGCGGAGAACTTCTGGGGCAGCCTGGTGAGCCAGCTCGGCGGCACCCACGTGCGGGTGCTCAGCGTCGTCAGCGACCCGAACGCCGATCCGCACGACTACGAGACCTCGGCCCGGGACGCCCGCGCGGTCGCCGCGGCGCGCTACGTGATCCTGAACGGCGCCGGCTACGACGGCTGGATGGCCAAGCTGCTCGCCGCCAGCCCCGAGCCCGGGCGCCGGGTCTATGACATCGCCGCCACGCTGGGCAAGCGGCCTGGCGACAACCCGCACCTGTGGTACGACCCGGCGTACGTGACCAGGGCCTGCGACCATATCGAGGCCGACCTGAAGGCGCTCGACCCCAGGGACGCCGGCTACTTCACCGCCCGCCGGGCCGCCGTCACCGCCGCCTTCGCCGGGATCCGCGCGCGGCTGGCCCAGATCCGCCGGGAGGACGCGGGCCGGCCGGTGGCCTCCACCGAGAGCATCTTCGCCTACCTCGCCGGCTACCTCGGCCTGAGGGTGATCAGCCCGCCGGCCTTCATGAACGCCGTGGCCGAGGGTAACGACCCGCCGGTGGCCAGCGTTGTCGAGTTCGAGCGCCAGCTAGCCGCCGGGCAGGCCCGTGTGCTGGTCTACAACAAGCAGACCGCGACCGCGCTGACCACCAGCGTCCGCGGCATCGCCGCCGACCATCACGTCCCGGTCGTGGGCGTGACCGAGACCATCCAGCCGCCCGGGGAGAGCTTCGAGCAGTGGTTCGGCGCCGAGCTTGCCGCCCTGGCCCGGGCGCTGAACGGAGGAGCCCGATGACGAGCACCGCCGCGGCCGGCCCCCCGGCGCCCGCGGCCGCCGGGGCGCTGGCGGTGCCCGGGGCGCGGGCCGCCGCGGGCCCGGTCATCGAGGCCACCGGGCTGGCGTCCGGGTACCACGGGCGGACGGTCTGGTCCGGGGCCGACTTCAGCATCGGCGCCGGGGAGTTCCTCACCGTGCTCGGGCCCAACGGCGCGGGCAAGTCCACGCTGTTGCGCATGGTGCTTGGCCTGCTCCGGCCCGCCCAGGGCACGCTGCGCGTGTTCGGCGGCCCGCCCCAGCGCGGCAACCCCGCGATCGGGTATGTGCCGCAGCGCCGCGCGCTGGACTCCGATCTCGGTATCCGGGCTGCCGACCTGGTGGGTCTCGGCGTGGACGGACATCGCTGGGGCATGGCCGTATCTCCGCGAAAGCAGCGGGAGAAGGCGCAAGACGTGACGCGCGCGCTGGCCTCGGTCGGGGCGGCGCACCTGGGCGGCCGCGCCGCCGGCCGCCTGTCCGGCGGTGAGCAGCAGCGCCTGCAGCTCGCCCAGGCGCTGGTGGCCAGGCCGCGGCTGCTGCTGCTCGACGAGCCGCTGGCCAGCCTGGACCTGCGCAGCCAGCAGGAGGTCAGCCAGCTCGTCGCGGACCTGCGCGCCGAGTACGGCTTCACCGTCGTGCTGGTGACCCACGACATCAACCCGGTGCTCGGGGTGACCGACCGGGTGATGTACGTGGCGGGCGGCGGGGTCAGCGTCGGCCCGCCCGACGAAGTGATCACCAGCGCCAGCCTGTCCCGGCTGTACCAGGCCGAGGTCGAGGTGCTCACCGACTCCCGTGGCCGGGTCTTCGTGGTGGGCCTGGAGGCCGAGACCGCCCATCCGCACTCGCCCCGCGGGCCGCGGCCATGACCGCCGCGCTGGCCAGCCAGGGCTACGTGTTCCTGTCCGGCCCGAGCTGGAACCTGCTGGCGGACGTGCAGAACATGCTCGGCTTCGCGTTCATGCGCAACGCGTTCGCCGCGGCCACCGCGTCCGCCGTGGTGGCCGGGCTGATCGGGTACTTCGTCGTGCTGCGCGCCTCGAGTTTCGCCGCGCACGCGATCTCGCACATCGGGTTCGCCGGCGCCGCCGGGGCGGTGCTGCTCGGCATCAACCCGGTGCTCGGGGTCGGCGCGCTCAGCCTGGCCGCCAGCGTCGGCATGGGCCTCCTCGGCCGCCGGCTGCGCGGCCGTGACGTGGTGATCGGCCTGGTGATGGCCGCCTCGCTGGGGCTCGGCTACCTGTTCATCAGCCTGTACACCGGCAACGCCACCGACGCCTACGCGGTGCTGTTCGGGCAGATCTTCGGCATCACCGCGGGCGCGGTGCGGATCACGGTGCTGACCAGCGTGCTGGTCCTGGCCCTGCTGGCGGCGATGTACCGGCCGCTGCTGTTCGCCTCGCTGGACGAGGAGGTCGCGGAGGCACGGGGGATCCGGGTCGGTGCCGTGGGGCTGGGATTCATGGTGCTGCTCGCGCTCGCGGTCACCGAGGCGGTGCAGGTTTCCGGGGTGCTGCTCATCTTCGCGCTGCTGGTGGCGCCCGGCGCCATCGCCGGGCGGGTGTTCCGGCGCCCGGCCGCCGCCCTCGCCCTGTCCGCGGGCCTCGCCGTGCTCATCACCTGGGCCTCGCTGGCGCTGGCCTTCTACACCCCGTACCCGGTCAGCTTCTACGTGACCAGCCTGGCCTTCGTGGCGTACCTGGGGGTGCGCGCGGCGGGCCGCGGCTCCGCGGCCGCCCGGCGGCTGGCCGCGTCGCTGCGCCCCGCGCGTGACACCGCGGCCGAGGCCCGCCCGGCTGCTACGGTGCGGATGTGACCACTCCCGCCACGCCCGCGTGGGGCCGGGGGACCCGGGTGCGCGGTACCCGGCAGGCCGGGGCACTCGCGGCCGTGCTCGGCAGCCTGACCGGCTTCAACAGCGCCCAGCAGATCCACGCGGAGCTGCGCCGCCGGGGCGAGCGCGTCGGGCTGACCACCGTCTACCGGCACCTGCAGGTGCTCAGCGAGGACGGCCAGCTCGACACGATCAGGGACGCGGGCGGGGAGACCCTGTACCGGCGCTGCCGCAGCGAGGCCCATCACCACCACCTGATCTGCCGCCAGTGCGGGACCAGCGTCGAGGTGGAGGGGCGCGTGGTGGAGCAGTGGGCGGAGAAGGTGGCCGCCGAGGCCGGGTTCAGCGCCATGGACCACACCGTGGAGCTGTCCGCGGCTAGCCGGTCGCAGCCAGCGGGCCGCGGCTAGCCGGTCGCAGCCAGCGGGCCGCGGCTAGCCGGTCGCAGCCAGCGGGCCGCGGCTAGCCGGTCGCAGCCAGCGGGCCGCGGCTAGCGGGCCGCGCGGGCGGCTAGTCGCCGGTGACGCCGTCGATGCGCTCGCGGAGCAGGTCGGCGTGGCCGTTGTGGCGGGCGTACTCCTCGATCATGTGCACGTAGATCCAGCGCAGGTTGCGCACCCGCTCGGGGTGGTCACCGTGGCTGGGCACCACATGGCCCAGGTCCAGGTCCCGGACCGCGTCCCGGGCCAGGCCGACCTCTTCCCAGAACGCCGCCAGGACGGCGGGGGCCCCGGCCGTGTCGAGTTCGTCGAAGTCGGCGTTCAGGTTGTCCTCGGTGAAGTAGCGGAACGACATGTCCTGGTCGGTGCCGTGCACGCGGAACCACCAGCGTTCCACGTCGGTCATGTGCCGGACCAGGCCGAGCAGTGTCAGCCCGGACGGCGGCACGGCACGCTCCTTGAGCTGCTCCGCGGTCAGGCCGGAGCACTTGAGCAGCAGCGTCTCGCGCTGGTAGCCGAGCCAGGTCTCGAGCGATTCCCGTTCGCCGCTGACCAGCGGCGGCTCGCTGCGGTTCACTTCCGGTGCGGTCCATGTCATCGGGCCATCGTCCGCCCCGCGGGCCCGGCCCGCAACGGCATTCCCGGTGCCGGGCGGCGGGCGGTCCGCCCGGCACCGGGAAGCGTGGCCCCTCGCTACACCGGCTCGGCCACCTTGCGGGGCGCCACCTCCGGCCGCTGCCCGGGCTGCCCGGAGTCCTCCCTGATGCCGTAGCGCGAGTAGAACCGCCGCAGCGGCCGTGGCGCCCACCAGGTGGCCGGCCCGAGCAGCCGCATGGTGGCCGGGACGAGCAGCACCCGGATGATCGTGGCGTCCACCACCAGGGCGATGATCATGCCGACGCCCATCAGCTTGATGAACGTGATCCCGGACGCGGAGAACGCGCCGACCACGATCACCAGCAGCAGGGCCAGGCTGGTGATGATCCCGCCGGTGCGCTGCAGGCCGCTGGCCACCGACGCGGTGTTGTCGCCGGTCAGGTCGTAGCGCTCCCGGATCCGGGACAGCAGGAACACCTCGTAGTCCATGGACAGGCCGAAGATGATGGCCAGCATCAGGATCGGCATGGTCGGGTCGATGGTGCCGGTGGGCGTGAAGTGCAGCAGCCCGGACAGGTGGCCCTCCTGGAAGATCCACACCACCGCGCCGAACGTGGCCGTCAGCGACAGCACGTTCATCACGATGGCCTTGACCGGCAGCACCACCGAGCCGAACGCGAGGAAGAGCAGCACGAAGGTGGTGACCGCGACCATCAGCGCCATCCACGGCAGGGTGGCGCCGAGGCTGCCCAGTTCGTCCACCAGTTCCGCGGTGGCGCCGCCCACGTAGACGTGCGCGCCGGCCGGCGCCGGAACGGCCCGCACCTGGGCCACGAGTGCCCGCGCGGCCGACGACTCGGCGTTGGCGGTGAACCGCAGGTCCACCTTGGCCACGTCGCCCGCCACGCCGGTGACCTGGGCGGCGACGATCCCGGGAACCTGGCCGAGGCGGGCGGTGTAGCCCGCCAGCGCGGCCCGCTGCGCCGGCGCGCTGGCCGGGCCGCCGAACCTGACGACGGCCTCGATCGGCGTGGTCGCGTTGACCGGGAAGTCGCGGGCCAGCGCCTCCGCCACCACGCGCGGCGCGGAACCGGACGGGAGCGCGCGCGCGTCCGTGCCGCCCCAGGTGATCGAGCGGAACGGCGAGCCCAGCGCGAGCAGCGCGATGACGAGGACCGCGATGTAGGCGAGCGGGCGGCGCATCACGCTGCGGGCGATGCGGTACCAGGCACCGGCCGAGTCGGCCGTGCTAGCCCTGACCCCGCCACCCCGCCCAAGGGCGGCGCGGCGCACCGACCGGCGGATGCGCAGCGCGTTCACCCGCGGGCCGAGCACCGCGAGCAGCGCGGGCATGATCGTGAGCGCGGCGAGCATGTCGACCAGGACGGTGGCCACGCCCCCGTAGCCCATGGAGCGCAGGAACATCTCGGGGAACAGCATCAGGCTGGCCAGCGCGAGCGCGACCGTGACACCGGACACCGCGACCGTCCGCCCGGCCGTGGCGACGGTCCTGGCCAGCGCCGCCTCGGTGGTCGGCTGAACGGACAGCTCGTCACGGAACCTGGCCACCATGAACAGCCCGTAGTCGATGGCCAGGCCCAGGCCGAGGATCGTGGTGATGTTGATCGAGTAGACGGACACGTTGGTGACCAGCGTGAGCAGCCGCAGCGCGGTGAACGAGCCGAGGATCGCGGCGCCGCCGATGGCCAGCGGCAGGCTGGCGGCCGCCAGGCTGCCGAAGATCACCAGCATCAGGAGCAGCAGGACCGGCATGGACAGCCCCTCGGCCCGGCCGATGTCGGACTTGACCTGGCTGTTGATGGTCCGCTCCGTGGGGATCTGCCCGCCGGTCACCTCGGTCAGCCCCGGCGCGGCCAGCTTGCCGCTGATCGCCTCGTAGGTCTTGACCTGGGCGGCGTCGTCGGCACCGGCCAGGCGCAGCACGGCGTAGGTCTCGTGGCCGCCGGCGCCGACGAACTGCGCCGAGCCCGAGCTCCAGTAACTGACCGCGGACAGCACCTTGTCGTGCGGCAACGCGGCCAGCGTGCCGGTGACCGCCCGCCGGTAAGCGGGATCGCGCACGGTCATGGTGGCGCTGCGGTACAGCACCACGACGTCCGCGGTGTCCCGGCCGAACGCCTTCATGGCGAGGCTGCTGGCCTGCTCGCTCTGGCTGCCGGGGGCGGTGAACCCGCCGCCGGACTGTAGCGAGGAGAACACGCCGGTCCCCCAGACCGCGGCACCGATCACGGCGACCACGGCGGCCAGGAGCACCAGCCGCCGGCGGCGATAGATGAAACGTCCCCAAGCCTCGAACACCGGGTACCTCCGCGGCTAGACTGTTACCTATTGTTCACCTTGGTGAACGGTGTAAACTGAGAACAATGTTAACCTCGCATACAGCGTTCAGATTTGTCAAACGTGTTAAGCGTTTTCTCAGGTTCAAGGGAGGACGGCGTGGTACAGGCACCGAGCCGGCGTGACCGCGTCCGCGCCGCCACCATCGAGGAGATCAAGGGCACGGCCCGGCAACTGCTGGTGGACGAGGGGCCGGACGCGGTCTCGCTGCGGGCCATCGGCCGCGCCATGGGGATGACCGCCCCCGCCCTCTACCGCTACTTCGGCAGCCGCGAGGACCTGCTCCAGCACGTGTGCGGGGACATGTTCACCGAGATCGCCGCCGACATCCACGCCGCGATCGGCCGCGCCGCCCAGGCCAGCGGCGGGGACATGACCACGAAGATGATCGCCGCCTGCCAGGCGTTCCGCGGCTGGGCGCTGGCCCACCCGCCGGAGTTCGGCCTGCTGTTCGGCACCCCGCTGCCCGGGCTCGAGGCACGGCACGACGGCCCCGGGGCCGCCGACGTGGTGGCCGAGTGCGCGGCCCAGTTCAGCCTCGAGTTCCTCACGCTGTTCTTCGAGCTGTGGCGCAAGCACCCGTTCCCGGTGCCCGCCGACTCCGAGATCGACCCGGGGCTGCTGGCCCAGCTCATCCGGTACCGCGACGCGCTCGGCGCCGACCTGCCGGCCGGGGCGGTGCTCACCTTCCTGCGCTGCTGGGTGCGGCTGTACGGCATGGTGAGCCTGGAGGTGTTCGGTCACCTGCACTTCGCGCTGGACGACGCGTCCGCGCTGTTCGACTACACCCTGGCCGAGCTGGCCGGGCTCGTCGGACTGGAGTACCGGGCTACCCGTGGCCCAGCACCGGGTGGGGGGCGTAGCGCTCCTCCAGCCGGCCCATCTCGTCCCCGGTGAGCTCCAGCTTCACCGCCGCGAGCGCGTCGTCCACGTGGCCGGCCCTCGTGGTGCCGACGATGGGGGCGGTCACCCCGGGCCGGTGCAGCAGCCAGGCCAGCGCGACCTGGGCGGGCGGCACGCCGCGCCCGGCGGCCACCTCGGCGACCGCGTCGACCACGTCGAAGTCGGCCTGCTGGGCGTACAGGCTGTCACCGAGCGGGTCGGTGCCGGCCCGTTCGGTGCGCCGCTCCCCGTCCCTGGACCGGTTGCCGGTGAGCACGCCGCGGGCCAGCGGGCTCCACGGGATCACGCCGACGCCCTGGTCGATGCACTGCGGGATCATCTCCCGCTCCTCCTCGCGGTAGAGCAGGTTGTAGTGGTTCTGCATGGACACGAACCGGGTCCAGCCGTTCCGCTCCGCCACGTGCTGCGCCTTGGCGAACTGCCAGGCGTACATGCTGCTCGCCCCGAGGTAGCGGGCCTTGCCCGCGCGGACCACGTCGTGCAGCGCCGCCATGGTCTCCTCGATCGGGGTCCGCGGGTCCCACCGGTGGATCTGGTAGAGGTCCACGTAGTCCATGCCCAGGCGGCGCAGTGAGTTGTCGATCGAGGCCAGGATGTGCTTGCGGGACAGGCCGCGGTCGTTCTCGGCGTCGGACATCGGCATGTACACCTTGGTGGCGACCACCACGTCGTCGCGGCGGAACAGCTTGCCGAGCAGCCGCCCGGTGACCACCTCGCTCGCGCCGTTGGCATAGGTGTCGGCGGTGTCGAAGAAGATCACGCCGCCGTCGGCCGCGGCCCGGACCAGGGGCTCGGCGGCGTCCTCGTCCAGCACCCACTGCCTGGTGCTCTTGTCGCCGAAGCTCATCATGCCGAGGCAGATGCGGGACACGCGCAGGCCGGTCGAGCCCAGGTTGACGTACTCCATGAACACCCCTCGCCAGCGATCCGACGTCAGATGCCGCCCACCGGAGTGGATGCTATGGCGCGCCGGGGGCAGCGTCACACCGGACAACGCCCCGGCGCCGCCGGGCATGCCCCGGGCGGTCCCGGTGTTGCGGTCAGGGGCAGCAGGAAGACGAGAAGGAGCACAGATGCAGACGAGGACCATCGGCCCGGTCACGGTCAGCGCCATCGGACTTGGCGGCATGCCCATGTCCATCGAGGGGCGGCCGGACGAGGCGCGGTCTGTCCGGACCATCCACGCGGCCCTCGACGCGGGCGTGACGCTGATCGACACGGCGGACGCCTACCACCTGAACGCCGGGGAGACCGGGCACAACGAGCGGCTCATCGCCAAGGCCCTGGCCAGCTACCCCGGCGACACCAGCGACGTGCTGGTGGCGACCAAGGGCGGCCACCTGCGCCCCGGCGACGGGTCGTGGACCCTGGACGGGTCCCCCGCGCACCTGCGCGAGGCCGCCGAGGCCTCGCTGAAGGCCCTCGGAGTGGACGTCATCGGCCTGTACCAGTTCCACCGGCCGGACCCGAGGGTGCCCTACGCGGACTCGATCGGCGCCATCAAGGAACTGCTCGACGCCGGGAAGATCCGGCTGGCCGGCATCTCCAACGCCAGCGTCGGGCAGATCGACCTGGCCCGGTCCATCCTCGGCGAGGGGAACCTGGCCAGCGTGCAGAACGAGTTCTCCCCCGCATTCCGGTCCAGCGAGGGCGAACTGCGCCACTGCGCCGCGGCCGGCATCGCGTTCCTGCCGTGGAGCCCGCTCGGCGGGAGCGGCCGGGCCGGGCAGCTCGGCACCCGGCACGCCGCGTTCGGTGAGGTCGCCGCGGCCCGCGGGGTGTCGCCGCAGCGGGTGACGCTGGCCTGGATGCTGGCCAAGGCGCCGGTGGTCATCCCGATCCCGGGCGCGAGCCGGCCCGAATCCATCATTGACTCGGCGCAGGCCCCGGAGCTGGCCCTCAGCGCTGAGGAACTGGCCCGCCTGGACGCGTTCTGACCCCGGATCCCCGATCATGATTGTCATGGCCGGGCCAACGACGACATTCTTATGTCGTCGTTGGCCCAGCCACTACAAACGCCCCCGCGCAAGGAGGTGGCTTGCGATGACTCATGGTGGCCCGGTGGCGCAGGTGCCCGCGGCCGAGGTGCCGGCCGGCGCCTACCTGCTCGACGTGCGCGAGCCCGAGGAATGGGACGCCGGTCACGTGCCGGGCGCGGTGCACATCCCGCTCGGTGAGCTGGGGGCCCGCTACACCGAGCTGGACACCGGCCGGCCGCTGTATGTCATCTGCAGGTCAGGCAACCGGTCCGGGCACGCCGCGCACGCGCTGGCCGGCGCGGGCTGGGACGCCAGCAACGTGTCCGACGGCATGATGGGCTGGCAGGCCGCGGGCCTGCCGATGACCAGCGAGTCCGGCCAGCCCTACGTGGCCTGACCGGTCCGTGGACATCCGTGACGCACGGCCGGAGGAGTTCGGCCGCATCGGGGAACTGCGGGTCGCCGCCTACCGGGCCGACGGGTTCCTGAACGAGGGGTATGCCGGCACGCTGCGCGTCCTCGCCACCGACGGCACCGGCGAGATCCTGGCCGCCGTGGACGACGGGCGCATCCTCGGCACGGTGACGCTGGTGACCTGGCCACACGGCGGTGAGGTGCTGCGCGGCCCCGGTGAGGGCGAGATACGGGCGCTGGCGGTGGCTGCCCCGGCGCGGGGCCGGGGGATCGGGCGGGCGCTGATCGCCGCGGTGATGCAGCGTGCCATCGCCCGGGAGGTGCGCGATCTGCTGCTGCTCACCCAGCCGGAGATGCGTGCGGCACAGCACCTGTACACCGAGGCGGGATTCCGCCGTCTGCCGGACCGCGACTACGAGTTCGCCTCCGGCTTCCTGCTGATCGCGTTCGGCCTGTCCCTGGCCGGGCAGTAGCAGCACCGGGCGGAAGCGGCACCGGCGGTGCCGACGGGGCGCTAACCCGGCTGGCCGGAGCCGTTGCGGCTGTAGTCCTGCGCCTCCTGGCCTTCCTGCGCCTCCTGGCCCTCCTGAGCCTCCTGCGCCTCCTCGCGCCAGGCCGGCCCGCGGGCCACCTTGCGGAGCTGCTTGTTCATCGAGCGCAGCAGGAAGAACAGCGCCACGCCCATCCCGGCCACCACGAGGAACCCGAGTACCCCGGTCACCACCTGCCCGGCGGCCGGGTTCGACGTGGCGGCCAGGTCGATCAACGGCTCACCCTCTCCCGGATGCCGGCAAACAGGTCGTCCTCTGGAAGGTCAGTATCCACCAGCGACCTGGCCCGGTGGTAATCCTCGGTGGGCCAGGCGGCGGCCGACACCTCGAGCGGCACGGCGAACCAGGAACTCTCCGGATCGATCTGGGTGGCGTGGGCCAGCAGGGCCTGGTCCCGGACGGCGAAGTACTCCGCGCACGGCACCCGGGTGGTGATCTCCAGCGCGGGCCGCCCCCGCTTCGGCGGGTCCTCCCAGTCGGCGAGCCACTCGGCGTAGGGCGACTCGAGCCCGCGGCGCTCCATCTCCTCGTGCAGCGTGATGAGCCTGGTCTTGTGGAACGTGGCGAAGTAGTAGAGCTTGAGCGGCTGCCAGGGCTCGCCGCAGCCCGGGTACCGGTCCGCGTCGGCTGCCGCGTCGAACGCCTCGACCGTGACCTCGTGCGTCTTGACGTGGTCGGGGTGCGGGTAGCCGCCGTTCTCGTCGTAGGTCAGGATCACGTGCGGGCGGAACTCCCGGACCAGGGCGACCAGCGGCTCCGCGGCGTCTTCCAGCTTCTGCAGCGCGAAGCACCCATCCGGCAGCGGCGGCAGCGGATCGCCCTCCGGCAGCCCGGAATCGACGAATCCGAGAAACCTTTGCCGAACTCCCAGGATTCCCCTGGCCCGGGCCATCTCCTCGCGCCTGATGCGGGGCAGGTTGGCGCGCACTTCCGGCCGGTCCATTGCCTTGTTGAGGATGTCACCGCGCTCGCCGCCGGTCAGGGTCGCAACCATCACATCCGCCCCGGAACGCGCGTAACGCACCATTGTTGCTGCGCCTTTGCTGGACTCGTCGTCCGGGTGCGCGTGCACCGCGAGCAGGCGCAGGCCCGCATCCGGCAGGCCGTCCCCCGGAGAGCCGGGCGTGGCAGCGGGCGTGCCGGGCATCGCCCGGCCGGCGGCGTCGACGTGAGAAGCAGGCACAGCGAATTCCCCCGGTGCTGGGAATAACGGGCGTGGTCAGGACGCCGCTAGCCAGGCCCAACGGCACTGGCGAGCACGGCGCCGGGTCATTATCCTGCACGACAGCACCCCGGATAGGCGAACTTATTCCCGTGCTCGCTCCCGACAGGTTATTGACTGGCGCGGTAATACCCCGCACCCTTGTAACCTCGGAGAGTTACCCCGAGGGCCGCATACGCGCCCAATACCCCCATGGGGCCGCGTTGGCTCCAGCGGACCTCACCCGTTCGCATTGCAGGCAAGGAGTACCCGTGACCGAGACACGCGAGGACGTTACCTGGCTCACCCAGGAAGCACACGACCGGCTGAAAGCGGAGCTTGACTATCTGGCCGGCCCCGCGCGTGTAGAGATCGCGAAGAAGATCGAGGCCGCTAGAGAAGAGGGCGACCTGCGCGAGAACGGCGGGTACCACGCCGCCAAGGAGGAGCAGGGCAAGCAGGAGGCCCGGATCCGGCAGATCCAGCACATCCTGGAGAACGCCAAGGTAGGCGACCCGCCACGGACCGAGGGCGTGGTGGGCCCCGGCATGACCGTGACCATCAGGTTCGCCGGCGACGAGGATGAGGTCACCTTCCTGCTCGCCTCCCGCGAGGAAAGCGGCGCGCCCATCGACGTGTACTCCCCCCGGTCTCCGCTGGGCAGCGCTATCTCGGGGAAGAAGGTCGGCGAGACCGCGACGTACAACCTGCCAAACGGCCGCGCGGCCACGGTCGAGATCCTGGAGGCGGTCCCGTACGTCGGGGTGTGACCTGGCCGCTGGCGCGGCGCGGCAGAAGCCACCCCGATGGCCGTGGTGCCGCCGCGGTAGGCGGCACCACGGTCATCCTGCGTACCGGGCCGGCCGTACGGTCAGGGCACCAGCGCGAGCGCTGCCAATCACCCACTCGGGCGGTGTTACACCCACACAGATGCGCCGGCCCCGCAACAGGTTGCGGGGGCCGGCGCTTCTGGCGCTATGGAGTGAGGGCTCAGCTCACCAGTTCCCGCGTAGCGGGCTGCTCCGCCACGGGTGCCCGGCCGCGCAGCGGGACCTCCTTGATCAGCCAGGCGAGCACGAACACGCCCGCGGCCGCGGGCACGACCAGCCAGAACACCCCGGTGACGGCGTGCGTGATCGCCACGAAGAAGTCGGCGCGCACCAGTGGCGGCAGGTGGTTCACCGTGGCCGGGTTGAGCTGGGCGCCCTTCACGCTCAGGTGCGCGCCGGGCAGATGCGCGGTCAGCGATCCGACCAGCCGCCGGGCGAAGACCGCGCCGAACGCCGCCACCCCGATCGACCCGCCGATCTGCTGGAAGAACGTGCGGGAACTGCTGGCCACGCCCATCTCCTGCGGGGCCACGCTGTTCTGCGCCACGAGCGTGGTGATCTGCATCAGGAAGCCCATGCCGAGCCCGATCACGGCGAAGTAGATCCCGATGGTGAGCAGGCTGGTGTGCAGGCCGATCCCGGTGAGCAGGTACATCCCGGCGGTCATCACCCCCGCGCCGATGATCGGCAGCGCCTTGTACCGGCCGGTCTTCGTGGTGACCTGGCCCGCGATCAGCGCCGTCACGGTGGAGCCGAGCATCATCGGGATCAGCATGAGGCCGCTTTGCGTGGCCGACAGATGCTGCACGGTCTGCTGGTACAGCGGCAGGAAGGTCAGTGCGCCGAACAGCACCAGGCCGAGCAGGAAGCTCATTGCGATGGCGAGGGAGAAGTTGCGGTTGCGGAATACCTGCAGCGGCAGGATCGGCTCGGCCGCGCGTGCCTCGATGGCCAGGAACGCCGCGGTGCCGACGATCGCGAGCGCAGCGAGCCCGATGACCTGCACAGAACCCCAGGCGTACTGGGTGCCGCCCCAGGTGGTCATCAGGATGATCGAGGTGGCTGCGATGGCGAGGGTCGCCGCCCCGGCGTAATCGATCTTGTGCTCGACCCGGCGCCGGGACATGTGCATGGTCGCCGCCAGGTAGACCAGGGCGAGGCCGCCGATCGGCATGTTGATGTAGAAGATCCACCGCCAGCTGAGGTTGTCGGTGATGTAGCCGCCGACCAGTGGCCCGGCGACCATGGCCAGGGTCATCACGCCCATGATGTAACCCATGTACTGGCCCCGCTCGCGCGGCGACACCATGTCCCCGATGGTCGCGATGGCGCCGGTGAGCAGCCCGCCCGCGCCGAGGCCCTGCAGGGCGCGGAACGCGATGAGCTGGTCCATCGAGTGCGCCAGGCCGGACAGCGCCGAGCCGGCCAGGAAGATCACGATCGCGATCATCAGCCAGCGCTTGCGGCCGTACAGGTCGCCCAGCTTGCCGTACAGCGGCGTGGTCACCGTCGAGGCGAGCACGTAGGAGGTCACCACCCAGGACAGGTGGGTCACCCCGCCGAGGTCACCGACGATCCTGGGCAGCGCGGTGGAGACGACCAGCTGGTCCAGCATGGCCAGCATGATCGCGAGCAGCAGCCCGGGGAGGATGATGAGCACCTCCCGCCGCACGCCGGTGCCGCCGGCGCCCCCGTCGGGTACCGCGGCCTTCGTCTCCGCCATGCTGGACTCCCTCCTCCGGCCGGTCCTCCGGCCCGTGACTGCATGTCCGCCCTCGCTGCCGCTCCGGCCGCCGGCGGCCGGCACGGGCCGCCACGCCGGCCGCCGGCGCGAGCGGTTCGCTCGCTACCTACTTGCCGACCGGTTAGTATGGCCGTAAGCTCATACCCTAGATCGGGAACTAACCGGTCGTCAAGTAAGTTTGCGGCCGGCGAAACCGAGCAGCGTGGTCAGCGAACAGCACCGGACAACAGGCCCCGGCCAGCAGATCTGGCCCCGAGACAAGGCGGGAGGCGTGGCCGTGAGCGAGCCAGCCGAACCGCACGCCCGCGCGGACACCAGGGCACGCATCCAGGCGGTGGCCCTGGAACTGTTCGCCCAGCAGGGCTATGACAAGACCTCGCTGCGGGAGATCGCGGAACGGCTCGACGTCACCAAGGCCGCGCTCTACTACCACTTCAAGTCCAAGGAAGACATCGTCGCCAGCCTGGTCGCGGACTACTTCGCCCAGATCGACGACATGGTCGCCTGGGGCAAGACGCAGCCCCGCACGCCCGCGACCCGCGCCCAGGTGCTGGACCGCTACTACCGCATCGTGGCCGAGGGCAGCGGCGTGTTCCGGATGCTCCAGCACAACCAGGCCTCGGTGAACAGCCTGGCGCACGCCAAGAACCGCAGCGAACTGTTCCGCGAGCGGATGGACGCCCTGGTCGGCCTGCTCACCGAGCCGGACGCCCCGCTGGAGGGCCAGATCCGCGCCGCGGTCGCGCTGGCCAGCGTGAGCTTCGGCTGCATGTTCTACGCCGACCGGGCCGACGACCCGGAGAAGCTGCGGGCCATCGTGCTCGACATCGCCTGCGGGCTCACCGGGACACAGGCTCCGGACGGCACCCCGGCCTAACCGCCCGCCGCCGCCGGCCCGCGCCCGCGCTTCGTTCGTCGTGGTTGGGCCAACCATCACGATCGCAGGCCACGCTAGCTATGCGGGTATGGGCCGGGCGACCGTGCGCACCAGGGGCAGCACCCGGTAGGGCACCGGCGTGGCGAGCGCGATCACCGTCGACGCCCGGACCACGCCCGCCGCGCCGACGATCGCGTCGATGACCCGCTGCAGGTCCGCGTTGGTGCGGGCGACGACCCGGCAGAGCATGTCCCCGGCACCGGTGATCGTGTGCGCCTCGAGCACCTCGGGGATGGCGGCCAGCCGCTCCGCGACCGGGTCGTGGCCGCCCGCCTGCCGGATCTCCAGCGTCACGAACGCGGTCACCGCGTGGTCGAGCGCGGCCGGGTCGATGTCCGGCCCGTAGCCGGTCACCACTCCCCTGGCTTGCAGCCGGTCCAGCCTGGCCTGCACCGTGCCCCGGGCCACGCCGAGCCGGCGGGACGCCTCGAGCACCCCCACCCGCGGCTCCGCCGCGAGCAGCTCGATCAGCCGCGCGTCCAGCTCGTCGATCACGACCGCCCCCCTGATGCGGGCAGGCTGTGCAGTTTTCCACAGTAGTGCCGTTCTTAACTATACAAAACGACCACTGTTGCGGTGAACCCTTGCGCATCATGCTTGAGACTTCGCATGCTGCCTTCAACGGGCGGCCGCCCGAAGGAGCGCGGCCGGACGGCTGGGCGAAGGAGCGGACCATGGCGAGCAACGGCTGGCACGAGCACTCCGGCACGGCGGCTGGCTTCCACGTCACCGGGGTCGACGCGGTGATCTTCGCGGTGGGCAACGCCCGCCAGGCCGCGCACTACTACTCCACCGCCTTCGGCATGCGCTGCGTGGCCTACCGGGGCCCGGAGACCGGCTGCCGGGACGAGGCCGCCTACGTGCTGACCTCCGGCCAGGCACGGTTCGTGCTGCGCGGGCCGGTCCGGGCGGGCACCCCGCTCGGCGCGCAGGTGGCCGAGCACGGCGACGGCGTGACCGACCTGTCGATCGGCGTCACGAGCACGGAAGAGGCCTTCGGCTACGCGGTCGCGCACGGGGCCCGCGCGGTCTCGGCGCCGCGGACCTTCGAGGACGAGCACGGCAAGGTGGTGCTCGCCACCATCGCCGCCTACGGCGACACCACCCACACCCTGGTGGAGCGGTCCAACTACTCGGGCCCCTACCTGCCCGGCTACGTGCCGGCGGACCCCGTGGTGGCGCCGCCGGACCGGCCCCTCTTCACCGAGATCGACCACTGCGTGGGCAACGTGGAACTGGGCCACATGGACGAGTGGGTCGGCTACTACCACCACGTCATGGGCTTCACCAACATGAAGGAGTTCGTCGGCGACGACATCGCCACCGAGTACTCCGCGCTGATGAGCAAGGTCGTCGCGGACGGCTCCCGCAAGGTCAAGTTCCCGATCAACGAGCCCGCGCCGGGCAAGAGGAAGTCACAGATCGACGAGTACCTGGAGTTCTACGGCGGCCCCGGGGTGCAGCACATCGCGCTGGCCACCGGCGACATCGTGGCCACGGTGCGCGCCATGAAGGCCGCGGGGGTCGAGTTCCTCGACACCCCGGCCGCCTACTACGAGCAGCTCGGCGGCTGGGTGGGCCAGACTCGGGTGCCGCTCGCCGAACTGGCCGCGGAGAAGATCCTGGCCGACCGGGACGAGGACGGTTACCTGTTGCAGGTGTTCACCAAGCCGGTGCAGGACCGGCCGACCGTGTTCTTCGAGCTGATCGAACGGCACGGTTCCGAGGGCTTCGGCAAGGGCAACTTCAAGGCATTGTTCGAGGCGATCGAGCGGGAGCAGGCCCGCCGCGGCAACCTCTGACCGCCGGCCGGCCACGGGACGGCGGCGGGCCACGGAGCGGCCGGCCACGGACCTTCGTTCAGATGAATTTCAGGGTGTATCCGGCCCGGCGCAGACCGGCGATGACGGCGTCGCGGTGGCTGGCGCCGCGCGTCTCCACCTGCAGCAGCACCTCGGCCTCGTCCACCAGCAGCCGCGGCGCGATCCGCTCGTGCGAGATGTCGAGCACGTTCGCGCCGAGCGCGGCGACCTCGGCCAGCAGCCTGGACAGCGCGCCGGGCCGGTCGGGCAGCTCGCACCGGAAGATCAGGTAGCGCTTGGCCGCGGACAGGCCGTGCCGCAGCACCTTGGACAGCAGCAGCGGATCGATGTTGCCGCCGGACAGCACCGCGACGGCCGGCGTCTCGATCGCCTCCTGGTGTTCCAGCATCGCGGCCACGGCGGCGGCGCCGGCCGGCTCCACCAGTTGCTTGGCCCGCTCCAGGCACAGCAGCAGCGCCGTGGACAGCGTCTCCTCGGCCACCGTCAGCACCGTGACGCCGAGCCGCCCGAGGATCTCGCAGCAGATCTCGCCGGGCGTGGCCACGGCGATGCCGTCGGCCATCGTGGCTCCCGGCTCGATCCGCACCGGGTGGCCCGCCGCCAGTGAGGCGGGGAACGGGGCGACCGCCTCCGCCTGCACCCCCACCACCCGCACCGGCGGGTCGGCGTCGCTCACCGCCACCGTGATCCCCGACGCCAGCCCGCCGCCGCCCACCGGCACCACGATGGTGCGCGCCTCCGGGCACTGCTCCATGATCTCCAGGCCGAGGGTCCCCTGGCCCGCCACCACGTCGGGGTGGTCGAACGGGTGGATGAACACCGCGCCCTTGTCCTCGGCATACGCCAGCGCGGCGGTCAGCGCGTCGTCGACCGTCTCGCCCTGCAGGATGATCTCGGCCCCGTAACCCCTGGTGGCCTCGACCTTGGGCAGCGGCGCACCCTCCGGCATGACCACGGTGGCGTGCGTGCCGAGCACGGCGGCGGCGAACGCGACGCCCTGCGCGTGGTTGCCCGCGCTCGCGGCCACCACGCCCCGGTTCCGCTCGGCCTCGGTCAGCCTGCTGATCCGCACATACGCGCCGCGGGCCTTGAACGAGCCGGTGCGCTGCAGGTTCTCGCACTTCAGGAACACCGGGCCGCGCAGCCGCTCGGACAGCACGCGGGAGTGCAGCATCGGGGTGGGCGAGACGATTCCGCGGAGCAGTTTCCGGGCGGCAGCCACGTCGTCGGGGCGGACCAGCGGGGAGGTCGTCATGCGAGCAGTGTCGCATCTGTGTCTGATGTATCACGCGGCGCGGCCGGCGTTGGTCAGTCGCCGGCCCAGTACCGGTCCGCCGCGAAGATCAGCGCCGCGGCGCCGATCAGCCCCGCGCTCTGGCCGAGCCCGGCGGCGACCACGGGCACCTTCCGCGCGTAGCCCAGCCCGGCGTGGGTGCGCAGCGCCTCCTCCAGCGGGTCGAAGAGCAGCGGCCCGGCCTGGGCCAGCCCGCCGCCGATGGCGACCACCTCCAGGTCGCACAGGTGGGTCGCGGAGGCGATGGCGACGCCCAGGGCCCCGCCGGCCCGGCGCATGGCGGCGACCCCGACCGGGTGGCCGTGCGCCGCGTCGTCGGCGAGGTCCTTGGCGGTCACCTCCGCCTGGCCGGGCCGCCACCCCTCGCCCTGGGCCCACGCGGCCAGCGCGGGCCCCCGGGCGATGGCCTCCAGGCAGCCACGCCCGCCGCACACGCAGAACGGCCCGGCGGGATCCACCACCACATGCCCGATGTGCCCGGCGTTACCGGTCGCGCCGTTGATCAGCCGCCCGTCAAGCACCAGGCCGCCGCCCACGCCGGTGGAGACCACCATGCCGAGCATGTTGCGGCGGCCCCGGCCCGCGCCGCGCCAGTGCTCGCCCGCCGCCATGCAGATGGCGTCGTTGTGCAGCCGCACCGTGATTCCGGGGAACCGCCCGGCGAGCCGCTCGCGCAGCGGGAAGGCGCGCCACGCGGGAATGTTCAGCGGGGAGACCTGGCCGGCCGGCCAGTCCAGCGGGCCGCCGCACCCGCAGCCGACACCGGCGAGGCCATCGCGCGGGTCCACGTGAGCCTCGGCGAGCAGGCGCGTGCACAGCGCGTCCAGCGTCCGCCACAGCGGTTCGGCCTCCATGCCGCGGGGCGTTTCGGTCTGCGCCCAGGACGCCAGGCGGCCGCCGGGCTCGACCAGGCCGGCGGCTATCTTGGTGCCGCCGATGTCGATGGCCAGCACCGGATCCCTGCGTTGCATGTCCTCGCCTCTCCCGCGCCGCCGGCTGACCGGGCCGGTGCCAGCCCCGCCCATGTGGACATAGTGTCGAATGGTGCACTCAGACAATCAGACTCACGCCGCCGCTGCCGCCGCCCCCCGCCCGGCCATCGCGACCGTCGCGGAACTGCGGGCCAGTGGGCACGCCTACGAGACCGTCAAGGACGAGATCCGCCGCAATCTGCTGGCCGCGATGCGGGCGGGCGAGCACCGGTTCCCCGGGATCATCGGCTTCGATCAGACGGTGATCCCGCAACTGGAGCGGGCGCTCCTCGCCGGGCACGACACGATGCTGCTCGGTGAGCGCGGCCAGGGCAAGACGCGCCTGATCAGGACCCTTCCCGAACTGCTCGACGAGTGGACGCCCGCGGTCGCCGGGTGCGAGATCAACGACCATCCCTACCAGCCGGTGTGCGCCCGCTGCCGCCGGCTCGCCGCGGAGCGGGGGGACGCGCTGCCGGTCACCTGGCGGCACCGCAGCGAGCGCTACGGCGAGAAGCTGGCCACCCCGGACACCAGCGTGGGCGACCTCATCGGCGACGTCGACCCGGTGAAGGTGGCCGAGGGCCGGACCCTGGGCGACGCCGAGACGATCCACTTCGGGCTCGTGCCGCGCACCAACCGCGGCATCTTCTGCCTGAACGAGCTGCCCGACCTGGCCGAGCGCATCCAGGTGTCGCTGCT
>WNGQ01001353.1_pt1 | contig 44415 bp, 38 predicted proteins | sample 5407661 | NCBI WGS metagenome assembly WNGQ01 (sample SAMN13153382, study PRJNA577476) | soil metagenome | isolation source: 60 cm soil or saprolite under Garry oak tree replicate 2 | place: USA:California | collected 2016-06-15 | reverse complement strand
GGTGAGCACGCTGCTGCCGCGCTCACCGACGCACACGACCAACGTCGTCGAGTTCTACTATCCCGAGGACATCGTGCTCTTCGAGCGCGAATTCGTCGAGGCCGAGCAGGCCGCCTACCGGGAGACCGCGATCGAGGACGACGAGATCGCCAGGCGCATGGACCGCGGGCGGCGCGCCCTGTGGGAGCGCGGCGAGAACGATGCCGGCCCTTACCAGTCGCCCATGGAAGACGGGATGATGCACTTCCACGAATATCTGAAGCGCGGGTTGGCCGGGCATCTCTAGCTGGGCTCCGGCCCAGTGCGATTGGTTCATAGTTAGCAGGTCAACGTCGAGCCGGTCGGCAGCACTTTTTGCCGCCCCTGATTCAGAGCGTTCCGCTCGACTCGGAGGCGCCGAGCCGTGGCCAAGATGGTCGAAAATAAGTGCTAAACTGATTCCATGAAAGACGACGAACTCCCGCTAGGACCACGCTCTCCCGCATTTCGGGACGCCTTGCGGGTGTTAGGAAACCCGTACGCATCCCTTCAAGCCTATGAGGATCCTGAAATTCGATCGCTTACGGCTAAGGAGCGCACCTACAAGCGTCGCCTCGAAGACCCCTACGCATCACTCTCGATCGGAATCCCCGAGGGGACAAGCTCGTTAGCGGTAAAGGCACCAGCTGTACAGCCCGTGGGCGTCCCGAAAGCGGAATTCGAAAGGGAATGCCGCCGCATTTTCGGGCAGTACATTCCCGCCGTGGAAAAAGGGCGCCTTAGGCGCCACCACACCAACTACATCACGCGAAACGTGGGGCGTGCTCCCGGGATACGTGGTGCTTTACTCGCGGAACTCCGCAAGTTCGACCTCGGTGACACCCCGGTGTTTCGGGCTCGCTTCGATCGGGAACGTGACGTGTTTACTGAAGCGAAGCTGAGGGAAATCGAACTGAAGATCAACCGCGGCAAGAAATAGTCGCTTACGTTGTGTTCGGCACCGCTGAAATTGAGCATTTGGCGAAGGCATGCACAGCCATCGCGAACGACGTTACCGACGACAGCGGTTTCATCCCTGTTAGAAGCCTTCTAGCACGTTTTGACGCTCGGCTGATGGTCCGGCCATTGCTCGTTGAGGGAATGCTCGCGTCAGAAGAATCAGGTAGCGACAAGAACAAATGGATTGTGCTTATTGACAGCGATACCTATCAGGTTAGCGATAGCGCGCTCGCTGGCGAGAGTTCGCGTGCGCCGCTTGACAGCCGGCTACGAAACACTGTGGCGCACGAGCTGATCCATTCTTTCGCGTTTCGTCCTTCAGAGTTCGGAATCCGGCTCAGGAGCATGCCGGAAGGGTCCGATTCAAAGGAGGTCGTACACGTGATCGAGCGTGAGACCGAACGCTTGTCACCTCTCCTGCTCTGGTCGGAAAAAGGTTTGGAGAAATTTTTGAAAAACATCAAGGGATGGCCACTGTTTCTGAATTTTGATCGCAACATAGCACCAGGGTTTTGCTTTGCAGTGCTGCAGCAAGAAGGCGTGCTTGCTCAGGATGTCCTAAAAGACCACATGTTCGCCATGTGCGGCGGCCCGAAGCAATCGGCTGATCTAACGGTTGACGCGGGCACGGAGCAATCGCCAAGCTCCTCAAGGATGGAGATTCACATTTCTTGTGAGGATATTCACAAGGAACCAGGAACCGAATTTATGTATGTTGTTCAGGGGACTGAAATCCGCACTCCCAAATATGAACGCAGCAAGTAGGGTACCGACCGACGAGCCGCGGCCTCTGGACGCATGATTCTCACCACACTCGTCAGTACGGAAACGCTCGCTTCGCATCTCGACGCCGCCGACTGGGTTGTCCTCGATTGCCGCCACGACCTCGCCGCTCCGGAGGGCGGCCGCGCCGAGTACGGCCGATCGCACATCCCCGGGGCGCGCTTTCTGCATCTGGACGAAGATCTGTGCGCGCCTAAGAACGGGCGCAACGGACGCCACCCGCTGCCTGACCCGGATAAGATCACGAGAAAACTCGGCGAGGCCGGCGTCGATTCGAGCAAGCAGGTCGTCTCGTACGATGCACAGGGCGGCATGGTTGCGGCGCGGCTGTGGTGGCTGCTGCGCTGGTTGGGGCATCTCCCCGTCGCGGTTCTCGACGGCGGCTGGAATCAGTGGGTCGCCGAAGGCCGTCCGCAGACTGCCGAGGTTCCGCGGCCGGAGCCGACGCGATTCGCTGGAAAAGCGCGGAACAACTGGGTCGGTCCCGATTTTGTCCGCGCGCACCTGAGGGATGAGGCAACACTCCTGATCGACGCGCGAGCACCCGAGCGTTTCCGCGGGCAGAACGAGACCATCGATCCGGTGGGCGGCCGCATCCCCGGCGCGCGCAACCGCTACTACCGCGACAATCTCGACGCGGGCGGCCGCTTCAAGACGCCGGAGGCGCTCCAGTCCGAGTTCCGTGCCCTGCTCGGTGCGGCGAGCCCGGACGTCGTCGTCAACTACTGCGGCTCCGGCGTGTCCGCGTGCCACAACCTTCTCGCGATGGAAGTGGCGGGACTGCGCGGCGCCCGCCTGTATCCCGGCTCCTGGAGCGAGTGGAGCTCCGACCCCGCGCGCCCGGTCGCCTCGGGCGAGCCACAGCCGGGAGAACGATGAGTACGATCCTTGCCGACGCGATACTGGTCGTCCACGGTTTGTTCGTCCTGTTCGTCGTCGGGGGCTTCGTTCTCATCCTTTTAGGTGCGCGAAATTGGACTTGGGTGCGCAACCTCACGTTCCGCATTCTCCACCTGGCCGCGATCGCGTTCGTCACGACCGAGGCCTTGCTCGGGATCACCTGCCCGCTCACGATTTGGGAAGACATGATTAGGGGTGCCGGGCCCGAGCAGCGGAGCTTCATTGGCCGTTGGGTCGCACGCCTGCTGTACTACAATTTCCCGGAATGGATGTTCGCGATTGTCTATATTGCTTTCACTCTCGCAGTCGTCTGGGTTTGGCACGCCGTGCCACCGCAGACGCGTCCTCCAAGACAGAATAACGCGATTTCATTTTGAGATGGAGCCCTACCTCCAGCTAATGCGTCACGTGCTCGAGCACGGGCACAAGAAGAGCGACCGCACCGGTATCGGAACGATTTCCACGTTCGGCTGGCAAATGCGGTTCGATCTCACCAAAGGATTCCCACTGCTCACGACAAAAAAAATTCATTTCAAATCGGTCGTCTACGAGCTGTTATGGTTTCTAAGAGGTGACACGAACGTGGGTTGGCTACAAGATCATGGCGTGTCGATCTGGAACGAATGGGCTGACGACAACGGCGAGCTCGGGCCCGTGTACGGCTCCCAGTGGCGCAGCTGGCCCACTCCGGACGGCGGAGCGATCGACCAGATCGCGCAAGTCGTGGATTCGATCTGTACCCGGCCCGATTCCCGACGCCACATTGTCACAGCTTGGAACCCTGCCGAAATCGACAAGATGAAGCTTCCTCCGTGCCACATGCTGTTCCAGTTCTATGTTGCCGATGGGCAGCTTTCTTGCCACATGTACCAGCGCAGCGCCGATATATTCCTTGGTGTGCCGTTCAATATCGCATCCTACGCTCTGCTCACGCTGATGATGTCACACGTGTGCAAACTGAAGCCTGGTGATCTCGTGCTTTCGCTAGGCGACGCTCATCTGTATGTGAATCACCAAATTCAGGCGAAAGAGCAACTCTCTCGCACCCCTAAGGCGCTTCCGCGCTTGCAGCTCAATCCGACAGTCAAGGACATCTTCGCTTTCCGCTACGAGGATTTCACCCTCGAGGCTTACGACCCGCACCCCGCGATCAAGGCGCCGATCGCGGTCTAGCTAGCGGTCGTGCGCTCGGGTGCCGGGCGGCGCAGCAGCGCCGGTTCAGTCGCCGCCGCGGCAGCAGGCCCTTGGAATGCAGGCGGCGACATCGCTGTGCCGTCGCTCGGAACGCTCAGTACTTCCCGGCCCGTTTCCTTTCCCGAAGCGTCGCGGTAGACCAGCTCGTTCGTGTCGAAATCGTACTCGGGATGACGCGCATCATTCCACTGGTTGAGGAACACCATGTAAAAGGGCACGAAGAGACCGTGGCGAGGCTCGCGGTGCTGCAGGGCGAACACGAATTCGGGCTGCTCTCTGACCGCGAATCCGCTGTGACAGTGCTGCACCCAGACGTAGTCGCCGAGCACGATCAGCTTCCAGAACGGCTCCTCGTCGTAGAACTTGAGCTTCACCTTCTTGCCGAACTTGCGAAGCCCCGAGAGATACCCGATCACCGCCTCGATCTCGTTGTGCAAGGTGAGCACAGTGATCTCCGGGGGCAAGGAATCCGCCCGCTCCCGCAGCGCCTTTCCAACCGGGTTGACCAGCATCACGCGGATCTCGTAGGCCTTCCCGATCGCGCCTCGCAGCAAGCTGTCGTCGGCGACGAAGGTGTCGTATCCGGTGAGGGTCAGGACGAAGGCGTCTCGCGGAGCCGGAATCTGACTTACCAGGGCACGTTCCCGCCGGCGCGACCACCAGCCGGAGCCGGAGTTGCGGGCGTGCACCAAGGACGCAAGCCGCGCGGTGAGGACGCGCTGGCGGTGATCCCAGGCGATCTTCGCCATATTGAACAGCAGCGCGAGAACCGACGCCAGGGCGACTTCAGTCGCGAGCAGGAGATTCGCGTTGTTCTGGACCTCGGGCCACCACTCGTTCAGGATGTAGTTCGCTATACCGGGGAGCGAGAAAGCGACAGCGACGGCGAGCAGGGTGATGAGGCCGTGCGTAAGGATCTGCTGCAGTCCGGTCCAGAGGTTGTACGTGGGCGTCCCACGATGCATCGCCATCACGTCGGTTCACCGGTTCCATTCCTGCTCGCCCCGGCCTGTGCGCGACACGATCGCGTCCAGCGTGCGGATCGAGGTGTCCTCGAGCGGCCCGCCGAGCCCGACCGCCACGCGCGCTTCGGCCAATGCCTCGTCATGACGGTCGAGCTCCTCCAGCGTTTGGGCCAGATTGTTGTGCGCGGCGGCCGACCGCGGATGAGCGATGGTCGCGCGCCGGAACGCATGTTCGGCCGCTTCGAAATCGCCGGCGCGGTGGGCGGTATTTCCCAGCCCTATGAGCGCCGTGAGATCGTCGGGCCAGCGCTCGAGCGCGTGCTCGTAGGCTCCCCGCGCCGACGCGGGCGGGCCGGTCCTTTCGAGGCGCGCCACCGCGTTCAAATAGTTGCCTACAGCCACGCTCGCCGGCAGGCGCCGCGGCGGCAGCGCGAGCATCGCCCAATAGCCGCTGCGCCGCCAAGTATGTTCGAAGGTATCGAGCGGCATTTGGAGGCGCCGCTCCGTGCCCGAGCGCAAGGTGATGCGCTGGTCTCTGAGGTCATAGCCCACCGCCACGGCGTAATGCCAGGCCGGATACCAGTCGAGAGCGAGGTTCTGCAGCACGATTACCGGGTTTCCGGCAGCGATCTCAGCGAGGAGATCCGAAAGGTTCGGGGCGAGCTCGATCGCGACAAAACCGTTGCGACGTGCCGCCGCGAGCATCTCGATCTGCAGGCTCCCGTGCCGATCGGGTAGATAGACCTGCGCCCGCAGCGCCTCCGGCTCGATCGCCTTGCCTCCGGCAACGAGCACCATCGCGAGGGCGGCCGGACCGCATTGATAGGCCTCCTGCGAATAGAACGGGACCGCGTCGAGCTCTGCGCGCTGCGGAATCCCAGCGGAACCACTCCCCATCAGGGCCTGCAGCTGCGGTGTGGCGCAGCCCGCAAGCCCGAGAAGAAAGATGCCCGCCGCCGTAAGGCGGCGGGCGACACGCCGGCGCGGTCGAGAGGGGAGGATCACTTGGCCGGCCGGGTGAAGCTGAAAACCTTGGTGAAACCCAGAATATCCGTTATGAGAAGGGTCAGAAACACGAGAAACCCAATTACCAGAGCGGTCTCGAGCCCGCTACCCGCTGCGGGAAGCGAGTCGAACCGCGCGGCGAGCCGCTCTGCTTCGTCGTCGCTCAAGGCGTCGACACGGGCTTTCGCCTCGTCGGGGCTCACACCTTGCCGTTCAAGCGCGGCCCGGACGTCGGCCCGGTCAAAAAGCGAATTCAGAAGCTTGCGCCCATCCTGCCGGGTGGCCTCGACGCGATCAGTTGCGACCAGCTCGGCTTGCGCGGCCGGAATAGGCAGACCCATGGTGCACAGGCTGACGACAAGAGCGCGTGCGACGATCCGGTTAAGGCTTGGCATCTTCTCTCCTCCTCACTTGAACAAGTAGGGTTTTCTTATACCCGACTTTTCATGTGTGCACGAGCTTGCCTTCCACCACTCGGACCTTATCGCCTATGGCGAAGGTGGGGGGGCTCGACAGAGAGATTGTGCGAAAGGAGCCGTCGTCCATGCGCACTGTCACGCGATATGCATAACGCTTCTTCACGTTCTTCTCGATCTCGCTCCCGGCGATCGCGCCTCCGGCGCCGAGGAGCGTGACTGCGGTGCCGCTTCCCCCGACCGTCTGCTCGCCGGCTCCGGCACCGCCGGGCCCGCCTGCCGCCGCTCCGGCACCGCCCGCTTCATCGCGTACCTCGACGGTCCGGATGGACTCGACCGTGCCGCACAAAGCACAGCTGCTTGGCGGGATGGGTTTATATTCGGGGTCCGCCGGCCGCGCGTCGCCCTGCTTAGCCGAGAGCCCGCTGTGCAACCAGCCCGTGACGGCGCCGACGCCGATCAGGCTCGCAATCAGCACCGAAACCGCCCGTCCTGCGAAGAGAGGATCGATCCGCATTTATCTCGATTTGAGCGCGCTCGCTTCAGTAAATTGTTTCTCCGCCGCTAGAATCGCGCCGGAATCGTTGGGCATAAGTGCAATCCTCGTGCCAAGATCAAGCTTTCGAGCTAACTCAATGGGTTATCGGGAATCCCGGACGCCGAAAATTTTCGACGCGTCGCTTGTCAACGACGGTTTCCCGCGACCGACGAAGACCGAACTGATGGGAAAGGGAATTTATTGTCGCCCCAGGGCGACAACAACGAATTCCCCGCGCGTGGGCTCGCGGGGTCTCAGCCCTTTTCGGGCTTGAACATCTTGGGCTCGAGCTTGTGCCGCTCGAGCAGCTTGTAGAACTCGGTGCGATTGCGCTGCGCGAGCTTCGCCGCCCGGGTCACGCTGCCGCTACAGATGCGCAGGATTCGAACCAGGTATTCGCGCTCGAAGGCTCCCCGTGCCTCCTCGAGCGAGGCAAGCTGCGCGGGCTCCTCCTTCAACGCCTGCTGGATGAGCGAGGCCGGCACGACACCCGAAGTGCAGAGGGCAACCGCCTGTTCGATCACGTTTACGAGCTGCCGCACGTTGCCCGGCCAAGGTGCCGCAAGGAGCGTTTGGAGCCCCTCCGGAGCGATTGTCTGGACGTCCTTTCCGTAACGCGCGGCGGTGACTCTGAGGTAATGGGCCGCCAGAGGGACGATGTCCTCGCGCCGCTCGGAGAGGAGCGGGAGCGCGAGCGAGACCACGTTTAGTCGATAGTAGAGGTCCTCGCGGAACCGGCCCGCCTTCATCTGGGCGTCGAGGTCGCGGTGCGTGGCGGAGATGATGCGCACGTCGACCGCCGTCCCCAGAGTCGCACCGACCGCACGCACTTCGCGGTCCTGCAGTACGCGCAGGAGCTTGGCCTGCAAAGCAAGAGGCATGTCGCCGATCTCGTCCAGGAACAAGGTTCCTCCGTCAGCCGCGGGGATAAGCCCCTTGTGATCGTAGCTCGCACCGGTAAACGAGCCTTTGCGGTGGCCGAACAATTCCGATTCGAGCAGATTTTCCGGGATGGCCGCGCAATTGACCGCCACGAAGGGTCCCTGCGAGCGGCGGCTCGCCCGGTGTATGGCGCGTGCAAGGAGCTCCTTTCCCGTGCCGCTCGCGCCCTGGATGAACACGCTCGCCTCCGACTGGGCTACCAGGCGTGCCTGATGGAGCACGTTTTCCATTTTCGGGCTCTGCGTCACGAAGTCGCGCCGCCAGTCCTCCTCGCCTTCACTCTGTCCGGCTCCGGAAAGGCGCAGCGCCTGTTCCACTTGGTCGAGCAGGTGCTTCCCGTCGAACGGCTTGGACTGGAAGCCGAAAACCCCTCGGCGCGTCGCGGCCACCGCCTCGGGGATCGTGCCGTGCGCGGTCAGGATGATGACGGGCAGGGTAGGCGCCTGCTTGCGGATTTCGTCAAACAAGGTCAACCCGTCCATTCCGCCCATCTTGAGGTCGGTAATGACGAGCTCGGGGCGCGAGGCCGCGAGCACTGCGAGCGCCTTCTCCCCGCTGTCCGCTCCCTTGACGCTGTGGCCCGCGGCGGTAAGTCGCAAGGAAATGAGTTTCAGGATATCCGGATCGTCGTCGACGAGAAGAATGGTGCTCATCTTGGCCGCGCTTGCTCGCGTTCTATGATGTTGCGCTCGACCGCCTTCAGCGCCTCGAGCTGCTCCTTCAGTTGCACCGTGCGGCGCTGCTCGCGCAAACGCTCGTTAATCTGGGCATAAAGCAGTCCGGCAAACTGCTGCATGGGGCCAGGCGGCGCTTCGGAAGCCGCCGCGCCCGCGAGGGACTCGAGCAGGCCCGCAGCCCGGGTGTCGTCGTTGAACGCCGTCCCAGGCAACGCAAGCAGCAGCGCGAGCCGGACCCGCCCGTAGGCGCCGCGATCCTTGGAAAACATCTGGGTCGAAGCGTTCAATTCGCGTTGCTGATCATCCGCCTGGAGCGCCGCGACTCTCTGTGTGTAAGCGATAAGTTCGATGACTTGGCGCGATTCGCGGTTCTCGCGCGCCCAAGGAGCGCCCGAACCTCCAGGACCTGCACCCGGGGAAAATGAGGCACACCCGGCGAGCGCCGAGATGCCGCAGAGAAGTGCAACGATCCGGATCATGGCTCGGGACGCAGCGTCCCGGCCGCGAGCGTGACGCGAAAATGGGCACCGCCCTCGCGATCGCTCACGACCTCGATGCGACCATCGTGAGCCACCACAAATTCCCTTGCGATCGCGAGCCCCAGACCACTGCCCCGCACGCGGCCGTGATGGATGTCCTCGCCCTGATAGAACCAGTCGAAAATCCGGTCGCGATCCTCGGGTGGAATTCCCGGACCCGCGTCTCTCACGTCGAACACCACCTCGGCCCCCTCTCGTCGCAGCGCCAGGGAAATCATACCCTCGTCCGGCGAGTATTTGATCGCGTTGGAGACCAGATTCGTCGCGACGGCGCGTAATTTTTCCTCGTCCGCCTGAAGTATGACCGGGTCCAGCCGCAGGTCGGCGCGGATGCCACGGGCCTGGACCGCGAGCCGGTGATCGTCGAGCACCTCCTCCACCACCCGGTCGAATCGCACCGCCTTCACCTCCAGGCGCCCCACGCTCTCCTGCGCTCGATGGTAGTTCAACAGGCCCTCGATCAGCTGCTGCAATTGCACGCTCTTTTGCCGGAGGATTTCGACGATTTCGCGCTGGCCCGGCGAGAGCGGCCCGGCGGTCCCCTCGACCAGCAGCTCCGATCCTTCGCGAAGCGCCGTCAGCGGGGTTTTCAGCTCGTGCGAGACGTGCCGCAGGAACAGGCGCTTCTGTTGTTCGAGTTCGATCAGCCGCTGACGCAGCCAATCGAGCCGACTTCCCAGGTATTTCAGGTCGGCCGGCCCGCCGACCCGGATATCGCCTTCGAACTCGCCCGCGCCGAGGCGCCGGATCGCCTGGTCGAGCTGGCGAATCGGTCTCGCGATGAGGAGGGTGACCCCGACCGCAAGGAGTACCCCGAGAGGTATCGTCGCCGCGAGCTGCAGCCAGAGGATGCGCTGCGCGCGCTCGCCCGTGCGTCGCATGGATTCCACCTCGCGATCGATCAAGGCGTTGCTCGTATTGAGCACGTCCCGCGCCAGCTCCGACAGCACCAAGTAGCCTTCCACGAGCGTCTTCTTGTCGGCCGCCGTCTTCGGTTTACCGAGCAACTGTTCGTAGAGCTCCTGCTCCTTGTCGATCGTGCTGTTGAGCTCGTGCAGCTGCGGCTCGTCGAGCGGCTGCAGGGACAGCTCGCTGGTGTTCGCCTTGAAGTTCGCCCTCAGCGTCGTCGAGAATGAGATACTGGCGCACCACCCGTTCGAGCGCGGTGGTCTGCTCGACCAAGAGGCGGCTGCCGCGCGAGGCTTGCGCCGCCTGAGAAACCGCGGTCTGGCTCTGACCTGCCAGCTGCTCGACGTACACCGCAGCGTTGTAAAAAGCCACGACGAGCGGCGCCGCGACGAGCGCGAAGGCGAGCAGCAGCAGGCTCAGAAACGATCGTGGATAGTAGCGCTGGGGGAAGTCGAGCCCGATTTTCATGGCCCGCTATAATGCCCCAGTTTTGCGCATCGTGAACGTGCTCTCCCGTTCCGCCGACCCGAAATGACCGGCTCCTCGCGCCTCGCCATCATCGCCGCCGTGGCGCGCAATGGCGTCATCGGCCACCGCAACCGGATGCCCTGGCACCTGCCGGAGGACTTGAAGCGTTTCAGGCAACTCACGCTTGGTCACGCAGTGATCATGGGTCGCCGAACGTTTGAATCGATCGGCTGGCCCCTCGCAGGACGAAACAACATCGTCGTCACCCGCTCGCCTGATTGGACCCGGTCGGGCTGCCACACCGCCCATTCACTCGAAGCCGCTCTCGCGGCAGTCCGCGAGCCCCAGGACGCATTCGTCATCGGCGGCGCGCAAATCTACGCGCTTGCCCTTCCGATCGCTTCCCGTCTCTATATGACCGAGATCGAGTGCGACTTCGAGGGCGACGCGTTTTTCCCGGAGTTCGACCGTTCACGATGGCGCGAAGCCTCGCGTGAGTCTCGCGTTCTCGACGGGGCGGGAGGCTTCAGCTACCACTTCGTCGCGTACGATCCCAGCGCCTGACTTCGCGCCGCGTTCCGCCGTTCGGCGCGTCGACCCCTGTTCGGGCGGGCAACGGCGCCTAGTCACCAAACTCTTGACGGAGATCGAGAGACTCGAAGCAAAAGCTTCGACGAGATGGTCAAGCCTTTACCTTGTCCCCAACGACAACGCAGTTGCGCCCCGACCGCTTCGCTTGATAGAGGGCAGCGTCGGCGGTTCGCAGCACCTCCTGGCCAGTCTCGCCGTGATCGGGAAATATGCCGATGCCCACGGATATCGTGATGGGTCCGACACGCCGGCCCTCGTACTCGATCTCGAGATCCTGCACCTCCCGGCGGAGCTTTTCGGCTCGCTCCCAGACCGTTCCCTGCGAGGCCGGAGCCATGACCAGAACGAATTCTTCGCCGCCATAGCGGGAGACGATATCCTCGCCCCGCGCAGCGGACAGCATGTACTGGCCTATTGCACGCAACACCGCATCTCCGGCCGCGTGGCCGAGCGTGTCGTTGAAGCGCTTGAAGTTGTCGATGTCGATCATCATTAGGCCGAAGGGCAGGCCGCTGCGTCGGGCGCGGCTTTCTTCCCGGCCGAGCGACTCCTCCAGGTAGCGACGGTTATGAAGGCCAGTCAGCCCGTCATGTACGACCTGGTCCTTCAAGCGGAGGTTTGCCTGCGTCAGTTCCTGCTCAGCCAATAGCCGCTTCTTGATCTCCTGGTCCAGCGCGGCTCTCACCACTTCGAGCTGCGCGTCGCGCTGGACGATGCCACGACCCAGCTGGGCGTTCAGCCGTTCGAGGTTCGCCGTGTGCCGGTGGAGCTTCCGGGCGATCGGGCGCAGGAACGAGTCGATGGATTTATCCTCCGAATGCGCCTCCACGGGTGGTGCACTCGGACCGGAAAGAGCCGCATCGACGACCGCGAGCAGCGTCTCGGGGTTGACGGGCTTGGCGATGAAAGACGCGCCAAAGGTGGTCGCCAAGGCCTCGGCTTCGGCCGCGATGTGAGCGGCCGCCCGAAACACGATCCGCGGCTGGACCGAGTTCGGCTCCGAGCGCAGATTGAGGACGAACTGACAACCGTCCATACCCGATGTGAGTATGTCGATGACTACCAAGTCGGGACTCTCGGCGCGAACGATCCGGAGCGCTTCCTCGCCGTTCCGAGCTTCGAGCAAACGATGCCCCCGGTCTCGGAGCAGTGTCGCAACGAAACGCAGATTGACGGGTCTGTCCTCGACGATAAGAATCGTGGCCACGAACCTCCCGATCTTCATCCGATGCCCAGAGAGCCCCCTTCGGCCCCGCTTCCAGACAACGGTGTACAAATTGGGTAATTATGCTTCCGTCATGCGTCAATTCAGGTAACGAATATGTCACAAAGGGTGAGCCGAAAGGAGGGGTTCTGGAGGCCCTCGCAGGCTCCTCCCCACCCGGGGGCGTGAAACGTGGGGGAGAATTCCCCCTGAACTCCGGCTGGCTTGGCGAAACGGCTCAGCTTACGGCCGCATCATCGCTTGTCATTGAACCACTTGACCGCAGACGCCTCGTCTCGAAAACTCTGAACGTTGACGCCGTGCTGGCGCCCTATCAATTCGATGTACTGATGGGAGATGCCCAGCTCCTCGGAATCTCCCAGCAGGGCGATCTTATGTGACGGATCGGCGCTGAGTTTCCTGAAGTACGCGAGAAATCCGGACCTCTCGACCGTGAAAACCGGGTTCGAGGCATGCACGCAGATCAGCACCCATGACCGCTGATGCCTCATCGCGGCACCGGCGACGATTTGCAAAAATTCTCGCGTCTCCTCCATCGTCTCACGATTGAAAAGTTCGGCCTTCAAATATTCCGACTCTACGGTGATTTTGTACAGCATGTTACTGGGTGCCGCGCCTCCCCCCGCCCCGGGTAACCGGGAAAATCGATGCTATGGCTCGCAAACTAACTGAACAGGAAAATTTACTTGGTAGCAAAGCGAAATTAAGAAATATGACAATGCGGATGGCCTCTACGGATCAGATTTCCGACGTGTAAGGTATCTCCTGATAGGTCCTTCCCTCGATTTGCCTGAGAGTGCGGGAGCTTGATTTCCGCTCCGCTGCAAAAGTAGCGAGGCAGCTACTTTCGGTCGCTCGTCCACCACAGAAAATTAACGGTTGCGCTATGGCAGGCAGAATTCCAATTCGCTATCATGAAACTCTGCTTGTAAAGCACCTCCCCTCCCTCCCGGTGCGGATGCGGGCAGGCGGCCCCGGCGCTCGCCGGGGTTTTTTTTCCCAGGTGAAAGCCTCTTCACCACTCACATCACTCCAGATGAGGAAACGACTGTATTGTCGATCATCCCGCCGAGCTCGGCTTTGAGCGCTTGCGCTTCCTTCTCGAGCAATGCGTAGGCTGCTTGCACCTTTTCCAGATTCTTCACCAAATCGAGTTCCTCCAGCTTCCCGGCGGCTTCCTGCGCTGCAGTAGCGGAAAGACTGCGGAACATCCCGCGCAAGGTATGGATGTCGTAGGCAAAGCGGCCGGCGTTCCCGGTCTTCATCGCCTCGCGGGCGCTCGCCATGAGCGGCTCGCATTCCTGCAGGAACAGTTTGGTAATTTCGCCGAGCAACTGTACGTCGCCGTCGACCCGATCGAGCAACGTCGCCCGATCGAGCACGAACTTTTTGGCTTGCGCCGGCTTTGTCCGCCCGCTGGAGGCAAGATGCAGCCGCTCGATGGCCTCGAGCAGCGTCGCCGGCTGGATCGGCTTGATCAAATAGCCGTCCATGCCCGCCTTCAGGCAGCGCTCGCGATCGCCCACCATCGCATGCGCAGTCAATGCGACGATGGGAGTATGTCCGCCAGTCATTTTTTCCCGGTTTCGGATTGCCGTAGTAGTCTCAATCCCGTCCATTCTGGGCATCTGCACGTCCATGAGGATCAGATCGAAACGCTCGCGTTCGAGCGTCTTCAGCGCCGCAGCGCCGTTGTCCGCCGTGACGACTGCGTATCCCTCTTTCTCGAGCACGTGCTGGGCAAGTCTGCGGTTTACCGGATTGTCCTCGATCAGCAAAATATGCAGCGCCGGCTTGATTTTTTGCGAGCGCCCCGACGCAGGCGGTGCGCGGCGAGCTCCGCTCCGAGAAGAGGTGCCGAACGCGGAGCGCACCGCATCCAGGAGTTCCGACTGTTTGACCGGCTTGGTGAGGCAGGACAGCACCTCGCTATCGAGACGGTCGCCTTTTTCCTCGCGCCGCAGGGCCGAACCGAGCACGATCACGGCCTGGACCCCGAGGCGCGGGTTCTTCGGTATCTGCGCGGCGAGTTCATAGCTGTCCACGCCCGGCAGGGTGTCATCCAGAAGCACCAGTCGGAACGGCGCCTTTGCCCGCTTCGCCTTTTCCAGGATTTCCGACACGGATTCGCAGCTCTCGGCTTCGTGCGCCTCGACGTTCCATCGTTTCAGCGTGTCCACGAGGATGCTGCGGCTGACCGCGTGGTCCTCCAAAACCAGAGCCCGCAGCCCCTTGAAATCGATCGCCGCCTGTTCGCCTTGCGCCACCGTCTGCAGGCCGAAACGTACCGTGAAATGAAAAATGCTTCCCTTGCCCGGCTCGCTTTCGACCCAGATCTTTCCGTTCATCATTTCCACCAGACGCGCCGAAACCGTCAGCCCTAGCCCCGTGCCCCCGTAAATACGCGTCGTCGAGGTATCGCCCTGCAGGAACGGCGCGAAGATGGCGGTCTGTTTTTCCCGGTCGATGCCGATTCCGGTGTCGCTCACGGTGAAATAACAGTTCACCTCGCTGCCATCGCTCGACTGGGGTTGAACGCGCATCACCACTTCGCCGCGCTCGGTGAACTTGATCGCATTGCCCACCAGGTTGAATACGATCTGACCCAACCTGACCGGGTCGCCGAGCAGCACATCGGGGGTATCGGGTCGGATTTCGTAGGCGAGATCCAGGCCCTTTCGGTGGGCCCCGAGCGCCAGCGTTTTCATGGTGTCGCCCAGGGTTTCGCGTAGCGAGAACGGGATGGTCTCGACTTCCAGCCGCCCCGCCTCGATCTTCGAGAAATCCAGAATGTCGTTGATGACCGTCAAAAGGGAAGCGCCCGAAGCCTTTACGAGATCGAGGTACTCGCGCTGCTCCGGCGTCAGAGTCGTCTGCAAAGCAAGGTCGGTCATCCCGATGACGGCGTTCATCGGAGTCCGGATTTCGTGACTCATGTTGGCCAGGAACTCCGACTTCGCCAGATTCGCCGCCTCGGCCGCACGCTTGGCCTTGTGCAGATCGTCCTCGGCCTGCTTGCGCATCTCGATTTCTTTCCGCAGCAGGTCGTTCGCCGCAATCAGACTCGCGGTCCGCTCCCGTATTTTCGTTTCAAGGCTCTCATTGACCTTGGACAACTCCCGTTCCACGATTTTGCGCTGGTTGACCTGCGTCGCCAGCTCCGCGCTCTTGCTGTACAAATCGACGAATACCGCCACTTTCGACTTCAGGATGTCGATGTTCACCGGCTTCAGGATGTAGTCCACGGCGCCGATTTCATATCCCCGGAATACCGATTGCGCGTCTTCGAGCACGGCAGTGAGGAAAATGATGGGGGTGTGGCGGGAACGCTTGAGCTTTCGGATCAAAGTGGCGGTTTCGAAACCGTCCATTTCGGGCATCCGGATGTCGAGCAGAATGAGCGCGAAGTCGATTTTGAGAATCCGTCTCAGCGCCTCCTTTCCCGACCCGACCGCCAACACGTTCCTGTCGGGCCCGGAAAGGAGCTGCTGCATGGCAAGCAGGCCATGCCGGTCGTCGTCGACTACAAGAATGTTGGCTTGCGATAGGCCGGACACGGCCGTCTCCGTTTACTTGGCGAGTCCGACCCGCAAGAGCGACAACAGCTGTTCGATATTGACGGGCTTGGAGATGTAGTCCGAGGCGCCGGCCTCGATGCATTTTTCGCGATCCCCCTTCATCGCTTTCGCAGTCACTGCGATGATCGGGAGATGCTTGAATTCCCCCAGGCCCCGAATGATCCGGATCGTGTCGTATCCGTCGAGCTCGGGCATCATGATGTCCATGAGGACCACATTGATGTCGGGGTTGTTTTTCAGCGTCTCGAGGCCGTCTTTGCCGTTCTCCGCGTTGAGCACCGTTATGCCGTGCTGCTCCAGGGCCCCAGTCAAGGCGAATATGTTTCTTATGTCGTCGTCGACAATCAGCACTTTTCTGCCCGCAAGATCCGGCGTGGCCAACTGGATGGCGGCCAGCACCTGGTCGCGCTTGTCCGTCGGCAGGTCGCTGACCGTCTGATGCAGGAACAGCGTCGTCTCCTCCAGAACGGCTTCGAGGGTTCGCGCGCTTTTCAGGACCGCGACCTCCGCCAGCTTTCTGAGGTCGTCCTGCTCGCTGCCGCTCAGGGCGTCCGTGTCGTAGATTACGATCGGCAATTCGGACGTCGTTTCGGATTGAACGATCTTCTTGATGAAGTCTATTGCGGTCATATCGTGAAGCGTCGGACCGAGCACCATGCAATCGAACTGATTTTTCCGCAGGGCATCGAGGGCCTGTTTGCCTGCACGCACGCCCGTGATCTGCACGTCCTCGCCGCGCAGGGCTTCGGTGATGCTCGCCCGCTCCGCATCGTCGCCATCGACAACGAGCAGCGTTCCGATCTCGTGCTCGATGATCCTGCGCGTCTTGGCAAGGGCTTCCTGGAGCGCCTCCTTCACCGCCGGTTTGCGCACCGTCCCCACGGCTCCCATGTGAAGGCACTTGTGCATCCGCTCGTCCACGGAGATGACGCTCACCGGGATATGCCGCCTTTCCGGATCGTGTTTCAGGAGATCCAGGACCGCCCATCCGTCCATGTCCGGAAGTTTCAGGTCCAGCGTGATCGCGTCGGGCGCGAGTTCTTTGACCAGAACGAGCGCCGTGTTGCCGTCCAGCGCGACTACGCCCTTGAACCCGCTTTCGCGCGCGACATCGAGCAAAGTCGCGGCGAACTTCGCGTCGTCTTCGACGATCAGGACGACGCGGTCGCCGGGCTGGATGTTATCGCGGTCGTCGCTCACCTGCGGCTGCGCGCGCTCGGCACGCCCCCCTTTCGGACCCGGGCTCGCGCTCGATCGCTTGGCGCGAGCCGGGCTGAGCTTGAGCTCTTCGGGGGCACTACTCGGAGTTCTCGCCTCGGTTCTCGCCTCGGCCCCGGCGGGCTCGTGGGTGAGCGGCAAGTAGAACGTAAACGTGCTGCCCTTGCCCGGTTCGCTTTCGACCCGGATCTCCCCGCCCAGCAGGCGCGTGAGCTCGCGGCTGATGGAAAGCCCCAGTCCGGTGCCGCCGTATTTGCGGCTGGTGGTTCCGTCAGCCTGCTGGAAGGCTTCGAAAATGACCTTCCTCTTGTTTTCTGGGATCCCGATCCCGGTATCCGTCACGGCGAACGCCACCACTTTTTCCGCTGCATCCAATTGCGGGTGTCCGGCAGTCCAGCCGGATTTCGCGAGGAAAATCCGCAGAGCCACGCTGCCCTTTTCGGTAAACTTGAACGCATTCGAGAGCAGATTCTTGAGGATCTGCTGGAGCCGTTTTTCGTCGGTGTGAATCACCGCAGGCAAGCCATGGGCCGCGTCCATCGTGAAGCCCAGGCCCTTGTCCTGCGCCACCTGGCGGAAGGTCCGCTCGACGTAGTCCTGCAGCCCGGAGAAGCGCTCGGGCGCAATGTCGAGCGTGACCGTACCCGATTCGATCTTGGCCAGATCGAGGATATCGTTGATGAGGGAAAGAAGATCCGTGCCGGCGGCATAGATGGTCTGCGCGTAGTCGATCTGTTTGGGCATGAGGTTCTTGCCCGCGTTGTCCGCGAGCAGCTTCGCCAGTATCAGCAGGCTGTTGAGCGGCGTGCGCAGTTCGTGCGACATGTTGGCCAGAAACTCGGATTTGTAGCGCGAGGAAAGGGCGAGCTGCTCGGCCTTTTCCTCGAGCGCGGCTTTCGCCTGCTCGACTTCCCGATTCTTGAACTCAACCTGCCTCATTTGCTCCGAAAGAAGCTTGGCCTTCTCTTGAAGCTGCTCGTTGGTGCGCTGCAGCTCTTCTTGCTGATTCTTGAGCAGCCTCTCGGAGTTCTGCAGGTTCTGCGCCTGCTGCTCCAGGCGGTCGTTGGTTTCCTTGAGCTCCTCCTGCTGGCTTTGAAGCTCCTTGGTGAGCGATTGCGACTGCTCGAGCAGGAATCCAGTGCGCATGTTGGCCTCGATGGTGTTGAATACGACGCCGATACTTTCGGTCAGCTGATCGAGAAACGACAGGTGCGTCTCGCTGAACTTCTTGAGCGAGGCCAGCTCGACGACCGCTTTGATTTCGCCTTCAAACAGCACCGGCAGGATGATGATGTTCAACGGCGCGGCGGAACCGAGAATCGAGCTGACGCGGATGTAGTCGTCGGGGACGTCCTCGAGGAGAATGCGCTTCTTCTCGTAAGCGCATTGCCCTACCAGACCCTCGCCGATCTGCAGCGTTTTCGAAAGGTGCTTGTTAGGCTTGGAGGCGTAGCTGGCGAGCAGTTCGAGACTGGACTCGTCACCGCGCTTGGCCTGGGTGTAGAAGACGCCTTGCTGAGCGTTCACCAGCGGCGTCAGCTCCGAGAGCACCAGTTTCGATACCGTCACCAGGTCGGTGTGGCCTTGCAGCATCTGCGTGAATTTTGCGAGATTGGTCTTGAGCCAGTCCTGCTCGTTGTTCTTGAGGGTCGTGTTCTTGAGATTGCGGATCATCTCGTTGATGTTGTCCTTCAGGACCGCCACTTCCCCCATCGCTTCCACCGTGATCGATCGCGTGAAATCGCCTTTCGTGACCGCGGTCGCAACCTCCGCGATGGATCGCACCTGGGTCGTGAGGTTCGCCGCCAACTGATTCACGTTGTCAGTGAGATCCCGCCACAATCCGGCGGCGCCCGGCACCCTCGCCTGGCCCCCGAGCTTGCCGTCGGTGCCCACCTCGCGTGCCACGTTGGTCACCTGGTCGGCGAATGTCGCCAGCGTGTCGATCATGCCGTTGATGGTGTCGGCCAGCGCCGCGATTTCGCCTTTCGCCTCGAAGGCGACTTTTCGCTTCAGGTCGCCTTTTGCCACAAAGATCGCCCTTGGCCACCGCGGTGGTCACCTCCGCGATGTTGCGCACCTGCCCCGTGAGGTTCGCCGCCATCGAGTTGACGTTGTCGGTGAGGTCCTTCCAGGTCCCGGCGACTCCGGGCACCTGCGCCTGGCCCCCGAGCTCACCGTCGGTGCCCACTTCGCGCGCCACCCGCGATACCTCGGAAGCAAACCCGTTCAACTGATCCACCATCGTGTTGATGGTGCTCTTCAGCTCAAGGATTTCCCCTTTCACATCCACCGTGATCTTCTTCGAAAGATCGCCCTTGGCCACCGCGGTGGTCACCTCCGCGATGTTGCGCACCTGCCCCGTGAGGTTCGCCGCCATCGAGTTGACGTTGTCGGTGAGGTCCTTCCAGGTCCCGGCCACTCCGGGCACCTGCGCCTGGCCCCCGAGCTTGCCGTCGGTGCCCACCTCGCGCGCCACCCGCGACACCTCCGAGGCAAACCCGCCGAGCTGATCGACCATCGTGTTGACGACCTTGCCGATCCTCAAGAATTCGCCGCGTAACGGCCTGCCGTCGATCTCCGGCAGCATCCGTTGGGAGAGATCGCCTCTTGCGACCGATTCGATGACCCGTGCCATCTCCGAGGTCGGCCGGATGAGATCTCCGATCAGCGTGTTCACCGACTCCACGCAGTCGGCCCACGCCCCCGTCGCGGCGGGCAGCCTGACGCGTTGATTGATCTGCCCTTCCCTTCCGACCTCGTCCCGGATACGCGCGAACTCTTCGGTCACCTTCTCGTTTACTTCCACGACGTCGTTGAACGCCTGGGCAATTTCTCCGTCGATCCCTATCAGATCCATGGGCAGGCGAACCGAAAAATCGCCCTTTTTGAACGCTCGCAAGGCGCTCAAAAGGCCCTTGCGGTCCAGTACGTCCGGGATAAATTGCAGATTTGTCATTTTCGACCTTTCAACAAGCCTGTTTTTCCAATACCGCGCCGCAGTGCACCAGATTATGTACATTCGGGATCGGCGCTGCTTCCTTTCGCGATCCTTTCCTGGTGCCTTCGCGAGAGTCGCTCCCTTGCTCCGGCTGGCACGTCTGCGATGAGGACTCTCACGGTCCTGCGCAGAGGATGGCCATAATATCAAGACACAAAATCATGATAGTGCGTCGGGTATCGACCCACTATCGAGGAAACTTGATAATTCTATAGTGACACAACGGCAGCGCGTAGCTACATCGCTACAGCCTATATCCGCCAAATGATCTACTAGCCTCGACACGGCTGTCCGATGCCTTCTGCAGTCACTGGTTCCGCAAGCGATGTTGCCAGCCAAATCCAAAACCCAACGCTCGCCCGGTCGTAAGCCAAAAGGACTAGGCATCGAACCCACCGACGATCACGGTGTGCAATTTCGTACGAGTAGATTGAGCCTTCCTAGACTTGGACTGCTCGAACGTCCGACATGCCAACCCCCGATCACGGTTTGAAAATCTTCTCCAGCTGCCCTCTCTCCACCCTGGCCAGGCCCAGGACCTGCATTCGTGACTTGCAGGAGATCGCGCGCTCGAGCGAGGGCGCGGGGTACGAGGGCATCCTCGTATTTACAGACAACAGCCAACTGGATCCTTGGCTGGTCTCGCAGATCATCGTCGAGGCAACCGAACGTCTGTGCCCTCTGGTGGCGATTCAACCGACCTACATGCATCCCTACAGCGTGGCCAAGATGATCACGTCGTTTGCGCATCTGTACGGCCGCCGCCTCTATCTCAACATGGTAGCGGGGGGATTCAAGAACGACTTGCTGGCGTTGAACGACCTCACCCCCCATGACGAGCGCTATGCGCGGCTCTTGGAGTACACCACCGTCATCCAGAGCCTGCTGCGAACAGCTGATCCAGTCAGCTTCGAGGGGCGGTACTACAAGGTGACCAACCTGAAGCTGACTCCGCCGCTGCCGGCCGAGTTGATGCCCGGCGTGCTCGTCTCGGGATCCTCCGAAGCAGGCATGGACGCTGCACGGCAGCTCAAGGGTACGGCCGTGGAGTATCCGAAGCCACCGGCCGAGTACGCGACCGCCCCTGCGGCGAACATCGCGTCCAGGGGCATCCGCATCGGCATCATCGCCCGTCCCGAGGACGCGGAAGCCTGGTCGGTCGCACACGCCCGCTACCCGGAAGACCGCAAGGGCCAGCTTACGCACCAGCTTGCGATGAAGGTGTCGGATTCGTCCTGGCACCGGCAGTTGTCCGAACTCGGGAAAACCGGGTCGGAGGCGGAGAACCCGTACTGGCTGATACCGTTTCAGAACTACAAGGCAGTCTGTCCTTTTCTCGTGGGAAGTTACGATCGGGTGGCGGATGAGGTGGCGCGTTATGTCGACATCGGCTACCGCACGTTCATTCTCGACGTCCCCGCGAGCGCGGAAGAGATGCGCCATACCGGTGTCGTGTTCGATCGCGCCGTCACGCGCTGCGTGGCGGCATGACCATGCTCTTGCAACAGGGGGTGACCGCGCAAGCGCTGGCGCGTCCCGAGGCGACCGCGCTCGTATTCAAGAACACGCACCTCACATACGGGGCGCTCGAGGAGGCGAGCAACCGGCTCGCCTGGCAGCTGATAGCCGCGGGATGCCGGGGAGGCGATCGCGTCGCGTTGCTCATGCCAAAGATGCCCACGGCAATCGTGGCCATGCTGGGCGTGCTGAAAGCAGATGCGATCTACGTGCCGCTGGATCCGGCCAGTCCTCCGGCGCGCTTGGCTCGCATGCTGCAGGTCAGCGATTGCCGCTGCATTCTGGCAGCCGGCCCGGTCGCTCAGAGCCTGCGCGACGCCGTGGCGGCGGGAGCGCTGAAGGAGCGGCCCTTAATCGGGTGGTTGGATGAAGACAGGCCATCTGAACCCGATCTGGAGCCTGCATTCAGGCTGCGCGATCTCAACTCCTATCCGGCAACGCTGCCTGCCTGCGCCAACACGGACGGCGACGTGGCGCACATTCTGTTTACCTCGGGATCCACCGGAATCCCCAAGGGCGTGATGATCACGCACGCGAGCGTCGTGCATTTCATACGGTGGGCGGGGGCGTACTTCGGGGTCACCCACACCGATCGCGTTTCGCAGCATCCGCCGCTGCATTTCGACCTTTCCACGTTCGACATCTTCGGCACGCTCTGGGCCGGAGCCGAGCTGCATCTGGTGTCTCCCGAACTGAATCTCCTGCCGCACAAGCTCGCGCAGTTCATTCGCGAAGCCAGGCTCACGCAGTGGTTCTCGGCGCCCTCGGTCTTCAATATGATGGCGAAATTCGATGTCGTCGCCCAAGGCGACTTCCCGAGCCTGCGCCGGGTGATGTGGTGCGGCGAGGTGATCCCTACGCCCACCCTGATGCACTGGATGCGCCGGCTCCCCCACGCGCAGTTCACCAACCTGTACGGCCCGACCGAAACGACCATCGCGAGCAGCTATTACACGCTGCCTCGGTGCCCAATCGACGAGCGCGAGCCGATTCCTATCGGCCGCGCGTGCGACGCGGAAGAACTTCTGGTTCTCGACGCGCAGTTGCGCCCCGTGGCTGCAGACGACATCGGTGACCTCTACATCCGCGGTGCGGGCTTGAGTCCAGGCTACTGGCGCGACCCGGACAAGACCCGATGCGCGTTTCTCCCGTATCCCGGCGGAACAGATTCGCGGGACCGCATCTACAAGACCGGCGACTTGGCGCGCCGAGGAGTCGACGGCCTGTTCTATTTTCTGGGCCGCGCCGACACGCAGATCAAGAGCCGAGGCTACCGGATCGAATTGGGCGAGATCGAGGCGGCGCTCCACTCACTCCCGGCCTTGCGGGAGAGCGCGGTGGTCGCGATTCAATCCGATGGCTTCGAAGGATGGCTCATCTGCTGCGCGTACGTCCTGGCGTCGGACAGCGTGATCTCCGTCGAAAATCTGCGGAAGGACCTGGCGAGGTTGTTGCCCTCTTACATGCTTCCTGTCCGCTGGATGCGGCTAGATGCTCTCCCCAAGAACGGCAACGGCAAGATCGACCGTCCCCGGTTGAAGAACGCGTTCCTCGCCGCCGAATCCCAGGCGCAGGTGGAGGCGTCGCCGCCCCATGACGCCGGCAGGGCTGACCGCATGGTCAGCGCGGCGCAGGGGCAAGGTTAAAGGAGCGCTGAGTGACCGACACGAACGCGATCATCCTGCGCCTCGGCGCTCTGTTTGTCGAGAGTCTCCACATCGAAGTGCCGTCCGCAGACACCGATCTTTTCGAGACCGGCATTCTCGACTCCCTCCAGCTGGTGGCATTGCTGCTGCAGCTCGAGCAGCGCTTCGGCTTCAAAATCAAGATCGACGACATCGATCTCGACGATTTGCGCACGCTCGCGGGCATCGCCCGGCTGGTCGCAGCGCGCACGGGAGGTGCTGGCTCTCAGACGGCGCAGGTGCTTTCTCTTGAGGCCCGTCACGGTGCGGCGAATCATGAAGGGAACCAGCCGGAACCTCGACCCAGAGGCACCGAACCCCGGACTGGGCGCGTCGAAACGAACCGTGCGTCCACGATCGGTTCGCCGCGGGATTCCGTTCCAGGAGAACCGCAGCTCCCTTCGCGCAGCGTGAGCTAGTGAAACCAGCTCCTCGGCGCAATCCTCGATGACCAAGGATCGGGCTGCCATGGCTACGCTCCGCACCTTTGCCGAGGATGACATTCCCGCCGCTGCCGCGCTCTTCGGGCGCGTGTATCCGAAGCAGCGCTGGACTTCACAGGCTGCGTGCGAGGCCTACTTCCAGGAGATACTCTTCAACAACCCGTGGCGCGACCTTGACCTGCCTTCCTGGGTGGCCGAGGAGGACGGTCGCATGGCCGGCTTCGCAGGGGTGATGCCGAGGCGAATGCTTTTCCGCGGACGGCGCATCCGTGTCGCGGTGGGCTGCCAATTCATGGTGGACCCGAACCGGCGCAACGGTCTGACAGCGCTGCAATTGGCGCGAGCGGCGCTTTCAGGGCCGCAGGATCTGTTCATCGCCGATGGAGCGAACGAGCTGTCCCGGCAGATGTGGACCGGGCTCGGTGGGACGGCACCCTTGCTCTACAACCTTCACTGGACCCGCCCGCTCCGGCCGGTGCGGTTTGCGCTGTCGCTTCTGGAAGAGCGCCGCGCGCTCCCTCTTGCCTTGACGCTCCCGGCGCGGGCCCTGGGCACCTTGGCCGATGCGCTGACAGCCCGGTGGCATCCGCACCAGCTCGATCGGGAAGACGTCGAGCTTGAGGAAGACGAGCTGGATGCGGCTGCGATGCTGGCTCACCTTCCCGATGTGGCGGACGGCAGCGCGCTGCAGCCCGAGTACGACACGCGCTCGCTCGCCTGGCTGCTCGAGCAGACGGCCCGCAAAGCACGTCATGGAAAGCTGCGTGCGCGTGCCGTGCTCGAAAACGGGCGACGGTTGATCGGATGGTACCTCTATTACCTGCGAGCGGGCGGGGTGAGTGAAGTGGTCCAGATTGCAGCCTGCAACGGCTCGTTCGGCCGCGTGTTGCAGCGGCTCTTGGCCGACGCCTGGCGACAGGGCGCAGCGGCAGTGCGAGGGCGCCTCGATCCGCGCCACGTTCAGGAGCTCTCGGATCGCCACTGCTGGTTCCGGCGCGAGGGTACATGGACCCTGGTCCACTCGCGCCACGCCGACGTCGCCGCCGCCATCCATCAAGGGAACGCCTTTCTAAGTCGTCTCGAGGGCGAGTGGTGGCTGCGCTTCCAGGGTGGATGATGCAAATGGATCAAGTCCGGACGATATTTAGCGTCATTGGGCGCCACTACGATCTGCTCGCAGGCGATACAGCGCGGGTCGCCCGAAGATCGCAGGGCTGACCCAGGGCCAGTTTCGGCACGACTTGGCAGATCGGCAATCAAGCCCGGCTATGGATCCAAGAAGAACGACGCAGCGTTCTGCGACGGTACCGGCAGACAATTTGCGTCGGCCGGGCCCTGCGAGCGCCAAATACAGAACTTCCGTCCTCGTGGTGCGCGACCTGCGGGCGCTTTCGGGCTTCGTCCCGGCCTGGGAAGAACTGGCGGCCGCGGCGATTGAACCCAATGTCTTCTACGAGCATTGGATGCTGTTGCCGGCGATGGAACTATACGGGGCCGGCGAAGATATCAGCGTCGTACTGGTGCTGATCCGCGACCCTCACAACCCGGATGCTCCGGCAAAGCTGGGCGGACTGTTTCCCCTGGAACTGGTTCGCAACTTCCGAAAGCTCAAGGTGTCCGCCCTGAGCCTGTGGCAGCACGTTCACTGCTACGTGTGTACGCCCCTGGTGCGCGCGGATGCCGCCAAGGAGTGCATGGTCGAGTTGTTCAAGTGGTTCCGATCGGGCGAGGCAAGCGTTTCCCTGATGGAGCTGGGGTGCATCTCCGGAGACGGCCCGTTCCACAAGATGCTGGTCGACCTGATAAACGAGGTTGGGTTGCTGAGTTGGGTAACCGACATTTTCACGCGCGGCCTGTGGAATGAAGGATACGACAAGAAAACCAATCCGGAGTCGGCGGTATCGGGCGATCTGCGCCGGCAGTTGCGCCGCAAGGAAAAACGCCTGAGCGAGCGTGGCCGGGTGGAGCACGTCGCCATACGACCGGAGGACGACGTCGGGCGCTGGATCGACGAATTCCTGCAGATCGAGGCGAGCGGCTGGAAGGGGCAGCGCGGCAGCGCATTGGCTTCTTCGGAGAGCGGTCGCCGCTATTTCACGGAGATTGCGACTTCCGCCTTTCGTCGCGGTCGCTTGCTCATGCTGGGCCTCAATTTCAACGGCCGTCCCATCGCGCGCCGCTGTGCGTTCGTCTCCGGTGAAGGATCGTTTGCATTCAAGACTGCGTATGACGAGCAGTTCGCGAATTTCTCGCCCGGGGCAATGCTCGAGATGGACAGCATTCGGCAGCTTCAGACGCTGCGCGGGGTGCGGTGGATGGATTCCTGCGCGGCGCCGGACAACTTCCTGGTCAATCGCCTTTCGAACGATCGGAAAACGATTCAGAGCTTGGCTGTCGGCAACGGCCCGCTGGGCGAACTCGTGATCTCGGGCCTGCCGCTTCTGCGCTGGACGAATCGCCGAATTCTGAAGAGATCTTCCGAGGCACAGGCTCAGTCGTCCACCAGGGGTCCAGATCCTAGGACGACCGGAAATCGACAGAAATGAAAGGAGGCAAAGACATGCAGGCCGTAAATCACGCGGAAGCTCCATCCCTGGACAGAGCGGGCCCCAGTCGACCAGCCACTGCGGGCCGTTTTCTGGAGATCGATCCGGAAACGTTTCGCACCCATTTCAACCGCAAGCCGTTTCTCTTCAGGCACCATCTATCGGATCATCCGCTGTTCCGGCTTTCCCGGTTGGCGGAGCTCGCCAGAACGCTTCCCCCCAGCATTGTCGAGTACAACGCAGGAAAAATCCCGGTGAGCCTTCCCGACTGGGAGAACACCCCCTACACCGGTCTTTCCGCCGAGGAAACCGTCAGACGCATCGAGGAATGCGGCTCGTGGATGGTGCTCAAGCGCGCAGAAGCAGATCCCGAATGCCTGGATGTGCTCAACCGGTGCCTGGACGAGATCGAGCCGCTGTCGGAGCCGATCGAGCCGGGTATGTGCGAGCGCGAAGCCGCCGTTTTCGTAACCTCACCCTCGTCGATCACGCCCTATCATATGGATCACGAGATCAATTTCCTGCTTCAGATCCGCGGCAGCAAGACGATCAGCGTGTTCAGCGCGTCGGATCGGAAAGTACTCTCGGAGCAGGAGCTCGAGAAGCATTTTTCCGGGCCGGCGATTCACCGCAACATGGTATTCCACGAGCGATACCAGAAACGAGCCACCGTCTTCGAGCTCAAGGCGGGCTACGGCATCCATATTCCGACGACGGACCCGCACTGGATAAAGAACGGCGACGGCGTGTCGATCTCGTTCAGCAACGGCTTCAAGACGCGCGCCTCGCTGCGGCGCGGCATGATCTACAACCTGAACGCTAGGATGCGGAAGATGGGGCTGGACCCGACGCCCTACGGCAAAGGCGCCTTGCGCGACTCGATCAAATATCATGCGTTCCGCGCTGTGAGCCGAGCGGAGAAATGGCTGGACAGACAGCCCCTCGGAAGATTGATCTCGGAGCGAGCGGGGCCGGCGAAGACGCCTCAGGATCTGGCGCAGCCGCAGTGATCTGCTGCGCGCCGCAGAGGACCCCAGGATGAAAATGTGCTTCGTCGGGCTCGACAATCTCCCGGTCTTGGCGCCTGAATACAAGCGACATACGATCGGCGGCGAATCGGTTCAGCAGACTCTGCTTGGTCGGGCGCTGACACGCCGGGGCCATGATGTGAGCATGGTCGTTGCGGACTATGGCCAACGGGATGCTGCGCAATGGGAAGCGATACGGATTTTCAAGGCGTATCGTCGCGACGCGGGAATTCCAGTGCTCCGCTTCGTCCATCCGCGCTGGACCGGCATGTGGTCGGCCCTGAAGCGGGCCGATGCCGATCTTTACTACACCAGTTGCGCGGGAATGCAGGTCGGGCTGGTGGCGTTGTTCTGCCGGCGTTTTGGCAGGCGATTCGTCTTCCGCGCCGCAAGTGACACGGACTGCGACGGTTCTCGCCTACTCGTGCGATTTGCGCGCGATCGCTGGCTTTACGTATATGGCCTGCGGCGGGCCGATGCCATCCTCGTGCAGAGCGCTTCGCAGGCGCAGGCTTTGGCGCGCAACTACGGATTGGCGGGTCGAGTGGCGGGAATGCTGGTCGAAAAGCCGCCCGCGGATACCGCCCGCGACATCGACCTGCTGTGGATCAGCAATATCCGGCAGGTCAAGAGGCCAGACCGGATTCTCGAACTCGCCGACAGATTGCCGGAAGTGAAGATTCACATAGCCGGAGGATCCCTGCCCGATGAAGAAGCTCTATTCCGGAATGTAGAGCGCGCAGCGGGTGCCAGATCCAACGTATCGTTTCATGGTCGCCTTTCTTACTGGGACGCCAACAAGCTGTATGGTCGGGCCAGGCTGCTGGTCAACACCTCCGACGTCGAAGGATTTCCGAACTCGTACCTTCAAGCTTGGATAAGAGGCGTCCCCGTCGTGACGCTTATCGATCCCGACGGCGTAATCGAGCGCGAGGGTCTCGGCGTCGCCGCGCGCTCCGCTGCAGAGATTCCCGCCGCGATCAGACACCTTCTGAGCAACGCGGCAGCGTGGAGGGCGGCAAGCGATCGGTGCCGCGCGTTCATGGCCCGGGAACACGGTGAAGACCGGGTTTTGGCCGCCTACCTCGACACGTTCGAGAAAGTCATGCGCATCGACACGGCCAACGCCAGTCTGCCCGCATCGCGGAAAGCACGTCATGTCTGACACGCCTTTATTCGTCACGATCGACACCGAGGGCGACGACCTCTGGTCAAAACCGCGGGAGATCACCACTCGCAATGCGGAATACCTGCCTCGCTTCCAATCGCTCTGCGAGCGATTCGGTTTCAAGCCCGTCTACCTCACGAACTATGAGATGGCGATGTGCGAGGCCTTTGTCGAGTTCGCGCGCGACGCGCTTGTGCGCGGCACCTGCGAGATCGGGATGCACCTGCACGCATGGAATTCGCCGCCGCTCGTCCCGTTGACGAGCGACGATTTCCACTATCAACCCTACCTGATCGAATATCCCGACCCGGTGATGAAGGAGAAGATCAAGATCGTCACCCGCCTCCTCGAAGACCGCTTCGATCAAGCGATGGTCAGTCATCGCGCCGGGCGTTTGGGCTTCGACGGTCGTTATGCCGCCATGTTGCTTGACGAAGGATATCGCGTGGACTGCTCCGTGAGCCCGGGTCTCGATTGGCGCGGAACCCCCGGTGATCCAAACGGAAACGGCGGCACGGACTACTCGCACTTTCCCGACAACCCCTACTTCTTGAGCCCCTCCGACATCTCGGTACCGACGAGCGGCGGGCTGCTGGAGGTACCGATGACAATCCGTTCAAGCGGCCTGTACCGGAGAGCGCCCTGGGTGTATCGCATCCCGTTGCTGCGCCAGGTCGCCAACAGGCTGGTGTCGCCGGCGCTCGACCACTTGTGTCCGGCGGAGAGCAATCTGCGCGGAATGTTGCGCGCAGCGCGCGGAGCGCGGGCCGAGGGCGCGGCTCATCTGGATTTCTCGCTGCACTCCTCGGAGCTCATGCCCGGCGGGAGTCCGAGCTTCCGCGAGGCGACGGATATCGAGCGCCTGTACGGTGATCTGGAAGTTCTGTTCGAGGAGCTTTCCAAATGGTGCCGCGGCATGACCCTGAAGGAATTCCACGCGTCGTTCAGGCAGTCGCCTTGTGACGCGGTGTCGGGCAGCCTCGGGGACGGGATTTCCGATCCCGCCGCGACTCAAGAAGTGGTCAGGGCCTGAATGATCCGCATCAAGGGCCGAACCGCCGTCTACGGGGAAGTCTGGTACGAGGAAGAGCTGCCTCGCGATTCCGGAGTGGATATCGTCCTGTATCGCCAGAGAGAGACCCCGATCGCCGATGCCCGAACCACTCCGTTCCTTACAATGGTGACCGATCTTTCCGCAGAGGCAGACGCGATCACGGAGAAATTCGGCAAGGATTGCCGTTACAAGATCAGACGTGCCGAGACGAAGGACGGACTTCGCATGGAGTTCATCACCGACCCGGAAAGCCGGCTGGATGAATTCCGGGCGTTCTATGACGAATTCGCGAGGCAAAAGTCCGTCGCGCCCTCCTATCATCAATGGCTGGTCGCTGTCTGCAGAGCCCGTCAGCTCGTGCTCACGTCGGCATCCCGGAACGGCGAGGCCTTGGTCTGGCACGCCTACCTCGTAAGCGGAAAATCCGCCTGGCTCCAGTACACGGGTTCTTGTTTCCGGAACAAAGAGAACGATTACCGCGCCCTCGTCGGGCGCGCCAATCGCTGGCTTCATTGGAAGGAAATGCTGCGGTTCAAGGAGATGGGAATAACGCGCTATGACTGGGGCGGCCTCTTCGAGGACGAATCCGTGCCGGAAAACGCCGGGATCAACAGATTCAAAAAGGACTTCGGCGGGCAACCGGTGCGTACGTACGACTGCACGCTGCCGGTAACCCTCAGAGGCCGTATCTGGCTTCCCCTTCGCGACGCCTGGCGCCGTCGGAATTCCGGCCGGGCTGCAGCGGGCCAGTAGGCCCGTGGGAAAGACCTGACTGCTGCGCCGGTCGAACCACGCGCAGCATCGGCGCGCCTCAGTTGCGCGTCATAAATCTCTGGCACTTTAGACCTAGGCTCGAGCCTCGCGTCGCCGCCCGGCCCGTTGATCCAGAGAAAGGGGAGATGTCCATGTCCCGGCACACGTCGATCCCGTTTCGCAGCATCCTCGCGTTCACGTTGTTCGCCGTCTCCACCTTGCCCGCAGCCGCGGCGACAGACGCCCGCGTGAGCGAGAGCTACGGCAAGCTGCCGCTTCACTTCGAGACGAATCGCGGCCAGACCGACAAGAATGTCCGCTTCCTCTCGCGTGGTCCCGGCTACAACCTCTATCTGACCGCTAACGAAGCGGTGCTGGTACTCGCCAAGCCCAACGCGGATGCAACACGCGATGTGCGCAGCACGCAAACGCGGCCCGGGGCAAAAGCGCAAGAAAAGTCCGTTGCGCTCCGCATGAGCCTCGTGGGTGCGGCGCGCAAGCCTGTCGTGAGCGGGCGTGAGGAACTGCCCGGCAAAGCGAACTACTTCATCGGCAAGGATCCAGCGAAGTGGCGCACCAACGTGCCGACCTACGCGAAAGTCGAATACCGGGACGTCTATCCCGGCGTCGACCTCGTCTACTACGGCAACCAGCGCCAGCTCGAATACGATTTCGTCGTCGCACCGGGTGCGGACCCGCAAAAGATCGTGCTCAGCTTCAAAGGTGCCGACAAGCTGGAGATCGACGCTGAAGGCGATCTCGTGCTGCACGCTCCCGGGGGTGACATACGCCAGCACAAGCTAGTCATCTATCAGGAGATCGACGGAGCGCGGCATGAAATCGATGGAGGCTACGTGATCAAATCCGGCAAGCGGGTCGGCTTTAAGCTCGCCGCTTACGACACGACGCGGCCGCTCATCATCGATCCGGTGGTGCTTTCTTACTCCACCTACCTCGGTAGCAGTTACTTTGACGGGGCCAGTGGAATCGCCGTGGATGCCGACGGCAACGCCTACGTCACGGGCGGCACCACCTCGCCCGGTTTTCCGACGACACCCGGAGCTTCGCAGTCGGCCTTTCCCGGCGGCTTCGATCCGTACGTCTTCGTAACGAAGCTGAATCCTGCCGGGACCGCCCTCGTCTATTCGACTTACCTAGGCAGCGGTAGCGGCTATAACTTCGGCCGAGGAATCGCTGTGGATGCCGCCGGCAACGCCTACATGACCGGCGAGACTCGCTCCTCGGCTTTCCCGACGACGCCGGGCGCCTTCCAGCCGGCCAACGCCGGCCTCTACAGTAACGCCTTCGTAACCAAGCTCAATCCCACCGGCTCGGCGCTCGTCTACTCTACCTACCTCGGCGGTAGCACCTATGACAACGGCACCGGCATCGCCGTGGACGCCGACGGCAACGCTTATGTGACGGGCAACGCCGGCTCAACTAACTTCCCGACGACCTTGGGAGCCTTTCAGCTTAGCTTCGGCGGCGGCGGCGACGCCTTCGTGACCAAGCTCGATCCCACGGGCTCCACCCTCGTCTACTCGACTTACCTTGGCGGCAGTGGTCAAGAATATAGCGGCGGGATCGTCGTGGACGCCGGCGGCAACGCCTACGTGACCGGGACAACGCACTCCGCAAACTTCCCGACGACGGCGGGGGCCTTCCAGACCACCTTCGGCGGCGGCGGCCCCTACGTGACGAAACTCGACCCGACCGGATCCGCGCTGGTCTATTCCACCTACCTGGGGAACAGTGCCGGAGCCAGCGCGATCGCGGTGGACGCCAATGGCAACGCCTACGTGACCGGGGGAACGTACTCCACCAACTTCCCGACGACCGCGGGGGCTTTTCAAACGACGTACGCGGGAGGGTATGACGTATACACCTCAGGTGACGCCTTCGTCACCAAGCTCGACCCGACAGGATCCGTCTTGGTCTACTCCACCTACCTCGGGGGCAGTGACGGCGCTGACTCTGGCGCCAGCATCGCCGTGGACGCCGACGGCAACGCCTACGTGACGGGCGCCACCAATTCGACCAACTTTCCGACGACGCCGGACGCCTCCCAAGCGACGTACGCGGGGGGATACGACGTATACACTTTTTTTGACGCCTTCGTCACCAAACTCGATCCCACCGGTTCCGTGCTCGTCTACTCCACCTACCTTGGTGGCAGTAAAGTTGAACGTGGCTTCGGCATCGCCGTGGACGGCAGCGGCAACGCCTACGTGACGGGCTCAACCAATTCAGGAAACTTCCCCACGACTCCCGGAGCTTTCCAAGCCACCGGCCACGCGGGTGCCGGCTACAACAGCAATACCTACGACGCTTTCGTCGCGAAGTTCAGCGACGTGGAGCCTGGGCCGCCGCCCCCACCCCCGCTACTCCCGCTGCCTCTATTGCCCCCGCTGCCCCCGCTGCCTCTTTTCTGAGCAGCGCGACCGGCCGCGGTCGCGGTCAACGCAGGGGACGAGAGGGGATTGAGTTTCGTCCTCCGTCGGGGCAACATTGACCCTTCCGTTGGCGTCGATCGTTACGGTCCTGTCGCCTATCTGCACGGTCCAGATACCGTCGGTCTTGGCGGCGCTCGCCGTGGTCGCCGCGCAGCCTACGCGCAGCAGCGTAATGATCTCGGCGGCCGTCGAGGGCTGCGCGCTCGCGAACTTGCCGTGGTACTGCGCGGGCGCATTGGGATCGGACGGCGCGGCGCTCACGTCGTTCGTGGGGTCATTCGAGCGTCCCCACGAGCTGTAGTCCGGTGCGAATATCGGCATGAACTGCCGGTCCGGCCCGGCGAGGATGTCCGCGCAGAGCGATTGCGTACCGGTCGTGATTTGAATGTGGCTTCCGTCGATCACCGCGATGGGGTTGAGCGCGTGGATATTCCATTCCCAGGTGCGCGCGGTGCCGGAGGCCAGGTTGTCGTACACCAGTACGGTACCCGGGCGCAGGTACACCAGTGAACGCACGGCCTTGGTGAGCGCGCCGTTGTAGGCATCCGTCGCATCGCCCGTGACGATGTCGTAATGGGCGGCACTCCGATGCTGCGTGATGGAGCCGTAGCGAGAGTACGCGATCTGGTACGGGTTCGGCCGATGCTCGAACGCGATCTGTCCCTCGCCGCCGTCGAAAGTGACCGCGTTCTTGGATCGGGTTCGCTTGCCCCAGTATTGCCAGTGGTTCGAGTTGTATCCCTCATCGTGTTCGCCGTAGTAGCCTGATTCGATCGCCAGCCGCTCCCCGCCCGCGTTGATGACGAAGGCGTTCTGGTCGGCGGACTGGTGAGCGTACGCCCCGAACGGCGGCGGGCTCGACTTGAAATACACGGAGGTGCGCGTGAGGTCGGCCAGGTCGCTGTGCATCGCCATCCAGCCGATCGCCGGCAGGAAGAGCGAGTTGGGCGCTCCGGGCGGGAAGCCGGGGGCGGGGTCGCACGTGTTCGGCGGCGACATCAGGTACTCGATGCGGGTGAAATCCTCCCCGACCAAGCGCGAGGCGTACCAGCAGCCGAGCGCGCTCGGGGCGAAATGGGTGTAACCCTTGCCGAAGCGCGCGCGCTCCTCGAAGAGCTGGCTCTCCGCGAAACCGTCGCCGAAGAGGCCGATCGGGGTGGCGGGGTCGGTCGTCGGGGCAGCGGGATCGCTCGTCTTGGCGGTCGGCGGCACGAAGTACGCGAGGAATCTCGCGTAGTTCCGCACCCACGCCTTTTGCGCGAGGTCGATTCCGGTGGCCGAGCGCAGGGCATACCAGGCGCTCAGGGAGGCGCCCGTGTCCCAGATCCCGTAGGGCGTGCCGTTGGCATGGCCTCCTTCCTCGCCGCTCCACGGGTTCAGCGCGTTCAAGGCGAACGGCAGCAGGTCCTGCACCCACGTGTTCGCCTCCGGGAGATCGCCCACGAGGAGCGCGGACGTCGTCGCCACCATTCCGGCCGCGATGTTGCGATGGGAGTCACGCGGACTCAGCCACAGCGACGGCAGCACGGACGTGGAGGTAGAGGGCCATCCGCCGGCGCCGATCGTCCACGCATAGAGGTCGCCGATTCGCGTGCCGAGGCTGGGGAGAATCTGGTCCCTTTCGGCTTGAGTCAGGACCGGGCCGAGCCAGTCGTAACCGAGCGTGAGGACCCACGCGACGTTGAGCGATTCCAGATCGTCGAGCGCCGTCGGGCCGCGCGGGTCCCACGAAGCGAGGTTCAGCACGCGGCGCTTCGCATCCTCACTATAGGTGTCCGTCCGGTCGTACACGTACGCCATGAGCGACGACAGCGTCTTATTGCCGTATTGAAATCCTTGGCCCTGGGCTCCATTGGGCGGCAGCGATTCGCTTAGATTGCTGTTTACCTGGCCCCTCAGATTGACCAGCGGGCCCGCCCTCTGGCTCGCCATCAGCGCCAACGCGGCGGGGTCCGGCAATCCGCGCGGATGCGGCTTGGCCAAGAGCTGGTTGATGACGCTCGCCATGTCAGGCACGACGAACGGGACCGCATCGGCGCTGACGGTGAACCGGCGCACATTGCTCGACTGGGCTCCCGCCTGCACCTGCCACGAATAGCTTCCGGACGGCAGAACTTCGTCCCAATTGATCCAGTTCCGCGGTGCGGAGAGCGTTTTCGTGTGATTATCGGGATAGGTCAGGGTTACCTGGTATTGCACGGCGCCGCTCAGATGGGGCCAGCTGAAATCAGGCGGGCTCTGCTCGACCAGCTGGCAGTCGCCGGGGCGCACCGCAGCCGCCCCCGGATTGTAGAGCGGCGACTCCCGGTCCAGCAGAGTGCTCGTCATCCAGTCGGCGCTGACGACCGGAACGCAGGCCTCGGTTTGCGACCGTGCGCAGCCGTGCGCTGCCAGGAGAAGAACAAACGCGGCAGCGAGCATCGCGCCCAGCACGGACTTGGGTACGATGCACAGGATCTTGAGCTGTTTGGGCAAGGAGCGGATTTCCTCGACCTACCTGCGAAGCACGATCCCGTCTTTCGGCTTCAAAGTCACTTGACTGACGGCAGCGCCGTTGTTCACTGCGGGTTCCTGGGTCCCGGCGAGCCGCCGCAGTCCCGGCTCGAGCGTGACCGTGCGGCTCGCAATCGTGGGATTGACGAGCACGACGCCATTCTGAAAATCCCGGCGCCAGACCCCTTGACTCCACGCCGCGGCCGGCGGCCCCGACAGCGCCTGTCCGAGCTTGAAGTTGTATTCGTCGAACCACGGGACGCTGCTGTACATGACGACCTTGTCGTTGAACGAGAAGTACCCGTCGTCGAGCAGGCAGGACGCATAGGCATAGCGGAAAAACCTGTAGTCGACAGGGCTGCCGTGAACGTTGAAGGCGACGATCTTCGGTGATCTCGTGTTCTGGATCGCCGCCCGGTACCGCGCCATCGCGGCGGGCCAACCTGCCCTGGTCTCGATGGACCAGATTTCGCCCATGGTGCCCTCCAGAAATCCGCCGTCCAGCTGTCCCTTCCACTCCGGATTGCCGAGATCGTTGTCAATGTTGCCGATCAGCAATACCTTGGGGAGCAACTGCCTGACGCGGTTCCACTCGGCAACGTGCCCGGCGTAGTTGGCGGTGAGGACGGCAGGACTGTTCGCAGGTTCGTCCTTGCCGTCGCGATTCCAGTCCGCGGTCACGCGAGGATTGACCACATTGTCAAGGAACACGATGTCGAATTCCGGGATGTCCCGGAAGAAGACGCTGTAGTTACGCTCGGCTATCCACTCCGGCCAGCGCTGGCCGTTGCCGTCCTGCGGCGCCCAGTTCGAAACGTTGACCTCCCAGGTTGGACCGTACTCTCGGGAGAACTGAACCTTCCGCTTCGCGGCGTTCAACAGCCACCAGTCAGCAGCGTCGACTTTTATCTGTATGTCCAGAGACGCAGTGTCATTCGGATCATCCAACGCCTGGTTGAGGATGGTGTACTGTCCGACGAGAATCTTCGGATTGATCGCCTTGAGGGCCCGGACGACTTTCCGCATCGCCAAGGTCGACGTCGCGGCGTACCCGTTCTGCCAGCCGCGGTAGAAGCCGAGAATCACTACGTCCAGCTTCGCCATTGCAACCTGATAGGCGGCGCTCTCGTAGTTCTTCTTGCCGATGTTCATGCCCAGCAGCCGGGGAAAGCTTGCGGGGGTGGGGGCGGCGACAGGGGCGGTCGAGGTGACAGTCTTGATTCCTGATTTGATCGTTTCCGCCCCACGTTCCTTGGCGGCTTGGGCGGTAGCATTGGCACCGTGTGGCGTGGCCGTGCCGACGCCGCTAGCTGCGGCAGCCGAACCACTGATCGAGACGATGAATAGACCTGCTGCTACGAGGATTGCGTTCAACATCCGACACCTCTCCGTTGTCACCTCCCTACGTTGTCGTTTGTTATTATCTTGCAGCAACCAGGTTTACTTCCCTTACCATCCAATGCGCCAGTTGGACTACTGTCATTGCCCGGCGGTGTAATTTTCGACATTCCAATCTAGGGAATCTAGGAATCCCGCAATGAGCCTCGTCTCTGTGATCGTCCCGACCTACAACCGCAGGGAGACAATCCAGGCGGCGATCGCGAGCGTGCAACGGCAGACTTTCGCGGATTGGGAGCTCATCGTGGTGGACGACGGTTCCACCGACGACACTGCCGCCCTGATCGAGGGCACGGACCCCCGTCTCGTCCTGATCCGGCAGAAGAACCAGGGCGTGAACGCGGCGCGCAACACCGCCATGCTCCGGGCGCGCGGCCGCTACATCGCTTTCCTGGACTCCGACGACGAATGGCTCCCCCATCACCTGGAACTCAGCGTGGCCTTTTTTCGGGCCTTTCCCGGGGAGGACTTCCTCTCCGGGGAATTCAGTGAGGATGGGGGCTCAGGGGGCCTCGTTCACTTCCTTCGCACCGCACTGACCGAGTGGTACCCGCCGCTCGCGCAGCAGGCAGGCTCCTCGTTGCTGAGACTGCCCCCCGGGGAGACCGACCCCTACCGCAGGGTGTTCGGAAGCGTAGAGCCGATCGGGGAGTGGGGGCGGGACATCGTGGCCCGCACTCCTTATCGCGACGCGCGCCTGTACCGCGGGCGCGTTTTCGAGCACATGCGTTTCGGCTTCCTCTTCGCCTTGCAGCCCACGGTGATTACGCGCCGCGCCCGGGAAGCGGTGGGCCTGTTCGATCCGCGCTATCTGATCGGCGCCGACTACAGCTACCTGGCCAATCTCTGCCGCCGTTTCACCGCGAACTTCTTGCCGCTACCCATGGCGATCAAGCACGAGTATGCCCGCGACGGCACGGAACTGAACGAGGGACACCTCTCGACCGGCTCGACGCGGTTCGAATTCGAGCGCGATCTGCTGCACCAGTTCGAGGAATTGTTCGGAGGAGAGCGAGGCGAAGATCCCGAAATCATTGCGCTGCGCCGCGCGAGGCAGTTCGTCGTCGGCCGGGCCGCCCTCGGGCAGGGAAACCGCGCCGAGGCCCTGCGCTACTTCGGAGAGGCGAAGCGCAGCCAAGGCGCGTCGCCGGCGGCCACCCTCTGGTTGCTCGTCCGCATCACCCCCACCCCGGCTGTCGCACACAGGATTTACACCGGACTCTGGCGCGCGAGGGTGCTCGGGTGGGAACTCCTCACGAAACGCGCCACCTGGGGTCGAATCGCCCGCAAGGCTTGGGGCCGCTTCTACGGCACCTTTACACTGAAGAGGAAAACATGATCGAGCTGCCGCAGAAACCGAGTATCGTTCAAGCGCTGACGACGCTGCGCGAAGGCACCGCTTGTTGCTGCCGTCTCCCGACCCGATTTCTGACCCATTCCCGCCCCGGCTTCTCGATCCAGCGGTAAGTGAAATAGGACATGGCGATGATCATCGCCATGTAGACAGGGTAGGCGATATCGCCATGCCATAGCTGGGATCCAAAAAACAAGGTGTCCTGCCCGTTGATCTCGCGCTGCGTAAAAGGGTCGATATGCCATCGTTTGTCAAGCTGAATACCCGCATCGAACATTCTTTTCGCAACGAAGACATGCGTCATATAGATGGAATACGAGATGGTCCCCAGGAAAACCAGCGGTCGCAATCTGAGGATCGCGCTCGCGGTCCCGGCTTCATACGCGAAGACGAGCACGACGAGCGCGAATACGTAGGGGGCCGCGATCGACAGGAGGGTCGTGCCGGCTACGCTTACGAACGCGACGACGAGTCCGAGTGCGCCCCACTCGACCATGCTTCCGGAGAGTCGTTTTCGGAGTTTTTCATTCCACTTCACATAGATGTTCCATGACAACGCCCCGGCGGCAAATCCATAGACGCAGCGGATAATCCCCCAGTCGTAACCAGTGTCCATGTTGCGCTCGCTCAGCATCGCGATCAATACCGGGCCTCCAACCATCGCGAGGAGCATGGCAATCCATGCGTGCTTGCGAAATCCGATCAGGCACGCAGCGAAGACGACGTAGGTGTAGAACTCCGTGCTGATACTCCAGCTCGCCACATTCCAGGTCAGGAAATCGTATAGATGGAGGCTTTGGATAAGCAGCAGATTCGCGAGAATCGTGTCCGGTGCTTCCTGGAGGGTGCTGAATACTGCTACGGGCGAAAGCTCCGGGATGAGGATCCTCCGGAGGACCTTCATCAGTTCCCAGGAAATGAAAAGCACCAACATCGCAAAATGGAGGGGGTACAGCCTTCCCAACCGCAGGAAAAGAAACCGCCCTACGCCGAAGCCGTCGAGCAATCGTTGTTGGTAATTCGCGGCGATGACAAAACCGCTCAGCACAAAAAAGAAATCGACGAAGAGCCAGGCGTTGCGCAGGAACGGCACGCCGTACAGATGGCTGTAGGCGTCCAGATGGAACAGTGCCACCAGGCATGCGGCGATACCGCGCCAACTGTCCAATACCACGAATCGTTCCATGTTCGTCCCGAACGCTTGACGATGACGGCGCCTCACTCCTGAAGCTCGAACAACTCGGCTCCGATCCTCTTCGCGGCAGGCGTCCTGAACGGAATACTGCGTCCGAACCACCTCGCGTATCCCGCGTAGCCGATCCTTCGTCTACCCAGAAAGTCGGCCACGCCGATGCTGGCAAAATTGTCTATTTCCACGTACCCCACCTCGAACGCGTAGCCGCGCCGCAGGAGATAGGCGTCGGCAAGAGAAGTGATTGCGACGTGGATCCGCCTACGGCGATAAGACGGCCGGGTAAAAGCCTTGAATGAGTACTGGTAGGGATGACTGACTCTCGCCCACAGGCCGTCGCGATCAGGGGCGGCGGTGAATGTGCGCCAGGTATAGCCGACCAAGCGATCGTCCTCGAAAGCACCGAACGCCATGTCGCCTCGAGCCAGGGCATCTCGAACGAAATCGAGGCCTAAATCGAGGTCCGGGTCACCGGCTGCCTTCAAGAGTTCTTCGGACCGCACGATTCGCACGGTGATACCAATTGGAAGGCACGGCTCGGGGGACTGCGCGACCAAAGGTCTCACGTTTATCCGGTAGATGTGAAGGCCGGCGTACCGCCGGAGCATCGATACGACCCGGACGAGCAAACCCCGCTTCCAGCCCCAACGTTCCACGTCCGCCCGCAGGTTTCCGAATTTCCCGAAAAACGGGATCCGCGCGAACCTGCTCAGGCAAGGGGACACGGCATGGCTCCGCCATTTCTCCGCAGCGGGACGTATCGCGACGGCCATGGACTTGTGGGCTGCCATCACCCGCCGTATTTCCACGGCGTCGCCGCCATGGTCAAGGGCCGGACCCGTTCCTGGCATTCGGCTTCCACCGCCCGCAGGATCACCACCGCGTGATCTCCTTGCGTGTCCACGATCTGCTCGACCTGGCATTCGATGTGCGCGGGCAAGTTGGGCAATACGGGCGCGGCGGTCTTGCCCTCCATGAACGCCTCGCCGTTTATCGTTCCGCATACCGTGTGGGTCGGGAAGAAAAATCTCCGAGCGATCTCCTGTTGCCGATCGCCCACGATGTGCAGGACGGCGCTGCGGCTCTCGGCCAGGCATTCGAACACGTTGCTTTCCCTGCGGACCGCCGCCATGATCAGTGGCGGCTTGAAAGACGCCTGCGAGACCCAGGTGACCGTCGCTGCGCCGTAACGGTCTTCGCTCCGCGAGGTCAGAACGTAGACGCCATTCGACAGCATCCGGAGCGTTTTCTGTCTGACTTTCGCATCCATCGCCGTTACCTCGACTCGGCCCAGGGCTATTCGCAAACCACTTCCTGATGCGATCTTTCCATCCGATGCCAGCGCTCCTCATCGAGCTCCCTGTGCTCGCTCGCGAGGAGATCGAACAACAGACGATCGTACAGCCGGCCGTCGATGGTGTGACATTGCCGTTGCCTGCCGATCAAACGGAAGTTGAGGCGCTCCAGGCTTCGAACGGATGGGTTGCGGTCGACGATCCACGTGTTGACGACGTGAAGCCCGAGATCCCGGAACACGAGGGTCAGAAACTTCGAACTGGCGAGGCTCACATATCCCCGATTGGAGAAGGACTTCTCCCCGGCCACTGCCCATAGCGTCCCGGTCTTGAAGACCCGGTCCACGCTGTTCAGGCCGACGATCCCGATCGGACGGTCGTCCTTGTCCCAGGTATAGGCCCGGAGAAAATGCGTATCCCGCTGCGCCATGATCTTGAGCAGCGCGGGCGTGACGATCTGCCTTCCGTTCCCGAAATCCAGCCACTGGTAGTTCTCTTTTTGCGCGAGCCAACCCGTGACCAGGTCAAGAATATCGGACGTAGCTAGGGGGAGGAGCTTCACGTTTCCACACTCTGCGCCGCGGACGAAACTTCAACACCGCGCCAGAGCGCTGCGTAGGCGGCGAGCAGCTTGGGTACTTCGTGGCGCCATTCGAGCTCGTTCTCCACGCGCCTGCGCCCGAACTCTCCCATCTCGGCGCGCTGTGCGGAGTCGCCGAGCAGCTCGACGATCTTCGCCGCGAGGTCCGAGGCGTCATTCTTTTTTGCGTAAAGAGACGCTTGCTGGGCCGACTGACGCCCTTCCGCGAGATCGAACTGCACGATCGGCTTGCCGAGCGCCATGTACTCCATGATCTTGTTCATGGTCGACTTGTCGTTCAATTCGCTGGCAACGTCCGGGTTGACGCAGACATCCGCGGTGTTGAGCATGGCCAGCATCTCGGCATCCGGCACGCGGCCCGTGAAAGTCACGTAGTCCGCGACGCCCAGTTCCTGCGCCAGCGCCTTCATCTCTTCGAGGGAAGTGCCACCGCCCACCAGGCCGAACTGGATGTCGCTGCGCCCGAGATCGAAGACGATGTGGCGCGCGCCCCTCAACAAATAGTCGATGCCCTCCTGCTTTCCCATCACGCCCACGTAGCCGACCAGATAGCGGCGGCCGCGCTTGAGCCGCGGGTCGGGCGGCAGGATCTTCAGGCGCTCGAGGCTCGGTCCGCTGCGTACGACGAATACCCGCTCGGGAGGTACGCAACCGCGCTCGATCGCGATGCGCCGGTAGGACTCGTTGGTGGCGATCGATACATCGGCGGTGCGGAAGGTCCAGTACTCGAGCTTCAACAATAAGCTGTGGAAGAAACCACGCCGCCCGAACTTGGCTTCGTAGAGCTCGGGGTTGAGATCGTGGTGATCGAAAACGAATTTCTTTCCGAGCAGCTTGAAGAATCCGCCGATCAGGAAAAGCAGGTCTGGAGGGTTGCAGGCGTGAATGACGTCGAAGCCGCGCGTGAGGAGCACCCGCCAGGCCAGCACGAAGGTCCAGGCGAGTGCGACTGCGTACTCCAGCGCATAGCCGGCCGCGCCCGATGCCTCCACCGGCAGGTCGTAGCGGTAGATGTGAATTCCCTCGATCGCCTCGAATTTGCGCTCGCAGCCGCACCCGGTTGGGCAGATGATCGAGACGAGGTAGCCGGCCTCGCGCAAGGTCGTCGCTTCCTGCCACACCCTGCGGTCGAAAGGACTGGGGAGGTTCTCTACCAGGATCAGAACACGTTTCGACCGGCTCATGCTCAGCTCCCCGCTCGTTTCACGCATTGCTGGGAGATTCGTTCGGGGCCACGGTTTCACTTTTTTCCCACGAAATAGACGGAGGGAAAGAGGAAACGGCCAAGACCCAATTTCCCGCTTCGGTCTTGTCGTCGCGGAATGCGGTGTTCGTGCCCTCGAAGGGAGCTGCGAGAACCCCCGTCACCAGCAAATCCCTTCATAGACGCCGGATACGCTGCGCGAATCGGTAACTCGCACAAGATCGATGAGAGTCTGACCGTCGGTAAGCCGCTTGGGAACGTCGCGGAATTCCGGCGCCGCGTTGCCGATGACGATGGTGTCGGCATGATCGAGAACTTCATCGATGCTCCGGGTCATCAGGCGCGAGATGTGCGGAATGTGGTTGAGGATGTAGTCGCGGTTGGCCCCGTGGATGGCTGCGAGCGTGACATTGGCGTCGTAGACGCGCAGGTCATAGCCTTTGCCTATCAAGCGCTCGGTCAGCTCCACCACCGGGCTCTCGCGCAGATCGTCCGTGCCCGCCTTGAAGCTGAAGCCCAGTATTCCGACCTTCTTGCTACCCTTCTCAGTCACGGCTCGCAGGCCGCGCTGGATCTGCTGCTCGTTGCTCGGCAGGATCGCCGCGAGGATAGGAAGCGACACGTCAAGCGTCTTCGCCTTGTACAGGAGCGCGCGCAGGTCCTTGGGCAGGCACGAGCCGCCGAACGCAAAACCGGGTTTCAGGTAGTACGGCGAGAGGTTGAGCTTGGTGTCCTGGCAGAAAATGTCCATCACGCGGTGGCTGTCCACCTCGAGCCCTTTGCAGACATTGCCGATCTCGTTGGCAAAACCCACTTTGAGCGCGTGCCATGCGTTGTCCGCGTACTTGACCATCTCGGCGGTCTCGATGTCCGTCCGGATGAGCGGCGCCGCGATCCGTGCATAGAGATTCGCGAGCAGGTCCCCGCTTGCCCGGTTGAGCTCGCCGATCACCGTCTTGGGCGGATTGGAGAAATCGTGCACGGCGGTCCCTTCGCGCAGAAACTCCGGGTTGATGCAAACGCCGAACTCCGCGCCGGCGCGCCGCCCCGAACACGCCTCGAGGGTCGGGATCACCACGTCCCGCATGGTTCCCGGCAGCATGGTGCTGCGGATCACCACGACCGGCGCGCCGTGATGGTTGCGGAGCGCCGTGCCGATCTGCTCGCACACGCGGCGCACGTATTTCAGCTCGATGTCGCCGTTGCTGCGGCTGGGCGTTCCCACACAGATCAGAAACAGATCGGTCTGCCGGACCACGCCCGCGGCATCCACCGTCGCGGACAGCCGGCCGGCCGCGACCTGTCGTTCTATGATCCGGCCGATGTCCTTTTCGATGATGGGGCTCTTGCCGGCGTTGATGAGATCAACCTTCCTCGGCTCCGAATCGACGCCGATGACTTCATGACCTTCCTCGGCAAGGCAAGCCGCAGAAACGGTCCCGACATATCCAAGACCCCAGACGCTGAGCTTCATGACCGCCTCTCGTGGTTGCAAGGAATCAACGGCGGGCCCGCGTGCCGCAGGAAGCGAACCCTTCGCCCGCAGCTGCGGGGTTGCGCAAGCGCTCGTCACAGCATAGGAAGGGGTTGTTGACGCCCGTGCTGCGAACGCGAGGCGGGATGTAGTCCGGTTGGACCAGCGGAGGCCTTCGCGGCAAAGCATGACGTTGCCCTTGATCCAGGCCCGCCAGCTACCGCGTCGTTTGCGCCGATTTCGCTGTTTCCAGCGCTGCGCGCAACGGCGCCGCCAGATGCTCCGCTACCACGCGGTGGCCCTTTGCCCCCCACGGGTGGCCTTCCGGCGTGCCGTAGTCGGTGACCGCCTCGAACCATGGGTCCGTATGCAGATAACTTAGGAGGCCTCCGCGATCGAGTGCTTCCACCTTACCCAGGATCCCCGGCCATCGTGCAAGATGGCCGGGCACATCGAACAGCACCAGCCGGATTCTGCGGCGGCGGAGGTCTTCGGCGAAGGCGACCAGCAATTGGTTGTAAAACGCCTCCTTGCGCTGATTGTCACCGGCCGATTCACGCTCGACGACGCGCGCTTGCCAGTATGCATAGGCGTAGTTTCTGACAAAGTTGTAAGCGGCGCTCTGCTGCAAGATCGAGCCGCTGAGCCAGTCTTTTAGGCGGCTCAATCTGCTGCCCATCGAGCGGTCACGAGGGAAATGAAAGCGGCCGTCCTCGACTGTCGTCACCATCTCGTAGAAATTATCGTCGGGATCGTTCGACGTAAATTGCAGAACCACGACCGCCGGCTGGAACAGAAGCCCGAACTCGTAAAAGGTGCGGATCTCATG
>WNGQ01001971.1_pt1 | contig 44513 bp, 44 predicted proteins | sample 5407661 | NCBI WGS metagenome assembly WNGQ01 (sample SAMN13153382, study PRJNA577476) | soil metagenome | isolation source: 60 cm soil or saprolite under Garry oak tree replicate 2 | place: USA:California | collected 2016-06-15 | reverse complement strand
GACAGCGACGGAACTTCAGGCCGAAGACCAGCCCCATAGCCCGTATGGCGCCTGGCTCTTCCCGCAGTGTTCCAGGTCAAGGCGAAGCGGTACAAGGAAGCCAGCCACCCGAGAAAACACGTGGTAGCACGATAATTGGGATCTCATGTCAGCTGCCTACGGAGCGCCGGTATACCTGTGGCCGCCGGCCCCGGCCGATGGGAGGGTTGACCTGCCGCGCGACGTGCCAGCGACCGGCGTCATGACGCGTCGGCCAGGAGTACTGCCCGGCGGCTGGCGGGAATGTTGTGCGGGCGGCGTGCCAGCCCCGCGTCGGCTCATGCCGGACAGCCGGCTGCACCGGGCGCACCCGCGAACCGCGCTGCCGTACCAGGTCATTTACGCGATTGACCCGCCATGGCGACATATCAGTCTGTATCGTCCGGTTTCGTGAGAGGCGGGGATAAAAGGGCTGTTCATGCACGCCCGGCTGGCCTGGCCAGGCTACGGGAGGCCATCAACTCCGGGCTGGAGGAGACCAGCTTCCGGACGGCCCTGGCCGCTTGTGCCGCGGCCCTCCTGCTCACCGTGGCCGCCATCGCGATCGCGCTGCTGGTGTCCGGCCACGGCACGGTAGCCGGCGCGGAGCCCAGCGATCCGGCAGGAACGTCCGCCGCGATGCCGACGGCCTTGCCGCAGCCGCGCGCGATCGCGGTCCCTTCAGCATCCCCGGCGATGCCTGACCCGGCTGCGTCGTCCCCGGCTGCGAGCACCACTGCGTCTGTGACGAGTCCCTCCCCGTCGGCGACCAGTTCCCCGCCGCGCTGCCCACCCGGGCACGCGAAGCATCACCGCTGCTGAACTGAACCTACGCGTTCTCCGAACTCATCGCGCTCCCGCCCACGCGGCCGGGAAAGGCGACGGCGTACCGTCTTCCCTGCATGCGGGACGGGATCGCCGGGTGACGGGTGGCCATCACAGAAGGGGGCATTAATACCGGGACAGCCGTCTGGGCCTGCCCCGGGATTAGCTACGCGGACGCGCAGCGCGGGCCCCGTCGCTGCCCTGCCTTGCCCCGGCGCGGCGAGCGCAACCGCGGCAGAGGCGATGCCGGTGCCCTTTACGCCGCCGACAGAACACACAGCCGGGCATGACCCGCTGACGAGTGCACGCTGTGCGCCAAGGCACGACCGAGCTACCCGTATGCCTGACTGCCAGCGAAGCACCCGCACGGCGGGGCGGAGCATTGTCGGCCAGGTCACTGCCGGGTACCGGCCTGGCGAAAGAGCGCCCGAACCTCCCATTATGGATGTTCGTCAGCACCATCTGGCTGCTCGCCCGCAGCCAGCCAAACTCCTGCCGCGCCCCGGTGAGCTGCCCAGGTCTGCGATCAGCCTGGCCGCGATCTCGACCGGCCCGGCGGCAGCACCGCCGTCACGTCCACCCGGAAATCGTGCCGGATCTCAGTCATATAGCCCTCCCGTGCGCAGCTGCCGGCGCAGCAGCTTGCCGGTGGCGTTGCGGGGCAGCGACGGCACGTACTCCCACTGGGCCGGCACCTTGAAGCCGGCCAGCGCGGCGCGCGCGAAGGCCCGCAGTTCCTCGCGGCCAGGCGGGTCAGCCGGGTCGGCCGGCACCACGAAGGCCTTGATGGCCTCGCCGAGCAGCCGGTCGGGCACCCCGACCACCGCCGCGCCGGCTATCCGGGGGTGCTCGAGCAGGCGGTTTTCCACCTCTTGCGGGTAGACGTTCTCGCCCCCCCGGATGATCATGTCGCCGCGCCGGCCGACCAGGTAGAGGTAGCCGTTGTCACCGATCCGGCCCAGGTCACCGGTGCGCAGCCAGCCGTCCGGGCCGGCCGCGAACAAGTGATCCGCACGGGCGATCACCTCGCCGGCGCCGGAGCCGTCCCGGTCCGCGAGGCGTACCTCGACTCCCGGCGCCGCGCGGCCCACCGAGGCGAGCAGTTCCTCCCGTCCGGCCGCGGCGAGCCGGTGATCCTCGGGCGACAGCCAGGTGATCGGGCTGCCCTCGGTCTGCCCGTAGAGGGTGAGGAAGCCGGCGCCGGGCAGCTGCCCCATGGCCGTGCGCAGCGTGTCCGGATGGATGGGCGACGCCCCGTATTGCATGACCCGCAGCGTACGCAGCGGGAGGGCGCCCTGCCGGAGCAGCATTTCCACCATGGTGGGCACCGCGAGCGCATGGGTGACGCCCAGTGGTTCAAGCTCGCGCCAGGCCTCCACGGTGAAGCGGGGAACTGCGACGGTGGTGGCGCCCGCGGCCAGGGCGACCATGATGTTGCCCAGGCCGGCGATGTGGTGGAACGGCGATGCGGTGGCGAACACGCTGCCGGGCTTCAACTGCTGCAGCGTGGCGTTGAGCCGGCAGCGGCGGGCGAGCCGGTCGTGCCGGTAGGGCACGGCCTTGGGGTGCCCGGTGGTCCCAGATGTGTGCATCACCACGGCCGTGTCGTCCGGGCTTGGCGTCGGCAGCGGCCCGGACCCAGGGACCCGGCCGGGCAGTTCATCCAGGGCCAGCACCTTAACGCCCAGATCCGCGGCCACCGCCGCGGCGATGTCCGCGAACAGCGGCTGGGTGACGAGGCACGGCGCGGCCAGGCGCTCGATGCAGCCGGCCAGTTCGCGCACGGTCAGCCTCGGACCGAGCGGCGCGATTGGCCGCCTAGTGGCGGCGCCCGCCAGCACCAGGGCGAGCGCCTCGGGGCTCGCCTCCAGCAGGGCCGGCACCGGAACCCCCTCCGGCAGCCCGGTCCCGGACAGCCAGCGGGCCGCGCCGGCGGCGTGGCCGAGCAGTTCCTCCCCGGACCACGTCTGAGCGGCGGTGACCACCGCGGGAGCGATGGTCGCCTGCGCAGCGCCCATCATGGACACCCAGTCCGGGGATGTCGCCTTCGTCATCCGCTTCCTGCTCCTCGCCCTCAGTACCCGAGCTTGCTCAGTACCCGAGCTTGCTCAGCAGCCGCTCGTAGTGACCGGCTGGGTCGCCCAGCCACATCCGGGAGGTGGTGGCGCGCCGGAAGTACAGGTGCGCCGGGTGTTCCCAGGTGTAGCCGATGCCGCCATGCACCTGCACGTTCTCCGCGCTGGCCAGGTAGGCGGCCGCCGAGCAGGTCGCCTGGGCGATGCTCGCCACGACAGGCAGCTGATCCTGGCAACAGTCCGCGGCCCACAGCCCGTACCAGGCGGCGGATCGTGCCGCTTCCACCTCGAGCAGCACGTCCGCCAGCTTGTGCTTGACCGCCTGGAATGACCCGATCGGGCGGCCGAACTGCGTTCGCAGCAGGGCGTAGTCGCGGGCCATGTCCAGGGCACGTTCGGCCACGCCGACCTGTTCGCAGGCCAGCGCCACGCATGCGAGGTCGAAGACGCGCGCGAGCGCGGGCGCGGCGCCGCCGGCCGGGCCGATCAGGGTGGCCGGGGTGGCCGCGAAATGCAGCCGCGCGTGCTTACGGGTCGCGTCGAAGGCAGGCAGCAGCGTCCTGGCCAGTCCCGGCGCGGTGTCACGGATCGAGAACAGGGACGTCCCCTCCGCAGTCGCCGCGGGGACCAGGACGAGGTCAGCGACATGGCCGTCCAGGACGAACCTGGCCGTGCCGTCCAGCACCCAGCCATCGGCCCCAACCACCTCCCGCGCCGCCACCTCCCGCGCCGCCACCTCCCAGGCAGGCGGCCCGCCACCGGGCAGCGTTCCCGGCAGGGCCACCGTCGCGATCAGCTCACCGGCCGCGATGGCCGGAAGCCAGCGGCGCCGCGCGGCGTCATCCGCCGATGACAGCAGCGCCGCAACCGCGAGCACCGCGGTGCCGAGGAAGGGCCCGCAGAACAGGGCCCGGCCCATCTCCTGGGCCACGATGCCGAGTTCGGTGAAGCCGGCCCCGGCGCCGCCATACGCATCCGGGATGGCCAGGCCGAGCAGCCCCAGCTCATCGGCCATCCGGTGCCAGGCGTCGGCGTCGTAGCCGCGCTCGGTGGCCATCAGGCGGCGCACCTCGGTCTCCGGCGACGTCTTGTCCAGGAACTGGCGCACCGTGCGCCGCAGTTCCTCCTGCTCGGGGCTGAACGCGAAGTCCACGTCAGCCGGCGAGCCGGACGTGAGCGTATCCGGACACGACTTCCCTGCCCTCGCCGCTCACCGTCGATAGAGCCACCGTGGAGACCGACAACTCGGCGACCGAGGCGCCGGCGTCTGCAAAGATCCGCACCACCGAACCGCGCACTGTCAGGGTGTCGCCCGGCCAGACCTGGGCGGTGAACCGCACCCCGAACCGCACCAGGTTCTGCGCGCCGACCAGCCCGGCGATCGCCTGTCCGGTCAGGCCCATGGTCAGCATCCCGTGCGCGAACACGGACGGGTACCCGGCGATCTTCGTGGCGTAGATCTCGTCCGTGTGCAGCGGGTTGTAGTCGCCGGAGGCGCCCGCGTACTGCACGATCTGGGTTCGCTTGAGGTCCTCCACCGCGACCGTCTCGAATGTCTGGCCAACGGCCAGCTCACGTAGGGCCTTCACGATGCCTCTCGCAACACGCTTACGCTGCGGGCGGTCACCACGAGCTCGCCCGCCTCATCGCGGAACTCGGTGATCTGCTCGCGGAACCGCAGCCGCCCGGAACGCCCCTGCTTTTCCCACTCCTCGCCCGGCCGGGTGGTGCCGGCCAGGACATCGCCGACCCGGACCGGCCGGTGATAGACGAAGTGCTGCTCCGCGTGCAGCCCGCCCGCCCCTTCTGTGACCAGTCCGGCGTCGCCGCCCGAGCCGTGCCACGGCGCACCGGGCCGCGGCCGCAGCGGGTAGTCGGGATCGAACTGCGCGGAAGCGATAGCAAAGGTCGGCGGTGCAACATCGCCCACGCTAGGCAGCCCGCCAGGCAAGGCCACGCCCAGCGAACGGGCAAAGGCCAGCACGTGCCCGGCCTCGACCGGGAACCGTCGCGCGACCACCTCAGGCTCCAAGTTCGGTGCCGACCACGGACACGAAGGACACGCACTCGCCCGGCCCGCCGCCGAGGTTGTGCGTGAGCGCCAGCGAGCGCCCTTCCCCCACCGTCCGCACCGCACGCTGTTCCGGTGCCTCGCCGCGCAGCTGCAGCCACGCTTCGAACATCATCCGCAGGCCGGACGCGCCGATCGGATGGCCGAACGCCTTCAGCCCGCCGTCCGGGTTCACTGGCAGGTCGCCGTCGAGGTCGAAGCGGCCGGACAGCACGTCTTTCCAGCCCTGCCCGCGCTCGGCGAACCCGAGGTCCTCCATCAGCACCAGCTCGGTCGGGGTGAAACAGTCGTGGACTTCGGCTAGGGCCAGCTCAGAACGTGGATCGGTGATCCCCGCCTGCCGGTACGCGTCCTCAGCCGACGCGGCCACCTCAGGGAACGTGGTGAAGTCGTAGCTAGGGTCGGACAACCCGGAGGCCGGGCCCGCCACCAGGGACAGCGCCTTCACGTACAGCGGCCGGTCGGTGTAGCGGTGCGCATCGTCAGCGCGGACCACGATGGCCGCCGCCGAACCGTCCGACACCCCCGAGCAGTCGAAGATACCGAGCATCCCCGCGACCAGCGGCGATCTGGAAATCGTTTCCTTCGGCACTTCCTTGCGGAACTGCGCCCGCGGGTTCTTCGCCCCGTTCTGGTGGTTCTTCCAGGCGATCCTGGTCAGCACGTCCTTCATCTCGGCCGGATCGACGCCGTACTTCGCCGCGTAGGCCGGGGCGAGCAGGCTGAAGTTCGCCGGGGCGGTGGTCTCGCCTTTCCCGTCGTCGCCGGCGCCGGGCGCATTGGAGCCGACCAGGCCGGAAAAACCGGAATCCTTCAGCTTCTCGACGCCGATCGCCATGGCACAGTCGTAGGCGCCGCAGGCCACCGCGTAGCAGGCGTTGCGCAGCGACTCAGACCCGGTCGCGCACATGTTCTCCAGCCTGGTCACCGGCTTGTAGGGCAGCCGGAGCGGCCGGGACAGGGTAAGCCCGGACACGCCGGAGCCCATCGTCCCGAGCCAGAAGGCGTCGATGTCGCCCAGCCCGATGCCGGCCGAGGAGGCCGCCGCCGTGGCCGACTCGATCAGCAGGTCGTCGGTGGACTTGTCCCAGTGCTCGCCGAACGAGGTGCAGCCCATGCCCACGATGGCGACCTGGTCCCTGATGCCGTGTGACCCCATTACTCATCCTTCCCTGCGGATCGGCGCTCTTCCCCGCGAATCGGGCGCGCTTTCCAGAAGTAGTTGTGCACGCCGGCCGCGGTGACCAGCCGCCGGAAGGTCATCTCGACCCGCAGCCCGATGCGGACTTCGTCCTCGGCGGCGTCGGTGAGCTGACAGCGCATCCGGCCGCCGCCGTCGAAGTCGAGCACCACCATGAGCACCGGCGGGCTCGGCGTGTAGGCCAGCCGGTCCACGGTGTAGGTGGCCACGGTCGCGGGCACGCCGGCCAGCGGCTCGGGGGTCATCTCGTCCACCGCGTGGCACTGCTGGCAGACCCGGGCCGGCGGCAGGCTGCGCGTGCCGCAGCGGGTGCATCTGGCCGCGACGAGCCCGAACTTCCAGTCCGTTCGGCGCTGTGCGGGCGGCGCCGCGACCGGGTCCGGGTCCGGCCGGCGGGGCGGCTCGCGGTCCAGGAACCCGCGCCAGGACAGGAAGGTGGCGTAGTCCAGCGCGGTGCTGCCCGCCGCGATCTGCGCGGCGACGGGCTGCGCCGGCCGGTGCCGGGCCAGGGCCTCGGTGGTCCGCAGGGCCAGGGCAAACGCGCCGTCGGCCAGCACCACCAGCAGCACGGTCTCGTCCGGCCCGGCCCGGTCCAGCACGTCGGCCAGACCGATGCCGGGCTGCGCGGTGCCGGCGTTGCCGATGAGGGTGGCGTGGCTGCCGGCGACCGCCTCGGCTGGCACGCCGGCGGCGCGCACGGTGCGGCTCACCGCGCGGGCCGGCAGCCCGGCCACGATGAGGTGATCCACCTGCCCGGGAGTGAGCCCGGCCTGCTTCAGGGCGTCGGCCATGGCCGCCTCGGCCAGCGGGCCGTACACCTGCTCGCCGAACCGTTCCTCCCACACCCGCGAGGCGGCGGCGCCCGGCGCCCGCCACCGGTCCAGGAACTCGGCGGTGGCGAAGCCCTGCCCGATGACCTCGGCCAGCACCGGGAGGCCGCCATCGGCTCCGTCGTCCGTTGGGCCGAAGACGAAGGCGGCCGCGCCGTCACCGCCGTCGCGCTCGTCCGCGCTGCCCGGCAGCCCGGTCCGGATGTCCGCGAGCACCGCCATGGCGGGCACCGCCGACTGGGCCGCGGCGACCAGCGCGCCCACCCCGGAGCGGACGGCGCCGGCCATGTCGACCGCCAGCGCGTCGGCCGGCAGCCGCAGCGCGGCGTGCACCGCCGTGGCGTTGGTCTTGTCCGCGTAGGCGGGGACCGTGGTGGCGAAGAACAGCTGCCGCACGCACGCACGACCCGTCATCCCGGCTAGGGCGGCGCGTCCCGCCGCAACCGCCATGGAGGTGGTGTCCTCGTCATAAGCGGCTACCGAACGGGTGCCGAAACCCCCGCCCTGGCCCAGCACCCCCGCTATCCGGGTGCGCTCCAAGCGGTAATACGGAACGTAGGCGCCGTAGCCGACCAGTCCTCCCATGGCACTCCTCACAAGTTCGCTCCTCCACGGCACTCCTCGCGAGACCGTCAGATGAGTAAAAATAGATTACCTGTTATACTATTTTGAAGCTAGCCTATCCTTCAGCCAGCACTATCCTTCAGCCAGCACTGGGGAGCCTGCGTGGACATCAGCTATCCCGCCGACGCGGAGTCCTTCCGCGCCGAGGTCCGGGCCGTGCTGGCCGAGGAGCTGCCGTCCGGCTGGGCGGGCATCGGGGCCATCGCGGCCCGCGAGGACGCGGAGCGGTTCGCGGCGCAGTGGCGGCAGGTGCTGTACCGCCGGGACCTGCTCGGCATCACCTGGCCGCCGGAGTACGGCGGGCGCGGGCTGTCCCGGCTGCACCAGGTGGTGCTGATGGAGGAACTGGCCCGGACCGGCGTCCCGTTCGGCGAGCACACCGACCTGTTCGGCATCAAGATGCTCGGCAGCACGCTGCTCCGCTGGGGCACGGCCGGGCAGCGGCGGCGGTTCCTGCCCCGCATCCTGTCCGGCCAGGACCGGTGGTGCCAGGGCTTCTCCGAACCGGGTGCGGGCTCGGACCTCGCGTCACTGACGACCCGCGCCAGGTTGGACGGCGGCGACTGGGTCATTGACGGGCAGAAGGTGTGGACCTCGGTGGCGCACCGCGCCAACTGGATCTTCCTGCTCGCCCGCACCGACCCGCGGGCCCGCGGCCACCGGGGTATGTCGTTCCTGCTCTGCCCGCTGGAGGCGCCCGGCATCGAGATCAGGCCGATCCGCCAGCTCACCGGGGACAGCGACTTCAACGAGGTGTTCTTCACCGGCGCCCGGACCCCCGCCGACCTGGTCGTCGGCGCCCCGGGCGAGGGCTGGCAGGTGGCCATGACGCTGCTCGGGCACGAGCGCGGCGAGGAAGCGGCCACCAACCCGATCCTGTTCCGCGCCGAACTTGACCGGCTGCTCGCGCTGGCCACCGAACGCGGCCGGGATCACGACCCCCTCATCCGGCAGCGCCTGGCCTGGTGCTACGCCCGGGTCGAGATCATGCGCTACCTCGGCTACCGGATCCTCACCCAGGTGCGGCAAGGCACCGACCTGGGCGCGGCGGCCTCGGTCGCGAAACTGTACTGGAGCGAATACCACGTGGCCGCGACCGAACTCGCCCTGGACATCGGTGGCCTGGACGGGCTGGTGCCGGACGGCCGCGGCCCGCTGCGCGCGGTGCGCACCGACGACCCGGGTGCGCCCAACTCCTCCGGCTCCTGGCTGGGTGCCTTCCTGAACGCCCGGGCCGGCACGATCTACGCCGGCACCTCCGAAGTGCAGCGCAACATCCTCGCCGAGACCGTACTCGGCCTGCCTAAGGAGAAACGCCGAGAAGAGGCAGAGCATGGCTGATACGGGGCCTCCCGCGCTGCTCGCCGGCGTGCCTCCGGCACGACCAAGCGAAGCGCCCGCGAGGGAGGCAGACAAGACAGAGTTCGGCGGCCGGGTCGCGCTGGTGACGGCGGCCGCGGGCCGGGGCATCGGGCAGGCGGTGGCGCGGCGGCTGGCCGCGGGCGGCGCGCGCGTCGTGGTGACCGACATCCACCCGGGCCGCACCGACAAGGTGGCCGCGGCGATCGCCGCCGACTACCCGGCGGCCACCGTGGCCGGCTACCCGCTGGACGCCGGCGACCGGGACCAGATCGACGCGGTCGTGGCCGCCGTCGCCGCGTCGCTGGGCCCGGTGCAGATCCTGGTCAACAACGCGGCGCTGAACGTCGTCGGCAGCATCTTCGGCTACGACCCGGCCGACTGGGACCGGGTGGTCCGGGTCAACCTCACCGGCCCGTGGTACCTGTGCCACCGCACGATGCCGCTGATGCGGGACGCGGGCGGCGGCGTGATCGTGAACGTGGGCAGCTACGCGCCCGACGTCGGCGGCGGCGGCATCGAGGCCCCGTACGCCGCGACCAAGGGCGGCCTGTCCGCGCTGACCCGTGGCCTCGCCCACGAGGGCGGCCCGCACCGGATCCGCGCCGTCTACCTGTCCATGGGCGTGGTCAAGGACACCAAGTTCGCGCAGGACAACGCCGAGCTGCTGGCCCGGATGCCGGGCACCACCGGGCCGCTCGGTGGGCTGCCGGGCCCGGCCGACATCGCCGAGGCGGTGGCCTTCCTCGCCTCCGACCGGGCCGCCTACATCACCGGCGAAGTGCTCAACGTCGCCGGCGGCGCCTACATGCGCAACTGACTCCACCCCGAGCCGTGGTGGCCGCGGGCGCCTTCACGCGGCCTCCACATGCTCTGCGTCGCGGCATCACATGAGACTGGTTGGCTGCGTTTACGCCGCCGGGCCCGTAGCTGTGCCCGACCGGTGGCCAGGTGGTCCGCATCAGGGTTGGCCGTCAAGGGACATCAGATCTGGGAGTGGTGCGGCGACGGGCCGGACGCCGGCCAGCTCTGCGACGGGCCAGCGGCCCGCTGGCTGCACGGCGCAGCGCGGAACACCCCGGACACGCCCGAGGAAATCCACCGGCCGCGCTGGCGCCACCTGACAGGCAGCTCCCGGGGCCTTCGTACTCATCCGCCGCACTCGGAAGGCTGACGTGGCTGCGACCGCACAGTCGCAAGACCTCGTGATGGCCGCAACCCGGCATCGGCGCATAATGCGGGGCGCGGCTCCTTCGGCAGCCCTAGTATCCGCTCGCCGATGATGTTCCGCTGGATCTGGCTGCTGCCGCCGTAGATAGTCTCGGCCCGGGACAGCAGGAAGGCCCGCTGCAGCGCCCCGAGCGCGTAGCCGTCACCGGTCACGGTCGCCTCCTCGGCGAGCAGTTCGGTGGCGAGCTCAAGCAGCCGCTGGTGCTGGACCGAGGCGTACAGCTTGGCGGTGGCCGCCTGGGCCCCCAGGGTACGGCCCGCCACCAGCTCGCCGATCGTGCGCAGCGCGGTGACGCGCATCAGCCGGACCGCGATCCAGGCATCCACCAGCCGGTGGCTGAGCCCGCCCGCGCTGAGCCCGCCCGCGCTGGCCCCGGCCCCGGCTCCAGCGCCGACCCGGGCGCGGGCCAGGTCCAGCACGTGCTCCGCCTCCCGCTCGAAGCCGAGCTGCTGCGGCATGAGCAGGGTGCCGCGCTCCACGCCCAGCGCCGCCATGGCCACCTTCCAGCCGTCGCCGGGGGCGCCGATCACCAGGTCGGCGCGGGTCCGCGCGCCGGTGAAGAAGACCTCGCAGAACTCGCCGTCGCCGAGCATGTTGGTGATCGGCCGGATCTGAACGCCCGGCTGCCGGGCCGGCACCAGAAGCAGGGACAGCCCGCGGTGCCGAACAGAGGCCGGGTCGGTCCGGCACAGCACGTAGAGCCAGTCCGCGGACGCGCCGAACGTCATCCAGATCTTCTGCCCGGCGATCACCCACTCATCGCCGTCGAGCCGGGCCGACGTGCGCACCGAGGCCAGGTCGGACCCGGCGTCCGGCTCGCTGAAGCCCTGCCCCCAGAATTCCTCGGCCGCCAGGATCTTCGGCAGGAACCTGGCCTTCTGCTCATGTCTGCCGAACATCAGCAACGTGGGGCCGAACAGGTCCTGGCCCTGGACGCCGACCCGATAGGGCGCCTGGGCGCGGGCGTAGAGGTACTCGAAGATGATCGCCTGGGCGAGCGTCGCACCGCGGCCGCCGTACTCAGGCGGCCAGGTGAGCCCGAGCCAGCGCCCCGCCGACAGTTCCTTCTCCCACCGCAGCCGGACATCCCAGGCCGCCGAGTCGTCCGGGCCGCCCACGCCGCGGTGCGCGGCGAACTCGCCCACCAGGTGCTCGTCCAGCCAGCGCTGTACCTCGCCGGCGAAGGCCTGGTCTTCCGGCCGGATCTCGATGTCCATTCCTCAGCCCTCCAGTCCCAGTTGCGCGGCGAGCAGGTCCCGGTGGTACGCGGGGGTGCCGAACATCGCCTCGCAGGCCTTGGCCCGCTTGAAGTACAGGTGGGCAGGATGCTCCCAGGTGAAGCCGATGCCGCCATGCACCTGGATGACGTCACCCGCGATCTTCGAATACGCCGCAGAGCAGTACACCTTGGCCAGGCTGGCCGCCAGCGGCACATCCTCGCCGCCGGCGGCCAGTGCCCACAGCCCGTAGTAGGCCGCCGAGCGGGCCGCTTCCGCCTCGGTCAGCATGTCCGCGCACATGTGCTTGATGGCCTGGAACGAGCCGATGGGCCGCCCGAACTGGACCCGCATCCCGGCGTACTCAGCGGCCATCTCCACGGCCCGGGACGCCCCGCCGACCTGCTCGGCGGCCAGCAGGATGGCGGCGGTGTGCAGGACGCGGCGGAGCACCGGCCAGCCGTCGGCCTCGTCGCCGATCAGCCGGGCCGGCGTCCCGGTGAACTCCAGGTGCGCCTGCTTGCGGGTCTGGTCCAGGGTCGGCACGGGCACCCGCCGAAGACCGGGCGCGGCGCCGTCCACCGCGAACAGGCCGACGCCGGCCGGCGTGCGCGCCCCCACCATGATGAGATCGGCAATGTGGCCATCAAGCACGTGCCGCTTGCCGCCGTCCAGCACCCACCTGGCCCCGCTCCGGCGGGCCCGCGTCTGCACGCCCGCCTCGTCCCAGCGGCCAGGCTGCTCCAGCACGGCCAGCGTGCCGATGGTCGTGCCGGCGGCCAGGCCGGGCAGCAGGTCCTTCCTGGCCGCCTCGTCCGTGCAGCGCAGCAGGGCCTCGGTGGCCAGCGCCACGCTGGACAGGTAGGGCGCGCACAGCAGCGCCCGGCCCATCTCCTCGAAGACGATGCCGAGCTCGAGGTAGCCGAACCCGGCTCCCTCGTACTCCTCGGGTACGGCCATGCCCTGCAGCCCGAGCTGGTCGCTCATCTGCCGCCACACCGCGGGGTCGTAGCCGGCCGGGGTGGCCATCAGCCCGCGCACGGTCTCCTCGGCCGACTTGCTGGCCAGGAAGCCGCGCACGGTGGCCCGCAGTTCGAGCTGCTCGTCCGTGAAGAGAAAGTCCATCCGGCCTCCACAAGTCAGTACAGTAAAATCATACAACTAGTTATACTATCTGAGGAGGCGTGCGCGGACCATCGCGCGGCCACCCAGGGAAGGTGCGTGACCCGATGAGCGATCGTTACGCGGATTTCCCGAGCCTGCGCTGCGAGACGCTGGGCTCGGGGGTGCTGCAGATCGTGCTGGACGCGCCGCGGCTGAATGCGGTGGGCGCGCAGATGCACCGGGATCTCGCCGGCGTCTGGGCCGCGGTGGACCGCGACGACGACGTCCGGTCGGTCGTCATCCGGGGCGCGGGCAAGGCGTTCTCGGCCGGGGGCTCCTTCGACATGATCGAGGACATGACCCGGGACATCAGCGTCCGGGCCCGGGTCATGCGCGAAGCGCGCGACCTCGTCTACGGGGTGATCAACTGCTCCAAGCCGGTGGTCTCGGCCATCAGCGGTCCGGCCGTCGGGGCCGGCCTGGTGGTCGCGCTGCTGGCCGACGTCTCGGTGGCCGGGCGTTCCGCCAAGATCGTGGACGGCCACACCCGGCTGGGGGTGGCGGCCGGGGACCACGCGGCGATCTGCTGGCCGCTGCTGTGCGGCATGGCCAAGGCCAAGTACTACCTGCTCGCCTGCGCCCCGCTGACCGGCGAGGAGGCGGAGCGGATCGGCCTGGTGTCGCTGTGCGTCGACGACGACGAGGTGGCCGAACGGGCCGAGGCCATCGCCCGGGATCTGGCTGACCTGCCCGCCACCGCGGTGCGCTGGACCAAGTACTCGCTGAACAACTGGTACCGGCAGGCGGGCCCGCTGTTCGACGCGTCGCTCGGCTATGAGTTCTTCGGCTTCGGCCTGCCCGAGGCCCGCGAGGGACTCGCGGCCCTGAAGGAGAAACGCCCGCCGGATTTCCGCGCGGTAGAGGAGACACGATGACCACACACCCCGACCACCCCTACCCGCCGCTGCTGGTCCAGGGCCAGACGTGGGAGCAGATGACCGTCGGCAGCGTATTCCGCACGGCGGCCAGGACCATCACCGAGACCGACTTGATCACCTTCATCACCTGGAGCGGCTTCAACGAGGCGCTGTTCCTGGACGCCTCGCACGCGGCCGGAGGAGGGTACACCGGGCGGCTGGTCCCCGGCGCCCTGGTCTACTGCCTCGGCGAAGGACTGGTCATCCAGACCAACGTGCTCAACGGGACCGGCCTGGCGTTCATGTCCATGGACCTGACGATCAAGCGGCCCGCCTACGTCGGCGACACCATTCACGTGGTGGTGGAGGTGACCGAGGCGCGGGCCGCCAGCACCGGCCAGCGGGGCGTGGTGACCACCAGGAACAGCGTCCGCAACTCCCGCGACGAGGACGTGCTGATCTACACGCCCGCCCGGCTGATCCGCGGCCGCGGCTACCAGGCCCCGGGCGAAGCCCTCTGACGGCCGGCGTCTCGCCGACGCGGCGTGCTAGACGTCACGGCGGAGCAGTACGACCGCCGTCACGGTAAGCAGGATGGCGGCGAGGAGGACGAAGATGCCGGTCTCGATCCCCTGGAATGCCCAGTAGCGGTCGGCAGGCTGGTAGGTGACGAGGGCCCGGAAGCTGGTCAGGGCATCCCTGCAGGACGGCGGCATGCTGGCGACGCCCCTGCCCACGCTCGCGCAGGAAGCCGGGAGGTAACCGAGGGGGATGTTATATACATCGGCTCCGTTCGGGGCCGGGACTAGGTGGCCGTGCGGGTCGAGGACGCCCTGCCCGAGCTGCCAGTAGGATCCGGTCGGCGTGTATCCGGTCAGCACGCTGTGCGTGACGGTGATCGCGCTCATGTAGTGCGGGCGGAGCCAGAGGGTGACCGCCGCGCGGACGGCGATGAACCCGGCGAGGGTGACGGCCAGCGCCGGCAGGGTGCGGCGTAGCAGCGCGCCGGCGCAGATGCCGAGCGCCATCGCGAACAGCGCGTATGCCACCGGGACGATGCCCATGATGTCGAACCGGCCGGGCTTGAACTGATCAAGCTGCAGGGCGTTGTCCGGTCCGGACCACCAGGTCACGAGGGCAGAGATGACGCCGCCCCAGACCATGGCGGCGAGCAGCATCCAGCCGGCCTTCAGGGCGAGCCAGCGCTTGCGCGTGACGCTCTGCATCCAGGCGAACTGACTAGTGCCTGTCTCGAGTTCGGCTGCCACCAGCGGAGCGCCCCAGAACAGCCCGACGAGAACCGGTGCGCCCAGCGTCATGATGACCAGGAAGCCGACCGCGTGGCTGCCGAGGAACAGCCTGCTCGCGAGGTTCGCGCAGCTGTGGTTCGCGGCGCAGGCGGCGAGGGCGGAGTGGTACTGCGAGGCCATCTGCAGGCCGGTAATCAGCAGCAGGACAGCGAGCGCGGCCAGCAGGGCGGCGGCCAGGTAGAACTGAGCGCGGTGCTGGCGCCAGGTAAGCCAGGTCATTTTTCTTCTCCAACCGGGGTCAGGTGCGAGATGGCCGGCACGGCGTCCTGGCCCATGCTGTGCTGGCTCATGTAGGCGAGCACCATTTCTTCGAGCCCGATGTCGGCGCTCTCCCAGTCTGGGTCGATGACCAGGGCGTTCCCGCGGACGAGCAGGGTGGTCTGGCGGGCGGTGCGCACGGCCTGCACGATGGTGTGGGTCTTCTCGATCGCCGTGGTGGCCTTGCGCGGGCCGACCAGGATGTGGTGCTCGGCCAGTAGCGTATCGATGTCGCCGCATAGCTGGACCTGGGATGCGGCCAGCAAGATGAGGTGGTCGGTGACCCGTTCCATGTCGGCGAGCAGGTGCGAGGACAGCACGACGGTCAGGCCGCCGCTGGCGACCGCTTCGGCCAAGGTGGCCAGGAAATGCCGCCGGGCGAGCGGGTCCAGTGCGGCGACCGGCTCGTCGAGCAGCAGCAGCCTGGGCTTTTTGGCCAGGGTCAGCGCTAGGGCCAGCTGGGCTCGCTGGCCGCCGGATAGCGAGCCCGCTGCCCGGTCCAGCGGGATGTTCAGCGACCTCAGGCGGTCCCGTGCGGATGCGGCGTCCCAGCGGGGGTTGAGGTGCGCGCCGATGCCGATGTGGTCCTCTGCGGTGAACCGCCGGTACAGCGGGATCTCCTGGGCGAGGAAGCCGATCTCGGCCAGGAAGGCCGGGTCCTGGCGGGGCGCGCCGCCGAGCACCGCCACCTCGCCCGCGGTCGGCTTGGCCAGTCCGGCCAGCAGGCGCAGCAGCGTGGTCTTGCCTGCGCCGTTCGGGCCGATCAGCGCGGATATCACCCCTTCGGGGACGGTGATGGTGCAGTCGCCCAGGGCGGTGACCCGGCGGTACCGCTTGGCGAGCCTGCGGGTCTGGATTACCGGAGTCATGCGATCTCCTCCTCGGCGGCTGCGCGCAGCGTGACGTGCAGGAGCGACTCGATCGACTCATCGTCGAGCCCGGCCTCGCGGGCTTGCCGGACCCACCGGGCCAGGCTGCGGCCCAGCCGCGAGACAGTACCGGGCGGCGGCCCGGGCGGGCGGTTCAACACGAACGTGCCATGGCCCGGCCGGGGTTCGATCAGGCCCTCGCGCTCCAGGTCGCGGTAGGCCTTGAGCACCGTGTTCGGGTTGACGGCCGTCGCTGCGACAACCTCCCGCACCGCGGGCAGCCTGTCGCCCACGTCCAGCAAGCCCATCCGCAGTGCCTGCCTGACCTGCTGGACGATCTGCAGATAGGGCGGTACCACCGAACGGCTGTCAACCCGGAAGCTGATCACGTTGCTCCTTAACGTCTTATATGGCTAAGACATTAGATCGCTCGGCTCGGGCTGTCAACACAGCCAGAAGCTCCGACGCCTGATAGCTCAGGAAAGCGTCCCCGCGGAGCTTGACAAGCTAAATTATTTAGCTGATTCTAAGGGCGTGAAGCTATCCAGAACGAGCATGTGGCTGGCTTGGCTGCGGAGGTCGCTGGGACCCCCGCCCCCGCCGCCCCGGCGCTACTTCTCGTCCCGCTGCTGGCCCGCCGCCCGCGGTCGGTCCGGCCAGGCCAGCCTCGCGAACGCCCACGCGGCTGCCGCGCCACGGAGCGCAGCGCCCGGTGCGGCTGGAAAGCCGCTCGTCGCCGCGATCGCGGTTGGGGACGACCGGAAAAGTGGGTGAAGAAACGGCAATCCAACACCTGCCGAGCGCAGCTTCCCTGCTACGGTCTGTGTCGGTATTTCCATATTTCCATGGCTGCGTCGGGCAGACGACGTGGGTCTTGGGCAACTAATTGGAGGGAAGCGTCGTGAGTGATCAGTTCCCGTCCTCTCTGATCACCTTGGTCGTCTGAGCAGGTCGAGGAGCTGGGCTGGGTCGGCTTCCGGGTCCGGGGAGATATCGCGTCCGCCCGGCTATCTCCCGCCTGCAAGCGGTAGAGGAGTCAACCTCGTATGCTTATTGCATGAGCGTGAACGCGGTGACGGGAAACTCGACAGTCCGGGTGCCTAAGGCCGGAGAGATGGTGGCAGCGCAGCTCCGCCGTCAGATCGTGCTCGGCGAGCTCAAGGAAGGCGATCAGCTCCCCTCGGAAAGCGTGCTGATGGAGCAGTTCGGCGTCTCGCGGCCCACGCTCCGGGAGGCCTTCCGCATCCTGGAGGCCGAGGGCGCCATCACCGTGCGGCGGGGTGTCCGGGGTGGCGCGAGGGTGCAGGTGCCCGACATCAACGTGGCCGCCCGCCACATCGGGCTGCTGCTGCAATACCGGGGCGCGCTGCTATCGGACGTCTACGAGGTCCGCGCCGTCCTGGAGCCGGCCGCCGCCCGGATGGCGGCCAAGCGGCGTACGTCGGCCGATCTCGCCCGGTTGCAGGAGGTGCTTGACCGCCATCGTGAGTCGATAGACGACCCCGGCGCCTCCATCGCCGCCGACGCCGAGTTCCACCGGCTCATCGTGGAAATGTCGGGCAGCGAGACCCTCCAGATCCTGGTCGGCATGCTGACCAACATCATCCGCGAGGGCGACCGTTCCTACGCCGAGAGCCATGACTGGCAGCACGAGCAGGAACTCGCCAAGATCGCGATCCGCGCGCACACCCGGCTCGTCGAGCTCATCCGCAAGCGCAGCGGCGAGGAGGCCGAGGAACTCTGGCGCAAGCACCTGGCCGAGTCGGCCAAGGTGGTCCTAGGCGACCGCACCACGGCCACCGTGGTGGAACTGCTCTCCTGAAGCGGGCGGCGGTCGAGCGCTTATTAGTGCATTACTCTTATAGATGTAACCTATTATACGTTGAGGTCCCGGGGTGCCTGCCGCGAGCGACCGCAGCGGTAAGGGGCATTTAAATGAGCGTGCGCTTGCCCGCCGATGACAGGGCCGATAACGGGGCGTCGGCCCGGCTGGCCGCGTCGGCCCGGCTGGCCGGATCGGCCAACGGCCGCCCGTTCGGCCAGCGGATCCGGGTGCCGAAGACCGCCGAGCTTGTCGCGGCGGAACTGCGGCGCAAGATCGTGCGCGGCGAGCTGGCCGAGGGTGACGCGCTGCCGTCCGAGGCGGCCCTGATGACTGAGTTCGCCGTGTCCCGGCCCACGCTGCGGGAGGCCTTCCGGGTGCTGGAGTCGGAGTCGCTGATCAGCATCCGGCGGGGCGCCCGCGGCGGCGCCCGGGTGCAGCTGCCGAACGGGAACGTCGCGGCCAGCTACGCGGGCCTGGTGCTGGAGTACCGCGGCACGACCCTCCAGGACGTCTACGACGCCCGGACCTTCATCGAGGCGCCGTGCGCGGCGCTGCTGGCGCGGCGGCGGACCGGGCCGGACCTAGACCGCCTCCAGGCGGCCGTGGCACAGGCCGAACAGCTGATGGATGACCCGCAGGCGTTCATCCGCGCGCACATGGAGTTTCACGCGCTCGTGGTGGAGCTGGCCGGCAATGAGACCCTGGCCGTGCTCAACGGCATGGTCCGGCACATCATCGAGCTGGCCAACTGGTCGCATGTGGACCTGGACGCGGGCAGCCCGGACAACGTGCGGGCGAACAAGCGGGGGTTCCGCGCGCACGTCCGGCTGGTCGAGCTGGTGGCGGCCCGGCAGGCCGACGAGGCCGAGTCGCTCTGGCGGGTGCACCTGCAGGAGGCCGAGAACTACCTGCTGCTGAACAAGTCGATGACCACGGTGCTCGATCTCCTCGGCTGACCCGGCTGGCGGCCCCCGCGCCAATATGAGTATAATAAGTTATACATATCGGTGAGCTGGGCCAGTGAGTTGGACCAGTGAGCCGGGCGAGACGGTTCCGTGGAGGGCGCATGAGGCTGCAAGGCAAGACGGCGATGGTCACCGGGGCCGGCCGGGGCATCGGCGCGGCGATCGCGGCGGCCCTGGCCGCCGAGGGTGCGGCGGTCGCGGTATGTGACCTGGACGGCACGGCGGCGGCCAAGACGGCGGCGGGCCTGGCCGAGCGCCACGGCGCGCGGGCGATCGGCGTGGGAGTGGATATCGCCGACGGCGCGGCGGTCCGGGCCGCGGTGAGCCGGGTGCAGGCGGAGTTGGGAGCGCCGGACATCCTGGTCAACAACGCGGGCATCGACGTGATCGAGCTGTTCGTGGACTCGGCCGAACAGACCTGGGACAAGATCATCGCGGTCAACCTGCGCGGCACCATCGCCGTCACCCGCGCCGTGCTGGACGCGATGATCGAGCGGGGCAGCGGGCGGATCATCCACATCGCCTCGGACGCCGGCCGGGTCGGCTCGTCGGGTGAGGTGGTGTACTCGGCCACCAAGGGCGGCGTCATCGCCTTCGGCAAGGCCCTGGCCCGGGAGGTGGCCCGGCACGGCATCACGGTGAACAGCGTGTGCCCCGGCCCGACCGACACCGCGCTGCTCGACCAGGTGGCCGCCTACAGCCAGAAGCTGCGGGACGGGCTGTCCCGCGCCATCCCGCTTGGCCGGATCGGCCAGCCCGACGACATCGCGCCCGCGGTCGCCTTCCTCGCCTCCGACGAGGCCGCCTTCATCACCGGCCAGACGCTGTCGGTCAGCGGCGGCCTCACGATGGCCTGAGCCTCGGGTATGGAATCGGCACTGCTCAGCCAGGCGTGCGGTCAGGTGGCCGTGCTCACCCTCAACCGCCCCGCCCTGGCCGCTGGCAAGCGCCTGGTCGACCGGGGCCTGGGCCTGGACCTGGCCGCGGCGATCAGCTACGAGGGCGAGTCGGTCTCCATGCTGTTCGGCACGGCGGACCGGGCCGAGGGACTCGCCGCCTTCCGCGAGCGCCGCCCGCCCGCCTTCACCGGGCGCTGACTCCGAACTGAGGGCACGAACCCGGTCCGTTCGGGATCAAAATATTATTCCCGAACGAGTGGGGTGCGTCGCCGCCCGTCACGGTGGGGCCTGGCCGGGCCGAAGGTGGGATTAACACCACCGACGCATGCGGTCGCCGGCGCTCACAATGGAAGCGCCATGACGGATCCTGCGCGGGAGGTACCGATGAGCGATGGCGCCAGCGTTTTCCGGCGGCTGGCCGGGCGGACCTTCCTGACCTGCGTTCGCGGGCTGGTCCAGGCCGTGGTGGCGCTGGCTGGCATCCCGCTGTTCTTCGTCTCCGTGTTCTCGGTCATCTGCCTGGCCGCGGGGATCGGGGTGGTGCTCGCGCCCAAGAGCCTGCTGGCGGTGCGGCGGCTGGCCAGCCAGCAGCGCCGCTGGGCGCAGGAGTGGTCGGGGGTGACGATCGTGACGCCCTACCGGCCCCGGCCGGTCGAGGTCACCAACGGGCTGATCGGGCGGCTGCAGCGCTGCAGGTGGCTGCTGACCGATCCGGCGACCTGGCGGGACCTGCTATGGGTGCTGGTCAACGGGCCGGCTGGCGTGGCGCTCGGGCTGATACCCGCCCTCCTGGTCGGCTGCGGGGGATGGACTCTGGCGGCTGATGGCGGAACCTTGCTGTACGGATGGTGGACCGTGACGCCTCAAGGTTTCTGGCTGCAGGTCACCTTCCTGAGCATGCTGCCGCTCGGCGTGATCACGGGCCCGCGGCTGCTGAAGGCGCACGCCCAGGCCGCCTCGTCGCTGCTGGCCCCGACCAGGAAGGAGATGGCGGCGCAGCTGGGCCGGCTGACCGAGTCGCGCTCCCAGCGGCTGGCCGCCTTCGACGGGGTGATCGCCGTGACCAGCCCGGACGGGGGGCCGACCCTGGTGACCATGGAGTTGCCGTGCGAGTTGTCCTTGGCGAGGACCTGACCCTCCTGCGCGACGGGCTGATCCGGCTGCTCACCGCCTACGACATGGAGGTCGTGGCGGCCGTGGACAACGGGCCCGACCTGCTGCGCGCGCTGGTCACGCACCGCCCGGACGTGGCGGTGGTGGACGTGCGGCTCCCGCCGGGCTTCACCGACGAGGGCCTGAAGGCGGCGATCGAGGCGCGCGCTCAGGTGCCGGGCCTGCCGGTGCTCCGCGGGGACGGGGGGCCTTGGCTACCTGCTCAAGGACCGGGTCTCCGACGTGCGGCGATTCATCGAGGCCGTGCGGACCGTGGCTGGCGGCGGTACCGCCATGGATCCCGAGGTCGTGGCGCAGCTCCTAGCCCGGCACGCCCGGGATGAGCCGCTGGGCCGGCTCACCCCGCGGGAACGTGAGGTGCTCGCGCTGATGGCCGAGGGACGCGCCAACGCCGGCATCGCCACCCGGCTGGTGGTCACCGAGAAAGCGGTCAGCAAGCACATCAACAACATCTTCACCAAGCTTGGCCTGTATCCCGCCGAGGATGACAACCGCCGCGTGCTGGCGGTGCTGACCTACCTCAACGCCTGACACGGCTTCAGCGCAGGTAGGCCTGGCCGCCGTCGACGGCGATCGTGGTGCCGGTGATGTAGCTCGCCGCGGGCCCGCACAGGAACGCCACCACCGGGCCGATCTCCTCCTCGGGATCGCCGAGCCGGCGCAGCGGGATGCCGGACATGCTGCGCTCGTACTCCGCGGGATTGGCCTGCCGCCAGGCCCGGGCGGCCGGGCTGGTCGCGGCGGGCAGGACGGTGATGACCCGGATGCCGTCCGGTCCCCACTCCGTCGCGGCCACCCGGCTCAGGGTCTGGGTCGCCGCCTTGGCCGCGGCGTAGACCCCACGGCCTGCGGGCAGCGGGTTCGCCGTGGTCGAGCTGCCGAGGTTGATGATGACGCCGCCCGGGCGCAGGTGCGGATGGCACGCCTTCATCAGCCGGAACGCGGCCAGCGGCCCGGATTCCCAGCAGGCGCTGAAGGCCTCGTCGGTCACCTCGAGGATGGAGCCGAGCGCCGGGATCTGCGCGTTGTTCACCAGGATGTCGAGGCCGCCCAGCTCGCTGACCGCGTGCGCGACGCAGCGCTGGATGTCGGCCGGCCGGGTCACGTCCGCCACGACGGGCAGGGCCGTGCCGCCGGGTTTGGAGATCTCCGCCGCCACCGCGAGCAGCTTGGCCTCGGTGCGGCCGACCAGCGCGACGGCGGCGCCCTCGGCGGCGAGGGCCAGCGCGATGCCGCGGCCGACTCCCTGGCCGCCGCCGGTGACGATGGCCCGCCTGCCGTCCAGTGTCCCTGCCATGTGCCCCCTCTTGCTCAGGACCGCTGCAGCCGGGTGACCTGGCGCAGCCGCTCGTCGAGTGTGCTGCGCCGCTGCGCCGGGGTGACCCGGGCGGTGCCGGCCGGCAGCGCGGCGTCCAGTTCGTCCAGCGCGACGACACGCGCGGCCGGCCGGCGGTACCCGTCAGCCGGGGTGTCGGTGCGCTTCTGCTCCGCCCAGCCTGCCATCCAGTCGTCCCTGGTGTCGGCGAGGCGGCCAGCCGGGCGAGAACGGTCCGCTGCCCCCGGCACGAGGAGCCGCAGGTGCACGGAGCCCTGGTGATGCCCCAGCGTATCGAGCCAGTTGGCCACCCCCGGGTCGGCCTGGGAGATGACGGCGCGGAACATCCCGTCCGGGTCGAGGTGCGCCTGCGCCGCGTTCAGGCTGGTCTGCCGGTTGGCGAAGTCCAGCGTGTTCCACAGGCCGTTGGCGAGCTGGATGCCCCAGTACCCGCCCCGCGGCACCGGTGTCTCGATGAGCAGTCCCTGGCCGGGCCGCAGGTCCCAGTAGGCGTGGTAGATGGCGGGCAGGTAGCTGGCGGGCCTGCTTACCTGCGGGTCCCACCGGTTGGCGAACTCCCGGATCCCCCTGGCCTGCGCGCCCGCGAACACCCGGACCGTCTCCACCAGCCAGGCGCCCAGCGCCTCCAGTTCCTTGCCCACCCGGTCCGCGGACAGCACCGGCCACTGTGCTGGCTGACACTGTGCTGGCTGACACTGTGCTGGCTGACACTGTGCTGGCTGACACGGTGCTGGCCCCTGTGCTGGCCACTGGGCCGCGGGCTCTTCCAGGCACTCGATCTGCATCACCGACGGCTCCGCCGCGCCCCAGTCGGCAAAGAACTCCCGGCTGAGCAGGTAGCTGGTGCCGGGCACGACCTGGTACCAGTGGCCGTCGCGCCGGCTGGGCCCGAACAGCACCTCGAATCGCCCGGACGCATCCGGCCGCAGGTCCCGGGCGAGCAGCAAGCCGGCCTGCGTCGCGCCGGCGCTGGCTGGCAGCACGCTGGGGTCGGCCGGGTCGGCGGTGAGCAGGTACCGCGCCATGCTGAAGAACGACCAGTCGATCGCCTGCCGCTCGGCCACATGGGTCCTTCCGCCGCCTGTTGACGAAAAGCATAATGATACTAAATAGTTAAATCAACTGTACTTCTCGGGATGGGAGCGTGACGTCATGGCGCGGAGCGCGACGTTCAGCGCGCACCCGGACACGGCGGCCCTGCTCGTTCAGGCCGAACGCGAGACCGGGCTGCACGACTTCGGAAACGAGCAGTTCCGCGGCCCGCTGGAGGCGTTCGTCCGGTTCCTCAACACTGCTGGCGGGATCGGTGCGGACGATCGCAGGGCGGCGTTCGGCCAGATGGTCCGGGTGCTGGGCTGGCGGCTGCGGCTGGTCGAGGACCGCAAGCGGTATCCGGGCATCGCGGATGAGCGCATCGAGGCCCCGCTGATCGTGATCGGGTTCCCGCGGTCCGGCACCACCTTGCTGCACGCGCTGCTGGCGCAGGTCCCGGGTCACCGGGCGCCGCTGTACTGGGAGATCGCCCGCCCGTCCCCGCCTCCGTCACTGGCCGCGGCCGGGGATCCGCGGATCGCCGAGGGCACCCGCGACATCGAGCGCTGGCTGGCCGACTACGCCGGGTTCATCGCCCAGCACCCGTATTTCGACGCGGGCGGCGAGACGCTTATGGAATGCGAATCGCTGCTGGTCTACGACTTGCGCAACGCCTATCCGACGATTTTCAGCAAGGTGCCGTACGGACCCACGTGGACGGAAGAGGGGTCCGGTCCCGAGTACTATGCCTCGCACCGGCAGCTCCTGCAGCACCTGCAGTTCGGCGGTCCGCGCCGGCGCTGGGTGCTGAAGGGCGTGGAGCACCAGTTCCGGCTGTCCGCGCTGCTCGCCGCCTACCCCGACGCCAAGCTCGTCTGGCCGCACCGCGATCCGGTGGAGGTGTTCGGCTCCCTGCTGGCGGTCATCGCCATGGTGTTCAAGCGCTCCGGTACCCCCGCGCCGGCGGACCGGCGGGCGTTCAGCGTGGCCATGCTCGACCGGTTTCAGCAGCGGGTGGAGAAGGCGCTCGCCGACCCGGCCTCGGACAGTGAGTCGATCTGCCACGTCACATATCCGGATCTGGTCGCCGACCCGGCCGGGGTGGTCCGGACCGCCTGCGAGCATTTCGCCCTGCCGCCTGACGGGCTCGAGCCCACCCTGCGAGCCTGGCTCGACGACCCGGGTAACCGCAGCGACCGCTTCGGCAAGTGGGCCTATGACCTGGCCGACCACGAGGTGTCCGCGGACGAGGTGCGCGAGCGCTTCGCCGGCTACCGCGAGAGGTTCGGCCTGTGAGATTGACCCGAGCTAGCCGGACAAAGGTTCATCACGAGAAAGTGAGACTGCTGCGATGGAGCGAACGGCGCGCGGACGATACGAAACCCACCTCGACGATCCCGAGTTCACCGTCACCGACGATGGCACGCGGTTCGCGGGATTCTTCCTCGGCGACGGCGAGACCGACCCTGCGGTGTTTCCGATGGAGGTAACCGTCAACTACCGCTTTCCGGTGCACTACCACAAGACCCACTACACGTCGGTGATCTTGCGGGGTCGCTCCGGGTGGGCAAGAAGTGGTACGGCCCGGGCCCGGAGCTGTCAAGAGCGGACATGATCATTAAGGCCGTCGCGGTGCCTGGATACCTGCCCGATTTCTCCCTGATGAAAGGCTGCCGAACCTAAGTTTGAAAAGCAGCCGCCGAAGTGGCCACAGTGCGAGTGCAAGCAGGCAGGAGAGCGGCCAGGGACCCGGCGACCGGCCGTATCGTGCAGGAGCGTTGAGAATGGGCAAGAAACCTGTGCCGACGCGAGAGTCGGCGCAGGTCTGCGCTTTGGTTCCATGGCAGGATCGCAAGCACGCACTGGCGAGACCACGGAATCGACCGCTCGCTCATGCCGAATTGAGTAAGTCACCAACGCGCATGCTTATACGCATAACCGCATTTTCATACGTATGGCTAAAGGCTGTCCCGACCCGCGCCGGTTAGGACCGACTGTCCTACAGTGCGACAGACTGCCAAATAGGTGCTCAAGGACTGTCATTTGCGGCTGTCGCATAAGGCGCCCATAACAGCGATTCCAGTGCACAGCCCATCCCAACTTCGGAAGGGTGCGACTGGCCCGGCGGATCAGCTGTTGCCGTCAAGGCAGGGGCGGCGGTTTTTACAGACCTCTGACCGTAACGGCTTGAACTGCGGAAACTCCAGCTGGAACGACGATCTGGGCACATATCGGGCAGGATCGAGCGCTTAGAGCCGGCCTGACGGCTCCGTCCGCGGCCGCTCACGATCAATCGCGCGAACGCGCTGCTGCGAGCGTCTCCGCCACCTTGCAACGTACAGCCTCCGCCGGGCGCACGTACTTCGCGGGATGGTTCCACCGCCATATGCACGAGGCATGTCCGTGGTGGGTCGCGAGCTGCTTCGGCGGCAGGTGGCTAGAAACTGGATCGGGCTCTCGCCGCCCGGACAGTGTAGGCCTTGACAGGGCCCTGAGCATGTGCTAGTCCGTGTGAAGCCGTGCTTTACCGGTACAAGTTGGGGGAATGTTCTATGCGCCAAAAACTCATGCGAATCGTGGTGCTGAGTTCAGCGTTGCTGGCCTTGGCGCTGGTAACCGCAGCTCCGGCGCTGGCCTCGACCGTGACACCGCTTGTCACCGTCTCCAGCGCAGACCCCTATGCAGGCTGTCCGCCCGATGGCCAGTCAGGCACCGTCACCGTGAATGCTGAGGTTGAGCCCCAGGCCGCTGTCAACCCGCATAACCCAGGCAACATGATCGGTGCCTGGCAGCAGGATCGCTGGTCGAACGGTGGCGCGCATGGCCTGCTCGCCGGCTTCTCCACCGATGGCGGGAAGACCTGGGGCGAGAGCCAGCTGCCCTTCAGCGGCTGCGTCAGCGGGATCAATCCCGTCCTGGACCCGTTCACCGGGACGCCATACAACCGGGCCTCGGATCCCTGGGTCTCCATCGGGCCTGACGGGACCGCGTACGCCGTCGGCCTGCTGGCGACCGAGACCACCCTCAGCGGAGGCGGCAACAACGACACAGGCGTCGCGGCCGCCGCCTCGACTGACGGCGGCCAGGCCTGGGGCAACGCCCGCCTGATCAAGTCCGACCAGGGCACCAGCCCCATCTTCGAGGTCACCCACTTCTTCAACGACAAGGAGTCCGTCACCGCAGATCCAAAGACCGCTGGCACGGCCTACGTCGTGTGGGACCGGCTCAAGGCCCCGAGCCACAGCCCGGATGCGGACCTGCGCGCTCACGCATTCCGCGGCCCGGCCTGGTTCTCCAAGACCACCGACGGCGGCAAGACCTGGACAGGCACCCGCGCGATCTTCGATCCCGGGCAGAATAGCCAGACCATCGGCAACGTGATCGTGGCAGATCCCAAAACGGGTGCCCTGTATGACTTCTTCGAGGTGTTCCAGACGACCGGCTCGCCCAAGTTCACACCGCGGGGCTTCAGTGTCGGGTTCGTCTCGTCGTCCGACGGTGGCACCACCTGGTCGGGGCCGACGACCGTCGCGGCCCAGCAGTTCGTGACGGACACCGACCCGAACACGGGCGCAGCCCTGCGCACCGGTGAGGGCCTTCCCTCGGCCGCCATCGATCCGAGTACCGGACAGCTCTACGTGGTCTGGTCCGACAATCGATTCACCGGCACCGTCAACCAGGTCGTCATCTCCACCTCCACCGACGGCGGCAAGACCTGGACCGCGCCGGCCGCGATCAGCAAGGCCACCGGCAGGCCCGCCTTCACGCCCACGGTGGCCGTCAACTCGGCAGGCGTCGCCGGCGTCACCTACTACGACCTCCGCAACCTCCCTGCCGGAGACACCACGACACTGCCGACTGACTACTGGTTCACAGCGTCGTCCGATCATGGCACGACCTTCGGCGATGAGACGCATATCGCTGGCTCGTTCGACCTGCTGAAGGCACCTAACGCAGGCGGTTTCTTCGTCGGGGACTACCAGGCCCTGGGAGTCAGCGGAGCAGCGTTCGTGCCGTTCTTCGTCCAGGCGGAGCCGTCGGCTACAACTCCTCCGCCTCCTCCTCCGACAACTCCTCCGACAGATGTGTTCACAAACTCCGTAACCCCTTAGCCGTATCTCAATGCGTCAGGTGACAGAAGCCGCGTCCACCTCCGGGGCGCGGCTTCTGCCAGAGCAGACAGAGATCGCGAGTTGAGCACAATCCCGCCCTCAGAGCAGGCGACTCGCGACGCCTCGGCTGCCCCGGGCCGCAGCGGCTCCGATGCTGACGCCCTGGTCCTGGTCCCTGTCTCCGGCCTGTCTGCGGCGCCGCCTTGACTCATATAGGGCCGGATTCGGCAGTGGATCAGATCCGGGCCTTCCGAATGAGACTGCATGTTTATGCACCAGAGACCGCACTGAGAACGCTCGCATCTGCCGCGGACCGGGTCGAGCTCCACGGGCACGGCGCGAGACCTTGGCCATGCCCGCATGGTCAGTCGGCGGCCGCGAACTCTGCCAGGCGAGGACGGAGGCTGACGGGGAAGTACGTCACGGAGAGCAACCAGAGTCTTCGCGGGCCCGCGCAAAGAGCCGATCTGAGTGCCAGCCTCGCCGACCGGTATCACCGCGGCGGGCCGCACCGAACCGGGAGTTCTGGCGGGTGTGCCACCGAGACGTCATCATCGGCTTGTCTTGGCGCTCCAGAGCGGTAGCGTGACCGGTATGGAGCCTGTGGCGCTGAGGGTGTTCTTGAGCCACACGTCTGAGCTGCGGCAATACCCGCAAGGCGGGTCGTTTGTGGCTGCTGCGGAGAGGGCGGTGATCCGGGCCGAGGACACGGTGCTGGACATGGCCTATTTCACCGCCCGGGAGGACAAGCCTGCCGATTACTGCCGCCACCAGGTGGGGCGCGCCGATGTGTATGTCGGCATTATCGGGTTCCGCTACGGCTCACGAGTCAGCGATGAGCCGGAATTGTCGTACACCGAGCTGGAGTTTCAGGCGGCGACCGAGCAGCGCCTGCCGCGCCTGGTATTCCTGCTGGATGAAAATGCGGTCCTGCCGCTGCCGCGAAGCTATCTGTCTGATCCTCAGCACGAGGAGCGGCAGGGCGCATTCCGTGCGCGGGTTATGGATGCCGGGGCGACCGCGCAGCGGGTGAAGTCGCCCGACCGGCTGGAGATGCTGCTGTACCAGGCGCTGACAGAGCTACAGCAGCAAGCCGGGCGTCGGATCGCCACGATGGCGTCGGGCACGGCGGGGCCGCTCCGCGGGCTTCCCGGGGAGGCCGCCGACTTCACCGGGCGCGAGGAGATCATCGCCCACCTGGGCGGGCGGATCGCCGGGCACGACCCAGCGGGAGTCACGGTCGCCGTCCACGCCATCGACGGCATGGGCGGCGTAGGAAAAACCGCCCTGGCGGTCCACCTAGCGCACAACCATGCTCACCGCTACCCAGACGGGGCCTTCTTTATCGACCTGCACGGATACACGCCCGGCTTGGCGCCGGTGCCGCCGGAGGAGGCACTAGGTCAGCTGCTGCGGGACCTCGGCATGGATGCATCGGCTATCCCGCTCGGCTTGGGTCCTCGTCAGGCGCGCTGGCGCTCCCTCATGGCCGGCCGACAGGCGCTGATCGTGTTGGACAACGCGGTCGATAGCGACCAGGTTGGTCCTCTGCTCCCCAATGCCGCCGGCTGTCTTGTGCTGATCACTAGCAGGCGGCGGCTGACAGGGCTGCCCGAGGCCGACCCGTTGACCCTGGGCGTCCTAACGCCGCATGAAGCCGTCAGTCTCTTCACCCGGATTGCCGGCACGCAACGCTGCCCAGACCAGAGCCATGTCAGCGCGGTGGTCCGGGCCTGCGGGTGGCTTCCGTTGGCGGTCAGGATCGCGGCCGGACGCCTGCGTCACGACCCCGCAGCCACCGTAGCCACGCTTCTCGCCGACCTGACCGACGAACGTGCCCAGCTCAACGAGCTGAGCCCAGAAGATGCAGGGATACGGGCTGCTCTGCAGGTCTCCGTGCTGCGCCTGCCCCCCGATCTGGAGAACGCCTTCCGCGACGTTGGACTGCACCCAGGACCCTCAATCGGCCCGGACGCGATCGCGGCGATCGCCGGCATCGGGCAAGCCGATGCGCGTAACCGTCTCCGCCGGCTGGCAGAGCATCACCTCATCGAGCCGGACACGACAGCGAAATCGCCGCCCCGGTACACGTTGAACAACCTCGTCCGCGTCTACGGAAGGGAGCTGGCCGAACAGGAACTTGATGCCGGGGACCGCAAAGCCAAACTTGACCGGCTCGCCGACCACTACGACCGGACACTACAACACGCCGAACATTTGCTCCGCCCAATGGAATCGGCTGACCCCGTCAGCGAGGGGGACCCGGCCGCACAGGACCAAGAGCGCGACTGGGTCATCGCCGAGCGAGACAACCTTCTCAGCCTCGCCCCCCTCACCAGTGGCCCAGCCGGCGCCCGGGTCTGCCGCATCAGCGGGGATAACTTGCAGCTCCTCGGTGAATACCACGCCGCTCGCACCCTGCTCGACCGCGCGTACGCCATGTACACCGCCGCTGGTGACCAAGCCGGCCAAGCTGAGGCCCTACGCGGCCTCGGCGACGTCGCCCTTGACCTCCGCGACCCCGCCGCTCGCATCCGGTATGAACAAGCCCTGGCAATATTCACCCACCTCGGTGACCAGACCGGCCGGGTGGACACTCTTATCGGCCTGGGCTATATAGCCCTGGAAAGCGATAAGCCGACAGCCAAAACCCGCTTTGACGAGGTTCTGGCCATCTCGACACGCACCGGCAATCACAAAGGCCAAGCGCAGGCGCACCTCGGGCTCGGCCACATCTCGCGTGACGCCCACGACCCTTCAACCGCCCGCTCGCACTACGAGCTGGCCCTGGCCACATTCACCCGCATCGGCGATCACCTCGGGGTAACTGAAGCGCACCTCGGCCTAGGGCATCTCGACTATGACATCGGTGACTACCCAAGCGCCCGGTCACACTACGATCAAGCCCTCACCCTTTCAAAACGAATCGGAAACCAAATAGGACTAGCCGAAACATGGCAAGCGCTGGGGCTGACCGCTCAGGCGAGCGGGAACCGCGAGCAAGCCGCCGAGTACTTGCAGACCGCGCTCACCACATACGAGCGCCTCGACATCCAGACTTCCGCCGCCGCAGTATGTGACGCACTTGCCCGGCTCGATAAGTAGCAGCAGCCCGGCCGCCTGCGATAGCGGCAGCAAGGTCGAAGACAGGCGCATCCCGCAGGCAGCACAAGAGCCACCAGCGCTTGCACCGCTCGCAGCACTCGGTCGCCAGTCCCGCGTGGACCTGCGGCGCGCCCAGATCTGGAAATCCGGCGCGTAAGCCAACGCATTCTTAGCCGCACTGAGGTCCGCTCGTAATCGGCGATAGGAAGCCGACGACTGGGTCTGATACTCACGCAGAGTCATACCGCACCAGCAGCGTCGCTGGTTAGATACGCGCGGCGAGCGATTGCGAGCGCAGGCTAATCGAGCGCAATCGAGGTCATCGCGGTGCGCGACACACGCCGAACGGGCCGGGCTGGGAGATCAGCGCCTCGATGCGGCGCCACTGGCTCATGAATACTTCAAGCTGGCCCCATTTCGTCTGCGCGTCCCGCTGGTTGAGGGCCACCATCTTCGCCTTGTTCTCCTGGACGGCGGCGATCTCGTTCCGGTTCTGGATGATCATGCTGTCGCGCGTGATGATCAGCCAGCCTCGAGCGGCGGCCTGCGGTATCCAGTCCGCGTCGAGCACGTCAGGGTTCGTGATTGGGCACGGTGCCCGCTGCCGCTTGTGGATGACGGCTCCAGGGTCGCCGGGATAGGTCACGTCGTTGCGGAGCCCGGCGAGGATCTTGCCGAGCCCCAGGACGTCAGCGTCGACGTAGATGCGGACCTGAGCCGCACGCGGGTTCATGCTGCTGCGCGCTGCGACAGCTCATAGCTCTGTGCCCACCGCACGGCGTCAATGTCGAGGCCGAAGTCGTCGGCGACCTCCTCGAGGGATGCCCCGCCGTCGAGCTCGCCGGCGATGGCCTCGGTCGAGATACCGCCGATCGCAGGCATCCCGAAACGCACCAGCGGGTTGACCCGGATCGGCGATACAGGGTCTTCGTGAGGACGCCAGCGCGCCGGCTCATCACCAGACCAGTCCACCCGCGCGTAGAACTCTTCTCCTGGTGCGGTCAGGACGATCTGCCCATTCGCGATCGCGACCAGGCAGAACTCAGGGTCAAGGTGACTGCGGCCCTGCAGATCGATCAGCAGCCGACGGCCAGGTCCGACGTAGGGACGCCGGTCAGCGAGCGGGTAGGGTACCTGGAACTCGTCGCGGAGCCGGTCGATGAAGTCCCGCAGCTCCTTCAGCGGCACATCGTGCTCGCGCCGGTAGGACCTTAGGAGACCGGCCTCGACGAATTCGGCCCACGTGACATTGCGCGACCCCGTGGGCTCGACGCGGATCACGGGACGGTAGCGCGGCGGCCGCCCTTCCAGCCACCAGTGCAGCGTCGACGGGGCGATCCGCAGCAGGCGCGCGGCGGCGGCCTCGGTGTACATCTCGCGTTCGAGGATGGTGACGCTCACGCGGCTAGTGTGACATGCCGCCGCGCCTCGTTCTACGATCTGCTGTCCCGGCTGTCCGTTTTGCCCTTCGGTGGGTCAGAGGCGCGGGCCTTACTGCGGGCGGGTGTTTTCTCTGGGTTGTATGCGGTAGCTGGGGCGCGTGAAAACGGCGACTCCCACCCCAGGGCTGCAGAAGAGATCTGCTGGGGTGACGGCATCCCGTCCAGGTGGCCATTCTGGTGCGAGTGCGGGCGCCGATGTGCTGGCCGCGTGGGCGGAGGGCCTGGGCGGCCGGGTGGGGAGGCGTGGCCGGGGGTGTGTGCGGTTCGCGTTTTACGGGCGGGTGTCAACCGAGGACTGGCAGGATTCGGTGACGTCGCGAGCGCGGCAGCTCGCGCAGGCGACGATGCTCGTAGCAGAGCACGGCACGATCGTGGCCGAGTTCTTCGATGTGGGGGAGAGCCGGACGCTGGCGTGGGCGCGGCGCCCGCAGGCTGCCGCCCTGGTGGCTGCGTTGGCGGATCCAGAGCGTGGGTGGGACGCGGTCGTGATCGGAGAGTACGAGCGGGCGTTCTATGCCAGCCAGTACGCGTCGATGGCGCCGCTGTTCGAGCACTACGGCGTCGGCTTGTGGATGCCGGAGGTTGGCGGGCGGGTCGACTGGCACGCCGAGGACCACGAGCAGACCATGCTCGCGCTGGGCCTGTCGTCCAAGCGGGAGATCACCCGGACCCGGGATCCGGGTCCGGACTGCCATGGCCACCCGGACCCGGGAGCAGGGCCGATATCTGGGCGGCCGCCCGCCGTACGGGTATCGGCTCGCCGACGCCGGGCCGCATCCCAATAAGGCGCATCCGGTGTGGGGACGGCGGGCGCACCGGCTGGAACCCGACCCGGTGACCGCGCCGGTCGTCAAGTGGATGTTCGCGCAGCGGCTGGCCGGGCACAGCGCCGCCAGGATCACCCGCGCGCTGAACGACGCCGGTGTCCCGTGCCCGTCGGCCGCCCGACCCTGAGCGGAACCCGCACCGGACCGGGACGGCGTGGACGCTGCGGACGGTGGCGGCGATCCTGGCTAATGCCCGGTACACCGGCCGGCAGGTGTGGAACCGGCAGCGCACCGACGTCGACCTGGTCGACCCGGCTAATACCGGGCTGGGGCACAAGCAGGTGCAGCGGTGGAACCTGCCCGAAGGCTGGGTGATCTCGAAGCATCCGGCGCATCCGGCGCTGGTCAGCGAGGCCGATTTCATCGCTGCCCAGGACACGGCCGCACCCCGCGGCCCGGCCGGGCCTGCCGTGCGGCGGTACCTGCTGGCCGGTCTGCTGGCGTGCGGGCGGTGCGGGCGGCGGCTGGAATCAGCCTGGTCCAACGGCAAGCCCGCCTACCGGTGCCGTCACGGGTATACCAGCGCCACCGGCCCGCAACCCGGCCGGCCAGCAAACACCTACATCCGCGAGGACCAGATCCTGCCGCACCTAGCCGCCCTGGCCATCCTGCTGGCCGTGGGCAGCACGCTAGACGACGTTGGCACGATGCAGGTCACCGCACCCGGCGAGGTCGCGGACCTGATCGATCAGCTGCGAGCCGCAGACGCCGTCCTCACCTACCACCCCGACACGCACACCCTCCGCAGCGGCGACAGCGGCATGATCGCCGTCACCACCAGCCAGGGTCACTGACGGCACCGGAACGACCCCACCAGGAGAAAGGAGACCGGGCTACAAACCAGAACACCCGTCGCGCCTGAAAGCCGGGCCCGAGTGACGATCCGCATGCCCGGAAACAGCCGGTTATAGGGATTTAACGTGTCCGAGGGACTTGAACCCACAGCCGCGGGATATTTCCCCGGATCGGGGAAATCATGAGGTCAGACTAGCGGGCTAATGCCCGCGCGTCCACGCTATCCGCGCGGTGTCAGCCGGGTGCGGACTGCGCGTCTTCCCTGTCGACTCCAGGGCGGAGACAGTCATCGGCCAAGGCGCATGCGCCCTGGGAATGTGCTTCGCATACCGGGCAGCGGTTCCGGGGGGACTGCTATCCGGCGGGCACTCGGCGATGCCCGGCCTGCGGCGAGCCAAGCCCATAAAGATCATTTTGTCGCGCGCAGCTAGCCCGGTGTGCCTGCTCGAGTTCGCTTGCCTGCTGGCGCCGGTTTACCGCTCATGCCGATGAGCGGATGTGCAAAAGACGCGTACTGTCACGCTATTCTGATATGAAGGCGACAAATGCAAGGTTCTGGAATTTTTGAGCAAGCCCCAGCTGCGTAACGGACCGCCATCGCTCTCAGCGGCTGCCACCCTCGCGATTTCAAAGATCAACAGCATACCATTATTTTGCCCACCGCGCAACGGATTCCCCCCTTATGGCCCATCTTGCCGTCTATTATGGAAAGCCAGTTATACAGCATTAGTGAATTCTGTTTTCGCAATCCCCGATGTATGCCACCAAGTCAGCGTTAGAAACTATTTCTCCAAAGTTAATGCCAGAAGTCAAGTTTGATTGAGCACCTAGAGATTGACGCGGCTTAAGCCACACATCCTTATCATAGTCGCGTTGAGTATCATCAGTGGCTTCTGGATACTCTGCATCCGCGAGAGTGGAAAGCGCCACTGCGAAGGCACGCCGCTCATTCCCCGTTAGTTCGGGCAGGCCACTATTAGGAGCCACCGGGGGAATCGGGAGATTCCGTCTGGCGGCGACTGCTCGCGCGATTGCTGCGTAGGTAAAGCTTGCTGAAAGATCGGCTACATGAAGTGCTTCCTGGCTCGCCCAGCCAAGAGGATCTGAACTGCAGAGGTACACTGATACCCGCACCGCCCCAGCTCGAAGAATGTAGATGTCGGTTCTCTCGGGCAAAAGCGTGCTCAGCGCATCACGGAAGTCATAAAGGGCGGCATTGGGCCAACCGCCTTGGAAAACGAAGACTAGCACAACGGCTCCGGTTGGAACGTGGTGAGCCTCGACCCAAACTCCGATTGACGGATCTGTAAGATGTGGATTGCGATCCCAGTCGAAGGCAGACAACCTCGGTTGCTCCTTGCGCCATCCGCACAGTTCTTCAGCCGTGGCGCTTGGACCTGGTCCGATCGGGAATGAAAATTCCGCGCCCCGTTTCTTCAAGGCCAATATAACTGCTTCTCGGCCTAGCGAGCAGCCAGACCGATCAGCCATGAGACCTTCGACGCCTGCGTGGAATTCCTCATAGCCGATCGGTGCCCACTTATCAGCATTATTTGTCCACTCGGCCGTTAGTACAGGCCCTCGTTCGCGCAATTCAAACTCCAATGTCTTTTGTCCCGGAGATATTACGCCTGGCAGAGTAGCGAGGAATAGTAGGTCCATATCACGCCAGCAGCGATAGATCGGCCCTAGATATGCCTTATGTCTCCAAGACATGTACCGCGCGAGATCCTGCGCCAATCTTACAGTCGTCCACAAATCCGTTCCAACTTCAAGCGATCGACAGCGCTGAACCAAGTCCGGATCTGTAATTTCGGTAATTCTATGATGTTCGACGCGTCGGAATCCTCTCTCGAGGGCGTCTGCGACATCAGCAGCCCGATCCTCGGGCAAGCGTTGATCAACCGGCATGTTGATACTATTCTCAACCCCAGAACGTACGTTTAGATGATCCTTTTCCTGTGAGTACAAGGGCATTGCAGAAAGACGCTCCGCGACAAGATCTGCTATCACGGACGGACTAGTATTTGGCAGCCAGCCCAGACTCTCGGGTAGATCGTCTATCGGTGTGTCATCGATCCTAATTGGGATCAGATACCCTTCCTCATCGAGGAGGCGTTCCAGTGCTGAAGTCAATTCCCAACGAGTCCAGCGCCCAGTTGAGTAGTGCCGAGAGATTAGTATTATGCAAAGCCGAGAAGTGGACCGGTAGATGTGGCGCAGATTTTTGAGAAGGTTCCGGCCTACAGTCTGTTGGTAAGCGTGCTCGTCAAAAAAGACTCGGAGGCCATGCTCCTTAAGTGAGGCCACGATCGCGCGAGCTATTTCTCGATCTGCGCCCGCGAAGGAGATTGCCACATCCCACTCATATGCTATGGCCACGGCCATCATCCTCATTTGTCTCAGCCAGGATGCGTCCTGAGCTCAGAGAGAGGATACACCGCTGTGTCAGCCTCGGCCAGTGCCGTATCCAGGCATCTTGCAGAGATACAGGCCCTTGCAATTATGTCTCTACGATGTGCTCGCGAACAGTGTCATTGTATACATGCCTCATCGCTCAGGGCCGCAGACACCTTACCGCTCACCAGCCAAGGTCTCGAATTGGGCTGCGACACTAGCCGAGTGTGACCCGACAAGTAGGTAACCGTAGTGCCGCCGTTCGGTGAACGCCGTTCGCTGACGGGCGCCGTGCGGCACTTGCCACTGCGGACGCTGTCATCCAGGACATAGGCAGGACTCCAATCCGGACGCCCGGCCTGCCCGAGGGGCGCAGGACAAGCGAAGGTCCCTTCGAGCCGGGCGCCACCCTCATTTACACAGGGACATTCCTCGGCCGACACTATGAGTCGCATGTGATTTGCACCGACTTGACCGGGAATAAGCGATTCGCCACGAGGACCACTGCGCTCCCGAAACAGCGAAACCATTTCACTCTCATGCCGCTGGGGGCTCCTATTGGCCGGTGGCACGGCTGACGGCGCGGATTGCGGAGTCGATGATCTCGTCAAGCCGCTTGCTGTGGGCGCCGCGCCAGTACACCTGGCCGCAGCTCTGGCAGCGGGAGAACGCCTGGTAGGTGCGCCGGGTACCGGGCCGTAGCAGCGGGTCAACTGATCCCTTCGCGGCCGGGGACAGGTGCCCGTTGCACGCTGGGCACCGGGTCCAGGGCGCTAGCGGCGGCGCGAACCGGTCCAGCACGTCCCGGAACTGGTCATCAGGGCGGGCGCCCTGCACATAGGCGCCCAGCCACAGCTTCCGGCGGCTCAGCAGGCCGCGGTCTTGGGTGAGCAGCACCCGCCGGCTCGCGTTGGCCTGCTCGATCAGGGCATTATCGTCGGCGTCGTTGGCGTAGGCGGTGTCCACGCCGGCCAGTCGCAGCCGGCGCGCCAGCGTTCCCAGGTGCACATCGAGCACAAATCGCGCCGGCTCCAGGTGCTGCGGCCGCCGCACGGGATCGACGGTCACCACATCTCCGCTGCCGGGCCGGTATCCGGGCAGGGCCGGCACGCCGTTGACCAGCAGGCGGCCGATCTCGGTCAGCGGCACCCCCAGCGACTGCACCACGTGACCCAGCGACGAGGTCCCGTCCACGGCCACCCGCACGGGGCCACCGCGGCGACCTGGCCGCAGGAACAGCCTCAGCTCAGCGGCGACAACCACCAGCGCCTGCCCCTGGTTCATCTCCTCGGCATGCCCGGCGAGCGAGGCCCCTCACACCTGGCCGCCGACAGCAAAGCAGTTACACCGGACGGCGCCCGCCGCGGGCCCGGATAGCCGGTCAAAAACACCAGGGCACCGGCCCGGCGGCCGAGCCGCAGACCGCACCTCGTCTCCGGCGGCTCAGGGTTGACCGAGACGCCCAGCCCTGTTGGTCTTCCTCGCGGCCACGATGATCGAACGAATGCGCGTCAGGCCCGGCGGGACTCCGCCTTAGACGACCGGCTAGCCAGAACCAGATCCACGCGAGCAAACTCCTCACACGCCGCGAGTGGCGGTCCTGTCCGGACCTTTCTCTGCGGGCGGCCCGGATTCACATGCTCAGGGTGACGCGGATTGTCCGCACTGGCTGTCGCGGGTGTCAGCTGAAGGTGCGTATCACCAAATCCAGGATTGCCTGGATGCCGGACCAGTCCTGGTCGGCGATTCGCGAGCGATCGGCGTTGGCTGCGCGTATTTTCGCGCGGTACGCGTGATGGATGGCATCCTTCTCCACGACCTCGCCCTGGTACTGCCGCATGCCCTCGATGTAGGCGCGCCAGTGAACCGGCCGGAGTCTGCCTGCGGCACTGGTGAGGACATCCCGCCCGAGGTACAGCTCGATGGAACCGGCAAGCCCGTTGACGTCTGCGTTTGCGGCCCGGGAGAGTGCCGGTGGCGGCCCCAGGGTTGGGTAGTCCGCCGCAAGGTCGAGGGGCGGGTACTGGCACACGCGAATGCTTGCCGGGAGCATGGAGCGATCCCAAGACCGCAGTGCATCGGCCGCAGCTGTGTCGTTATCGAACAAGGCGACCACACGGTTGGCGACGCCGGCTGCGGCGAACGCCTTGACCGTCGTCACCAAAGCGCTGGCGCTGCCCTGCGGCCGCTGGCCGAAGTCCATGAATCGTATGAGGTCAACCAGATGCGGATACAGCAACTGCAACGCCGGCTCAGGAAACTCGATGTCTGTTTTACCTTCGGCGAGCACCACGATCGGGGCGTGGGCCGACGCCGCGGCGCGCATCTCCGCAAGCCCGCGTGAGCACAATTTATCGACAGTTTCCAGCGCGCCCATCGCCCACAGGTGCGTGACGTCAAGACGGACTTCGTCGTGGGGGCGTGCCAGCAGGGCAGCCCGCAGCGCCGTCCGCCGGTCAACGTCTTTGATGAGCGACATGAGCCAGTCGGCGCCTCCTGGCCTGTGGCTCTCCATTGGAGCGCTGCCGGGGATACGTGCGCCCAACTCGGCTATCCACTCGGCTGCTGTCAAACCAGTCAGCAGAGACCGTTCCGCGTCATGGGCAGGCATGGCTTCGTCGGGCAGGTACTGGTGAACCCGATCAGCCAAATATCGGGCCTGGTCTAGCGCACGGTCGATCGTTTGCAGGACATGGATGAGTGTCAAGCCGAGAATGTTGGCTGCCGGGGCTACCCTGCGATTACTGGTCGTCCCCGGGTTGCCGTGTTTCCGGCGGCCACTGTTAGGTTGATGCGATGAAGGTCCGTCCGCGGGAAGCCGCCGACCAGGCGGCTGCCCGGGCGTTCCTCGCCCGGCACGGCAGTATCCGGGTGGCCCGGCTGGGGGAACTCGTCCATCCCCTCGACCATCCGGCATTCGTGGCTGAGACCGGCGGCGGGCGCCTGCTGGGGATGCTCACTTATGTGCCGGGGCGGGACTGGCAGCAGTGCGAGATCCTTACTCTCCACGCTGCCGGGCAGTGGCACGGCGCGGGGACCGCCATGGTCGAGGCGGTCGGGCAGCTGGCGGCGCAGCAGGAGTGCACCCGTCTTTGGGTCATTACCACTAACGACAACGTTGATGCGCTGCGTTTTTATCAGCGTCGCGGGTTTTGCCTCGTCGCCGTGCATCGCGGTGCCGTTGATCACAGCCGCACCAATCTGAAGCCGGAGATCCCCGTGGTGGGCGCCTACGGGATTCCGCTACGCGATGAGATCGAGCTCGAAAAGCATCCCTGAGTATTAATGCCTGTGGGGCCGTGACGGCGATGGCTGACGGCTCACGCTCATCCGTTCGACGCGCTCATCTGCCGCAATCAGAGTGCGGCCGATGCCGGTAGGCTGCGGTTGTGTACACATCCGGCGTCGACTGGGGCGGGGAACGCAAGCAGCCGACACACGCCGAATCTGCGTTTGCTGAAGCGCTGAACGCGCTCTGGCCGGGCTTGATCTACTGGCTGCATCAAGATGCCGACGGCATCCCATGGCTCCTGGTCTCACTTGACTTCCCTGGCAACGATGTCGTCCGCGACACCCTCCGCCTGGATTTCGATGCCACAGGCATCAAGGGCGGCTGGAGCCCGGCGTTCGTCAACTGGGATAGCGGCGTCCGAGCTGGCCTGGCCGAGATCGATACCGCGGGCCCGGATGGCATCGAGGAAACGGGCACGCAGGCCTCGCCCGCTGAGCTCGCTCAGCGGGCGGCGAACTGGTTCCAGCATCACAGCACCACATGGCATGACAGCGAGCGCAATGCGCGCTGGCGCCCGGCAGGTAAATAAACGCGGCGAGCTGATAAATCCGACACGCGTCATGAGCAATAAAGGTCGTACTGTTCTGACCCTTATGGGTGCCGCGGACAGGGCATCGGGCCCAGATCACTATGGCCCCGGCAGTCACGTCCGCGGCGTTTCCGCGGAAGCGCTTTGTGCATGATTTCACAAGCCGCTTCCGCGGAAACGCGCGCTCATGCCGCGGACCGGGTCGGTTCGGGATTCTTAGCGCTGAGCGTTAACGGCACTGAGGTGATGGCGGCGGCGCCGCGGATCGCTGCAGTCTCAGTACCCCCACGGGCGGGCGCCTCCGCGCCGGGCCGCCTGGCAAGCCCGCTGCGGCTCCTGGTCAGCCGTCAGCTGGGTCTGGCGGTCTGGCGCCCGGGGCTTCCTGCCTGCGCCGCTTCCGCATGATCGCGATGGCGAGCTTCACATGCCTCACCGCCGAGCCGGGAAGGGCGTCCCGGTCCGCCTCGGACATGGCCACCACGCGCCGCAGCAGCGCAATGGCCTGCTCTTCGGCCTTGTCCTTCCGGTGCGTCACGCCGGCCCTCCTGATGTCCCGCCGCCCGTACGCCAGCGGCAGCCGTGGCAGCCTGCCAGCCGGGGAAGCGCGGCCCGGACGGTGCCCGGTGACGCCGGCGCCGTGACGGGACAGGCCCAGCATGGCACGTATACGCCTGACAGCCCCGGCACAGGAGCCGCGCCGTCATGCCTCCGGCCGGGCGCCTGTCACGGCGGCGTTTCCGCGATGTCCTGCTGCGCGCTCCGCAGCGGACCTGGGCTGGCGGCCAGGCCGGGTCTACTTCCTGACGCTTCTTGTACCCTCGCGGGACGACCGGTCTCTGGCCCTTACCGCCAGGTCGGCCAGCCCTGCCACCGTAGATCAGCCATGACCGGAGATCGACTGATTTACCGCTCATGCCGCCGACAGGGTGCATCTGTCAGGCCGCCAGTGCTCCAGGTGAGGGCGGATGGCTGCACAGCCTCAGCAGCAGGCTCGGATGTTTCCGCCTCTGGTCATGCGTGGCCCCGGATCCTTAGCGCTCCGCTAGCCACGCAGGTGGTCCCGGTAGCGTGAGGGTATGGCATCCACCGAAAAGGTCGAGGCGTTCCTGGCTGAGCCGCGTAACGTCGTCGTCGCCGGGATCCGCCGCGACGGGCGCCCGCACCTGAGCCCCAACTGGTTCTGGTGGGACGGCCACCGTTTCTACGTCTCGACCACGCGAGACCGGGTGAAGTACGCGATCTTCCGCCGGGACCCGCGGTCGCAGCTGCTCATTGATGATCCGGTCGGGTTCCGCGCCGTGCTGGTCCCGGCCACCGCCGAGATCCGCGAGGATATCGCCGCTGAGCTGCCCCGCTTCCGCGCTATCCGGGAAAAGTACGGGCTGGCAGTACCGGACGACGATGAGCACCTGCGGGCACTGAAAGCCGAAGGGCGGGTCCTGCTGGCCATCACGCCCGACGGGCCATCCTCGAGCTGGACGAGCTGGGGCCTGGACTGACTGCCAACCCGACGCCTTTCAGAAGCGCAACACGCTTGCTCGCCTAGCCTGCGCTTCGATATCCGCTCGTGTCGCTGCGGCGTGCGCTTCAGTGCCAATATGGTTGCGGACTGGCTGCCGGACGCGTTGACCGGCCATGATGACCGGGATGACGCCGGGGGCGGCTATGCCCCCCCGCTGTGACGTGGCGGCCCGGAGCATCAGATGAACGGGAGGGACCAGATGACGGAAACGCTGGAGCGCATCAGCGGCCTGTTGCATGAGGCAGGCGAGACTCACCATCGCGTCTTCCGGATCGTCGACGGAGCCGACGATGACTGGGCCTCCTGGTACGCCCAATGGCTCATTGACCTATCGGAACTGCCGGCCCTGCTGGGCATCAGGCCCGTCCGCAGCGAGCTGATCTACCTACTCGTCAGCCTGGACAAACAGTACACGGCCGAGAATCCCGGTGAACCTTGGGAGCTCTACTATGCACGCCAGATCCTGCACCATTTCCAGCCATCCGGCAGTTGACGCCGGCACACGGGAGAGCAAGCCCAGATAGCCCGCATCATCATGGACACAACGAAGCAAGCAGCCCATCATCGTCCTGTCGATGCGTCCTGTCATGCCGCCGATAGGGCGAGGTCGGCACCGCGAGCTAACGTTAGTCAGCTACGAGGAGGTCGACGGCGCGACGGCATGCTGCATCAGCTATGGCGTGCGCGCCGCGCATTGCCGGGTGCCTCCTCACGCGTCATGGGCTGACCGGCCGGGTTGTGGCCGGCGAGGCGACCGGCCAGGGCCTGCACGGCGCGCGCGGTGCAGGCGGAGGCGCGGGGGCGGGCGCCGTCTGCCAGGCCGTTCCAGTAGATCGACCAGGTGCCCGCGGCAACGCGCCGAACGACCGGGGCGGTGAGCAGGCGCGTGACCGCCGACGTGGTCCTCGGCCTGCGCAGCAGCGCGCTCTGCAATGCCGACGCGCCGGCCATGTACCGTCCGAACGCCGCCTCGATCGCCTCGGTGTATGCGGGGCCCGCCCGGGCCGGGCCGGCGAGCACCGCCTCGGCGGCCAGCCTGGCGCTGACCATGGCCGGGCCGATGCCCTCGCCCTGCAGGGGGTTTATCAATCCCGCGGCGTCTCCTGCCAGCAGCACGTTCCCGGCGGCAGGCGGGGTGCCGGTGCCGCCCATGCGCAGCCATCCGCCCATGACCGGTCCCGGCCGCGCGTCCCCGCTCAGATCGCCACGCTGGCCGAGCAGCGCGACCAGCCGGGCCAGGTCGCCTCGCAGCGACGCCTGCCTGCGGCTGCTGCCGAGGCCGACCCCGATGCCCACGTTCGCTTGGCCATCCTGGCCGGGAAACAGCCAGCCGTACCCCGGGTAGATACGCCACGGGCTGGCGTCGAACAGGACCAGCAGCGGTAGCGGAACCTCCGCCGGCACATAGGCACGGATCGCGAAACCCCACAGCGCCGTCTCCGGGCCGAGCATCCCGGCCAGCCGGGCGACCGGGCTCAGCGCCCCGTCCGCGGCGATGATAACCTCCCCCGCCAGGCGCTGCCCGTCGCTGGAGATGACGGCATCGACCCTGCCGTCCCCGCCCGCCTCGACCGCGGTGATCCGGGCTCTTACCGGGACCGCGCCGGCCTCCAGGGCGGCCTCGCGCAGCGCGTGGTCCAACGCGAGCCGCGGCACGATGATCCCGTGACCGGGGTAGGTGCGCCCGGTGAAGGCAGGCAGCCTGCTCCGCCGGCCGGAAGGGCCGACCGCGAGCAGGTCAGAGCCTTGCCCGGCGTCAGGGGCACGCAGCCCGAGATCCGCCAGAACCTGAACCCCGCGGGGTCCCACCAGGTCCCCGCAGGCCTTGTCGCGCGGGAAGGCCGCCTTGTCGGCGAGCGCCACCCGGGCACCGGACCGGGCCAGCACCAGCGCGGCGATGCTGCCAGCAGGCCCGGCGCCGACCACCACCGCATCGAAGCGGGGGCTCACCGGGCCAGCACCATCGCCAGCGCGACGGCGCCGGTGGCGCCGGCAAGGAACCGCAGCGCCCGCTCGATCGGCGCCAGCAGTCCGGCGCGGCCCAGATCGCGCTCGCTGCCATCGGCGAACGTCACCCACCGCCGCAGCGTGCGCGCGGGCGCGCTGAGGGTCCGCTGGCAGGGGGAGAAGGCGGCCACCGCGGCCGCCGCCAGCGACAGGGTCCAGTGCCGGGCGCAGGCGTCCGCAGGCTCCATTGCACTTGTCCTTTTGCCACACGGTGGCACGGGACCCCACCTTCACCTTCGTCACGCCTCGGCCGATTTACCTCATGCCCGAAGAATAGCGGCGCGACCTGCCTGATGGCTGGCCGCCAATCCGAGCCAGGTCACGCCGCTCTTCTCGCGCCCCGCTTCAGACCGCTGGCGTGGTGTCGTTAGCCCGGCTTGCCCACTCGCGTTGCGTCGATCCTGAGCCGCGAGGTGACCGCAGCCGTGGAACGGCACGCCGGGAAGCTGGCCCGCTCGCACGCGCTGCGCGGCGCCGGCGCCGCGCACCTGGCCAGCGCGCTGGCCCTCGGCGACCCGGACCTCATCCTGGCTATCTGTGACCGATGTCCATGAGGTTGCCGAACACGTAATCCCGTTGATCCCCGGGCCCGCTGAGCCCTTCCACGGAATCGGCCCAGACATCAGCGACGGAGCCGTCAGCCAGGGTGACTAGCCAGTGCTGCGGAGGGCCCGCCGCGAGATTCACCTGCCAACGCTTAGCTCTGCATTCAGGCACGCGTCGATGTCCGGTATCGGGACGGAACCAGGCTGGACCAGGCATGCGGTCATGCCGCTGGTACTGCGACCTAGATATGTTGGCGATGAGGCAGGTGGTAGGTCCGGGGGTCTACCGGCGCCAGTCGACTTCGTCGTACCACGTCACCATGATTGCTCGTTCATAGCGGCGGCCTTGATGCAGGCCAGGCTTTCCGCGCTGGCCGGACGGGAGGGGTAAAGCAAGGCGCCAGCGACGCCTTCCCTGGCTTCGCTCCAGAACCCCTGGGCGGGCGGCCTGCGCTCCGCCGCCCGGAGCCGAGGATTCCGGTAAAGTGCGGCAAATGGACGGATCCGCCCGGCTGACCGGGCCGGTCGAGGGGCAGCCGGGGATCATCATGACCGGCTTCGACCTCGGCCAGGTCGGTTACACGCTGGAAGAGTTCTTCCTCGAGTCCACGGCCACCTGCTACGAGCCCGCGGGACCTGCGGGAGCCGACGGATACTGGCAGGTCACCCCGGCCAGCACGCCGGTCACGTCGCTCTCGGTCTGCAAGGTCAGCACCGGAGCGCGGCCGTCCGTGCGTACCCGGGCGCCGTCCGGTCCCCCGCTGCGGATCCGGCCGTCCCACCCGGTCAGCGGGGCCGCGA
>WNGQ01000395.1_pt1 | contig 44529 bp, 40 predicted proteins | sample 5407661 | NCBI WGS metagenome assembly WNGQ01 (sample SAMN13153382, study PRJNA577476) | soil metagenome | isolation source: 60 cm soil or saprolite under Garry oak tree replicate 2 | place: USA:California | collected 2016-06-15 | reverse complement strand
TTCGCGCGGGCGGCATAGATCGCCGCCGTGAACCCGGCCGGGCCGGACCCGATGATGACGACCTTGCGCGTCGTGGCCATGCGTTCTCTTACGCCTCCTCGTGTCTCGTGCTCGCGACCTTAGGATGCGCTCCGGGCGCGGCGAGATGCGTCCCGACTACCTTCCTACTTCTTCAAGATCGCCGACAGCTCCGAAAGATCGCGAATCTCGAACTCGGGCGCGGCGAGCCCCTCGGGCAGCGGGTCGGCGTCGCGGTTGATCCACGCCGCCGCCATGCCCACCGCCTGGGCACCGGCCACGTCGATGTCCGCGCGGTCCCCGACCATGAGGGCCTGCTCCGGCCCCACGCCGAGCCGGCGAAGGGCGAGCTCGAAGATCACCGCCTTGGGCTTCCGCCAGCCGACCTCGTCGGACACGATGACGGTGTCGAAGAGATCCGCCACGCCTTCACGCTCGAGGACGAGGCGCGCCGTCGGCGTGTAGTCGAAGTTCGACACCACGGCGAGACGGTGGGTGCGCCTGAGCTCGCGGAGCAGCTCCCGGTGGTGCTCGGGGAAGACGATGGCCCGGCTCAGCTCGCGCTTGTGGGTCGCGAGAAGCACCTCGAGCGCCTCCCGCGGGAGGGCGGCGCGGTCGAGGCCGAGGCGGCCGAACATCATGCCGAAGCGCTCGTGAGCGGCGACCTCGCGGTGCGTCTCGCCCCGGATGCGCTCGGCCTCCTGCCAGCTCCAGAAGAGCGAGCTCACGAAGTCGCCGAGCTCGAGCCCGGGGGCGAACGGCCGGAATGCCTCGTGGAGATGGCCCGCCGTCGAGCGCATGGTCTTGCCGTTGGCGTGGACCTCGGGCAGCCGGGAGCGATCGAAGAGCACCAGGGTGTCGAACAGGTCGAAGCACACGGCCTCGCGCGTCACGGCAGGGGCTTGCGCTGGGCGTAGCCTTCGTCGAATCCGTGCCAGAAGCGCACGCGGTCCTCGCCGTGCCTCCAGCACAGGTTGACGGGCTGATCGCCCGCGATCTCCGTCACCAGCCCGGGAAAGTCCACCAGTCCCATCTCGAGGTCCTTGATGACGCCGCCCAGCTCCAGGATCCTGGCGAGGGCCTGCTTGACCTCGATGCCATACCCGTCGAGCCGCTCCGCCCGGGCCTTCCAGTCCCGCTGGTCGACGGCGGCGCCGCCCGAGGCGCGGATCTTGTCGCGCTGCTCCTCGAGCGCCTCGTGCAGCGCGGTGGCGCGACGGTGGAGCTCCATCGCCTCGCCCATGCGCTCCGTGAGCTTCGGGATGAGGGCGTCCACTTCCGCGGCCGTGAAAAGGCGCTGGCTCATCGTCCCTCCACGAAGACCGCGTGGACGTCCTTGGGCCCGTGCACGCCACGCGTCAGGGTGAGCTCGATGTCGGCGGTGCGGGAGGGTCCCGTGATGAAGTTGATGACGGCCCCCGACATGGTCCCCGAGGGATCGGCGTGGAGGGCCTCGAGCATGATGCCCACCTGCTCGAGCGACTCGAGAAGCTGCGGGGCTCCGAAGACGGCCACGTGGGTGGCGGGCAGAAGCGAGGTGGAGCGCGGCCGGCCCCTTCCCGAGACAAGGATGAGGGTGCCCGTCTCGCCGAGGGCCCAGTCCGCTCCCGTGACGCCGATCTCGGCCGCGGCCGCCTCCTCGCGGTGCCGCCTCCGCTCGCCTTCCCGTGGGTCGGCGTCCTGCGCCGACGTCACCACGAAGCCCTCGCCGCCGAGGCGCGCGCCCAGGTCCACGCCGAGCGCTTCGGGAGACCAGGACAGGATGCGCCTGGCCTGGCGCGCGCGCGCGATCTCTCCGATGAGCGCGGGCACCGCCTCCAGGCTCGGCACGCGGTGGAAGACGCCGGCCACCCGCTCGAACTCCTCGCGGAAGCGCTCGAGGGCCTGGGGCCAGCGCTCGAGCATCTGGCGGCGCACCGCCTCCGCGGCCTCCTGAGGCGCGGCCGGACGCGGAGACGTCGAGGCCTCGAAGAGACCGCGCGTCTTGGCCATCTCGCGCCTGATGTCCTCGAGGAAGGCGGCACGCGTGGTCACGGGCGCCGGAGCTCCTGCCACCGCTCGCTGAAGGTCTTCTCCGCCACCGCGGGCAGATCACGCGTGGCCGTCCACTTCCCGAAGAAGAGCGGCAGCGCCCGCAGCCGGCCGGCGCGAGCGAAGGGCTTCTGGGCGAGGCGCGCGACAGAGGCGCCCCGCCTGAACCACGAGGGGCGCATCATCATCCGTCGCGCCATCCCGAAGAGGAGCCGTTCCGTCCACGGGGCGATCTTCTCCGTGTCGAGGTGCTCCCGGAGCTCCACAAGCATGCGCGGGATGTCGATGCGCACCGGGCACACGTCCTTGCAGGCCCCGCAGAGCGACGAGGCGTGCGCCAGCTCCTTGACGGAAGGCGCGCCCTTGAGCATGGCGGTGAGCAGGATGCCGATGGGCCCTGGGTACGTGTGGCCGTAGGCGTGGCCCCCGATCTGGCGGTAGACCGGGCAGACATTGAGGCAAGCGCCGCAGCGGAGACAGTAGAGGGCCTCGCGCAGCGTGCCCGCGATCTGCCGGGTGCGGCCGTTGTCCATCAGGATGAGGTGGAACTCTTCCGGCCCCTCCATCTCGCCGGGCTGGCGGGGTCCGCGCACGAGCGTCGTGTAGGAGGAGAGCTTCTGTCCCGTCGCGCTCCGCGCCAGGATGGCCAGGAAGACCATGAGATCCGTCATGGACGGGATGACCTTCTCCATGCCCATGACGGCGACGTGGATGCGCGGCAGCGACGTGACCATGCGGCCGTTGCCCTCGTTGGTCACGAGCACCACCGTCCCCGTCTCCGCCACCGCGAAGTTGGCCCCCGTGATGCCCATGTCGGCCTCGAGGAACTTCTGCCGGAGCTCCGCCCTCGCCACCTTCGTCAGCACCTCGGGATCCGCCTCGAAGCGGCCGCCCAGCTCCTTGGAGAAGAGATCGGCCACCTGCCCCTTGGTCTTGTGGATGGCGGGAGCGATGATGTGGGAGGGCTTCTCGTGGGCGAGCTGGATGATGTACTCGCCGAGGTCGGTCTCCACGGGCTTGACGCCCGCGTGCTCGAGGGCCTCGTTGAGCTCGATCTCCTCGGTGGCCATCGACTTGCTCTTGACGGCCATCCTCACGCCCTTGTCCCGGCACAGGCGCAGGATGATGTCTCGCGCCTCGTCCCCGGTGGCCGCCCAGTGCACGCGCCCGCCGAGCCGCTCGATGTTGTCGGCGAGACGCTCGAGATGGCGGTCGAGCTGCTGGAGCGTCGCCTCCTTGATGGCGCGGGCGCGGTCGCGGAGCGCGTCGCCCTGGGGAAAGTCCTCGAAGGACTCGCGGCGCAGCCCGATGAACTTGGTGGTGGCAATGCCGAGCGCTTCCTGCAGGTAGGCGTCCTTGAGGGCGCCGCGCGCCCGCGCCGCGAAGGGCGCGCCGAGAGACGTCTCGCTCATGGCGGCCCTTCCGGAGCCAGCACCTGGGCGAGGTGAAGCGCGCGCACGCGCGAGCCCCGGCGGGACAGCCCTCCCCCCATCTGCATGAGACACCCGGCATCGCAGGCGACCAGGCAGTCGGCGCCCGTCGCTTCGACGCTCGCGAGCTTCTTGTCGAGGATGGCCGTGGAGACCTCGGGCAGCCGCACGGAGAAGGAGCCCCCGAAGCCGCAGCATTCGTCCGAGCCGGGGAGCTCCACCAGCTCGCCGTGCTCGAGACTCCGCAGCAGCGTCCGCGGAGCGCGGGATTCGCCGAGGCCACGGAGCAGATGGCAGGAGTCGTGATACGTCAGCGTGCCCGAGAACGTCGAGCCGACCCCGCTCACCTTCAGCACCTCGACCAGGAATTGCGAGAGCTCGTACGTCCGGGCGGCCAGGGCCCGGGCCTCGGCATGAAGGGCGGGATCGTCGGCGAGGAGCCCCGGGTACTCCGCCTTGACCATCCAGGCGCAGGAGCCCGAGGGCACCACCACGTGCCCGGCATCCGCGAAGAGCTTCACCGTGCGCGCCGCCACCGCACGGGCGTCGGCATGATAGCCGGAATTGAAGAGCGGCATCCCGCAGCACGTCTGCCCGGGGGGAAACTCCACGTCGACTCCGAGCCGGCGCAGCAGCCTGACCATGGCCACCCCGACCTCGGGGAAGAACATGTCCCCGAGGCACGTGATCATGAGGGAGGCCTTCACGGCTTCCTCTTGTCCGGCGCGTGAGGGGGCGGCGGCGCCACCACCACGAGGACGAGCAGCGGCTCCGTGCCGTCGTTGACGAGGCCGTGCTCGACGCCCGAGGGCGCCACCAGGGCGTCTCCCGGCTCGAGCTTCTCCTCGGCGCCGGCGAGCGAGAAGCGCCCCGTGCCCTCGAGAACATAGTAGATCTTGTCCTCTCCCGCGTGGGAATGGGGCTTCTGCGACTGGCCCGGGGCGACGCAGTAGAGATCGAGGAGGGCGCGCTCGGTCGAGGCGAGGGCGACCTTGGCCATCCGGTCGAGCGAGAGCTGCACGTGGTCGCGGACGCGTATCTTCATGGCTCCCTCAGCGCGCGGGAGAGGAGGGTGACCGGGTGCATCACCTCGAGGGCCAGTCCCGCCTCGAGCGCCTGCTGCGATATCTGCATGATGCAACCGGGATTGCCGGCGGCCACGATGCGCGCTCCCGTCTCGCGGATGCGCTCGAGCTTGCCCCGCCCGAGCTCGGCGGCCATCTCGGGCTCGAGGAGATTGTAGACACCCGCGCTGCCACAGCAGAGATCGCTGTCCGTGAGCTCGACGAGCGTCACCCCGGGAATGCGTCGGAGCAGCTCTCGGGGCTGGGCGCGCACCTTCTGCCCGTGCGCGAGATGGCAGGCGTCGTGGTAGGTCACCGTCTCCCTGAGCTCGCCCAGCGGCAGGTCCGCGTCGACGAGGACCTCGCTGATGTCCTTCACGAGCCCGGCGAAGCGCTCCGCCCCCTCGTCCCCGAGCCAGTGCCCGTACTCCTTGAGCGCGGAGCCGCAGCCGGCGGCGTTCGTCACCACGATGTCGACATCCCGCCCGAGGGTGGCCATGAGGCTCCGCGCCATGGCGCGAAACTCGTCGAGGCGGCCCGCGTGGAGGTGCAGCGCTCCGCAGCAGCCCTGCCCGCGAGGAACCACGACCTCCCAGCCCGCCGCCGAGAGCAATCGCGCCGTGGCGAGGTTGATCTCCGGGAAGAAGAAGCGCTGGACGCAGCCGGTCAGGAGGGCCGCCCGCCCGCGCGCCCTGCCGCGCGCGGGGATCAGTTCGGGCAGGGACGAAGCGCCCGGCAGCACGCGGGGGAGGAGCGCGTCCATGGCCTGTAGCCGCTTGAAGGGCGCGAGGATGCCAGAGGCGCGCACGAGGGTCCTGAGCCCGGAGGCCTGGTACAAGCGGAGCGGCCAGAGCAGCGCGCCCAGGCGATCGGGGTGCGGGAAGATCGAGAGCGCCCATTCGAGCGTGGCATGCGCGCTCTCGCGCGCGCGCACGCGCTTCCGGTCGAGCTGGGCGCGGGTCGCCTCGAGGAGCTGCCCGAAGGGCACCCCGGAGGGGCATGCCGTCTCGCAGGCGCGACAGCCGAGACAGAGGTCGAGATGGCGCGCCAGCCCCGGCGTCAGCTCGGCCCGGCCCTCGGCGGCCGCGCGCATCAGATAGACGCGGCCGCGCGGCGAATCCATCTCCTCCCCCAGCACGCGATACGTCGGGCACTGGGGAAGGCAGATGCCACAGTGGACGCAGGCGCGGAGGCCGTCCATGGACGGCGCGTCCACGACGTCGAAAGCGCCCTGGCGGACCGGTGAGGTGATCACAGCCCGCCCACGAAGCGTCCGGGATTCAGGATGCCGAGCGAATCGAACTCTTCCTTGAGCCGCCTCATGACCTTCAGGGCGACCTCCGGGATCGGGCCCCAGACATCGATCGCGCCCTTGAGCGCCAGCGGTGCGCGCTCGATGACGAGGCTGCCGCCCTCGCCATGGAGCGCCGCTCGAAGCGGCGCCACGAGCTCGCTCGCGAAGGCTTCGGGCGCGATGACGCCCGTGAGGGCGACCCGGAGAATGCCGTTGCCGGCCTCGCCGACGATGGCCACGGACAGGCCTTGGCGGGATGCGCTGCTCTCGATCTCGCGGGCCCATCGGGCTGCGCCACGAATCTCGCCCGCGATCCTGAGCACGAGGGGGGCGTCGAACGCTTCGCCGAGCTTCGTCCAGAGCGCCGCGGGAATGGTGATCGCCCGACCGCCGCTTCGCTCGCCCAGCGCGACCAGCGTCGCCCCCTGGCTTTTCACGGCCTCGGGAACGGTGCTGACGGAGACGCACAGCGCCGCCGTGGCGGACGGCAGACCGAGTCCTCGCAGCGCGCCGTCATTGAGCCACGCCAGCCGATCCGGCTCGAGCGTCGAGGCAAGGATCGCCGAGAGCAAGTCCCCCGCCCGCTCCCTGCTGTCGAAGGTGAAGAGCCACGAGCCCGTGTCGGCGGGCGCCGGGTGGAGCCTGAGGGTGGCCTCCGCGATGAGACCGAGGGTGCCGAGCGATCCTGCCAGGAGCTTGGGGACGTCATAGCCCGTGACCGACTTGACCACCTTGGCCCCGCCCCAGGTGACGGTGCCGTCGGCCTGGACGAAACGGACGCCCAGGAGCAGATCGCGCGCGGTGCCGTAACGGAAGCGCAACGGGCCCGAGGCATTGGTCGCGAGCACGCCTCCGATGCTTCGCGACGCCCCCCCGTGAGGATCGAGCGCGAGCATCTGCGCGTGCTTGCCAAGAGCGGCGGCGAGACCGTCCAGCGTGAGACCCGCCTGGACCGTGGCGACCATGTCCTCGGGAACATACTCGAGGACGGCGGTGAGGCGGGTGGTGTCGACGACGAGATCGAGGCGGCGGGGCGGATTGCCGAGACCCATGGCGGACGCGCTGCCGCGCGGAGCCACCGCCAGCCTCTCCGTCGAGCACAGCGCGAGGATCCTGCTCACCTCATCCGTCGAGCCGGGGCTCACCAGCCACCGGGGCTGGCGCCCGTCGATCGACGCGGCGGAGAGCGTGGCGGGATCCGAGACGACCTGCGGGCGTCCGACGATCTCGGCGAGAGCTTCCTCGACCGCCGGCGCGGACACGGTCACGCTCAGACCCAGGTGCCCGCGGGCAGGCGCGGCGCCGCGGGCCTGAACGACTCGCCGCAGGCGGGATGGGAAGGCAGGAGCTTGCCCGGGTTCATGATCCCGTCGGGGTCGAAGACGCGCCGAAAGCGCGCCATGAAGGCGAGGTCCGCGTCGCCGAACTGAAACGGCATGCTCGAGGCCTTGTCGAGTCCGACGCCGTGTTCCCCGGTGACGCTGCCGCCCATGACGAGACACGCGTGCAGCAGCTCGTCGTTGGCGGCCTTGGCGCGCTCGAGCTCGCCGGGCACGAGGTCGTTGTAGAGGATCAACGGGTGGAGGTTGCCGTCGCCCGCGTGGAAGACATTGGCGATGACCAGGCAGTGTCGGGCCGCGATCGCCTGCACCTCCCGCATGATCTGGGGCAGGCGGGAGCGGGGCACCACGGCGTCCTGCAGGAGCCAGGTCGCGGACAGGCGCCCGAAGACGCCCGCGGCTTCCTTTCGACCCTTCCACAGGAGCGCTCGCTCCGCCTCGTCCTTGGCCACGCGGATCTCGAGGGCGGCGCGGCTCCGGCACATCTCCACGATGCGCGCGGACTGCTCGTCGATCTCCGCCCGCGGACCGTCGAGCTCGATGAGGAGGACGGCGCCCGCGCCTTTCGGATAGCCCGCGCCGATGCCTTCTTCGATGGCGCGGACGACGACCTCGTCGATCATCTCGAGGGCGGCGGGGATGATTCCCGCCCCCACGATGGCCGAGACCGTCTCCGAGGCGTCGTCGATGGTCGAGAACGACGCCAGGAGCGTCTTGACGCCTTCGGGCACGTGGAGCAGTCGCACCGTCACCGCGGTCAGGAGCCCGAGGGTCCCCTCCCCGCCCACGAGGGCGCCCGTGAGATCGTAGCCCGGCTGGTCCTGGACTTTCCCCCCCACGCGCAGCACCTCGCCCGCTCCCGTGACGAGCTCGAGCCCCAGCACGTGATTGACCGTGATCCCGTACTTGAGACAGTGCGGCCCGCCGGCATTCGTCGAGGCGTTGCCGCCGATCGAGGACACCATCTGGCTGGACGGATCGGGAGCGAAGTAGTAGCCGTGCTCGCGGGTCGCCTGGGAGAGCCAGAGGTTGATGAGACCGGGCTGCACGGTGGCGCTGCGATTGTCGAAGTCCAGCTCGAGGATGCGGTTCATCCGCGTCAGCGAGACCATGACACCGCCCACGGGCGCCATGGCGCCGCCGATGAGCCCCGTGCCGGAGCCGCGCGGGACGAGGGCAACGTGCTCGCGCCGACAGAGACGGACCACCGCGGCGACCTGCTCCGTGCTCTCGGGCAGCACCACCGCGTCCGGAGCGCCCTTGTAGAAGGTGTGCATGTCGCACTCGTAGGTCATCCGGCCTTCCGGCGTCGCCACGAGGCCCCGGGCGCCGACGATGCGCTCGAGCTCGCTCAGCACGGCTGCGCTCAGGGGCACGGGACTCTCCGTCGGAACACTAGGTTGGCCACGAGAAAACGAGGCCGGCCCTCCGAGGGAGGGCCGGCAGGATGGACTCGGTCACGATGAAACCCGTGATCCGGGCGGGAAGAGCGCTATCCGATCTTCCAGGTCTCACCTGACAACAAGAGCTTCGCGATGTCACCGGGGCCGCGATCCGAGATGGCCTTCTGCTCCTGCTGGACGAGAATTCCCTCGTACGTCGTCTCGCCTTCCTGGCTGAGCAGGGTGCCGAGCGGGATCGGATACTCGGGCGCCCAGAGCTGGGCGAGCAGCGTGGCGGTGGCCCGGTCGGTCTCGTCGTGCACCCAGAGCGCGCTCTCGGGCACGTCCTTGGTCTTGACGACCTTGGGCTTGAGCCCCTCGAGCACGAGCCCGCGCCGGTCGTCCGCGGGGCCCCAGGTGACGGGCTTGCCGTGCTCGAGCCGCAGCTCGAACTGCGTCTTGGAGTCCTTGTCGTACAGGACGTTCCAGGCGAGGTCGTTGTAGACGTTGCAGTTTTGCAGGATTTCCACGAAGGCCGCGCCCTTGTGACGGGAGGCGCGCTTGAGCGTCTCCTCCATGTGGCCGATGCTGCGGTGCACGGTGCGCGCGACGTAGGTAGCGCCCGCCGCGAGGGCGAAGACGCAGGGGCTGAGCGGCCGGTCGGCCGAGCCCATGGGTGTGGACTTGGTCACCTTGCCCAGCTCGCTCGTGGGCGAGTACTGCCCCTTGGTCAGGCCGTAGATCCGGTTGTTGAAGAGCAGGATGGTGACGTCGACGTTGCGACGCAGCACGTGCAGCAGGTGGTTGCCCCCGATGCTGAGCCCGTCACCGTCGCCCGTGACCACGAACACCTTCAGCTCGGGTCGGGCCAGCTTGAGGCCGGTGGCCAGGGCGGGCGCGCGGCCGTGGATGGTGTGGAAGCCGTAGGTGTTCATGTAGTACGGGAAGCGGCTCGAGCAGCCGATTCCCGAGATGAACACGATGTCTTCCTTGGGGATACCCAGATCGGGCATGGACTTCTGCACCGCGCTCAGGATCGCGTAGTCCCCGCACCCGGGGCACCAGCGCACGTCCTGGTCGGACTCGAAATCCTTCTTCGTGTACTTCGGGGTGGCGCCAGGCACTCCGGTGACCGTGCTCACGACTTCGCCTCCAGAAGTTGGTGAATCGCCTCGAGGATCTCCTGGCTCGCCAGGGGCATGCCACGGACCCGGTTGAATCCCACCGCGTCGACCAGATACTCGGCGCGGAGAACGCGCACGAGCTGGCCGCTGTTGATCTCGGGCACGAGCACCCGACGGTACTGCCGCAGGATCTGCCCGAGGTCGGGCGGCAGTGGGTTCAGATGGCGGATGTGGGCGGAGGCGACCGCCTTGCCCTCCATCTGCGCTTCCTCGACGGCGGCGGTGATGGCTCCGTACGTACCGCCCCAGCCGACCACGAGGACATCGCCCGACTCCGGGCCGTTGACCACGGTGGCGGGAATCTCCTGGGCCACCCTCCGGACCTTCTCGGCGCGGGTACGGACCATGTGATCGTGGTTGTCCGGCTCGTAGGAGATGTTCCCCGTGCCGTCCTGCTTCTCGATGCCGCCGATCCGGTGCTCGAGGCCCGGCGTGCCCGGACGCACCCAGGGCCGCGCCAGGGTGGCCGCGTCGCGGAGATAGGCCTGGAAGCCTTCTTTCTCCGTCCGGAAGCTCACCGGAATATCCGGCAGCGACTTCGGATCTGGAATGAGCCAGGGCTCCGACCCGTTGGCGAGGTAGCCGTCGGAGAGGACCATGACCGGCACCATGTACTTGATGGCGATGCGCACCGCCTCGTAGGCGATGTAGAAGCAGTCGCCGGGCGTGCACGGCGCGATGACCACGATGGGGCTCTCGCTGTTGCGGCCGTAGAGGGCCTGCATCAGGTCGGCCTGCTCGGTCTTGGTGGGCAGGCCCGTGCTGGGACCGCCCCGCTGGATGTCGAAGATCACGAGGGGCAGCTCCGCCATCACGGCGAGGCCGATGCCTTCCCCCTTCAGGGCGATGCCGGGGCCACTGGAGGCGGTGACGCCGATGGCGCCGCCAAAGGACGCGCCGATGGCGGAGGTGACGGCCGCGATCTCGTCCTCCGCCTGGAAGGTCCGCACGCGCCAGCGCTTGTGCAGGGCCAGCTCCTCCAGGATGCTCGAGGCGGGCGTGATCGGATAGGCGCCGAACACGATGGGGATCTTCGTCCGCTCCGCGGCAGCGAGGAGACCCCAGGCGAGCGCGCGGTTACCCGTCATGCTGCGGTAGACGCCCGCGGGCATCTCCGCGGCTTCGATGCCGTAGTGCTCGGAGAACATCTCCGCCGTCTCACCGAAGGCGTGACCGGCCTTGAGCACCCGGATGTTGGCCTCGACGAAGGTCGGGTTCTTGGCGAAGCGCTTCTTGATGGCGTCGAGCGTCGGATCGAGGGGCCGCGTGTAGATCCACGAGACGAGCCCGAGGGCGAAGAAGTTCTTGCAACGCTCCTTCTCCTTGGCGTTGAGGGGCAGGTCCTCGAGGCACTTCTTGCTCATGCCGCTGATGTCCACCTGGTAGAGCCGGTACTTCTCGGCCAGCCCGGGATCGTTCAGCGGGCTCTTGGGCTCGCCCTTCTCGTCCTTCGGATAGCCCGCCTTCTCGAGGTTGCGCTGGTCGAAGGCCGCGGTGTTGACGATCAAGATGCCGCCCGCCTTGAGGTCGCCCAGGTGAACCTTGAGGGCGGCGGGATTCATGGCCACGAGGGAATCCAGCTGATCGCCCGGCGTGTACACGCGCTGGCTGCCGAACTGGAGCTGGAAGCTCGAGACGCCGAAGAGGGTGCCGGCAGGGGCGCGGATCTCCGCCGGGAAGTTGGGCAGGGTCGAGATGTCGTTACCGGCCCACGCCGCTTCGGTCGTGAACTGCTCCCCGGTCACCTGCATGCCATCGCCGGAATCGCCGGCGAAGCGGATGACGGCGCGGGTCAGCGTACGGCGCGGCTTCGCAACCGCCGGGGCGGGCGTTACCGTTTCGCTCATGGTCTCGATCGTCCTTTCAGTGACTTCGTCTCCGGCGCAGAGCGGCCCGGACGCATGTCACTGGAAAACTCTTTCCAGGCAGGAGCCGCTACGAGTTCATGCTACCCAAAACGGCCAGCAATGGCAAGGATATGTCTGGTCTGCGCGCGGTCTGACCAGGGCGCTTGGCCGGCCTGCGCCCCGGCCCTCTCCTATAGCTCCAGCAGGTCCATCTTCGGGGCGCCGGTGAGATTGCGGCACCCCCCGTCTTCCACCACGACCATGTCCTCGATCCTCACCGCGCCCCGCCCGGCGTAGTAGAGACCGGGCTCGACGGTCACCACCTGTCCCGTCTTCAGCTCGTAGTCCAGCCGGCTGATCCGTGGGGGCTCGTGGATGTCGAGCCCGACGCCGTGGCCGGTGCCGTGGAAAAAGCCCTGCTGCCGGCCGTCCACCACGCCCGTGGCATGGCCGCGCCCCTCCATGGTCCGAGCGACCTCGGTGTGGATGGCCCCGCCCGACGCGCCGGCGCGAATCAGCTCGATGCCGCGGAGCTGAGCGGCGAGGACGGCGTCGTAGAGCCGCCTCAGCTCGTCGGAGGCCCTGCCCTTGACCACGGTCCGCGTCATGTCCGCGTAATAGCGGGTCTGAGAGGAGCGCGGAAATATATCGAAGATGATGCCCTGGTTGGGGTGGATGGGACCCGAGCCCTGGTTGTGGGGATCCACCCCCTGCTCACCGCAGGCGATGATGGTGTGCTCGGCGATGCAGTCGTTTTCCATGAGCGAGACGTTCACGACCTTCTTGAGGTCTTCGGAGGTCAGGGGGCGGCCGCGGTGCATCACCTGGTCACCGCGGATCGTGCTCGCCCGCAGCACGTCGAGGGCCGCCTCGAGTGCCGTCTCGGTGTGCCGCTGCGTCTCCTCGATGGCGGCGATCTCCTCGATCGTCTTGATCACCCGCTCGGGGAAGAAGGGGTGCGGCCTCGGGGTCACCGTCAGGCCACGCTCGCGGAGGCGATCGGCCAGCTCGAGGGGGAAGTCCGCGGGCACCTCGACCGCCGAGACGCCATAGCCCTCGAGCAGCAGGGTCACCGTGTCCGTGAGGCGCGGCTGGGGCCAGCGCTGGCGGGCCTTGCCCTCCCACTCGGAGAGCGACAGGACCTCGTCCACCCGCGCCTGGGCGCGCGCGCGATCCACCTCGAGGTCGGACATCAGGAGGATCTTCTTGCCGCCGACCTCGAGATACACGAAGGGATCAGGGGCCAGGAATCGGCAAGCGTAATAGAGGTTGGAGTCGGCCTCGCTGGCCGCGATGATCAGTGAAGGGCTTGGCCCACTCATGGGCCTACGGTACCACGCCCGCGGGGACGCGCGCGCCGTCGGCTTTGCGCAGCACCTCGATGAATCGCGAGACGGCGGGAGGCATCTGCTTGCCACGCCGGTAGATGATGCCGATGGGTCTGGCGAGGCCGGGCAAGGCCAGCGGCACGGTGGCCAGCGTGCGCATGCCCGATTCCATCACCACCGTGGGCCGAGGCAGGATCGACACGCCGGCCGCGATGCCGATGGCCTGCTTGATGGTCTCGACATTGTCGAACTCCATGACCACGTCGACCTTCACCCCATGCTGCCTGAGGGCGCGGTCGATGGCGCGGCGGACGGCGAGGTCGCGGTCGAAGGCGACGAACTTCTCCCCGGAGAGATCGCGGGGCTCGACCAGCTTTCGCTTGGCCAGACGATGACTGGGGTGGGTCACCAGCACCATGGGCTCGGAGCGCAGCGGTAGCACGGCCAGGGATCGATTCGCCGTCGGATACGACAGCACGCCCAGGTCCGCCTCGTCGTTGAGGACCGCCTCCACCACCTTGTGAGGGTGGAGGCACTCGAGGAGCACGCGGGCCTGGGGATGGGCCGACATGAAGGGCTGCATGTGCCGGCTCATGTCGTGCAGGCCCACCGAGTAGATGGCAGCGACGCGTACCGTTCCGTCGACCCGCTGCTTGGAAGCCAGGAGCTCGGCGCGCGCCTTGTCGAATCCCTGGATGAGGCCACGGCAGGCGTCGAAGAAAACCCGGCCGGCCTTGGTGGCCACGAGCGGACGGCGCGAGCGATCCAGGAGCGGCACGTCGAGCTCGCCCTCGAGCTGCTGGATGGACTGGCTGGCCGCCGATTGCGTGATGCCGTTGGCGGCGGCCGCGCGCGAGAAGCTGCGGAGCCTGACCACGTCACAGTAGAGCTTGAGCGTGTCGAGGTTCACGCTGCGAGGCTACACCATTAGCCATGCTAATGCTATGTTTTTTCAACTTTACCCTTGGCTAATGCTCCGCTCTGGTGTAACGTTTGCGCTCAACTTGGACACGGAGGAGAACGGGATGTCAAAGGCGACACCGGCGGGGCTTCCAGAAGCTCAGGGGCTCTACAGCCCGGGGCACGAGCACGATGCCTGCGGCGTCGGCTTCGTGGTGGACATGAAGGGGCGCCGGTCGCACGCCATCGTGGCCCAGGCCCTCGAGGTGCTCAAGAACCTCCTCCACCGCGGCGCCTGCGGCTGTGAAGTCAACACGGGTGACGGCGCGGGCATCCTCATTCAGATCCCGCACGCCTTCCTCACGCGCGAGTGCGCCAGGCTCGGGATCACTCTCCCCGCCCCCAAGCGCTACGGGGCCGGGCTCGTCTTCCTTCCCCGCGATGCCGCCCAGGCCGCGCGGTGCCGCGAGCTGCTCGCCACCATCGTGGCCGAGGAAGGGCAGACGCTCCTCGGGTGGCGCCCGGTGCCCACCGACGACAGCCCCGTGGGACCGTCCGCGCGCGCGGTCGAGCCGACGATCGAGCACGTGTTCATCGGCCGCGGCGCCGCCGTGCCCGACGCCCAGGCCTTCGAGCGCAAGCTCTACGTCATCCGCAAGCGCGTGGAGCACGCGGTCAGGGCCTCGGACATGGCGGAGCGCGGATACTTCTACCTCCCGAGCCTCTCCGCCAACACGCTGATCTACAAGGGCATGCTCTCCGCGGACCAGATCGAGACGATGTTCCCCGACATCACGGATCCTCTCGTGGAGTCCGCGCTCGCCCTCGTGCACCAGCGCTTCTCCACCAACACCTTTCCCTCCTGGCCGCTCGCCCATCCGTACCGCTACATCGCCCACAACGGCGAGATCAACACCCTGCGGGGCAACATCAACTGGATGAAGGCGCGCGAGGCGCTGTGCCGCTCCGCCCTCCTCGGCGAGGATCTCGAGAAGATCCTGCCCATCGTGGTCGAGGGAGGCAGCGACTCGGCGATCTTCGACAACGTGCTGGAGCTCCTCGTCATGGCCGGGCGGCCCCTGCCCCTGGCCGTGCTCATGATGATCCCGGAGGCGTGGAGCGGGCACGAGTCCATGTCGGCCGAGCGGAAGGATTTCTACGAGTACCACGGCTGCCTCATGGAGCCCTGGGACGGCCCCGCCTCCATCGCCTTCACGGACGGCACGGTCATCGGCGCCGTCCTGGATCGCAACGGCCTCCGTCCGTCGCGCTACTACGTCACCAAGGACGGGCTCGTGGTCATGGCGTCGGAAGTGGGCGTGCTCGACATCCCGCCCGAGCGCGTCCTGATCAAGGAGCGCCTGCACCCCGGCCGCATCTTCCTCGTGGACACGGCCCAGGGGCGCATCATCGACGACGCCGAGCTCAAGCACGCCTTCGCCACCGAGCGCCCGTACGGCGAGTGGCTGGCCACGCATCTCAAGCCGCTGGAGAGCCTGCCCGAGGCGCCGCACCTGCCCGAGCCGGACCACGACACGGTGCGCGAGCGGCAGCAGGCTTTCGGCTACACGCACGAGGACCTGCGCATCCTCCTGGCGCCCATGGCCACCGCGGGCGAGGAGCCCGTGGGCTCCATGGGCACCGACACGTCGCTCGCCGTGCTCTCGGACCGGCCGCGGCTCCTCTACGACTACTTCAAGCAGCTGTTCGCGCAGGTGACCAATCCTCCCCTCGACGGCATCCGCGAGGAGCTGGTGACCCAGATCGCCACGAGCATCGGGCCCGAGGGCAACCTGCTCGAGCCCACCCCCGAGGCCTGCCGGCAGATCAAGCTGAGGACGCCCATCCTCGACAACGCCGAGCTGGCGCGCATCCGCCACGTCGACCTGCCTGGCTTCAAGGCGACCACCGTCCCCATGCTCTTCCGCGTCACCGATGGCCCCGACGGCCTCGCCGCCGCCATGGAGGAGCTGTGCCGGAGCGCGGCCCGGGCCGTGGACGCGGGCTACAGCTACCTCATCATCTCGGATCGCGGGGTGAGCCGGGAATGGGCGCCCATCCCTGCCCTCCTCGCCACCGCAGGCGTGCATCACCACCTGATCCGCGAGGGCAAGCGGGTGAAGGTTGGCCTCATCATCGAGACGGGCGAGCCCCGCGAGGTCCACCACATGGCCCTCCTCCTGGGCTATGGCGCGGGGGCCATCAACCCCTATCTCGCCTTCGAGACGCTCGACGACATGATCGGCCAGCGCATCTTGCCCGCCCTCGACCACAAGACGGCGGTGAAGAACTACATCAAGGCCCTGAACAAGGGCGTGCTCAAGGTCATCTCGAAGATGGGCATCTCCACCATCCAGTCGTATCGCGCCGCCCAGATCTTCGAGGCCATCGGTCTCGCCAAGGACTTCGTGGACCGCTACTTCACCTGGACGGCCTCGCGCATCGGCGGGATCGGCCTGGACGTGGTGGCGCGCGAGACCCTCCTCCGCCACCAGCGCGCCTTCCCCGAGCGGCCCATCGGCGAGCCCGAGCTGGACTGGGGTGGCGAGTACCAGTGGCGGCGGGACGGGGAGTACCATCTCTTCAACCCCGACACGGTGTTCAAGCTGCAGCACGCCACGCGCGCGAAGCAGTACGCGATCTTCAAGGAGTACACGACGCTCGTCAACACCCAGAACGCCCATCTGGCGACATTGAGAGGCCTTTTCACGTTCAAGACCACGCCGACAACGCGGCCGCCCGTGCCCATCGAGGAGGTCGAGCCCGTCGAGGCGATCATCAAGCGCTTCGCCACCGGGGCCATGTCGTACGGCTCCATCAGCCTCGAGGCCCACCAGACGCTGGCCGTGGCCATGAACCGCATGGGCGGCAAGTCCAACACGGGCGAGGGCGGCGAGGATCCCGCGCGCTACCCGCGCGAGGCCAACGGCGACTGGCGCCGCAGCGCCATCAAGCAGGTCGCCTCGGGCCGCTTCGGCGTGACGAGCGAGTACCTCGTCAACGCCGACGAGCTGCAGATCAAGATGGCCCAGGGTGCCAAGCCCGGCGAGGGCGGCCAGCTCCCCGGCAGCAAGGTCTATCCGTGGATCGCCAAGGTCCGCCATGCCATGCCGGGGGTGGGGCTCATCTCGCCGCCCCCGCATCACGACATCTACTCGATCGAGGACCTGGCCCAGCTCATCCACGATCTCAAGAACGGCAATCCCAGGGCGCGCGTGAGCGTCAAGCTCGTGGCCGAGGTCGGCGTGGGGACGGTGGCGGCCGGGGTGGCCAAGGCCCATGCCGACGTGGTCCTCATCTCGGGGCACGACGGCGGCACCGGCGCCTCTCCCCTCACCTCCATCAAGCATGGTGGCGTCCCGTGGGAGCTCGGTCTGGCCGAGACGCAGCAGATCCTCGTCATGAACAAGCTCCGCGACCGCATCATCGTCCAGACCGACGGCCAGATGAAGACGGGCCGCGACGTGGTCATCGCCGCCCTCCTGGGCGCCGAGGAGTACGGGTTCTCCACCGCTCCCCTCGTGGTCCTGGGCTGCATCATGATGCGCGTCTGCCATCTCAACACGTGCCCCGTGGGCATCGCCACCCAGGACCCCAAGCTCCGCGCCAAGTTCACGGGCAAGCCCGAGTTCGTGGAGGCCTTCTTCCGCTTCGTCGCCGAAGAGGTGCGCGAGCACATGGCCCAGCTCGGGGTCCGCACCATGGACGAGCTGATCGGCCGCTCGGATCTTCTCGACGTGCGGCCGGCCGTGGACCACTGGAAGGCGCGCGGGCTCGACTTCTCGGCCATCCTGTACCGGCCCCAGGTCGGCCCCGAGGTCGCCATCCGGCGCGTGGTCGAGCAGGACCACGGTCTCGACAAGTCGCTGGACATGACCACGCTCCTGCCCCTGTGCCGGGAGGCCCTGGAGCGGCGCGAGCCCGTGGACATCCGCCTGCCCATCCGCAACGTCAACCGCACGGTGGGGACGATCCTGGGCTCGGAGCTGACGCGGCGCCATGGTCCGGACGGCCTACCCGACGACACGATACGCATCCACTTCGCGGGCTCGGCGGGCCAGAGCTTCGGCGCCTTCGTGCCCCGGGGCATCACGCTGACCCTCGAGGGCGATGCCAACGACTACGTCGGCAAGGGCCTCTCGGGCGGCAAGCTCGTCGTCTATCCGCCTCGCGAGGCGACCTTCGTGGCCGAGGAGAACATCCTGGTGGGCAACGTCGTCCTCTACGGCGCCACGGGCGGCGAGGCGTACTTCCGCGGAGTGGCCGGGGAGCGTTTTGCCGTGCGCAACAGCGGGGCCCTCGCCGTGGTCGAGGGCGTGGGCGACCACGGCTGCGAGTACATGACGGGGGGACGCGTCGTCGTCATCGGGCAGAGCGGGCGCAACTTCGCCGCGGGCATGTCGGGCGGCATCGCCTACGTCCTCGACCCTACCGGCGACTTCAAGCGGCGCTGCAATCCCGGCATGGTCGACCTCGAGCCGCTCGTCGACCCCGAAGACGTCCTCCTCGTGAAGGATCTCCTCTCCCGGCACATCCGCTACACGCAGAGCCCGGTGGCCGCGCGGCTGCTCGTGAGCTGGGAAGAGACCCAGGGGAGCTTCGTCAAGATCATGCCGCGCGACTACAAGCGCGTGCTCCAGGCGATCAAGAAGGCCGAGGAGAGCGGCCTGTCCGTCGACGAAGCCGTGATGGCCTCCGCCCACAACTAGCCGCCTGATGGGGAAGATCACCGGCTTCATCGAGTTCAAGCGCGAGGCGCCCAAGCGGCGCCCCGTGGCCGAGCGCGTCCACGACTGGCAGGAGGTCTACCTCCCCTTCGAGGCGGACAAGCTCCAGAAGCAGGGCGCCCGCTGCATGGACTGCGGCATCCCCTTCTGCCACCAGGGCTGTCCGCTGGGTAACCTCATTCCCGACTGGAACGACCTCGTGTACCGCGACCGCTGGCGCGAGGCCATCGACCGCCTCCACGCCACCAACAATTTCCCCGAGTGGACGGGCCGCCTGTGTCCCGCGCCCTGCGAAGGGTCCTGCGTGCTCGGCATCAACGACGATCCCGTGACCATCAAGCAGGTCGAGGTCGGCATCATCGAGCATGCCTTCGACGAGGGCTGGGTGACCGCGGAGTCGCCCGCGATCCGCACGGGCAAGAAAGTGGCCGTGGTCGGCTCGGGGCCGGCCGGCCTCGCCGCGGCGGAGCAGCTCAATCGCGCCGGCCACCTCGTCACCGTGTTCGAGAAGGCGGACCGGGTGGGCGGCCTCCTCCGCTACGGCATCCCCGAGTTCAAGATGGAGAAGCGCTTCCTCACTCGACGCCTGGCCCTCATGGAGGCGTCCGGGATCCTGTTCAAGACCGGGGCAGAGGTGGGGGTGACGGTGCCCGTGCGCACCCTGCGCGACGAATTCGACGCCATCGTCCTCGCGGGCGGCGCGGAGTGGCCGCGCAACCTCCAGATACCCGGCCGCGAGCTCGGGGGCATCCACTTCGCGATGGACTACCTCACCCTCCAGAACCGGCGCTGCGAGGGCGATCCCGTCCCCGACGCCGACTTCATCACGGCCGAGGGCAAGCACGTCGTCATCATCGGGGGCGGCGACACCGGCGCCGACTGTCTCGGCACCGTGCATCGCCAGGGGGCGCGCTCCGTCACCCAGTTCGAGATCCTTCCCCGCCCACCCGCCGAGCGCGACGTCGGCAGCAATCCGTGGCCGCTGTGGCCGAACATCTTCCGCGTCTCCTCGGCGCACGAGGAGGGCGGCGCCCGCGAGTATTCCATCAACACCACCCACTTCTCGGGCGAGGCGGGGCGGGTGACCACACTGCACGCCGCCCGGGTCGAGATGGTCCGCGAAGGCGGCCGGGTCGGCTTCAAGGACATCCCCGGCACCGAGCATGCGATGGAGGCGGAGCTGGTGCTGCTCGCCATGGGCTTCCTGGGCCCGAGGCGCGAGGGGCTGCTCACCGACCTCGGGGTCAAGCTCACGGAGCGCGGCAACGTATGGAGGGACGCGAGCTGGATGACGAGCGTCCCCGGCGTCTTCGCGGCCGGCGACATGCAGCGGGGACAGTCGCTCATCGTGTGGGCCATCGCCGAAGGTCGGAGCGCTGCCCGCGGCGTCGATCTCTACCTGATGGGCAAGTCCGACCTTCCGGCACCGCTGAGCTGATGGCGCTGAGCCGCTTCGAGCGCGAGGCCCTGATCCAGCGCTACGCCGACGGCCCTGCGCGGCTCAAGGCCGCTCTGGTCCGGGTGCCCGCCGAGGCGTTGCAGTGGCGGCCCAAGCCGGGCGAGTGGTCGGCCCACGAGGTTGTTGTCCACTGCGCCGACTCGGAGACCAATGCGGCGGCGCGCATCCGCTATGTTACCGCCGAGCCCGATCCCGTCGTCCTCGCCTACGACGAGGCGGAGTGGGCGCGGCGCTTCGACTACCATCGCCACCCCCTCGAGCCTGCCCTCGCCGCCGTCGAGGCTGTCCGCGCCAACACCGTCGCGCTCCTCCGCCGGCTGCCGGATGAGGCCTGGGATTGCGTGGGGCGGCACACGGGATCGGGCCGCTACGCCGCAGAGGACTGGCTCGCCATCTACGCGGAGCACCTGGAAGTCCACGCGGGCCAGATCGACGCCAACATCGCCGCCTGGCGCGCGGGTCCGGGAAAGGCTACTTGACGGGCGACACCTGCGCGTCGAAGACCCCGAAGGTCGCCTGGATGAGGAGAAAGCGTCCCTCGGGACCCTCGAGGTAGTAGATGGCCCCGGTCCATATTTCCAGGTCGAAGGTTGCCCGTCCGTTCACCACCGCGACCCTGCCCCACCTGGTGTTGATGCCCCACTGCATGACCATGGTCGCGTCGGGCTTGATGCTGACGTCGACGAACTGGAAGGGGCCGCCGCCGGACCGGATGGTCCCCCGCCACTCGCCCGCGATGTCGCTGATGGACGTGACCGGCTTCTCGGGCGGCAGCGAGGCGCACCCGGCGAGGAGGAGGGCGATCAGCGCGATCCGCGCGGCGGCGCGGGCCGGCCGCCAGCCGATCACCGGGACGGGCTCTGCCAGATGACGTGACCCACGAAGAACGGCCCGAGGCTCGCCATGTACTGGGAGGTCTGGGCGGTCTTGCGCATGGCCTGGACGATGTGGGAAAGCGGCTGGAGCTCCTTGCCCACGAGGCCGATCAGGAAGTCGTTGTCGTGGACGTCGAGGCCATGGCAGGCGAGCCGGACGTCGTGCGCGAGGTCGGCCTCGCCGTACGCGCGGCCGATGGCCCCGTGCTCGCGGAGGATCGCTCCCTGCTCCTGCGCCGAGAGCCGCGCGAAGGCGCCGGTGCGTCGGAGGGGATACCAGACGGCCCAGGGCCACGCGGGGTTGAGCACGGTCCGCCGCGGCCGCATGATGAGCCAGTCCTCCAGGTCGGGCTCGAAGCCGCTCGCGTACGTGCGGCCGAGCATGGCGAGCTCGGGCTTGCGCGTGAGGGCCGCGAAGGGCTCGGCGCCCAGGACCTCGCGCTGGCGCGCGGCGAAGAAGGCGGGATCCTCGGCGAAGGTGAGCACGCCGACCCCGCGAGGGTCGTGGAGATCGGCGTAGAGCACGGCCTCGAGCTGGCTTCGCTCGAGCGCGGCCTGGAGCGCTTTGGGCTCGGCGCAGCCGCCGAATGCCTGGAGCTGCATGAAGAGCCGCCGGTCGCTTACCTGTTGGTTGGCGCCGCGCTCCGATATATCGGGACTGGGGGGGAGCGGCGGCGCTCCTCCCCCAGACCCCTTTGTACCGGAACTGGGGGGGAGCGGCGGCGGCGCTCCTCCCCCAGACCCCTTCCTAGCGGAACTGGGGGGGAGCGGCGGCGGCGCTCCTCCCCCAGACCCCCCCACCGCATTGATCATGGCGGCTAGCCGCCGCGCGTGTGCATCTCGAGATGGGGTCGGGCCCGCAGCTCGGTGATCTGGATGAGTGGCTGCCTGTCCTTCACGGCCAGGCGCTCCTCGGCCCCGCGGTCGCGCCGGCCCTGCCAGGCGGAGCGTATGAGCGCGGCGATCTCCTCCTTCGACGACCCGTCCCGGAGCGATCTCCTCAAGTCGATGCCCGCGGTGGCATAGAGGCACAGCAGCCACTGCCCGTCGGCGGTGAGCCGGCTCCGATCGCAGGAGGCGCAGAAAGGCGCCGTGGTCGAAGAAATAATGCCGAAGATCGTCCCGTCGGAGAGCCGGAAGCGGTCGGCGGGCGCCGAGGTCTCCTCGACCACGGGCTCGACGGCGCCGTAACGCGCGGCGAGGCGCTCGAGCATCTCGGCGCGCGAGACCACCTGATCCATGGTCCAGCGGGTGGCGCCGCCCACGTCCATGTACTCGATGAAGCGCACTTCCGCGCCCGTGCGCTTGCCGAACTCGATGAGGTCGGCGAGCTCGTCGTCATTGGTGCCACGGATCACCACGCTGTCGAGCTTGAGCCCGCTCCAGCCCATGCGGTGGACGGCCTCGATGCCCTCGAGGACCTGGGCGTGGCTGTCCCGCCGCGTCAGCACCCGGAAGCGGTCGGGCCGGAGGGTGTCGAGGCTGACGGTGACGCGGCCGATACCGGCCTTCCGAAGCGCCTCCGCCTCGGCGGCCAGGAGGATGCCGTTGGTGGTGATGGCGAGATCGCGGATGCGCGGCTCGGCGGCGATCATGGCCACGAGGCGCGGAAGATCCTTGCGCAGCAGCGGCTCGCCGCCCGTGAGGCGAACCTTGTCCACCCCGAGGTCGGCGAACACGTTCACGAGCCGGGCGATCTCCTCGAAGGTCAGGATGTCGCCCCGCGGCAGCCACGCGTACTCCTCCTCCGGCATGCAGTAGGCGCACCGGAGGTTGCAGCGGTCCGTCACCGAGAGACGCAGGTTGCGGAGCGGACGCAGCCACGCGTCGTTGATCACGGCAGATCGACCCAGACCTGGTCGCCTTCGAGGCTGACGGGAAAGCACGCCATCTTGACGGCGGGATTGTTCATGTTGGCGCCGCTCGTGACATCCCAGCGCCAGGCATGCCAGGGACAGACGACCACGGTGCCGTCGAGATCACCTTCGCCCAGGGGCCCGCCGCGGTGGGAACACGCATTGTCGAGGGCGTAGAAGGCGCCGGACACGTTGAAGAGGGCGAGGGTCCGGCCGCCCGCCTCGACCACGCGCCCCTCCCCGGGCGGCACATCCGTGGTGCTTCCCGCGCGCACGCGAGCCATGCGCGCCCTCAGGCCGTCGCGGGCTCGCCGAGCCCGGCCCGCTGCCACTCGCGGAGCAGACCCGGCTTCTTCACGCCCACGTCGAAGTGGTCCCAGGGGAAGACCTCGGCCTCCGGCCGAGGGCGCTGCGTGTAGAAGGCGGCCGAGCCGCTCCACTCGCGCAAGGCCCGGCGCCAGTCGCCCTCGAGCCGCGCCGCGAGCTCGATGAAGTCCGCCACGCGGCGATCGCCGCGGGCCAGGAGGGCCTGCAGCCCCGCCTCGCGCGGGTTCTCGTGCACGACGCGCACGGAGAGCCGTCGCGCGCCCTGCTTGATCGCCTCCAGCTTGGCCTCGAGATCGCGCGGCTCGTCGAAAGGCGCCCATTGAAAGGGCGTCCAGGGCTTGGGCACGAAGGAGGAGACCGACAGCGTCAGCTTGCCGAAGGGGTGACCGTCGGGCCCCGGCACGCGCAGCCGCTCGAGCATGCGGCGCGCGAGGTCCACGATGGCGAGGACATCTTCCATGGTCTCCGTGGGCTGGCCGATCATGAAATAGCACTTGAGATTGGGGATGCCGTACTTCCGGAGGAGATCGCAGGCGGCCAGGAGCTGCTCGTCGGTGATGACCTTCCGGATGACCCGGCGCAGCCTCTCCGTGCCCGCCTCCGGCGCCATGGTCAGCGTCCGGTGTCCGCCGCGGTGGAGAGAGGCCACGAGATCCTCGGTCAGGCTGTCTGCCCGTAGCGACGAGATCGAGACCTCGACGCCGTACTCCTCGAGCATCTTCATGAGCTCGCCGATCCACGGATAGTCCGACACGCAGGCACCCACCAGCCCCACGCGCGTGGACTCCTTGGCGATCTGGGCCACAGACTCCCGCAAGGCCTCGAGGCTCCGGTGCCGCACGGGCCGGTAGATCTGCCCCTCCAGGCAGAACCGGCAGCCTCTCCCGCACCCCTTGCCAACTTCGAGCAGGGCCATGTGGCCATACTCGGCCTTGGGCGTCTTGAGCATGGACCGCGTCTCGAAATCATCCACGTCGCGGAGCCGCCGCTTGACGATCACGGCCGGGGCCCCCGGCGCGCGGGGCGTCACCGCCTCGATGGTTCCGTCCGCCGCGTAGCCGACCTCGAAGGCGCCCGGCACGTAGATGCCGCCCAGCGACTCCAGGCGCTCGAGAAAGCCGCGCCTCCGGCCGAGTCCAGCCTCCGCCCCGCTCGCGCGCCACGCCTCCACGATCTCGCCCACCAGCTCCTCGCCCTCCCCCACGGCGACGGCATCCATGAAGGGGGCCAGGGGCTCGGGATTGGAGAACGCGCACACGCCGCCCATGAGGACGATGGGGTCGCCGTCGCCACGCTCGGACGCCCGCAGAGGGATGCCCGCCATGTCGAGAAGACGGACCGCATTGATGTAGTCGCCTTCGTAGGTGACGGAGAATCCGATGAGGTCGAAGTCCTTGAGCGGGCGGAGCGACTCGAGGGAGAAGGGGGCCGTCCCGCTCCTCCGCTGCTCCTCGAGATCCTCGGGATCCGGGAAGAAGACGCGCTCGCAGACCGCGTCGGGAATGGCGTTCAGGTGCTCGTAGATCGTCTGGAAGCCCAGGTTCGACATGCCCACCGCGTAACTGTTCGGATACACGAGGGCGATGGACATACGTCCGCCCCAGTCCTTGTGAACCTGGCCTTCCTCACCGGCGAGCAGGCTTTGGGCTTTGCGCTTGAGCTTCCAGGACATGCCGTGAGTTTACCATGCCGGCTGCGACACCACGGCCGCGGCGGCGGTGGGGACGAGGCGAGGAGAGAGACCTCGGGGCCTGGGCTAGACCCCCATGATCTGTACGTCGATGTTCCGCGGCCGTGGGCCATCGAGCTCGGCGAAGAGAATGGACTGGAAGCGCCCGAGGGACAGCTCCCCCCCGCTGATGCCCACGGCCACGCTGCGGCCGAGAAGGGCCGCGCGCAGGTGGGAATGCGCGTTGCCGCGCTCGCAGTCGGAATAGCGCGGATCGTCGTGGCGGTAGCCGTTGTTCTCGGTCACCAGCGACTGGATCATCGTCTTGACGTCCTCGATGAGGGCGCCCTGGAACTCGTTGACGAACAGCGCGCACGTGGTGTGCAGGGAATTGACGAGCAGGATGCCTTCCTTCACGTCCGCGCTCAGCATGATGTCTCGGATCTGCTTGGTGATGTCGAGGACCTGGGTGTGGTTCTCACTCAGCATCGTGAAAGTCTTCCGCACGACCTTGAGGGTCTCCACTGCCTTGCCTCCCTCGTCGCGGGCGCGTCCTGCCATCAACGCCCGTGCAGGTGTTCACCGCGCTGCTGGTGCCGAGGGAGGGAATCGAACCCCCACGGCCCGGCAGGGCCAGCGGATTTTAAGTCCGCTGCGTCTCCCAGTTCCGCCACCCCGGCGCCTGCTGCGCCCGCCGGCTCGACTTGGAGGCGGCGAGCGGATTCGAACCGCTGAATAGAGGTTTTGCAGACCTCCGCCTTAGCCACTTGGCTACGCCGCCGCATACCTCAAGGGGGCCGGCCGGACCCGAGCCCCGCAAATTTTTCATGGAGCGGGAAACGGGATTCGAACCCGCGACCCCAACCTTGGCAAGGTTGTGCTCTACCACTGAGCTATTCCCGCACGAAAATCGTCCTGTCCACGGATCGAACGGAGTGTAACAAAGCGCTTGTCTGGTGTCAACTTACGGGCCTTTTGGCACCCCCTCGCGGAGGTATCGGGCGGCCTCCTCCGGGGGGGTCGGATTTATGAAGAAGCCCGTTCCCCACTCGAATCCGGCCATCCGCGTCAGCTTGGGAGCGATCTCCACGTGCCAGTGGAAATGGTCGAGTGTCGGCGTCTTGAGCGGGGCGCTGTGGAGCGTGAGGTTCCATGCCGGATCGCTGAGCACACGGTCCATCCGCCTGATCACGTCTCCCAGGACGCGGGCCAGGGCCAGGAGCTCGCCGCCGCCCATCTCCTCGTAGCTCGACCGGTGGCTCTCGGGCAGCACCCAGGTCTCGAAGGGGAAGCGCGGCGCATAGGGCGAGAGCGCCACGAAACCTCCCTCGCCCAGGATGAGGCGCCCGAGCCCCCTCGCCTTTGCGTGCATCTCCTGGCGGATGATGTCGCACCAGATGCAACGCTTCTTGATCCGGAAATGGCGGAGCGCCCCCTCCAGCTCACCCTCCACCGCCAGGGGCACCATGGGCGTGGCGATGAGCTGGGAGTGCGGATGCTCGAGGGAGGCGCCCGCCGCCTCGCCGTGGTTCTTGAACACGCTGACGTACTCGAAGCGCTTGTCCTTCTGGAGATCGATCATGCGATCCCGCCAGGCGCCGAGCACGGCGGCAAGATGCGTGTCGGACAGGGTGGCGAGGGAAGCCGTGTGGTCGGGCGACTCGACGATGACCTCGTGCGCGCCGATTCCGCTCATGCGGTCGTAGAGACCCTCGCCGGTGGGCTCCAGCTCGCCCTCGATCCTCAGCGCGGGAAACTTGTTCGGAACGACCCGCACCGACCAGCCGGGAGCATTGGGCGCGCTCCCCGGCCCGCGCACGGCCAGCACCTCGTCGGGCGTGCGCGTCTCCTGGCCCGCGCAGAACGCGCAGGGCCCCGCGCTGACCGGGTGCGCGGGCATCGAGAGGAAATCCGATGGGCGCCGCGATCGCTCCGTCGAGATGATGACCCATCGTCCGACGATGGGATCGCGGCGGAGCTCAGCCACGGACGGCGCCTTCTTCCTCGGGCCGCGGCTCGCGCGCGAGCAGTGCCTGGAGAGCGTCGCGCACGGCGCGGCCGTCGAACAGCACCGCCGACACCTGCTCGCAGATCGGCATGGACACGCCCTTGGTCCGGGCCAGGGTGAGCGCGGAGGCGACGGTGCGCACGCCTTCGGCGATCATGGGCGTCGAGCTCTCGACCTCGGCCAAACTGCGCCCACGCGCGATCCCGAGCCCGAGGGCATGATTGCGGCTCTGCGGACCCGTACAGGTGAGCACGAGATCTCCCAGGCCGGCCAGCCCGGACACGGTGGCGGGCCGCCCGCCCAGGGCCACCGCGAGTCGGCCGATCTCGGCCAGTCCCCGCGTGATGAGGGCGGCGCGGGCATTCTCTCCGAGCTCGAGACCGTCGCTCAGTCCCGTGGCGATGGCCATGACGTTCTTGAGCGCCCCTCCGATCTCCACGCCGATGACGTCGCGGTTGGTGTAGAGGCGCAGGCCCGGCGCGGTCAGCCTCCCCTGCAGCTCGTCCGCGGCCGCGACATCCGACGAGGCGACGACGAGGGCGGTGGGGCGGCCGAGGACGACCTCGCGGGCGAAGGAGGGCCCGGACAGGACGGCCACCGTTCGCCCCGGCACGATCTGAGAAAGGACCTCGGACATGCGGAGCGCGCTGGCCGGCTCCAGCCCCTTGGTGGCGGACAGCAGGATCGCGCCGGGAGGGACGAAGGGCGCCATCGGGGTCAGCACGCCGCGCAAGAAGTGGGAGGGTACGGCGACCACGACAAGGCCAGCGCCCGCGAGGGCCTCGTCGCGATCGCCTGTGATCTCCACGAGGTCGGGCAGACGCACGCCGGGCAGGTAGCGTGGATTCTCGCGAGCCGCCGCCATGGACCGCGCCACGGCCGCGTCGCGAGCCCATAGCCGGGTCGGCGTTCCCAGGCGCGCCAGATGCGCGGCGAGGGCCGTGCCCCAGCTCCCGGCGCCGACGACCGCGGCGCCGCTCATGCCGCGGGCAGCCGCCCGCCCAGGCGGTTTTCCTTTCCGTCAGCGAGACGTCGGATGTTTTCCCGGTGGCGCCACAGGATGACGAGGGCCGCGAGCGCCGCCGCCCCGGTCGACGCCCGCGGATAGCCCAGCACGAAAACGCCGACAGGCAGCACGAGCGCGGCCGCCATGCAGGCGAGCGAGACATAGCGAGAGATCGCGACGATCGCGATGAAGAGCACCGCCGCGGGCAGGACGGCCTTCGGAACGAGAGCGAGAAACGCCCCGAGCGCCGTGGCCATCCCCTTGCCTCCTCGAAATCGCAGGAAGACGGGCCAGCAATTGCCCACCACGGCCAGGAGCGCACCCGCCGCCCCCCACGCCGGCTCGGGTCCCAGCACCTCGGCCACGCGCACCGCGAGGTAGCCCTTGACCACGTCCCCGAGCAGGGTGAGGACGGCGGGCACGGGTCCCAGGGTACGCAGCACGTTGGTGGCGCCGATGTTTCCGCTCCCCTTGCCGCGGATGTCGAAGCCACCCGCGGCCCGCGCCACGAGAAAGCCGACGGGGATGGCGCCGATGAGATAGGAGGCGACCAGCCCCAGCGCCCTCACGGCCAGCGTTCCTGGTCCTTGATGAGCGTCCGCGGCCCCGCCTTGAGGAGGAAGCGGTAGAAGTAGTCCGCGCCCGAGAGGACGGTGAAGCCGAGCGCGACCCACAGGGTGCCCCACGACAACAGGTGGAAGGGCAGGAAGTCGCGCGGCACGCCGCGGTCGAGGATGAGAAAGGTGATGGCGACGTACTGGGTCACCGTCTTGATCTTGCCCAGTCCCGAGGCGGGCACGATGACGCCCATGGACAGCGCGACGCCCCGGAGCCCCGTCACCGCGAGCTCGCGGCCGATGATGACCATGGCCATCCAGGCCTGGATCATGTCCACCTGGACGAGGGAGATGAGGGCGGCGGCCACGAGGAGCTTGTCGGCCACGGGGTCGAGGAGGGTGCCGAGGCGCGTGACCTGGTTGCGGCGCCGGGCCACCCGCCCATCGAGCCAGTCGGTCAGGGAGGCCGCGAAGAAGATGAGGGCGGCGATCAAGACGTGTACGCGTGACGACGAGATCAGGAAGACGATGACGAAGGGCACGAGGACGATGCGGACGAGGGTGAGCGCGATGGCGAGGTTCATCTGGTGGCGTCCGGCCGCGCACGGCGGCGCAACCGAGTATCGGCTGCCCCCTCCGCGCAAGTCAAGGTTGCCCCCTCGGGTGTGATCAGCCCGTCGCCCAGGACGGGCACCATGTCCGCCGTGTCGACCACGAGGCAGGCATCCAGATCGACGGCGCGGGCTTTCGCGGCCAGGGTCCTCGCCCAGGTCGAGTCGGAGCGCAGCCGGTCCAGGCGCGAGCCGTAGAGGCGCCCCAGGGCCTGGGCGGCCAGGGCCTCTCCGCTCGGCTCCGTACCCTCCTCCGCGCCGCAGAGCTGTTCCACGAGGAGGCCCGCGCACACCGCGTCCTCGAGCGAGAATGCGCCTTTCTCTCCCGCGCAGAGCACCGTCACGTCCTGCCCGCGACGCGCGGCCCACACGGCGGCGGCCGAGACATTGGTCAGGGCGGCCACGGCCACCGCGTCGGCTTCACGCGCCTTGAGCATGGCTCCCGTCCCATTCGTGGTGGTAAGGACGAGCGTGCGTCCGCCCACGCGCGCGGGCGTGCACTCGAGCGGCGAGTTTCCGAGATCGAAATCCTCGATGGCCTCGCCGTTCCGCTCGCCGGCGAGCAGCAGCCCGGGGCGCCGGGCCGCGACGTCGCGGGCCTCCTCGGGGGTGGCTACGGGAATCACCCCCGCGCAGCCTGCCACGCAGGCAGCAACCACCGTGGTGGTCGCCCTCAGCACGTCGACGACGAGGGCCGTTCGCCCGGCGAGAGCCAGGCGCGGGAACTCCCCGGGCGTCAAGGCCACATGCACGCGCATGGGGAGGAGGCGAGGACCTATCGGCCGCCGTCCCGGAGGGCGCGGATCTTGAGGCGAAGAGCATTGAGATTGATGAAGCCCTCGGCGTCCTTCTGCCGGTAAACGCGGTCCGCCTCGAAGGTCACGAAATCCGTCCGGTAGAGCGAGCGCGGCGAGCGCCGCCCCGCCACGGTGACCGTACCCTTGTAGAGCTTGAGCCTCACCGTGCCCGTCACGTCCTTCTGGATGCCGTCCACGAGCGTTTGAAGCGCCTCGCGCTCCGGGGCGAACCAGAAGCCGTAGTAGATCGTCTCGGCGTAGCGCGGCACGAGGGAATCGCGCAGGTGCACGACCTCGCGGTCGAGGGTCAGCGACTCGAGGGCACGGTGGGCCACGTGCAGGATGGTCCCCCCCGGGGTCTCGTAGACCCCCCGCGATTTCATGCCCACGTACCGGTTCTCCACGAGGTCGACCCGCCCTATCCCGTGCTCGCCACCCAATCGATTGAGCGCCTCCAGGAGCGCGGCGGGGCCGAGACGCCGGCCGTCCACGGCCACGGGATTCCCCGCCTCGTAGTCGATCTCGATGTACACGGGCACATCCGGGGAGGCCTCCGGCGAGTTGGTGAGGAGGAACATCTTGGGCGGCGGCTCCGTCCACGGGTCCTCGAGGATTCCCCCCTCGAAGGAGATGTGGAAGAGGTTGCGATCGGTCGAGTACGGCCGCTCCGCGGTCACGGGCACCGGGATGTCGTGCTTCCGCGCGAACTCCATGAGCGAGGTGCGGGAGTCGAGGTCCCATTCCCGCCACGGGGCGATGACGGTCAGCTCGGGGGCGAGAGCGGCGTAGGTGAGCTCGAAGCGGACCTGATCATTGCCCTTGCCCGTGGCACCGTGGCTCACGCCGTCGGCCCCTTCTTCTCGAGCGATCTCCACCTGGGCCTTGGCGATGAGGGGCCGCGCGATGGAGGTGCCGAGGAGGTAGGAGCCCTCGTACACGGCGTTGGCGCGCAGCATGGGAAACACGAAATCTCGGACGAACTCTTCCCGGAGGTCCCGGATGTGCACGGAGGAGGCCCCGGTGCGGAGGGCCTTGTCGCGCACGGGGATCAGCTCTTCGCCCTGGCCGAGATCCGCGCAGAAGGCGATCACGTCGCACTTGTAGGTCTCGATGAGCCAGCGCAGGATGACGGAGGTGTCGAGCCCGCCCGAATAGGCGAGCACCACCTTCTTGACGGACTTGCTCATGCCGTGCCCGAGAGGTGCAAGACGATGCCTTTCTGGATGTGCAGCCGGTTCTCCGCCTGGTCGAGGACGATGCTCCGCGGCCCGTCCAGGACCGCGTCCGTGATCTCCTCGCCGCGGTGGGCGGGCAGGCAGTGCATGACGAGGGCCTGCGGAGAGGCGAAGCGCAGCAGCGTGTCGTTGACCTGATAGCGCTGGAAGGCCTCGAGGCGCGTCTCGCGCTCCCCCTCCTGCCCCATGCTGATCCACACGTCCGTGTAGAGCACGTCGGCGCCCTCGGCCGCCTCGCGGGCATCGGTGGTGACGCGGACCACGCCCCCCAGCGAGCGGCAGGCCTCGAGCACCTCGGGAAGAGGCTCGTAGCCCGGCGGACACGCGGCCCGCACCTTGACGCCCGTCAACGCGGAGAGGAAGAGCAAGGAGTTGAGGACGTTGTTGCCGTCGCCGATCCAGGCGAGCTCCAGTCCCTTGAGCTCGACGCCGCGCTCCCAGAGGGTGTAGAGGTCGGCCATGGCCTGGCACGGATGCTCGAAATCGGAGAGCGCATTGATGACGGGCACCGTGGCGTGGCGCGCGAGCTCCTCGAGGGTCCGGTGGGCGAAGACGCGGGCGGCGATGCCGTCCACCCAGCGCGAGAGATTGCGGGCGATGTCGGGCACCGACTCACGCTTGCCCATGCCGATCTCCTGGGCGGAGAGATAGACGGCCGCTCCCCCCAGCTGGACCATGGCGACCTCGAAGGTGACGCGCGTTCGCAGGGACGGCTTCTCGAAGATGAGGGCGAGGGTGCGACCGGCGAGCGGCGTCACGCGCTCCCCCGCCTTGACCTTGGCCTTCAGCTCGGCGGTGAGCTTGAAGATGTCGAGGACGTGCTTCCGGTCGAGGTCGCGGATGGACAGGAGATGATTCACGGCGCCGTCGCCTTCAAGGCGGCGTCGATGATCCCGCACGCCTGCCCGATCTCCTTGTCGCTCACGATGAGGGCGGGGGCGAGGCGGAGCGTGTTGTCGCCCGCGGTGAGGGCGAGCAAGCCCCGCTCGCGACAGGCCGTGACCACGTCACCCACGGGGGGCGTCACGTCGAGCCCCACGAGGAGGCCGCGCCCGCGCGCCGCCTTGACCGCCTTCGGGTGCTTGGCGCGAATTTCCTCGAGGGCCTGGAGGAGGACCTTGCCCATCTGCGCGGCGCGGTCGGCCAGCCGGTCCTCGATCAGAGTGCTGAACACCGTCACGCCGACCGCGGTGGCGAGCGGGTTACCGCCGAAGGTCGACCCGTGGCTGCCCGGCGTGAACACGCTCGCCACGTCCTCGGTGGCGAGGGTCGCCCCGATGGGCACGCCGTTGGCGAGGGCCTTGGCGAGGGTCATGATGTCCGGCGCCACCCCCGAATGCTCGTAGGCCCAGAGCTTGCCGGTGCGTCCCATGCCTGTCTGGATCTCGTCGAGGATGAGGAGGATGCCCGCCTCGTCGCAGAGCTTGCGGAGGCCGGGCAGGTAGCCGTCGTCGGGCACGATGATGCCGCCCTCGCCCTGGATGGGCTCGACGAGCACGGCGGCCGTCCGGCTGTCGATGGCGCGCTCGAGGGCCTTCAGGTCGTTGTAGGCGACGTACTTGAAGCCGGCGGGAAGCGGCTCGAAGCCGTGGTGGTACTTCTCCTGGGCGGTTGCCGTCACCGTGGCCAGCGTCCGGCCGTGGAAGCCGCCGTGCATGCTGATGATGTCGCCGCGGTCGCTTCCGCCGTGCTGCTTGGCCCACTTCCGGGCGAGCTTGATGGCCGTCTCGTTGGCCTCCGCGCCCGAGTTCGAGAAGAAGACCCGGTCCGCGAACGAATGGTCGCAGAGCAGGGCCGCGAGCTGCGCCTGCTGGGGGATGTGGAAGATGTTCGAGACGTGCACGAGGGTGGCCGCCTGCTCCCGCAGCGTCCCCACGACCTTGGGATGGCAATGACCGAGCGCGGTGACGGAGATGCCGCCCGTGAAGTCGAGGTACTCCTTGCCGTCCGAGTCCCACACGCGCAGGCCCTCGCCTCGCACCAGTGCCACCGGCTGCCGCTTGGTGAAGGTCATGAGCCGCGCGTCCGAGAGCTCGATCATCCGCTTGGTATCCACCTGGCGTCTCCTGTTAGAGGACGATCTCCGTCCCGATGCCTTCCTTGGTCAGGACCTCGAGGAGGATGGCGTGAGGGACCCGGCCGTCGATGATATGCGCCTTCTGGGCTCCGCCCGCCAGCGCCCGGAGCGCGGACTCGACCTTGGGCAGCATGCCTCCCTCGATGACCTGGCTCTTCATCAGGCGCTCGGCCTCCCGCTTGACGAGCGTCGAGATGTGCTTGCCGTCATCGCCCATGATCCCCTGCACGTCGGTCAGATGGATGAGCTTCTCCGCCAGGAGCGCGGCGGCCACGTCCCCCGCCACGAGGTCGGCGTTGATGTTGTACGTCTCGCCCCCCGAGCCGACTCCCACGGGGGCGATGACGGGGATGAAGCCGCCCGCCTCGAGGACGCGGATGGGCTCGGGATCGACGCTCTCGACCTCTCCCACCAGCCCGATGTCCGCGAGGCTGCCGTCGGCCTGACGGTGCATGCGCTTTCGCGCGCGGATCATGGAGCCGTCCTTGCCGGAGAGCCCCACGGCGCGGCCGCCGTGCAGGTTGATCAGCCCGACGATCTCCTTGTTGATCTTGCCCACCAGCACCATCTCGACGATCTCCACCGTCTCGGGATCCGTTACCCGCATCCCGCCCACGAATTTTGGCTCCTTGCCCAGGCGCTTCATGAGGGCCCCGATCTGCGGGCCTCCGCCGTGGACGATCACCGGCCGCATCCCGACCAGCCGGAGGAGGAGGACGTCGCGGGCGAACTGCTCCTTGAGGTCGGCCTGCTCCATGGCCGCGCCGCCATACTTGATGACCAGGGTCTTGCCCTGGAAGGCGCGGATATAGGGCAGCGCCTCGAGCAGCACCTCCGCCCGCTGGATGGCCTTCGTGTCCGTGCTCACGCCCTCGCCCTTTCTTTAAAGGATGTAGCGCGAGAGGTCCTCGTCCTTGAGGACGGGGGCCAGGTGGGCGCGGACGTAGTGGGCGTCGATGGTGACCTCCTGGCCGCGCATGTCCGGCGCGGCGAAGGAGACCTCCTCGAGCAGCTTCTCCATCACCGTGTAGAGCCTCCGCGCCCCGATGTTCTCGGCGCGCTGGTTCACCGTGGAGGCGATCTCCGCCACCTCCTCGACGGCGTCCTGCCCGAACGTGAGGGTCACGCCCTCCGTCTTCAGCAGCTCCACGTACTGTCGGATGAGGGCGTTCTGGGGCTCGCCAAGGATGCGGACAAAATCCTCGCGCGTCAAGGGCTCGAGCTCGACCCGGATGGGAAAGCGCCCCTGCAATTCGGGAATGAGGTCCGAGGGCTTGGAGACGTGGAAGGCCCCCGCCGCGATGAAGAGGATGTGGTCGGTGCGGACCATCCCGTACTTGGTCGTCACCGTCGAACCCTCCACGATGGGCAGGAGATCGCGCTGCACGCCCTCTCGGGACACGTCGGGGCCGTGCGCCCCTTCCCTTCCCGCGATCTTGTCGAGCTCGTCGAGGAAGACGATGCCGGAATCCTCCACCCGGCGAATGGCCTGGCTCACCGCCTCGTCCACGTCCACGAGCTTCTGGGCCTCCTCCTGGGCGAGGAGCCGTCGCGCCTCGCCGACCTTGACCCGCCGGCGGCGGGTCTTGCCCGGCATGAGGTTGGCCAGCATGTCCTTGATGTTCATGCCGACCTCCTCCATGCCCTGGCCGGAGAAGATCTCGAACATGGGTCCCGCCTGGACCTGGACGTCCAGCTCGATCATGCGCTCGTCGAGCTTGCCCGCCTTGAGCTGGGCGCGCAGCTTGTCCCGGGTGGCGTCTCGCGAGGCGTCGGGCGAGATCTCTTCCAGCGTGCCGCTCGAGAAGGCCTCCCCGGGCCGGCGCGGAAGGAGGAGATCGAGCACACGCTCCTCGGCGAGGATCTCGGCGCGCTCCCGCACCGCGGTGGCCATCTCGGCCTTGACCATGGTCACGGAGAGCTCGGTCAGGTCCCTGATCATGGACTCGACGTCCCGACCCACGTAGCCGACTTCCGTGTACTTCGAGGCCTCGACCTTGATGAAGGGGGCCTGGGAGAGCTTGGCGAGCCGCCGCGCGATCTCCGTCTTCCCCACGCCCGTGGGCCCGATCATGATGATGTTCTTGGGCGCGACCTCGTCGCGGAGCTCCGCGGGCAGGTTCTGGCGCCGCCAGCGGTTCCTGAGCGCGATGGCCACCGCCTTCTTGGCCGCGTGCTGGCCCACGATATAGCGGTCCAGCTCCGCCACGATCTGCACCGGAGTCAACGCCGGGGACCCGTTCATGGCTGCAGTGTCTCTACGGTTATGTGGTCGTTGGTGTACACGCAGATCCCGGCGGCGATGCGCAGCGCCTGCTCGGCGATCTGCTCTGCTGCCAGGTCGGAATGCGCGCAGAGCGCGCGCGCGGCCGCGAGCGCGTAGGGCCCACCCGAGCCTATCCCGATCAGGCCATCGTCGGGCTCGATGACGTCGCCCGTGCCGGAGACGATGAAGGAGACCTCGGCGTCGGCCACCGCGAGGAGCGCCTCCAGGCGGCGGAGGACGCGGTCCATCCGCCAGTCCTTGGCGAGCTCGACGGCGGCGCGCGACAGATTCCCGCGATGCTCCTCGAGCTTGGCCTCGAACTTCGCGAACAGCGTGAAGGCATCCGCGGCGGCGCCGGCAAAGCCCGCGAGCACCCGCCCGTGATAGACCTTCCGCACCTTGCGCGCCCCCGCCTTGACGATCGTCTGCCCGATCGAGACCTGACCATCACCGGCGAGGGCCACGCGACCCTTGTGGCGCACGCAGGCGACCGTGGTCGCGTGGAACGCATCGTTCGTGGGCGCCATCACGCTAGTTCGCCCGCGGATGCGTGGAATCGTAGACCTTCATCAGGTGTTCCGGGCTCACGTGGGTATAGCGCTGCGTCGTGCTGAGCCGGCTGTGGCCGAGCAGCTCCTGGATGAGACGCAGGTCCGCGCCCTCGCCCAGCATGTGCGTGGCGAAGCTGTGTCGAAGGGTGTGGGGCGTCACGCGCCGGTCTATGCCCGCCGCGCGGGCCCGCTGCTTCACGATGCGCTGGACGCTCCGCGTGGTCAGGCGCCCGCCGCGCGCGTTGGTGAAGAGCGCCCCTCTCGCCTCGCCGCGCACGGCGAGCCAGCTGTCCACGGCATGCAGGGCCTCGTCCCCCACGGGGACGACACGCTCCTTGCCTCCCTTGCCCAGAACCCGCACCGTGCCCTGCCGCCGGTCGACGTCGTCTCGATCGAGGCCGCAGCACTCGGCGACCCGCAGCCCCGTGGCGTAGAGCAGCTCGAGGACGGCGCCGTCACGCAGGCCGGCCCCCGAGCGCTCCGTCCGAAGATCGAGAAGCTCCTTCGACTCGTCTTTGGGAAGAAAGGAGGGCAGGCGTTTCGGGAGCTTGGGGCTCCGGACCTGCCGCGCGGGATTCAGCTCCACCACGCCCCGCCGGGCGAGGAACTTGAAGCAGCTCCGCACGGTGGCGAGCTTCCGCGCGATCGAGCTCTTGGCGAGCTTGCGGTCGTGCAGCCAGGCCAGCCATGCGCGGATGGCCCGCCCGTCGGCGGAGTGGAGCTCCGTGACGCCCTGGCGGGCGAGGAAGGCGCGGAGCTCGGCGAGATCGGTGGCATAGCCGCGCAGGGTGTGGGGCGAGGCTCCGCGCTCGTGATCGAGATATCGAAGGAACTGGGCGACGGCGTCCGGCATGCCGGACCTCTCAGGCGACCGAGGGGACGACCTCGGCGCGATAGCCGCATTCGCCACGAATGCAGGTGCGCGTGCGCTTGCCCCCCTTGGCCACGCGCTCCGTGAGGAAGGGGGCACCGCACGTCGGGCACGGCTCCAGGATAGGCCTCGCCCACGCCACGAACTTGCAGTCGGGGTACTTGCTGCAGGCGTAGAACGTCTTGCCCCGGCGGCTCCGGCGCTCCACGAGCTGGCCCTCGCAGCCGGCTTCCGCGCACGCGATGCCGAGGGTGACGGGCTTGGTGGTCTTGCATTCCGGATAGCCCGAGCAGGCGATGAACTTGCCGAAGCGGCCGTGCTTGATCACCATGGGCTTGCCGCAGGTGGGACAGCTCTCCTCCGTGGGCTCGTCGGCGGGCTTCTCTCGCCCCCCCAGGTCCTTGGTGTACTTGCACTCGGGATAGGAGGAGCATGCGAGGAACTTGCCGAAGCGTCCCCACTTTTCCACCAGAGGCTTGCCGCAGTCCGGGCAGGGCTGACCCGTGTCCACGCCGCCCTTGAAGTTGTCCATGCCCTTGCCCGCGCGCTTGAGGTCCTTCACGAACTGCTTGTGGAAGGCCTCCACCGTCTTCACCCAGTCGGCGTCGCCTTCCTCGATCTTGTCCAGCGACTCCTCGAGCTGGGCCGTGAACTCGACGTCCATGACCTCGGGGAAATACGGCACCAGCATGTCGTTGACCTGCATGCCGAGCTCGGTCGGGAAGAGCGTGCCCTTCTCGCGCCGGACGTACTCGCGGTCCTGGATGGTGGAGAGGATCTGCGCGTACGTGGACGGCCGCCCGATCCCCTGCTCCTCGAGCGTCTTGACGAGCGAGGCCTCGGTGAAGCGGGGAGGCGGCTGGGTGAAGTGCTGCTTGGGATCGAGGGCGAGGAGCTTGAGGATCTCTCCCTCGGTCAGGGGGGGGACCACGGACTCCTGCTCCTCTTCCGGCGTCGTCTCCGACTCCTCGCGCGACTCGACGTAGACGGCCATGAAGCCGGCGAACTTCAGGGTCGAGCCCTGGGCGCGGAAGAGACACCGGCCCGCCTCGATGTCGGCCGACACCGTGTCGTAGACGGCCGGCAGCATCTGGCTGGCCAGGAAGCGCTCCCAGATCAGGCGGTAGAGCGCGAGCTGGTCCTTGGAGAGAAACCGCGTGAGGGCCTTGGGCTCGCGCTCCACCGCGCTCGGGCGGATCGCCTCGTGGGCCTCCTGGGCGCTCTTCTTGGCCTTGTAGGTGGGCGCGGAGCCCGGCAGGTACTCGCGCCCGAGCCGCCCCGTGATCCACGTGCGCGCCTCGTCCTGCGCCTCGCGCGCCACCCGCACGGCGTCGGTGCGCATGTAGGTGATCAAGCCGACGGCGCCTTCGCTGCCGAGCTCGATGCCCTCGTAGAGCTGCTGGGCGAGCATCATGGTCTTCTTCGCCGTGAAGTGGAGCTTGCGGCTCGCCTCCTGCTGGAGCGTCGAGGTGATGAAGGGCGCGGCGGGATTCCGTCGCCGCTCCCCGCGCGTGACGCTCTTGACCCGCCAGGTGGCGCCGTGGAGCCCGGTCATGACCTTGAAGGTCTCGGCCTCGGAGGGCAGGCTCGCCTTCTCACCCTTGACCTCACGGAGGGTGGCCGTGAAGTCGGGCGGGTTCTTGCCCTTGAGCCGCGCGTGCAGCGACCAGTACTCGGTGGCCACGAAGGCCTGGATCTCGCGCTCGCGCTCCGTGATCAGGCGCACGGCCACCGACTGGACGCGCCCGGCCGAGAGGCCGCGCCGGATCTTCTCCCAGAGGAGCGGCGAGAGCTTGTAGCCGACGAGGCGATCGAGCACGCGCCGAGCCTGCTGCGCGTCCACTTTCTTGATGTCGATCTTGCCCGGGTGCAGGAAGGCGGCCTTGACTGCGCGCTCGGTGATCTCGTTGAACATGATCCGGTGCGTCTTGGCCTTGGGCACCCCCAGCTCCTGCGCGAGATGCCAGCCTATCGCCTCGCCCTCGCGGTCCGGGTCGGTGGCGATGTAGAGCGCGTCGACCTTCTCGGCGGCCTTCTTGAGGTCGTCGAGCACCTTCTTCTTGGCGGGCAGCACCCGGTAGTCGGGCTTGAAGCCTTTCTTCTCGTCCACGCCCAGCTTGCTCTTGGGGAGGTCGCGGACATGGCCCATGGAGGCCCGCACGATGAAGCTCGAATCCAGATACTTCTGGATCGTCTTGACCTTGGTGGGTGATTCGACCACCACCAGCGATTTCTTGGCCACTCTCTATCCTTTCGCGTGAGACTCAGGCAGCCACGAAGCGCTTGCCTTCGAGCTGCCGTATCCGCCCTTCGATCTCGAGCGTCATGAGAAACGCGGAGGCCCGTCCGGGCGCCAGTCCGCTCCTTTCGATGATCTGGTCTATGCCCACGGGTTCCTGCCCGATAACTCGAAGCAGGAGAAGGCTTTCGTCATTGCCTGCTTCTCGATGATCAGCCTGCCCTTGACCGTGGGCGAGGCGGTCAGGGCTACCCACGTTCGCCGGGACGGCCACTGGCTTCACCTGGTCGCGGAAGCGGAGGGGAAGCTGGCCGACCACGTCCTCCCATCCCTGCACGAGGGCCGCGCCGTCCTGGATGAGGCGATGGGCACCCCGGCTCATGAGACTGGTCAACGGTCCCGGCACCGCCATGACCTCGCGCCCGAGCTCTCCCGCGAGGCCCGCGGTGATGAGCGAGCCGCTCTTCTCGGCGGCCTCCACCACCACCACGCCCAGCGACAGGCCGGCGATCACGCGATTGCGCACGGGGAAATAGCCCGCGAGCGGTGGCGTGCCCGGCGCGAACTGAGACACCACCGCGCCGCCCTCGGCGACTTCGAGCGCGAGCCGACGGTTCTCCGGCGGATAGATCACATCCACGCCCGAGCCCAGCACGGCGATCGTGCGGCCGCCCGCCCGGAGCGCGCCACGGTGGGCGGCGCTGTCGATGCCCCGCGCGAGCCCCGAGATAATCGTGATCCCGCGGGCCGCGAGGTCCGCGGCGAGACGCTCGGCGCACCCGATACCGTATTGCGTCGCCTCGCGCGCGCCCACGATCGCGATGGCGAGGGTATCATCCGCCTCCACGCGTCCGCGCACCCAGAGACGCTCGGGCGGCAAGGGAATCTCCCGCAAATTCGCAGGGTACGAGATCTCGTCGCGGGTGATACACATCGCCGCGGCGCCTGTCTCACCTTGGATACGCTCTCGCGTGACGCTCATTTAATGTCCATGCTCACGACACAGTGCCGACCAGTATAGCAAACGACCTTCGAAACCCCTCCAAACCGCCCTTCCTGGTACTGGGTCAAGTTGCGAGTCAGACGAGGCCCGAGGGAGCCAGCAACGCGAGGCGTACGTGAGTGTACGTTGAGCGTTGCTGGCGACCGAGAACGAAGTATGGCGAAGCAAATTGGCCCAGTACCTCAGCGGACGCGCGAGCCGCCATTGGTCCGGCCCGCGAGAAATCCGCGCGCCTGAGTGGCTGCCTCGCTTCGCGGATATTGCTTGATCACCTGCTCCCAGGCCGCGCGCGCCCCCGCCGCGTCCCCCATGGCGCGCTTGCACAGGCCGATCTTGAGCAGCGCCTCCGCGACCTGCGTGGTCTGCGTGTAGTTGTCGACCGTCTTCTGGAACTCCACGACCGCCTGCTTGTAGTCGCGCTGCCGGTAGAAGGCCTCGCCGATCCAGTTCTGGGCGGCCGCGGCCTGCGGGTGATTGGGGAATTGCGTGACGAACTCCGTGAACTCGAGGGCGGCCTGGCCATCTTCCCCCGCGCGGAGCTTGGCGAGGGCCGCCGCGAACATGCGATCCGCGTCGGGATTGCGGAGCGTCGGCGTGGGTGGCGCGACCGCCGCGCGCGGGGGCGCCGCGGGCGGCAGCATGGGCGGCGGAGGCTGCGACAAGGCCGCGGGCGGCGGCGTGGCCGGAGGGGTCACAGGAGTCGCGCGCTGGATGGCCTCCACGGCGAGACGCGCGTCGTCGACGGAGGCCTTGAGCTTGGCGAGCTGCTCGCTGAGGCTCTTGAGCTCGGTCACGAGAAAAGCCTGCTGGGCATCGAGGGCCTTGACCTCGCCGGTCAGCCGCCCGACTTCCTGCGTCTGCGTCTCCTGCGTTTTTCTCACGTCCTCGAGGGTGGCGGGACGCGGGGGCCGCTCCACCGCGGAGCGCTCCGCGGGTCCGGATGCGGGCGCCACGCTCTTGCTTCCGCTCGAGCAGCCCGCGACGATGAGGCCGACCACCGCGCAGATGATCGCGTGAAAAAAGAGACCAGCCATGATTGGGCACCGTAGCATCCGGTTCCACGCCAAGTCAAACCGCAGACGCAAGTGCGCGCCATTTTTGACTCAATCAGGCCTTTTCGCTAGCATGCGCGCATGATGGCCTTTCGAGCCGAGACGTGGCCGAGATGCCGCAGGCACGAGCGTGTGCCCGTGCGAGGTAAGCGCCGAAGGCACGAGCCGGGAGCTGAGTCGAGAGCGAGTACCTAAATGGACATCGAGTGGCCTTTCTATCTTTCCGCGTTGGCCGCAGGCGGCCTCTGGGGCTACGTCAGCCAGCGCGGCGGATTCTGTCTCGTGCGCGCGGTCTCCAACATGGTCCTCATGGGCGACGCGACGATTCTGCGCGCGTACGGGCTGGCGTTGCTCGTGGCCATGATCGGCGTGCAGGCCCTGCAGGCGGGAGGCCTCGTGGAGATCCCGATACGGCCCTTTCACTGGCTCTCGAACGTCACGGGCGGCCTCATCTTCGGCGCGGGGATGATGCTGGGCGGCGGCTGCTCGGGCAGCACCTGGTATCGAACCGGCGAGGGCGCGGTGGGCGCGTGGATCATCCTGCTGGGCTTTGCCCTCGGGGCCACTGCCGCGCGGCTGGGTTCCCTCGCGCCCGTTCGCGCGTCGCTCCAGGCTCCTGCCATCACGATCGGCGGCGCCCCTCCCACCCTGGCCACGGTGCTTGGCGTCTCACCGTGGCTCGTCATCCTCGTGCTCGCGATCGCGGGGGCGATCTGGATGGCGAGGGCGCCGGGCGAGCCGCAGCATCGCAAGTGGCCCTGGCCCGCCACCGGCGTGGCCGCGGGTCTCCTCATCGCGGCCGGCTGGTGGGCCTCGAGCCTCGGCGGACCGCCCGTCGGTCTCACCTTCGCCGTCAACACCGGCGAGCTCCTCACCTACCCGCTCGTGGGCTTCCCCAACCGTGTGAACTGGAGCATGGTCATGCTCATCGGCGTGCCCGTGGGGGCATTCATCGCCGCCTGGGGCTCGGGCGAGTTCAGCTGGAAGCTGCCGCCAAGCTCGAGCCTCGTCAAGATCTTCTCGGGCGGGCTTCTCATGGGAGCCTCCGCCATCGTGGCCGAAGGCTGCAACGTGACGCAGGGACTGACGAACGGCGCGACCCTGGCCGTGGGCAGCCTGGTGACGCTCCTGTCCATGCTCGCGGGCGGCTGGCTGACCCTCTGGACCCTGTATTTAAGGAAGGAGTAGCGGAGGCTCCTTTACTTCCAGCTGTTCACGACCTGCCGGAGTATGGCGAACTCCCCGATGTGGTAGGCGTTGTGGTCGACGATGAGAATCGCTTCCCGGAGAATCGTCTGGCCGTCACCGTGCGGGATCTTTGCGTGCAGGTCGGTCCGCGGGTTCTTGACGAGGGCGATCATCTCCTTCAGATCGCTCTGGTACCTGGCAATGGTCTCGTCCCAGTCCTTCTTGGTCGCCTTGGCGTTCTTGGCCGGCCAGTATCCCCGCGGCCACTCGAGCTCCTCGTAGTCCGGATTCCTGATGAAGTCGATGACGTCCCACTGCGCGATCCGGATGTGCTCGAGCAGGTGCCAGAAGGTGTACGGCACGTTCGGCGGTCTGACGTTCATGTCCTTGAGGGGGAAGCCCTTGACCGCATCCGCCAGCGACATGTGCGCTTGGGTGCCGAGGAAGATGGCGAGCTGCTCGCGCAGCGCCTTGTCGCCGCGCATCGTCTAGCGGACCTCCCGGAGCAGGATGACGGGCACCATCTCGCCCGCCGCGATCGTGCTGTCACCGGGAATCACGGCGAGGCCATCGGCGGCGACCATGGAGCGAAGTATCCCGGAGCTCTGATCTCCGGTGAGCCGCGCTCCGTAACCCCCCGACTCGTCCGCGGTCAGCGCCACGCGCAGGAAACCTCGCCGTCGGCCCGGATTCGGGATGGCGGCGAGCGCCCGGGCCTGGACCACGGGCCGTTGCAATCGTGCATGGCCTCCCAGCCGCCGCAACGCGGGGCGCACGAACAGCTCGAAGGTGACCATGGCCGAGACGGGATTGCCCGGCAGCGCGAAGACGGGCAACGCGCCCTTCCCCGTCGACGGAATGGTCGCGAAGGCGATGGGCTTGCCGGGGCGCATGTTGACGAGCCACAGGTGCTGCTCGGCTCCCAGCTTTTCGAGGGCCGCCTTGACGAAATCGTGCTCGCCGACGGAGACGCCCGCCGAGGAGATGAGGAGATCGCAGCCGAGTCCCCAGCGGAACCGCGCCTCGATCTCCTCGAGCCGGTCGGGCGCCACACCGAGAGGAACGGGCTCGCCGCCCGCCTCGATGACCTGCCCCGTCAGGGAATAGGTGTTGGAGTTGGGGATCTGCCCGGGGCCCAGGAGTCCGCCCAGGTCCACGATCTCGTCCCCCGTCGAGAGGATGCCCACGCGCGGCTTCCGCACCACTCGGACCTGCGCATGGCCGAGGGCGGCCAGCAGACCGAGCTCGGCCGGCCCGATCAGGCGCCCGCGCTCCAGCACTGATTCGCCCGCGCGCATGTCCTCGCCGCGGGGCCGGACGAACTCGCCAGCCTTGACGGGCCGAGCCACGAGGAGCGTGGTCCCCTCCGTCGTGACCTCCTCTTGCGGAATGACGCTATCAGCGCCGTCGGGTAGCGGCCCGCCCGTGAAGATGCGGAAGGCCTGTCCGGCGGTGAGCGGCTTGTCGGCCACGTGCCCCGCGGCAATGCGCCCGGCGATCTCGAGCCGTGCCGGAGACTTCGTGGAAGCGCCTGTGGCATCGGCGCCCCTCAGCGCATAGCCGTCCATCGAGGAGTTGGGCCATGGTGGGAGATCGAGGGTCGAGGAGACGGCGTGGGCGAGCACGCGGCCGAGGGCGCGCGTGAGGGGCACCTGCTCCTCACCGAGGGTACCCACCCGCGCCAGTATCCGCTCGAGGGCTTCTTCGACCGAGATCATGCGGGCATTGTAGCAAGGGGTCCTGGCGAGCGCCTTCGCGACCAGAGGTATCCGAACGAACACGTCAAAGGCCGCATTCAAAGTTTTTCGCTTGACAGCTTCATCGCCGGCCCTCGGTCGTGCGGCGGCAACCTTCAGATCGTACCAGCCCAGCGGCACGCACAGGCTCACCGGTCGACCGTTGGATGCGATCGGAACAAGAATCACTTCCCGGTCGAGATCGCACGCCTCGAAGGCTCCCAGAGACCCAGAAAATCAGGGGCTACGGGGGCGTCCGAGTTGGCTCGGAGAAGGCCTGAATGTCGGGTGGGCGATCGACGTCCTGCATCCTCTCGCCCAGACCGTCCGATCTAGTCCGTCGCGATGCGAATCGGACTAACAGACGCTCTTGTCCTGCCGCTCCACGGGCTCACGAGGGAGCGTCCACGCCGCGAAAAGCCCCAGCACGTTGCCGCCCGCCGCGATCAAGATCGCCGCCCCATAGCTCCGCGTCACGTCGAACAGGTGGCCCGCGGTGATCGGCAGGACGATGGCGCCGGCGCACCACGCCAGGTAGATCCGGCTGGCGATGCGACCGTACAGCTCACGCCGCCAGTACACGGCGACGGCGGCGGCCGTG